>WNGD01009275.1_pt1 | contig 17080 bp, 14 predicted proteins | sample 5400671 | NCBI WGS metagenome assembly WNGD01 (sample SAMN13153369, study PRJNA577476) | soil metagenome | isolation source: 40 cm soil or saprolite under grassland replicate 2 | place: USA:California | collected 2016-06-15
ATTCCGTATGGGCGGAACATGACCCCGTTTGCCATTGACGGTGGCATACTCTTTTTCTTTGCCGTGGGATCGGCCACGGAGTTGGCAGTCTTCATGGCCGGCTGGGGCAGCAACAATAAATTTTCCATGCTCGGCGCGATGCGCGCGATTGCCCAAATGTTCAGCTACGAGCTGCCGCTCATCATCGCTGTGCTACCCGTGGTGATGGTGGTCGGCTCGCTTATGCCCGACCGAATCGTTGCAGCGCAAGCGCAATACACGTTTGGCTTGGTACCGCGCTGGTTTGTCTTCACGCCGTGGGGCGCAGCGGCGTTCATTCTATTTTTTGTATCCGGTCTGGTGGAATCGAACCGCACGCCGTTCGACGTGCCCGAAGGCGAATCGGAAATCGTCGCCGGGCACATGACCGAGTATTCTGGATTCAAATATGCCACGTTTTTCATGGCGGAATACCTCGGGATGTTCGCCATCAGCGGGCTCGGTGTGACGTTGTTCCTCGGGGGCTGGCATGCGCCTGCGGGTGCGCTTGAGTTCCTCCCATCGTACGTCTGGTTTTTCGCCAAGCTGAGCGCGCTGCTATTCGTTTACATCTGGGTCCGTGGAACGCTCCCGCGCACGCGCATCGATCAAATCATGAATTTGGCCTGGAAATTCATGTTGCCGATGGCTTTCACGTGTGTCATCGCCGCTGCCGTTTGGCATTATGCCGGGCGCGGCTTGCGGGGATGGCTGTGGTCGCTAGTTGTGATTGCTATTGTTTATACTCTCCTGTCGATCTTGCTCGACACGCGCAGGAAGTTCGCTCCGCGCGTTTATCGCTTCGCTGAATGAACGGTGCCGCGTTTATTTTGATCGCGATTCTGACACTTGGTGCGGCGCTGGCGGCTGCAACGTTGCGGAAACTGATGCACGCCGCGCTCAGCTTCGCAGTGGCTTTGGTCGGGCTGGCGTCCTTTTTCTTTCTGCTGGGCGCAGAGTTCGTCGGCCTGGCGCTGGTGTTCATTTACATCGGGGCGGTCGCGGTGCTGATCGTTTTCACGATTCTTCTGACGCGGCGCGATGTTGGAAAAGATCGCGGCTTTAACTGGGGCGGTGTTCTCATCGCCCTCGCCGTGTTTGGCGCTTTAACGTGGTCGATTCTAAAGACGCAATCGCTTTCCATCCTGGCTCCACACATTCGGGCGCTAACGGTCAAACAAATTGGCGCAGCATTGATGACCACTTATGTCTGGCCACTGCAATGCGTCGGGCTTCTGCTTACTGCCGCGCTGATCGGCGCGCTTGTTCTTGTGATGGAGGAGAAGCGATGACGTGCGGAATTCCAACTTGGGTAGCACACGCGTCACGCGTGTTGGCGAGCGCGTCCTCGCGGTCGCGGGCTTTCGTTGCGACTGCCTCCCGCCCAGCACTGACGAGATTCAAAGAAAAGCTTGTTTCGGCGCGACGCCGAAACAAGCACGCGAGGCGCGTGCGCTCCCCAATCCAGTTCGCCACGCAATGACCCCAACTCTCCAAGTTTTCCTCATCGTATCTGCCGCGCTGTTTTCCATCGGCTTGCTCGCCGCACTGAGCCGGCGTCATGCCATTTTCATCCTCATCGGCATCGAAATGATGCTGGCAGCGGCGAATTTAAATTTCATCGCGTTCTGGCGTTTTGGTCCGCGGCATCAACCGCCAACCGGCGTGATGCTCGCAATCTTTTCCATCGCGATCTCCGCGGCCGAAGCCGCCGTTGGTCTGGCAATGGTTATTGCCGTCTATCGCCACTATCGCACGACAAACGTTGATCAATTCGACCAGCTCAAAGGATGAATTCTGAACTCGTGCTGTTGCTTGCCTGCCCCGCCGAAGCTGTGCAAAGGCGGGTGCTCGTAATCGAAAGATGAGTCGCTGGATCATCGATCATCTATGGCTGATTCCCGCGGTGCCGCTCGCGGCTTCGCTGGTAATTTTGAGTTTGTCGAGCGCGCGGCGCAAAAGCGCAGCTGCGCTGGCAGTCGCTGGGCAAATCGCCGCGCTCGCAATGTCGGTCTTGGCATTCCTGCCAACGCTGCAAACGAACAGCTTCCGCGTCGTTCAGAATTTTACTTGGTTCACTTTCGGCGAAGAAGTGTTACGGCTGGGATTTGTTCTCGATCCGCTTGCCGCCGCAATGCTGATGATGATCGCGCTGGTCGGCCTGTGCATTTTTGTCTTCAGCATCGGCTACATGGCCGATGACAAAAGTTTCACCCGATTCTTTGCGTACCTATCGTTCTTCTCCGGCGCGATGCTCGGGTTGGTCATCGCGAACAGCCTGCTTCTGCTCTTTATCTTTTGGGAATTAGTCGGGCTCGCTTCGTACCTGCTCATCGGGTTCTGGATCGAGCGACCGAGTGCAGCGGCCGCTGCAAAAATTGGCTGTACAATCGCAGCGGCACACTGCTCTTTTACGATGGAGGGACCGGTTGTCTTGAAAGCGCCGGCCTCGCCCTGCTCGGCGCAAGCGCCACGTTTATTGCGCTGCTGATTTTCTTCGGCGCCGTTGGCAAATCGGGGCAATTCCCGCTGCATGTGTGGCTGCCAGACGCAATGGAAGGCCCGACGCCGGTCAGCGCATTGATCCATGCCGCAACGATGGTTGCCGCCGGCGTGTTTCTCGTCGCTCGCGTCTATCCGCTCTTCTCGTTAGGCGCGATCAACGGCGTGACCTCGTCGCTCACTGTCGTTGTATGGATCGGTGTAACCACGGCGCTTATGGCTGCGCTCATCGCGATCGCGCAGGCGGACATCAAACGCATCCTGGCCTATTCAACGGTGTCGCAACTCGGTTTGATGATGGTCTCGTTAGGCGTCGGCGGCGTCCCGGCCGGCATAATGCATCTGCTCGCCCACGGTTTTTTCAAAGCGCTGTTGTTCCTCGGCGCGGGCTCCGTGATTCACGGATGTCACGGCGAACACGACATTCGCAAAATGGGCGGTCTCCGGCGTGTCATGCCGGTGACGTTTTTCACTTATGCCATTGGGATGATGGCGCTCAGTGGCGTGCCGTTCTTTTTTTCGGGTAGCTGGACGAAAGAAGAAATTCTGCACGCCACGGCGCACTGGCCGCGATCGCATGCACCGTATTATCTGATTCTGGCCGGAGTTGTTCTCACCGCGCTCTACATGACGCGGCAAATCATCTACGTCTTTTTCGGCAACGCACGCGCTGCGTCGGACCGCGTGCACGAAAGCCCGCGCGTCATGACGATGCCGCTGACCGCGCTGGCGCTTTGCACAATTTTCTTCGGCGTAGTGCTCACTCCAGCATCGCCATGGCTGCACGCGTATCTCACCGGCGAACCTGCGCACTTCGAGATCACACGCCTGATTCAGCCGATGTTCTTCGTCTCGCTCGTGCTTGTTGGCGCCGGCATCGGATTCGGCGTCTGGATGTATCGCAACGCCGGCGTCCAGGATGGAGAGCGTCCAGCCGAGATCGATCCACTCGAATACGCGCAGCCGGCTTTGTTTCGATTTCTCGCGAACAAAATGTGGATCGACGAACTTTATGGCCGCACGGTGATCGCATTCAGTTGGATGAGCGCGCGTTTGTCCGACTGGATGGATCGCTATTTCTGGGATGGCCTCGTGCGCGGCTTCGGCGCAGTCGGCCAACTTTTCGCAATGTTCACGACCAGCGTCGATGAGCGCGGCATCAATGCCGGAGTCGATGAAACGACCGCCGGGACGCGCGGTCTGGGCCGCCTCCTGTCCACCACACACTCGGGACAAATCCAAATCTACCTCGGCGTGGTCGCCATTGGCATGCTGGCACTGCTCCTTCTCTACGCATGGTTGGCCTGATTACGGCGATTATTTTCATCCCGCTCCTCGGAGCGCTCGCGGTCTGCACGTGGCCGCAAAGGAATTGCCGCCCAATCGCTCTGATGTTTCGATGCCACTGCGACCGGCCTGCAGTTCGTGGAACGTCATGTTTGGATTCCTGCCATCAACGCTGAATACCTCGTTGGCATCGATGGCCTGAGTCTGCTTCTCGTCCTGCTCACCTCGCTGATCATCCCCTTTGCATTTCTCGCACAGCGAATGGACCGCGGCTTCTGCGCGACCATGCTGGTAATGCAATCCGCCCTCTACGGGACGTTCACGGCGCAGAATTTCGTTCTCTGGTTTTTATTCTACGAAATGAGCCTGGTCCCTGCGTTTCTGCTGATCAAAATCTGGGGCGGTGAAAATCGTGATCGCGCGGCGACCAAGTTCTTCCTCTACACATTCCTCGGCAGCGTGGCGATGTTGCTGTCGTTCCTGGGAATTTATTTCGCCAAGGGCACGTTCGACTTTTCTGCTCTCGCCGACCTTGGAAAAAACGGTCTGCTGACCGGCAAGCTCGCATGGCTCGCTTTTGCCGGGATCTTTCTCGGGCTCGCAGTCAAAGTGCCGCTTTTCCCATTTCACACCTGGCTGCCGGACGCCTATCAAAGCGCGCCCACCGGCGTTTCGATGGTATTGACGGGCGTGCTCTCAAAAATGGGAGTTTACGGTTTTGTGCGCCTTCTGCTTCCGCTTTTCCCAAAGGAAATCAAGATCATCGGCCCGTGGCTTCTTGCGTTAGCGGTCTGTTCGATCGTCTTTGCTCCGCTGGCTGCGTGGACGCAGCGCGATTTGAAACGAATGGTCGCTTACTTGTCGATCAACCATCTCGGTTACTGCATGCTCGGCCTGTTTGCCGTAATCGCCTCACCTGTCGTTGCTGCGAGGATCGACACGCACGCAGCGTTGAGCGGCGTGTTCATGCAAATTTTCAATCACGGAATCACTGCGGCTACGCTGTTCTACTTCATCGGTTTGCTCGAGCAACGCCGCGGTCTGCGCGGCATCGACGACTTCGGCGGGTTGATGCAGCAGACTCCACTGCTCTGCGGCTGGATGAGCGTGGCAATGTTTTCATCTCTGGGTCTGCCGGGACTAAACGGATTCATCGGTGAGTTTTTAATCTTCAAAGGCTCATTCGCTATCGCTGCTTCCTTTACGGCGATTGCTGTAATTGGTCTTCTCGTCACAGCCATCGCGTTCGCGCGCGCCATGCAATCCCTGTTCAGCGGGCCACTCACAGGAAACTGCGGCGCGTTTCCCGATCTTCTCCGCAGCGAGAAACTCATCATCGTCCCTATGATATTGCTCATGTTCGCCATCGGCATCACACCGCAATTCATGTTGAACATCTTCAACACAACCGTGGCTCAAATGGCGCGGCTGTTTGCGTGACGACACTCGGATGAAAGTTGAGATCATTCCCGCAGAGCACGTGGTGCAGAAACACAACGCACAGCGTTTTCCTTCTGACTTCATGCTCCGGCTCACCGCTGATGAAGTGCGAAACTTGAGATTCCAGTTTGGAATATCAAAATGGGGCGGCCGCCGAGCGTCTCCTTACGCGGTCCCTGAGCAAGGTATTGCGATATTGTTCAGCGTATTGAACAGCAAGCGCGCTGGGGAGCGCACGCGCATCGCGTGCTGGCGATGGCGACCTCGCCATCGCAAACTTTTGCCAGACAATCTACCTTCTCGGTCGGCAACAAATTTCACCGATTGCTTTTCGGCGAGGCGCCGAAAAGGACACGCGGGGCGCGTGTGCTCCCCAGAATGATCGCCTGGACGATTTACCTCACGTTTGCGGGCGCAGTGTTGTTGATCCTTTTGCCGCGCCCGTTTGCGCGCTGGATCTCGCTGTTTACAACCATCGCAGGCTTGGCCCTGGGCCTCATCGCATTTGTCCACACTTCAATCGCAGATCTGGCGCATTTCACCACGATCGTGCGCGTGCCGTGGGTGCCGGCGCTCGGGATGAATTACCATCTCGCGATTGATGGCGTCAGCCTGACGATGGTTCTTGTCACGGGAATCTCCGCGGTGAGCACCGTGCTCTTCTCGTGGGATGTCGAACATCGGCAGAACGAATTCTTCTTTTGGTTGCTGTTAGTGGTCGGCGGCTGCTACGGCGTTTTCCTCAGCGCCGATTTGTTTTTGCTCTTCGGGTTCTACGAGCTGGTGATCGTGCCGAAGTATTTTCTCATCGCGATCTTCGGATCGACCAACAAGGAATACGGAGCGATGAAGTTGACGCTCTACTCTTTTTTCGGCGGCATGTTCGTTTTCGCTGGAATCCTTACCGCCTACGCGACCGCTGGCTCTTTGGATCTGAATGAGCTCTCCCGCTTCCAGTTTCCGGGGCAACTGCAATCGTGGGCATTTCCTGTGCTCTTCCTCGGCTTCGCTGTGCTTGCCGGTATCTGGCCATTGCATACCTGGGCGCCGACAGGCCATGTCGCCGCGCCCACTGCGGGCTCGATGTTGCTCGCGGGCATTGTTATGAAGCTCGGCTCTTACGCAGGACTCCGCGTGGCAATGAATCTCTTCCCGCAAGGATTCCAAGCATGGAGTAAGTGGATCGCCCTGTTCGCCGTGATCGGAATCGTCTATGCGGCAGCCGTTGCACTGCGCCAGCGCGACCTGAAATTTGTAATCGGCTATTCGAGTGTGAGTCACATGGGTTTCGTGCTGCTCGGTTTGGCTACAGCAAACGCGCTTGGCGTTTCAGGTGCGGTGCTGCAAATGTTTTCCCATGGCGTGATTGCGGCCCTTTTGTTCGCCGTGGCGGGACGAATGATTTATCGCCGCACGCACACGCGTGAGCTTGACGCGCTTGCCGGCATGAATCTGAGTGGCGCGCTGCCGTTCGCCGCGTTCACGTTCGTGATCGCATCGGCTGCGTCGATGGGCATCCCTGGGTTCAGCGGATTCGCCGCTGAGATCACCATTCTCATTGGCACATGGAAAACTTATCCGCTTGCGGTCTGGATCACCGGCGCGGGCATTGTGCTCGTCGCTGCATTCACATTGCGTGCCTTAAAGCAATCGTTCTTCGGCGAGGCGAGGCCAAGTGTCCTCATGCAGGAAGGTCGGGTAGCGCTGGACCTGGATTGGAATGAGCAACAGAGCATTACGCCGGCGGAGAAATGCGGAGCTTGCCTGCTGATGTCTGCAACGCTCGCAGTCGGGGTTTATCCCAAACTGCTGCTCGATCGAATCATGCCCGCCGTCGACGCGATGAGGTTTTTGAAATGAAAGCCGTTGATCTGCCGATTTAATGCTTCAACGATGAGCTATCTCGAACTGCTCAAGCTCGCGTCGACCGAAGCTGTCGTCGTCGTTACGGCGCTGGTAGTCCTTGCGATTGGCCTAACGACTCGGCGCGAGGCTACGGGTGTAACGGTGGCAACGGCGCAAGGAGATCAAAATGTAGGCGGCAGCTCTGGCGCTCGAACTAATGCGATCTGCTCGTTCATCGCCGCACTCGGGCTCGCAATCGCAATAGGCACAGCGCTGATGTTGCCGCGCAAGGCGACGCTTTTTAGCGGGATGCTTGTGATCACACCGCTGACGTCGCTGTTCAAAATTATCTGCATGGCGCTCGCTTTTTTTGCAGTCCTCCTAACGAAATCCGAAAAGTCCCTGCGTCATCCCGGCGAATATCTGGCCATTCTTTTGCTCGCAACGGTTGGCCTGATGCTCCTGGTCAGTAGCGAAGAGTTGCTCATGATTTTCATCGGACTCGAACTGCTCGGCCTGTCGCTTTATGTGATGGTCGCATTCGACAAGACGGATGTGCGTTCGGCGGAAGCGGGCCTGAAATATTTCCTGTTCGGCAGCACGTCGAGCGCGTTCACACTTTTCGGAATCAGCTTGATCTACGGAATGTCGGGGATAACCAGTCTTGCGGCGATTTCAGAAAAATTGGCCACTGTGTCAGTGCAGCCATTGCTAGCAGTTGGGATCGTCATGACGCTCATCGGGTTCGCGTTTAAGATCGCGGCCGCGCCATTTCATCTTTGGGCGCCGGACGCCTACCAGGGCGCGCCTATTCCGAGCGCGGCGTTCATCGCTTCCGGTTCAAAGGTCGCATCATTCGTCGTGCTGGGGAAAATCGTTCTCGTCGGGTTTGCTCCGCTGCACGGCGACGCTGCGTGGCACGCCATGGTGGCTGGATGGTCGCCCGTGCTCGCGGCGCTGGCAGCATTATCGATACTGGTCGGCAATTTCGTCGCCCTTGCGCAATCGAACCTGCGCAGACTTCTCGCTTACTCTGCTGTCGCACACGCCGGTTACACATTGATCGGACTAGTGGCCGGTGACCGCGAAGGATTTTCCGCGGCATTGTTCTACACCACGACTTACGCCATCACACTAGTTGGCGCATTCGGAGTGGTTGCTCTGGTTCGGCGCGAAACGGGCGGCGACGATTTGTCAAACTTTTCGGGATTGATTTCGCGTTCTCCCATGCTCGCGGGCTGCATGTCGATCTTTATGTTGTCACTGGCGGGCATACCGCCGCTTGCCGGATTTTTTGGAAAATTCTACCTGTTTAGCGTCGCGCTTCGAGCCGACGCAGGCCATGGACTTCTCTGGCTCGTCGCAGTCGCGCTTTTTGGCAGCCTCATCTCGCTCTATTATTACCTAATCGTGCTGAAAGTGATTTTCGTGGATGAGCCGTCGCTTGCAATCGCTTCATCGCCCGATCACCTGTCGCCCGATTTACTGCAGCGAATCGCGGTCGCTGTGCTTGCCGCGGTAGTTCTCTTCCTTGGCTTAATGCCGGACGCGCTGGCGGCGGGGCTCCTTGCCGCCATGCCGTAGGAAATTTCTGCAGAAAAAGCGTGATTAACACTTGACTGCCGCGCTATAATTTTTGCATCAAAGCGAGAAGCACAGGCTGGAAGAGTTGATGAAGTGAAGATGGCCAGCATCAGCCAGTTCATTGATCGGCATTTCCGTCACTTCAACGCGGCGGTCTTGAAAGATGCTGCCGATGCCTACATCGCGCATCTGGAGCGCGGCGGAAAAATGATGATCACACTCGCCGGCGCGATGAGCACTGCCGAACTGGGTGTTTCCCTCGCCGAAATGATTCGCCGGGACAAAGTCCACGCCATCACTTGTACCGGGGCGAATTTGGAGGAAGACCTTTTTAATTTGGTCGCGCGCAGCCAGTACGTGCGCCTTCCGAATTATCGCGAGTTGAGCTCGCAACAAGAGGAAGAACTCCTGCGGCGTCATCTGAATCGGGTGACCGACACCTGCATCCCGGAAGAGGAAGCCATTCGCCGAATCGAGAGAGCGGTCATAGACGAATGGATCGCCGCTGCGAAAAAAAAAGAGCGCGGTTTCCCGCACGAATTCCTCTTCAAGATTCTGAGGGAATGCCGGCTCAAGAAATTTTATGAGATTGATCCGGGCGACAGCTGGGTGATCGCCGCGGCGCACAAGGAACTTCCAATGTTTGTTCCTGGCTGGGAAGATTCGACCCTGGGAAATATTTACGCCGCGCGCTGCATTACCGGTGCAATCACTGACGTGCACACGGTTCGTTCTGGGATCGAATACATGATTGAACTGGCGCAGTGGTATCGCAGGATGTCGCAGGATTCGTCCATTGGATTTTTCCAGATCGGCGGCGGCATCGCGGGCGATTTTCCGATTTGCGTTGTGCCCATGCTAAATCAAGACGTGGTCCGCGATCCCGTTCCCGAGTGGGGTTATTTTTGCCAGATCAGCGATTCCACAACCAGCTTCGGATCGTACTCCGGCGCGGTGCCAAACGAGAAAATTACGTGGGGCAAACTCAGCGTGGATACACCAAGATTCATCATCGAATCCGACGCTACAATTGTTGCACCACTCATTTTTGCCAAAGTCCTCGGCTGGTGAGCAGGGAACAGTCGAGATCGCGGAATTTTACAATTTCGACAAATAGTACGGCAGCATTTCTTGCCAGTAGTTCCAGTCGTGGCCGCGCCATTTTCCATCATCGAGCCAATGCTTGATGCCTTTTGAATTCAAAATTTCGGACAAACGATAGGATTCGTGACGCGTGTTGTCCCATTCGCCGGTGCCGATGATGATGCCCATATGGTTGTATTTCCACGGGTCGGTTATGTTTGGCAGATATTCGTACGGGCTGTTGAAGTAAATATTATCGTCGTGATAACCCTCAAAGAATGAGCTGATGTCGAACGACCCGCTCAGGCTGATCAGATGACTCACGGTGTCCGGATGACGAAAAGCGATATTTGCGGCGTGATAGGCGCCGAGGCTCGCGCCGCAAACCGCGACGCGATGGCATGAGCATTCGCGACGCGCGAGATCAAACACGTCGCGCACGATGACGTTTTCGTACGCGTTGTGGGTGCGCATCCGATCGACTGGATGAATTGATTTGTTATAGAAACCTTCGAGGTCGATCGCGTCGGGACAGTAAACCGTGGCCTTGCCATTATCGACGTACCACGCCACGGCACCGACCAGTCCAAAATCCTTATTTTCGTAATAACGGGCACCTGACGTCGGGAAAAGAATCAGCGGCAGCCCGCGCTTATCGCCGAAAACGAGCATTTCAAACTCGCGGCTTAAATATGACGTGTACCATTTGATATAACGTTCGTTCATATGCTTGGCATAGCGCCCATCTTGACTGTGAGCCGCTAAAATCACAAGCTCGCGAGCGGACGAGTCCGTGCGAGCGGCGGACCAGGAAGGTTGCGCTGGATCTCATCTTCGCGAAGCATCTCGTTTTCGATGCCCAAACACACGCTTACTGGCAATATCAAACGGCACCGCGCTTTTCACTCCAGGGTCCTGGGAAACCGGCGCGATGTGCTCGTCTATTTGCCGCCTGGTTATCGGCGTTTCTTGTCGAGACGGTACCCGGTCTTATATCTGCACGACGGGCAGAACGTTTTCGACGCCGCCACTTCGTTTGCCGGAGTCGAGTGGGGCGTCGATGAAACCGCGCAGCGATTGATCCATCGAAAACTGATCGAGCCGCTCATCATCGTGGCGGTGGCAAACATCGGCGAAGAACGAATCCACGAATACGCGCCGACGCCAGGTCTGATCGAACCGAAAGACCACCCCAGAAAGCGCAGCCGCGGCCTGGCCCGCATTTACGGGCAATTTTTGATCGAAGAATTGAAGCCGTTCATTGATAAACAATATCGAACGAAGCGAGATGCAGAATTTACCGGGCTGGGTGGATCATCGCTGGGCGGTTTGGCCACACTGGCGATGGGAATTTTGTATTCAGAGGTATTCACACGTTTAATTGTGATGTCGCCATCGATTTGGTGGGACGATTACGCGATTTTCCGCCTGGTGGGCATACTGGGTGAAAAGCCGCCGCTGAAAATCTGGCTCGACACCGGTACAGCCGAGCCGGGCTGGGAACTGGCGCGCGACTTACGCAATTACTTAATCGACAAAGGCTGGCAGCTCGATGTCGATCTTAGTTATCTCGAAGTCAAAGGCGCCGATCACAGCGAAGCCGCTTGGGCCGCGCGAGTCGAGGCGGCGTTGCGTTTTCTGTATCCGCCAACAAAATAAATTCCGCAGACCGGTGGGCTGAACCTCGCCCCTACCTTCCCACCGGCGGAACCGGCGGAGGATTAGGCGGCAACGGTTCAGGAGGCGGCGTGGGTGTCGGCGGAGCTGGTTTGGGCGGTGACGGTTGATCTGGCATGGTCCAGTCTCGTGCCATGTCGAGTGAAGTCCAGATCGAGATATCTTTTGCTGCTATTTGGGTTGGGGCACAGAGGTAAACAATTAAGAGACTTCTCAACCCGCTCGGAATGACAAATTCACTGCAGCCACTTGCCGTAAACTTGATAAATGCGAACAAAGCCGCCAATAAAATCCCAATCTTTTTGATACGAAAAAGCGCGAGTGCGCGCGGACCAGGTAAGCTCGCGCGGCGATTCCGGATGATTAGGATCGTAAACGAAATAACGCTCGACACCGGGATTCGGAGACACTGATTTTCGCTGATAAACTAGGACGGAATGATTGATGCTAAGACGCGGGTACGTGGTGAGAAAGCCAACGAAAAACTGCCCGCGCGCCAAAGCTGCATTCAAACGAGCGTGAGTCTCCTCCTGATACCCGGCGCTCTGCTGAAAAATCATGCGGGCATTGCTGATTCGGAAGTAGCTTGGCCAGCCATGGCCGATGTTTTCTTGTAAAAATTCCCGACGTGCCTTGCTCATTTCCCGCAGATCCTTGTATCCCGGAAAAACAATTCGTTGATCTTCCGGCAATGGCTCTGCCCAAGGCGCTCGGTGTGTCACAGCGCGAATGCGGGCAGCCAACGACGTATCATCTAAGGGAGCGCTGCGCGGTTCGAAGCGCGCGAACTTCTTAAATTGCATGGCTGTGCGGCATAGCACGAAACAGTGGCGCTTATATGCGTCTAGCCTCGTCGCCGACCCTTTCCGTAAAGAAGGGTGTCCTTCGTGATATTCGAACACGGTTTGGTTGGCGAAGGCGATGGTATCGCGATCGAAACGAAACTCCGCCCCTGCCGCATTCGTGCACGCCAACGTAACAGTGGCGAACGCGCCGAGCCAGCAAAAACCCGCAGATGAGCAAAAATTGCCGAGCATCACATCAAGATCGCGCCGAAGCAGTGGCCGCTTTGTCTCCGGTGAAGCTGCCGAACCGGCGAAATTTTTCGTAACGCTGCTTTAGCAGTTCATCAATCGGGATCTTGGAGATCTGCGCGAGGTTCCGGCGCAGCGCGCTGCCCAAATTTTTTGCAGCCGAATCGTAGTCCCGATGCCCGCCGCCTTCCGGCTCGGGGACAATCTCATCGACTACTTCAAGCTTTAACAGATCCTGCGCAGTCAGTTTGAGCGCCTCGGCCGCTTCGGCAGCATGACGCCGGTCTCGCCATAAAATCGCCGAGCACGCTTCCGGGCTGATCGCCGATGACGGCCGCGATAATCGGCGCGCGCAGCCTGATCATTTCGCGAAGATTGACCGCAATCGCTTCGGAAATGTGGCGTTCTTCCGAACCGATGCCCGGATACGCGCCCGGCGTGTCGATCAATGAAATAATCGGCATCCGGAATTTCTCGCCCAGCCGCATCACGCGCAGCGCCTTTCGATATCCCTCGGGATGGGCGCACCCAAAATTGCGCATCACGTTTTCCTTCGTGTTACGACCTTTCTGGTGAGTAATAACCACGCAGCGCTGCCCGTCGAACATGGCGAGACCACAAGGCATTGCTCGATCGTCTGCAAAACGCCGGTCGCCATGCAGTTCGCTCCAGTCTGTAAAACATCGTTCAATGTAATCGAGAGCAAACGGCCGCTGCGTATGCCGCGCGATCTGTACACGCTGCCAGGCCGTCAGGTTGCCGTAAACCTGGCGGCGCGTGTCGCGCAGCTTCGCCTCAATCGCCGCCACGGCCGAATCAAGGTCGACATCATGCTTATCGGAATGCGTCTTCAAATCCTGCAACCGCCGTTCCAAGTCGAAGATCGGCTTTTCAAAGTCGAGCGGCTGGATGTCCATAGGCAAGGTTAAAAAGTTACAACGTTAAAAAGGTCACAACGTCCAGCAACTCGCGGCCGTGTCCATTCGGGTCCGTTTTAAGATTGTAACTCTTTTAACTTTTTTAAACTCAGTCGGTAATCGTGACAGGCGTCTTATTGTTTACAAGGCTGCTGATCTCCTCGACATCAGTGGCCGCCAGCCCAAGCCCAGTCGGCGGCGGCGGCTGATCGAGATTCGGATGCGCTGAGTCGGGCACCGAGTAGAGCGTGTGTGCCGACGCGCCCGCCAGGCGGATCCAACGCGTGCTACCAGCATAATCCTTGCTGCCAAGCCCGACGCGTTTCCCGTTTTTCCAAGCCATAGTCTCCGCAACCTTCGCCGTGATTTTCGAAGGCTTTTTCGCGGGCAACTTCACCTCACGCACGTGATATTGCTTGAAAAAGGCCCCGTGGTTCAGCACCACGATTACTTTTGCCTTCGGCTGAATCAGCAAAGAAAAATCGGGATGCGAAATGAGCAGGTGTTCGCCGATGTGCAACATCGTGCCGCTCATATTGTTCATCCGCATGATGAGTTCGGGTGTCGTTTTGAGTTTCCGTGCGATCTTTGCCAGCACGTCTCCGGAGACTACCACGTATTCTGTTTTTTCCGGCGACGGATAACGAGAGAGCAAAATGTCCACGTTCACTTCGCCGAGTAAATCCTTGGCTTCTTCAGCATGCAACCCGGCGGGATATTTTTGAATGAAAGCGATCAACGCGTCCCGTGCTTCGGCCAATTTGCCTTCCTGACGCAGTTGTGCCGCCGCCTGAAATTCGGGGAGACTGATGTCTGGTGTCGGCGCCGGTGCAACTTCCCCGCGCTGCTCCTTTTTAACTTCCATTTCTTCCTTGATGAACGCGTTGTAACCAAACCATGCGGCGCCCCCGAAGATGATCAGTGCCAGTAGCAACAGAATGAGCCACTTCATGGATGTAAGCTACGAATCGTGCAGGCAGTGAATCTCAGCGCTCTCACTTAGGATCGTTTACATAAGCAGCGGGTCGTTGGCAAGGCGCGTGGCGTCTTACACGAGACCGTGATATGGGCGAGGTTCGACAACGATCAGGTTCAAAATGTGCGTCAACGGAACTGACGATTGGCGTCGAGGATTCGTTGACTCGACTTTCACGCGTCCAAGTCGCATTATTCATGCGATGCGTCTGAGGATGATTTCCCTCCTCTCAAAATGGCCGCTTGTTCGCCAAATTCGCGAACGCAAGGATGGCACCGGTCTCGAATCGATGTCGGACAAGACGCGTGCGCTGCATGCCAGGACAGATAGTGCGCAGGTCGCGCGCTCGATTTGTCCTTACTGCGGAGTCGGATGTGGGCAGCTCATTTACCATAAGGACGGGAAACTGATTTCAATCGAGGGCGACCCGGAAAGTCCAATCAGCCAGGGAAATCTTTGTCCAAAGGGCGCAGCGTCATATCAACTGCTCACGCATTCGCGACGCGAAGCGAAAATGAAATATCGCGCGCCGCGGGCGAAAACGTGGAGTGAAATTTCACTCGATCGCGCCATGGACATGGTGGCGGAGCGCGTTTGGGAATCGCGCAAGCGCACGTTTGTTCGTGAAAAAGACGGATCGGCAGTCAATCATACGACCGCGATTTGTCACCTCGGCGGCGCGACGCTGGATAACGAAGAAAATTATCTGATCAAAAAACTTTTCACCGGAGGCCTGGGCATGGTCTGTGTATCCAACCAGGCCCGCATATGACATAGCAGCACGGTGCCCGGTCTGGGCACCTCCTTTGGCCGAGGCGGAGCTACGACCGCGCAACAAGATCTAGCCAACGCGGATTGTATTTTAATCGAAGGCTCCTCCATGGCTGAGGCGCATCCGGTCGGTTTTCGCTGGGTGATGAAAGCGAAGGAGCGCGGCGCGACAATCATCCATGTCGATCCGCGTTTTTCGCGCACCAGCGCGCTGGCCGATATCTGGGTGCCGCTGCGCGCCGGCACCGACATTGCCTTTCTCGGCGGACTCATCAGACACCTCATCGAGAACGACCTCTTCTTTCGCGAGTACGTTGTTCATTACACGAATGCCTCCTGCATCTTGAGCGACGAATTCCGCGACCCGGAAGATAACGCGGATGGCTATTTCTCCGGTTGGAACGAAGAGAAGCGCGCCTACGAGGGTGACAGCTGGTTCTACAAAGGCAACGATCTGAGTCGTCCACAGCGCGACCTCACATTGCAAGATCCACAATGTGTTTTTCAGAAATTGAAACGGCATTTCTCCCGCTATACACCAGAGATGGTGGAGAAAATCTGCGGCGTTCCGCCGGAGCTCTTCCATAAGGTCGCGGACGCGCTCGTTGCAGCATCAGGGCCCGAGAGGACCGCCGCGGTTTGCTACGCAGTAGGGTGGACGCAGCATTCCAAGGGAGTGCAGATCATTCGCACTGCTGCGATCTTGCAGTTGCTGCTAGGGAATATCGGCCGGCCCGGCGGGGGAATTCTCGCGTTACGCGGGCACGCTTCGATCCAGGGTTCGACCGATATCCCGACCCTTTACGACATTCTTCCCGGCTACCTGACAATGCCGCACAAAGGCGACGAGACGCTTCAACAGTATCTCGATAAATACACGAAAAAGACCGGCCTCTGGGCGGATTACCCGAAATACCTCGTCAGCACGATCAAGGCGTATTACGGGAAGCACGCGACCGCACAGAACGATTTCGGCTACAGTTGGCTTCCCAAACTCACCGGCAACCATTCCTTCTTCGAATTTCTTTACGACATGCTCGATGGAAAGATGGAAGGCATGTTTTTGATGGGACAGAACCCAGCCGTCGGCGCGCCCAATTCGCGGCTCCAGCGAAAAGCGCTGTCGAAACTGAAATGGCTGGTCGTGCGAGACATGGTGGAAATCGAGTCGGCGAATTTCTGGCGCGAATCACCGGAGATCGAGCGCGGAGAATTAATGCCCGAGGATATCGAGACAGAAGTTTTCTTTTTCCCAGCCGCCGGTCATGCCGAAAAGGAAGGGGCATTCACCAACACGCAGCGGCTTTTGCAATGGCGCGAGAAGGCCGTTGATCCGCCCGGGGATTGTCGCTCCGACGCGTGGTTCGTTCATCAACTTGCATTGCGCTTGAAGGCGAAAGCAAAAGCATCGGACGACCCGATCGACGAACCATTGCGCGCGCTCGACTGGTGGTATCCCGAGGACGAACTCGGCGAGCCGAAAATGGAGGCGGTGCTCGCGGAGATTAACGGCTGGAAGACAGCAATTCAGCCTAACGAGTCCGGCGTTCTCTTCGAGCAAGATCGGCAAGGCCAACCTCATCACGGCCCGCAGGTGAATGGTTTCGCCGAATTGAAAGCCGACGGGTCCACTGCATGCGGCTGCTGGATTTATTCCGGCGTTTTTGGCCGCGATGGCGTGAACAAGGCAAACTCACGCAAACCCAAAGGCTATCTCGGCCACGGTTGGGGTTTCAGTTGGCCCAGCGATCGCCGGATCATTTACAATCGTGCCAGTGCGCGACCGGACGGCAGTCCTTGGAGCGAACGGAAAAAATTGGTCTGGTGGGACTCGGAAAAATGGACGGGTATAGACGTTCCGGGCTTCGTAAAGGGAAAAGCTCCGGAGTACCAACCGGATGAAGCCGCAGAAGGCTTGGATGCCATTCCCGGTGATGCGCCATTTA
>WNGD01004166.1_pt1 | contig 17078 bp, 17 predicted proteins | sample 5400671 | NCBI WGS metagenome assembly WNGD01 (sample SAMN13153369, study PRJNA577476) | soil metagenome | isolation source: 40 cm soil or saprolite under grassland replicate 2 | place: USA:California | collected 2016-06-15
AAGCTCACGTTCGACTCGCTGCAGAACCTCGACCTGCCCGTGATCCTCGCGACGGTGATGTACGCCGCTTTCTTCATCGTGCTCGCGAACGCGCTCGTCGATCTCGTGTACGCGTTGCTCGACCCGCGGGTGCGGCATGCCTGACGCATTGCTCGAGGTATGCGATCTCTCGGTCTCGTTCCGGACAGAGAACGGAGTCGTTCGGGCAGTCGACGGGCTTTCCCTGTCACTCGCGCTCGGCGATGTAGTCGGGATCGTCGGCGAGTCGGGTTCCGGCAAGACCGTCTCGATGATGGCCGTGATGGGCTTGATCCGCGACCCGAATGCCGTGATCGAGGGCCAGGTGCTGCTGCGCGGGCGCGATCTGATGCAACTGCCCCGAAACGAGATGCGGCTCGTCCGCGGCGGCGAGATCGCGATGATCTTCCAGGACCCGATGACGGCGCTGACGCCGGTGTACACCGTCGGCTGGCAGATCGCCGAGCAGCTGCGCGCGCATCAAGCCATGACACGGAAGCAGGCCCGGGCGCGGGTCGCCGAGCTGCTCGCGGAAGTCGGCATCTCGAATCCGGGGCGGCGGCTCGACGACTATCCGCACCAGTTCTCGGGCGGGATGCGGCAGCGGGTGATGATCGCGATGGCGCTCTCGTGCAATCCGTCGATCCTGATCGCCGACGAGCCGACGACCGCGCTCGACGTCACGATCCAGGCGCAGATCCTCGAGCTGATGAAGCGGCTCCAGCGCGACCACGGCTCCTCGATCCTCCTGATCACGCACGACATGGGGGTCGTCTCCGATCTCGCCGAGCGCGTTGCGGTGATGTACGCCGGCAGTGTGGTCGAGGAGGGGTCGAAGGCCGACGTGTTCCGCGACCCGCAGCACCCCTACACGTGGGGGCTTCTCGGCTCGATTCCGCGCGTCGGGCGCCCGCGCGTCCGCCGGCTCGCCGCGATTCCGGGCCTGCCGCCGTCCCTGATCGACCCGCCCGAGGGTTGCCGGTTTGCCCCGCGCTGCCCGCACCGGTTCGACCGTTGCTCGGTCCGCCCCGAGCTCGCACCTCGCGTGTCGGCGAACCGCCTCGACGCGTGCCATCTCGATCCTGCGATCCGCCCGTCTCTGCGTCACAGGTCGGTCGCGTGAGCGAGACGCTGCTCGAGGCGCGCGATCTCGTCAAGCACTTCCCGGTGCGGCGGAGCAAGGACATGGTGCATGCGGTGGACGGCGTCTCGCTCGAGGTGCACCGGGGCGAGACGCTCGGCATCGTCGGCGAGTCGGGGTGCGGGAAGTCGACGCTCGGGCGGCTCCTGGTTCGGCTGCACGACCCGACGAGCGGGACGGTGCGGTTCCGCGGAGACGACATCACGAAGTTGTCGCGCCGCGAGTTGCGGCCGTACCGGCGCGAGATGCAGATGATCTTCCAGGACCCCTACGCGTCGCTGAATCCGCGGAAGCGCGTTGGGCAGATCGTGTCCGACCCATTTCAGATCCACCGCGCCGGGAGCCGCGAGGAGACCCGCCGGCGCGTACAGGAGCTGCTCGAGGTCGTCGGCCTCTCGCCGCATCACGTCAACCGCTATCCGCACGAGTTCTCGGGCGGCCAGCGGCAGCGCATCGGCGTCGCGCGGGCGCTCGCACTGAGCCCGCAGCTGATCGTCGCCGACGAGCCGGTCTCGGCGCTCGACGTCTCGATCCAGGCGCAGGTCATCAACCTGCTCGACGACCTGCAGGACGACTTCCAGCTCACGTACGTCTTCATCGCGCACGACCTCGGTGTGGTCCACCACGTCTCGGACCGGATCGCGGTCATGTATCTCGGCGTCGTGGTCGAGATCGGGCCGTCGGATCCGCTCTTCCTGCACCCGATCCACCCGTATACGGAGGCGCTGCTGTCGGCGATCCCGCCGATCGAGGCCGACGACGAGGCGCGGCGCGAGCGGATCGTGCTCAGGGGCGAGGTGCCGAGCCCGATCGACCCACCGTCCGGCTGCCGCTTCCATCCGCGCTGCCGGTACGCGACCGAGATCTGCAGCGTCGAGGAGCCGGTGCTCGCCGACCACGGCGGCGGCCGTTTCGCCGCCTGTCACCACCCGCTTGACGCGAAAGGAGCCTGAAATGGCAGAGGGACACATGAGCTGGAACGGGCACGAGACGTGGTACGACGTCGTCGGCGATCTGCACGCCGGCCCGACCCCGGTCGTCATCTGCCACGGCGGGCCGGGTGCGGCGCACGACTACACGGAGCCGATCGCCGAGCTGAGCAGGTACGGGCGCGGCTGCGTCCTCTACGACCAGGTCGGCTGCGGCAAGAGCACGCATTTGCCGGACGCGCCGGCGGACGTCTGGTCGCCGCAGCTCTTCAAGGACGAGCTCGTCGAGCTGACGCGCCACCTCGGCATCGCCGACCGGTATGCCGTCGTCGGGCAGTCGTGGGGCGGGATGCTCGCGATGGAGCACGCGCTCGAGCATCCGCCCGGGCTGCGCGCGATCGTCGTCGCCGACTCGCCGGCGAGCATGCCGCTCTGGGTCTCGGAGGCGAACCGGCTCCGCGAGGACCTTCCGCCCGAAGTGCAGGCGGCCCTCGTGAAGCACGAGGCGGAGGAGACGACGGACGACCCGGCTTATGCGGAGGCGGTTCGCGTCTTCTACGACCGGCACCTCTGCCGCGTGCCGTGGCCGGACTACGTCGAGCGGAGCTTCGCCCAGCTGGCCGAGGATCCGACCGTGTATCACACGATGAACGGCCCGTCGGAGTTCCACTGCATCGGCTCACTCAAGACGTGGGACATCACCGATCGGCTGTCCGAGATCACCGCGCCGACGCTCCTCGTCTCCGGCCGCTACGACGAGGCGACGCCGCACATCGTCGAGCAGATCCACAGCCGGATCCCGGGGTCGCAGTGGGAGCTCTTCGAGGACTCGAGTCACATGCCGCACGTCGAGGAGCCCGAAGCGTTCCTGCTCCGGGTAGAGGCGTTTCTCGAGAAGATCGACTGAGCCCCGGGCGTGGAAGGGGGCAAGACGTTGTCTCACTCGGCGTAGCTTTTCGTCTAGTTGCATCGGTCAGGCGGCCTGCTCGAGATCGGCGAGGACGTGGTAGGCGCGAGGGGCGATCTTGCGCGCGAGGGTGAGCGTGGCGGGTTGCGTGCCGCGACGCTGCTTGGCGCTCGTGTAAAGAGCGTGGTCGGGGCGCGTTCGTCGGCAGGCGTGGTCGGCCGCCTCGGCGACCGGCCCAGCGGAGCTCGGGTGAGCCTTGCTTGGCGAGCCGGCCGCGCCGGCGCAGGTTGGCTGATTCGGAGACGACGGCGTCGAGGCCGCTCAGGCGCACGACCTGGCGGGCACGGCGGAAGCGGCTCGCCGCGCCGAGCTCGGCGAGGATCTGCGCCGCCAGCACGGGGCCGACGCCGAAGATCGCGCAGAGCGCCTGCAGGCGCGGGTCGCTGCGAGCCGAGCCGGCGCAGCTGCGTGTCGAGAAGCTCGATCTGTTCGTCGAGCGCGTGGATGATCGTGAGCCTCGACGCTCGCGCGGGCGGGCTCGGGCAACACAAGCGCCCGATGCCCCACTGTTGCCCCGAGACGATCAAACAGCCGGCCGCGGCCGCAGGGCCAGCCCTCGTGGGTGAGCGGTGCGTGCAGGCGCTGCGCCCAGCGGTTGCGGTCCTGAGCGAGCGCGTGGCGCAGACGGCTGCGGTCGCGCAGGGACTGGATCTCAGCGGGCGGCAGCCAGGCCTCTGGCAGCAGCTCCTTGGCCAAGAGCCGCGCGAGCCAGGCCGCGTCGAGCCGGTCGCTCTTCGGCCGACGCTTCGAGCCGCCCAGAGCGCGCGCCTCGCCCGGGTCGCAGAGACGCACGTCGAAGCCGCGCGCCTGCAGCTCGCGCGCGACCCAACGCCAACCGGTCGTCGCCTCGAGCGCGACCGCCTCGAGCTTCCCCGCCGATCGCGTCGCCCAGTCATCGAGCGCCTCACGCGTGGCCGGTAGCCGCTCCTGAGCGAGCTGGCCGCTCTCGGCGTCCAGCACCGCCGCCTGAAACACCCGCGTGTGAATGTCGATCGCTGCATCCACCATCTCCTCTGGGCCTCCTTCGTCGATTCGGACTTGACGAGGCCGCGAACCTATCGCGGCCGTCGGAGGCCCCATCCATGAGATCCAGCGCAGGTGCGGTGAGCCTGCTTGGAGAGCTTGCCGCGGCGGCGGTTTTCGCCCGACTCGATCACGACTGCGTCGAGCCCGGCGACGCGGACGCACCGGTCCGACGCCGTAGATCGTCTGCAGTGCCAGCAGTCGCGCGTCGTTGCGGGCGAGCTGGCGTAGCTCGCGATCGATCGCGGCGATCTGCTGGCCGCTGACGTTGATCATCTCGAGGTGCGCGTCGACGATGCGACGGACGTGTCGGTCGAGCGCGAGCGCCTCCAGCCAGCGGCGCCCGTTCGGGGTCAGCAGCTGGCTGCGGGAGCAGGGCCAGCCTTCGTGGAGCAAGATCGCGTGCAGCCGCTGCGCCCAGCGGGTGCGGTCGTGGCGGAGCGCCTGCCGCAGCCGGGTCAGGTCGCGCAGGCGCTGGATGTCCTCGGGCGGCGCCACGAGTGCGGCAGCATCTCCCCGGCCAGCAGCGTCGCGAGCCAGCGCGCGTCGAGCTTGTCGGTCTTCGCCTGCCGCTTCCTGCCTTTCAGCGCGCGGGCTTGCACGGGCTCGGCCAGGCGCACCTCGACACCAGCGGCCTGCAGCTCGCGCGCGACCCAGCGCCAGCCGCAGGTCGCCTCGACCGCGACCAGCTGCCCGTCGCACTCGTCCAGCCAGCCGGCGAGCGCCTCCCGTGTCGTCGGCAGCCGCGCCTCCGCCAGCTCACCGCTCGACGGGTCGAGCGTCACCGCCTGAAACATATGCTTGTGGATGTCGATCGCTGCGTACAGCATTCCCATCGGGGCCTCCTTCGCGTGAACGCGACGACCGTAACCGGCCGTCGGAAGCCCCCTTCTATGAGATCCGCTTGGCTAGAGGTGCGGCCGGAGCGCGCGCCCCGCCCAGAGGATGACCCAGGCGGCCGCCAGGAAGAGGTACACACAGCAAGGCAGGGCGATGAGGAAGATCGCGGCGAACGCGCCAAGCGGCGGGCCAACAAGCTCGACCGCCCGCGGGCCGACGCCTACGACCAAGACGAGCGCGAACACGGCGGCGGCGATTCCCGGAGCGCTCTGCGGGCTGAGCCTTGGGAACCGAACGGCGATCCACAGCGCTAGCAGGGATGACCCGACTGCGAGCGTGAGCATGAATGCTTGGAGCGACACCGGTCGCCCGAGACTACGGGCCCGCGGGGGCTGCGTCCAGCTCAGTTGGTCAACGCGGGCTCTCAGAACGAGCTGATCCCCTTGAAGAAGGCCACGACCATCGGGCCTAGTGAGACGATGAAGAGCGCCGGCAGGATCAGCCCGACGAGCGGGAAGAGGATCTTCGTCGGAGCCTTCTGCGCTCGCTCCTCCGCCGCCTGTCGCCGGCGCTTGCGCATGTCTACTGCGAGCTCGCGGAGGATCTTCCCGATCGAGACGCCGAGGAGTTCGCCCTGGAGGATCGCCTGGACGAAGGCCCGCAGCATCGGGCTGTCCGCTCGACCGAGCATGTTGCGTAGCGCTTCCTCGATCGTAAGGCCCATGCTCTGCTCGCGGAGCACGAGCCGCAGTTCTTCGCCGAGCGGGCCTTCGACGTTGCGGGCGCTGAGCTGGAGGGCGGATGCGAACCCGACTCCGGCCTCCACCGTCGTTACGAGCAGGTCGACGAGTTCCGGGATTTCATGGTCGATGGCGACAAGCCTGAGCCGGACCTTGCGCTTGAGCAGGAACATCGGCATCACCCAGGCGAGTCCGGCGAGGGCGACGGCAACGATGATCGCGCGAGACCCGAGTCCGGCAATCGCTGCGAGCCAGAGCCAGCCGGCGGACACCAGGAACGTCACCAACACGCGTGATCCAAGAAAGCTCGCCACGCTCACCCGGTAGAGGCCGGCCGAGTTAAGAAGACCCCGCAGCTCCTTCGCGCGCGTAAGGCGGATATGCCGCTCGACCAGCGAGCCGAAGGCCACGTCAATCCAACGGGTGACCTCTCTGAGGCCGACCGGCCTTCGCTCGACGGCTGCGACAGGGTTGAATCCGTACGTGCCGATCCGCGTGAGCGTTCGCCGGCTCCGCGAGCTGGCGATCCCGAAGGCGCGCAACCCACACGCGACCGATACGCCGGCGGCCGCCAGACCGAGAATCAGAATGAGGTTCATGACGTCTCCCCTAGACCTTGATGTCGACGATCCGCTTGATCGTGAGCGACCCGGCTACGACCATGAGGGCAGCAACGACGAGAGCAAGCTGGCCGCCGCTGCTGAAGAACATCGGGCGCATGGCGTCAGGCTGGAGGAGCCAGAAGAACCCTCCGACGAGGACGGGCAGGCAGGTCAGGATCCAGCGGGCCATCCGTCCTTGCGCGGAGAGAGTCCTCACCAGTCGCCTGATGTCGCTCCGTTCGCGGATCGTGTCCACAACCGTGTCGAGCACCTCCGACGCATTCCCTCCCGCGGTGCGCTGGAGTTCCGCGACGAGTGCGATCTGCTCGAGGTCACGGTTCGCCATCCGCACGCCGATGCGACGAACGGCAGTCTCAATCGGCACTCCGAGCTGGTCGTCGGACAGGATGCGGCCCAGTTCGCTCCGCGATGGCTCATGCGCGTTGTCCACCACGACGGACAGAGCGCCGCCCAAGCCGTGACCCGCACGAAGGGCCGAGGCTAGGACGGCCAAATTCGACGGAAGCTGATCGGCGAACTGTTCGCGGATCTTCTCCAGCCGCCGCTTGACGAGCGCCCGCGGGACAAGCGGCACCAGGAACGCGAGCAGCGCCAGGATCGGCGAGACGAGGGCGAGCAGGACGAAAACGGTGGCCGTGGCAGCCGTGGTCAACGTGATGAGATGCCTGGCCGACTGGTCGATCTCAGCGATGGCCAGGTCACGTTCGAGACCGGCGAACCAGCCGCGCGCGGCCTCCGAGCCGCTGCCGCGCCTCACGCGTAGGTTTCTCGCCTTGCGCTCTGGGCGAGGAGCGGATTTTCGGCCCAGCACGAATTCGTTGACGCGACCCACGAGAGCCGTTTGCTTCCTGCCCAGGAGCGATTGGAGTACGAACGCGACCAGCGCCGCCACAAAGATGCTGAGCACGACGATGGCGGCGGGCGAGAGGAGGAAGCGCGACGCGAACGACCGGTGATAGGGCGCTAGTCCAGAGGGGGTCGGAGCCGTGTAGTTCAGGCTGGCCGCGCTGTAGCCGCTCACGCCGATGCTCACCTCGACGCGCGACGTAGGCCGTGCGGCAGAGCGGTACTGGATCAGGTACTCGCTCGCCAGGCGCTGTGCCAGAGCTGCGTAGATCGGCTGCAACTGATCAGAGGAGGCCGCCTCCGAATACGAGCCGCCGCTCCGCTCCGCGAGTGTCTGAAGCGAAGCCGGATCGAACGCTCTCGACCGGAGCCCGACCGTGAAGATGCGCACATGTCGCAGCCGCGCCAGCTCGACCACAGCCTCGAGCTTGTCAGTGCTGCCGATGTCGGCGCCGTCGGACAACAGGACGATCGACCCGGTCGACACCTCCGCCTGCTTGAGCATCGCGAGTGCCGCGTCGAGTGCGTCATAGATGTGCGTCCCGTAGGCAAGCGCGGGCGACCGGCCGAGAGCGCCGCGCAGCCTGGCCGCGCTGAGCGTTGGCGGTTCGAGCACGTGGATCAGGCCGTTGAAGGCAAGCAGACCGATTTGCTCGTTCGGCCCGCGGCGGTCGACGAAGGTGCGGGCAGCGGCGAGCGCGGCGGCCGACGGCCGCCCGGCCATGCTCTGGCTCGCATCGATCGCGAGTACCACCCCGACCTTGAGTCCACTGGCGGCTAGGGGCGAGACCGTGAAGTCACGGACGAGGGCTCCGTTCTCCCTGATCTGAACGGACCCTGTTCCGATCGCCGCGTCCCGCGGTAGGTCGACAACGTAGCCACGCTGGGGGAATGGATCACGCCCGACCGGCGTGACCTGCAGAGAGTCGGCTGCGAGCGCGGCAGGCGCAGCCAGCAGCGCCGCCACCGTAGCCAGGACCCTTGGGCCCAGGCGCTTGATCATCTGCGCTCACCTGCCGAGACCCAAGCGGGCGAGTCGCCGTCGGCAGTGTGGACGCCGAAGATTGCGTGCTCCGGCGAGCCGAAGATCGCGACGGGCAGTTCAAGCCCATGCCGCTCGAACTTCGGAAGGCACGCAGGGCGGAGACCGGTCGGCTGGAGCCGGCCGACGATCTTGCGGTCGGCCTCGACCCGCTCCAGCTTGAACTCGAACAGGTCCTGAAGGGTGATCATTTCGCCCTCCATCCGCTGCACCTCGGTGATCAGCGTCACGTGCCGCGTGCCGTCGTCGAGACGGTCGAGCTGGACGATCAGATCGAGAGCGCCCGAGACATGCTGCCGGATCGCCCGTACCGGCAGGTCGTATCCCGCCATCAGCACCATCGTCTCGAGTCGATTGAGCGCGTCGCGCGGCGAGTTTGCATGCACGGTCGAGAGCGAGCCCTCGTGGCCCGTGTTCATTGCTTGCAACATGTCGAGAGCCTCCGCGCCTCGAACCTCGCCGACGATGATGCGGTCCGGCCGCATCCGGAGCGCGTTGCGCACGAGGTCTCGGATCGTGATCTCGCCTTCACCTTCGATATTGCTCGGGCGCGACTCGAGCCGGACGACGTGGCGCTGCGCAAGCTGGAGCTCCGCCACATCTTCAATCGTGACGATCCGGTCGCTGTCGGGAGCGGCAGCCGAAAGCGCGTTCAGAAACGTCGTCTTGCCCGAGCCCGTTCCGCCAGAGATCAAGATGTTCAGGTCCGCCTCGACGCTGCGATGCATGAACTCGGCCGCTTCGGGCGAGATCGTCCCCAACTGGACGAGTTCGTCGAAATCGAAGCGGTTCTGGGCGAATTTGCGGATGGTGAGCAGCGGGCCCGAGAGTGAAAGCGGCGGAATGATCACGTTCACGCGCGACCCGTCAGGCAGTCTCGCGTCGACCATCGGGGACGACTCGTCGATGCGGCGACCGACCTGACCGACCATCTTGGTGATGATCCGTCTGAGCTGCGAATCGTCCGAGAACCGGTACGCGGTTTGCGAGAGCCGGCCGTGACGCTCGACCCAGATCTCTTGAGTTCCGTTCACCATGATCTCCGAAATCGACGAATCGGCGAGCAGGCGCTCAAGCGGCCCCCACCCGAGGACGTCGTCAGCGATCTCCACTGCCAGGCGCTCGCGATCGCTGTGCGCAAGACCTGGTTCCTTCCGAAGACGGTCACGGATCTCCAGCTGGACTCGTTCGCGGACGGCTCCCGAGTCTGCGAGCTCGGACAGGCTCGGCCCCAACTCGCCGACCAGGGAGAGATGGATCCGGTTCTTGACCTCGGCGAACGGGTCGTGGCCGTCGCTGGCCCCCGGTTGCATCGAGCCGGAGTCCGAAAGTCGCTCGTGAAGTTCCATGACCTAGCTCGCCTTCCTGAGTAGGGCGCCGCGCAGCCCGCCGCGGCCGCTCGGCTCGGTCTTGAGCGAATCGCCGACCGTCGCTGCCGCTCGCTCGTGGATGTAGCGCTCCGCAAGCGCCGTGAACGCGCGCGCCGCGCCCGACTTGGGGTCGGCGAGCACAATCGGGCGGCCGTCGGTCAGGGCGCGGGGAATGGCGCGGTCGCTCGGAACGAGAATGTCCGGCCGCCGCCCCAGGAGCTCCTCGACGTCCGCCGGCGCGATGCCGACGTTCGAGTCGGCGCGGTTCAGGACGAGCGTCGCGTCGGCCGGGTTGTGGCCCATCCGCGCCAACGTCTCGAGTCCGATCTTCGTGGCCTTGATCGACAGCGCGTCGAGCATCCCGACGATGCAGAGATGGGAAGAGCTGTCGATCCCCCCGATCACCTCGGGGCTGAAGGCGGGAGGCGTGTCGAGGATCACAAAGTCGTAACGGGACCGAATGGCCGCGTAGACATCACGCAGGAAGGAGATCCCGATTGCCCCGGCCTGATCCGGCCGCACAGGAGCGAGCAAGACGCTTGTCCCTGACTCGTGCCGCGCCATGAAGCTCTCGATCTTCTCGCCGTCCAGCGCCCCCCCCGAGACGGCGAGGTCGTAGATCGTGTGCTCAGGCTTCAATCCCAAGGCGAGCCCGACGTCTCCGAACTGCAGGTCGAGATCGATCACGGCCGAGCGGTTCCCGGCGACGGCCAGAGCGACCGCCAGATTGCAGGCGGTCAGAGTCTTGCCGGTGCCGCCCTTCGGCCCGAGTACCGAGATCATCGGCGCAAGGGCGGCCGGCCCGGCCGAGCCGCGCCGACGCGCGACGACCTTCTCGAGCGCGAACGCGATCTGCGCCGGCGTTTGGGGCATGGTGATCAGATCGTCCGCCCCGGCCTCAAAGGTCGCTTCCATGAACCCGTTCGGGCTCCCCGGATAGAGGACGACAATGGGGCAGTCCGGCTGTCGCGCAGTCGCCGCCGCGATCAGGCGAAGCGCGTCCTCGGACGACTGCATGCAGCCGACGACGACGAGGTCTGCTGCGCCGTCGTCGAACAGGGCGACGCCACGCTGGGCCGCCTCGCCGAGTGTCGCCACCCGGACTTGCCCGCCGGCCGGGAACGCCTCCCGAATCAAGCCGAAGTCGAATCCGTCCTCGAGGACGATAAGGGCGCGCAGCGGGCTCATCGTCCGCCTCCGAGCGAATGCAGCACGGAGATGGACGGGGTGCCGAGCAGCAAGGTCTCGACGGTCACGATCGAAGGCGTATGGCCCTTGCCGCCGGCACTGGGCCGCAGAGAGAGCCAGACCTTCCCGTTGTCTGCTGCGAACGCGAGCTTGGTTGCCTGGTCATCGCTCAGGCGCAGGCTGACGTTCGTGACCGTCGATCCGGCGCCGCCGCTCTTGTTGATCGCGACGACGGGGACGTCGGACATCAGCTGCTTCAGCACAGCGCGAGCCGTCGATCCGGCGACGGGCATTCCGGTGGGGCCCAGCGGGATGACGTTGAACCCGACATAGACGTCGACGTGATTGCCCACCTGCACCTGGCCGATCAGTCCGTGAGCCGAGTCGAGCGGGACCGAGATGACGCGCTGGTAATCCGTGAGGGATCCGACCAGCGAATCAGAGCCGACGGTGAAATCGCTTGCGGTCAGCTGCCCGCCCTTGACGATCTCCTGCGCCGTCACCTTGCCGGTCAGGGTCGAAGGATCGCTGAACGCACCATCGAGCAGCTGGTTCTCGCGAATCGTCGTGGTCGTGAAGAGACCCTTCGAAGCGATGACGCTGCCGGGCGTCCCGCGCGGGATCGCCTGCGCCGCCACGAGCACGGTCACGGGTGCCGCCTCCGCCTTGACGCTGTTCCGGTACCGCTGCAGGTACGCGAGGATCATCCCTCCGGCGATCAGCGCAGCGATCACCGAGATGAAAAGCGTGCCCTTTCTCGTTCCGACGAATTTCTGTGCGAGTTCCATCGTTGTTCCTTTCTTCTAGCGCGTCATTACGGGCACGCAGGGCGTGATTTGGGTCGGGTCGGACAGCGAACAGATTGCATCTCCCACTCCCCGCGGAGTGGGCGGGATGTACTTGATGAAATGGCCGGCGATGAAGCCCTTCGGGACCTTGACGGCGTTGGGGCAAGGATCGCCCTCGAAACCCATCAGGTAGAACGTCCCGAAGTCGATCACCGGCACGATGTCATTGCCGCTTCCGGTGAAGGTGCCGAACGGCGTCACGATCAGCGGGATGACCCTCGGATCAGGTTTGGTTGGGTCGTACGGCCACGTGATCGGCGCGGCAGCACAGGAGTTGCCGATCCGATCCAACATCCCTTGCTTGACCTGCCCCGTCGCACCGCCGGTCTGCGTCTTGACGCAGTCCCACGGCTGCGGCGTGCCCCACAGGTCCGTGTAGCTTGGGCACGAACTCCCTGGGTTGACCTTGTAGAGCGGCGCGCAGCCGCTTCCGATCTCGGCGCGAAGGTTGGGCTGGTTCGGGTCGCAGTCGATCGACCCGTTCTGGCTACCGACCACGCGCAGGTAGATGACGGGAGCGCTGGCTGCCGCTTGCACCGCCAGGCTGCCGGTTGTGGCGAGAGAAACTCCGAGGGTGGCGCTCGGGCCCTGCACGGAGTTCGCGCCCGAGCTGACGCCGGATGCGAAGATCTGAACCCGCTGCAATGGTCCTGAGCGGTCGGCGGTCGCCTCAAAGGAGCGCTGAACGGTGCCGAACGAGCCGCTGTCGGTGCATTTGTTCCCGCCGCCGCTCTTACAGGTGTTGCCGTTCCAGGTGCCCGCCGTCTGCTGCCAGCTCCAGCCGAGCGAAATCGGGTGAGGGCCGCCACCGGAAATCGGGAGGCCCGAGCTCAACGTCCAGGTCACGAGACCGCTGCCCGACCCCTGACTGAGCTGGTGCTGAACGCCGTCCACGACAGCCCACACGTTCGCCGCCGCTCCGTTCCCCGAGAGCGGGTGATTTCCCAGGTCAACGTTCGCCTGGATGCCGGCGACGCAATCGGCGGTCGTGAAGTACGCATCCGGAGAGCAGTTCCCGGCCAAGAGCCAGGCGTCAGCCACGCGCGGGGTCGGAGCGGAGCCGCTCCAGCCGTGGAGAAAGACGATTCCCTGTGTCGGCTGTTGGTTAGCGTCGACGGCGCCGGCGTCGTAGCACTCGGTGTAGAGCTGATTGCAGCCTGCCGTCGGGTCGGTACCGCCGACCAGCCGGATCCAGACACCAATGTTGGTCGCGGCGCCGATCGGGACGCTCGTCAAGCTGCTCGACCACAGCTGCTGGCCTCCCGAGATTCCGGTCTTCACGAGTGGGACGTCGGTTGCCAGTGGATTGCCGGTCGACTCGTCGATGAAGTTCGCGAACGCGAAGTTGAACCGGGTGTCGGGCACGCCGATCGGAAGCAGTCCGTTTTGCTCGTTCAACGCCCGCAACTCGACGCGGGCGTGTGCGTGGACAGTCGCGAGCGGCGTAAACACGAAGAAGTGAGGAATGCCGGACTCTGTCGCCTTGACGTCGAACATGCCGCTGCCGCACGCGGACTGGCCGGCCAGCGTGTCGTCGCTGGCCCAGCCGCTCGGCTGTGAGACCGGATAGGTCGGGCTCTGATATCCAAACTGGAGGCTGCCGGTGTGAGTCCCCCCGCCGATCTGAGGGTTTCGGGTCAATCCGTACTCGGCGGCCTTCGTCTCCATGTCGCCTTCCGCCGTGGCCGTATTCGCCAAGCACTCACTGAAGAGGCCGCCGCCGGCAAGCGCTGCGGCGTCGACCTGCAGCTGCAGATGGCGCCTGTGCTCATACCAATGCCCGACATCGATTGCGAGGGCGAGGAGACCGATGATGAACGGGAGCAAGAGCGCGACGAACACGAGGACGCCCCCTCGGTCGTCGCGAAGCCGGAGCCGAGCAATCGGTGTCGGCGTCTTCATCAGGTGCACGTTCCGACGGCTGAAAAGTGGGTCGCGTCGTGCTCGAGCCGCAGCGTCGCCTTGCCCTTGACCGTCGTCGTCGCCCCGATGAACGGGATCCATTTGTACGGATAGGTCACCTGTACGGTGACGGGGCTGCCGAGCGTCGTGCCTGACGGGAAGCAGATCGAGACAGTAGAGCCGGAACGAAGCGCGCCGGTCGAAAGCTCGTTTTGGATGTACTGCTGGAGGGTCGACGCGCCGGCTCCGTTATACGGCGGCTGGGTCACGTCGATGTTGACCGCCGCGAGGCGCGCGCCCTCGTTCGCGGCGTGTGTTGTGTCGATCCAGTAGTTCATCGCCTTCCCGAAGTCAACGAACACGAGCACGAGCGTGCAGATCAGCGGCACGACCATGGCGAACTCGACGACCCCCTGCCCCGACTCGCCTCTCAGCCGGCCCAGGATCCGCCGGAAGCTCGAGCCCGGACGAGGCAAGTAGGAAGGGACCCGAGCAGCGACCTGCGCGTCGGGCCGGTCGATGTGATCCACGGGTCCCTTCCTCATGACGAACACTCCGAGGCTCGTTAGCCGAGCTTGCCGAGGTCCGTGACGATCTTGTTGATGAAGCCCGTGATGCCCGTGCCAAGCACGACCAGCACCGCGGCGAGCGCCACGGCCACGAACGCGAGCACGATCCCGTACTCGGTCACGCCCTGGCCTTCCTCGCCCTTGAGGTCGGCCAGCTTGACGGTCATGAGCCGGCCCACGAAGAGCTGGATCCGCTCCATATTCCACCTCATCCCTTTTCGGGTCTTTTGCGCAAGCGCCGACGGAATGCCGCAAGCCGGCTCTTGCCTGACAAGCACATTTAGGCGCGCCATGCGCACGCCGGCCGCCCTGCGCGCCCGCAGAACCGGGATGAAGGTCTCAGGCCGCGTCGCGGCGTGTCGGCGACCGCCGACCGTCCAACTTTCACATCAAGCCTGTGGCTGCCGCGCGCTCGGCGATCAAGCTCGCCGAGCGCGTCGTGCTGGTCAACAGGGTCGAGTTACCTGCGGCTCCCGGATGGCGGCCCGGAACCGTTTCATGCAGCCGACGCGACTTACACAACACCGGTCTTGCGGCGGCAATTGCACACGCTGCGCCCGGGCGGATCGAACCGGCTTACGGGCAGCAGTAGAGGCCCGAGCAGCAACCAGCTCGCCGGGCGAGCGGATGCAATACAGGGGCCCCTTCTGTGAGACCGTAAGTCGCGGTGTTCGCTAGGCGAGCTTGCCGAGGTCCGTGACGATCTTGTTGATGAAGTCCGTGATGCCCGTGCCAAGCACGACCAGCACCGCGGCGAGCGCCACGGCCACGAACGCCGGACCGCCGCGAACTCCCAACGAGCCTGGCTCCAGGCTCCTGTCCGAGCGCGTGACCAGGCGCTAGCCCTCCGGCTCGGCGGGTCCAGCCGACAGCCCATTCCCGTCGCGTCGTCGGGCGGCGACCATCGATGGGTGACCTCCTGCACGGTCCCAGTCACGCGCGAAGACGGCAAGCCCGTCGCAACGTGCCGAGTCGCGCGCACTCCCCTGACGCGCGCACGCGGCCTGCTCGGGCGCAAGAACCTCGCCGCGGGCGAAGGCATGCTCTTTCCCGCCACCCGGGCCGTGCACACGCATTTCATGCGCTTCCCGATCGACGTTGTCTTTCTCGACGGGGACAACCGCATCGTTCGGATCGCCGAGAGCGTACCTCCCTGGCGCGCGGTCTCGTGCAGGCAGGCCCGCTCGGTGCTCGAGCTGGGCTCGGGCTCCGCCGCGAACCTCGGTTTGCGCGAGGGGGACCGGGTCGAGCCCGAAAGCCCAGACGACCGCGGATGACCGCGACCGCACGCGAGCGAGCGCCTCTGGTACCGAACAGGGCAACCGCGGTCGCTGCCCTCGCCGGCGTCGGCGGCGTCGCCTGCGCGCTGGCCACGCGCGAGCCCCTCCACAGCGCGCTGGCGGGGGCGGCCGGCGCCACCCTGGTCTGGCTCGCTGCGCTGGACGTCCAGTTCCGCCTGCTGCCGAACCGGATCGTGCTTCCGGGAGCCGCCCTTTTGCTCGGCGGCCGCGCCCTCGTCGAGCCGGTGCACGCGTTGCAATTCGCCGCCTGGTCGGCGGGCGCGGCCCTGGCGCTCTTCGTGGCGGCCGTTGCTCGACCCGGAGCGCTCGGCATGGGCGACGTGAAACTGGCGCTGCTCCTCGGCGCAACGCTCGGGAGCGGCGTTCTGCCCGCACTCGTGATCGGCTTCGCGAGCGTGGGCCTTGCGGGACTGGTCCTTGTCCTTCGCGACGGGCGGCAGGCGCTGAAGCGAGCGCTCCCGCTCGCGCCGTTCCTCGCTTTCGGCGCGATCGTCTCGCTCCTGCTCGGTGCAAGCCGCTAAGCGGCGCCGCGACGTTTGCATGGCTCCGCCGCAACCCTCAACCGTCCGTCGCCCGCCGACGCCGGCTCCGCTGGCGGAAGGTCTGGCGAAGACAAGTCGTCGGTCGCGCGCGCGCCGGCCGCACACATTCACAATCCGCCCATGGAACTCGGAGAGGAAGCGGGGGGAGGCAACGTCGTGGAACTCGATCACCGCTCGTGCGGATCGATCGACGTCAGCCTCTTCTGGGACCGGTGTTCGAACACACTCTTCGTCCAAGTGATCGATTGGCACGAAGGCGAGGACTTCTCCATCCCGGTCGAAGCGGCAAGCGCGGTGGAGAGCTTCCACCACCCCTACGCCTACGCGCCAGCTTTCAGCACGCCCGCCTGACATCTGACCGAGGTGATCGAGCACTTCCAGAACCTGCCCGGCCTGCTCGCGTCGCGTTCGCGCGACAGCCGTCAGGTCGTCATTCCCGGAAGACGGACTGTGATCGCGTTTCTCGTCGTTGCCGCACCAGGCCGGTACTAGACCAGAGGGTTGATCCGGACCGGACTCTTGAATGATGACGGTGGTCCGTGGGGGGAACATCCTGTTTGGAACAACAGGGTGCCGCGTTCACGAGATCCGCTAGCCATGCGCCTCGGGCCGCCCCGATTCCTTTCAAAGCTGGCGGCCCGGTATTGCGGCCCGGGCCGCCAGAACGGCTAAGGTTTCAAAACCCGGTTTATGCCGCGGCTTGGCATTCGTGGATGAGCCCGCCGAGCAGGTCGCGGCGCTGGATGGTGTCTGTGGTTGCCTGCGCGCGTTGGTTTCTTGAGTCGGGCGCGAGGAGAGCGAGCGATCGGTGCGGCCACTCGTTGTTGTAGGGAGATGAGACTGCGCTCGTGGAGCGTCTGCGTCGTCCGGTCGTTGTCGTAGCGTCGACGCGTTCCGGATGCCGGGGCTTCAGGGAGACGCAGGTTGGGCAGGCCGTCGAACATTCTGGGCTGCGAGCCCGCTGTTTGTAGGTGGCCGCCGCTGCGACTGTCCGGCTGTGCCGTGCGCACGGATCGGTAGTTGTCGCGTCGCCCGCCTCGTCTCTGTCGGTCGTGAGCCGAGAGTGGGGGTGGTGTTGGTGCGCTTGATCGGGTTGGACGTCGATCGCGACTTCTGCGAGGTCGCGATCGCGGAGGGAGGCGAGCTGCGCCTGGCCGGACGGGTGCAGACCGAGCCGGAGGCGCTGGCG
>WNGD01003111.1_pt1 | contig 17076 bp, 19 predicted proteins | sample 5400671 | NCBI WGS metagenome assembly WNGD01 (sample SAMN13153369, study PRJNA577476) | soil metagenome | isolation source: 40 cm soil or saprolite under grassland replicate 2 | place: USA:California | collected 2016-06-15
ATCGCCACATCGCTTAGCTTGCCATCCCAGATGCTTTGGATCACGAAAAGATTGATTCCGATCGGCGGCGAGATCTGCCCCAGCTCGATGAACACCACGAGGATGACGCCGAACCAGATCGGGTCGATGCCGTATTGCAGCAGCACCGGATAAAGCAGCGGAACCGTGACCACGATCATGCCTAGGCTTTCGACCAGGCAGCCGAGGGCCGTGTACAGCAAAAACAGCGCCACGAAGAACTCCAACCTGTTCAGCTTGAGGTCGACCAGGAAGGCGGTGATCTGCTCTCCTACGCCGGCGTAACTGATCGCGTAGGAAAAAATATAGGCCGCGTAGATGATGAACAGCACATTGCCGCTGACCCTGATCGTGGTCTGGAACGCGGTGACGAAAGTGCGCCGTCCGAAATCGCCCCAGATCATGGCGATGACGATCGCAAGGAAGCAACCGACGGCGGCTGCCTCGGTCGGCGTCACCAAGCCGGTGTAAATGGTTCCGATCGTCCCCCCGATCAGGACCACGAAAGGCAGCACGTCGGCGAGTGCGCCGGCCAGTTCTGCCAGCGAGCGCGCCCCGTGCTCGACCGGCGCAATGTCCGGCCGCAGCATGGCGTGGGCGGCGATATAGACCATGAACATGCCGGTGAGGACGAGCCCCGGCATCACCCCGGCCATGAAGAGCTTGGCGACGGACGTCTCGGTGAACGTGCCATAGACGATCATCGCGATGCTCGGCGGGATCAGGATGCCGAGCGTGCCGCCGGCGGCGAGAGATCCGGCGGCGAGGCGCCGGCTGTAGTTGCGCTTCAGCAGCTCGGGCAGGGCTACGCGGCCGATGGAGGCGGCGGTGACGACGCTCGATCCGCTGATAGCGGCGAAAATGGCGCAGCCGGCGATGTTGGTCTGCAGCAGTCCTCCGGGGATCCCGGAGACCAGCTTCGACAGCCCGCGATAGACCCGAAGGCTGAGACGGCTTTCCTGCAGAATCTCCGCCATCAGGATGAACAGCGGAATTGCCGTCAGCGTGAAGCTGTTCATGCTGCCCCAGCTCACCAGTCCGAGGCCCTTGAGGGCGTTCACGCCGCCGTGCAGAACGAGATACAGCAGCGCCGGCACGGTGATCGCGAACGGGATCGTCATCCCGGCCACGAGCAGTGCAAGGAACGCCATCATGACGAGGAACAGCTCGGGACCGGGGGTCAAAGCCTCGCCTCCGGCTGCAGTCGGCGGGCTTTCGCCAGGATCGTCCTGACCAGCGCGGCACACAGGATCGCCGTTCCGATCGGCATGCTCAGCTGAGGCACCCAAAGCAGCGTCAGCAGCGGAGTCGGGGCGACGTCCTCCGACCGCCACGAGTTCAGGACCAGCCGGACCAGCTGCCAGGTCAGAATCACGGAGGCGGCCAGCGCCATCAGATCGAAGCCGATCTGCGATATCAGGCGCATCCGCGGCGACAGCCGCGCTTGGACCAGCTCCACTCTATGGAAGGCGCCGTGCGCCTCGGCGACGGAAAGGCTTAGAAACGATACCGCGACGAACAGATAGCCGCCGATCTCGTCGGTTATCTGCAACGAAATGTTGAACAAGTTCCGCGCAAATGCTTCGGCCCCGATCAGCGCGATCATCCCGATCAGCGCCAGCCCGCACAGCAGCTCACACAGTTGTTCGATCTTGCTGGCGCCCGGCGTGACCTCTTCCAGCAGCTGAACGACGGCGTCGTCGACCTCCGGCACCGGGTTCATAGGTCGATTATCGGCCGAGCACGGCGCGGACTTGCTTCAACGCCTCGATCGCATCGGGGCCTTTCGTCTTCGCCCACTCGTCCCAGTACGAGACAAGAATCCTCTCCGCCTCGGCGACCTCTTCGGGATTCGGCCGCGTCACGATCATGCCGCCCGCGGCCATCTTCTGGGTCACATCCTCTTCTTCGGACTCCATGGTCGCGGTGATCCACGGCATGGCGTCTGTGACGGCCTTGCGAAGCTTGCCTTGCACGTCCGGCGCAAGCTTGTCGAAGGCCTCCTTGTTCACGATCACGATCGAGTTGAAGTAGTTCACGCCGATCCGGTAATTGTACTTCAGCAGGTCCTTCCAGATGTTGCCACCGCCCGTACTCGCCGTGAACACTCCGTCTACCACCCCGCGGTCGAGTGCGGAGGGCACTTCGGGCGCGCCGATGGTGACGGCCGCCCCGCCCAGTCGCTTCACGAACTCGCCCTGCTCGGGGGAAGTCACGCGCAGCTTCTGTCCCTTGATGTCGGCGAGCTTGGTCAGCTCCCGCCGCGAGAAGGCGACCTGGAACGGGTAGAGATACTGCCCCAGTACGATGATGCCTTTTTTCTCGAACGCCCGGTTGATGTAGGGGTCCAAGACGACCGCCGCCTTTTGATATTCCTCCCTGGTGCGGATCAACATCGGCAGACGCAGGACACCGCCGATCGGCACGTTCCCGAGAAAGTAGCCGTCGTCGCCCATATGTACGACGCCATCGCCGACTGCCTGCGTAATCGTCGTCGTGTTGATCGGAAGGGATCCACCCAGATGCAGCCTGATCGTCACGGCGCCGTCGGTGTCCTTGTCAATGGCCTCGATCATCCTGTTGAGGCCCCTTACGGCGCCCACCGTGGAGACGGCGTTGTAAATATAGAGGTCCCACTTTTCTGCTGCCGTTGCCGGGTGACAAAACGAAGCCAAGAGCGTCATGAAGGCGACGCCCGTGATCGCCCAACGAAGTTTCGTTTGCCTGATCAGCGCGATCATTTTGTGCTCTCTGTTTGAGCCTTCGTCGGCAGTTGTACGTTGCAGATGGCCTCGGGCCCCAGGTCGAAAGCTTCAAGCGAGAACCGCCGCGTGTCGCCGGCAGGCGAGGGATGCTCAGGGCCGGTCAGCCGCAAGCGCATTGGTGCCGCGCCAGCGGCCGTAGCGCCATGGCATATACCAGCGGGATTTTGCGGGCAACGCGGCCGGCACGAGGTCGAGCCCGGAGCTGCCGAAGGGATGACAGCGCAAGAGCCGCGCCAGCGCCATCCAGCCGCCGGCCCACAGGCCGAACCGGCCGATCGCCTCGTCGGCGTATTCGGAGCAGGTCGGCAGGTGGCGGCAATGCAAGCCGACCAGCGGCGAGAGCGTATGGCGATAGACCTGGATCAGCCCGCGTCCCGCCAGCCGAGGGGCACGGGTCAGGGCATCGACGAGGGGAGGGCGCATTCTCCTATTCCGCGGCCACCGAGCCCCGGCGCTTGGCCTCGATCTGGTCGATCGCGGAAACCACCGCATCGAAGGTGAGCAGGGTCGAGGCGTGGCGCGCCTTGTAATCCCGCACCGGCTCCAGCACGGCGATGTCGGCCCATTTGCCCGCCGGCGGCGCGCCGTTCTCCTTGAGCATGCGGCGCACCGTCTCGCGCAGCTCGCGCAATTCCTGGGCACGGGAGCCGACGACGTTGCGAGCCATGATGGAGGAGGACGCCTGGCCGAGCGCGCAAGCCTTCACCTCGTGGGCAAAGTCGGTCACGACGTCGCCGTCCATCCTCAAGTCGGCGGTGACGGTCGAGCCGCACAGCTTGGAATGCGCCGTCGCGGTCGCGTCCGGACCGTCCAGTCGACCCAGGCGCGGAATCGAGGCCGCGAGCTCCAGAATCCGGCGGTTGTAGACCTCGTTCAGCATGCTTCTCGCCGAAATTTGACCAACGGCGTCGTTTGCACGATCTCTCGAGCCGAATATATAGGGACGGATCGGGCCAGGCGATATGCGTCGGATTCTATCATTGCCTCTATCGCTGCTTGGCCCGCCCGTGCCGATCCCGTGAACAATCGACATCATCGGAATCGGAATGCAGCGGCCGGTCGCCGCATGCTCTACTGCGGGGCCGCTTGCGCGGGGCGGCCTCCCGGTGACACTCCCGGCGCGCGGCTTTCCCCGCGGCGGCGGTCGAACGGAGAGAGTTCATGGACGCGATTCTGAAACCGTTTCCCAGGCCGCAGCTATCGGATCATGTCCGCGCGGCACCGCAGCCGGTGAGCCCGCGGCCTTCCCACGAGGAGGCCGAAGCCGCGGTCCGGACGCTCATCGCGTTCGCCGGCGACGATCCGGCTCGCGAGGGCTTGCGCGACACGCCGGCACGGGTCGTGGGCGCCTATGAGGAGCTGTTCCGGGGCTACCGCGAGTGTCCGCTCGACGTGCTCGACCGCACGTTCTCCGAGATCGGCCGCTATGACGATCTGGTGCTGATCCGGGACGTTCCCTTCTCCTCGCATTGCGAGCACCACATGGCGCCCTTCCTCGGCAAGGCGCACGTGGCCTATATCCCGGTCGAGCGGGTGGTGGGGCTCTCCAAGCTCGCGCGGCTGATCGACGTCTATGCGCGCAGGCTGCAGACCCAGGAGCACCTGACCTCGCAGGTGGCGACCGCGATCGAGGAGATCCTGAAGCCGCGCGGCGTGGCGGTAATGCTCGAAGCCGAGCATTTGTGCATGTCGATGCGCGGAGTGCAGAAGCCCGGAGTGTCGACCGTCACCACGCAGTTCACCGGAAGCTTCCGCGAGGCGACCGAGCAGGTGCGCTTCATCACGCTGGTGCGCGGCGCGGCCGCCTGAGCTGGATTGGCGGCCGGCTCGGAACATCTCCACCACAAGGAGAGGTAACCGGACCGAGCTGCTAGTCATATGCGATCGCCCTGCTTGAAAAGGGGGGTCTCCCGCGCAGCAGGATGTTCTCTCTGATCACGCGAGGTCGCCCGTGTCCGGAAACAGCGATTATTTTGCGCCGCGCGGCTCTTCCGCCGAGGTGGAGGAGGGGAGCGCGCTTTCGCCGAAATTCGACGCGGACGGGCTTCTCACCTGCGTCGCCACGGATGCGGCTACGGGCGAAGTCTTGATGGTCGCGCACATGAACGCGGAGGCGCTGATCAAGACGATTGCGACCGGCGAGGCCTGGTATTTCAGCCGCTCGCGCAAATCGCTGTGGCGCAAAGGAGAAACTTCAGGGCACTCCCAGCGCGTCGTCGAGCTGCGGGTCGACTGCGATCAGGACGCGATCCTGATCAAGGTCGAGCAGACCGGCGGAGGGGCCTGCCACACCGGACGGCGATCCTGCTTCTATCGCGCCGTGCCGCTCGGACCGAAATCCAGCGGGCCGATCCCGCTCGAGTTTCGCGACGCCGCGAAGGTGTTCGATCCGCGCGCCGTGTATGGCGCTCGGAAGAAACGCTGACAGATACTCTTATTTGCGATCCTCATCCGAGCCCCGCCGCCGCGGCCCGCGCCAGCAATCGCTTGGCGCGCTCGAGGTGCGGCCGGTCGTACATGATGCCGTCGATGCCGACGACGCCGGCGCCGGCATGTTCCGCAAAGGCGGCGATCACCGCGCGCGCCCTGGCGATCGCGGCGGGCGAGGGCGTGAACACCTCGTTGATGGTCGCGACCTGGGCGGGATGGATCGCGAGCTTGGCGGTGAATCCGTCGCGGCGCGCCTCCTCGGCTTCGCGCTGGAGCCCCTCGGGATTGCGAAAATCGACGAACACCGTGTCGATGGCCTGCACCTTGGCGGCCGCGGCCGCGGCGAGGCAGAGATTGCGGGCGAAGCGAAACGGCTCGGTGAAGCGTCCCTCGGCGTCGCGATTGGTCTCCGCGCCGAGATCGGCGGAGAGATCCTCCGCGCCCCAGCTCAAGCCCATGAGCCGCGCGCTGACGCCCCCATAGGTGCCGGCGACGAACAGCGCGCTCGCAGTCTCGGTCGCGATGGGCAGGATGCGGATCTCGCCGTCCGGGAGGCCGTGGATCGCCTCGCGCGCGGCGAGCTTGGCATCGAGGTGCGCGATGGCGGCGCCGCCCTCGGCCTTGGGCAGAATAATGGCGTCGGGCGATCCGGCGACGACGGCGTCGAGGTCGGCATCGGCAAGGGAGGTCTCGAGCGCGTTGATGCGCACCATGAGCAGCGGCCGGGCTTGGCTTTTTCGCGCGTCCGCGAGGAAGGCGAGCGTGGTCTCGCGCGCGCCCGCCTTGCGCTCGGCGGCGACCGAGTCCTCGAGATCGAGGATCACGGCATCGGCGCCGGCGGAAAGCGATTTGGCGAGCTTGGCCGTGCTGTCGCCGGGCACGAACAGCGCGGAGCGTATCGCCGCGATCATCGCGGCCGCATGCGCATGAAAGCCTGACGATGACATTCGGCGACGAGCTTGCCGTCCTGATTGTAGGCGCGGTGATGAAACTCGACGATGCCGGATCCCGGACGCGAGTTCGACTCCCGCTTGCCCAGCACTTCGGTGGTGCAGTGAACCGTGTCGCCCTCGTACAGCGGATGCGGGAACTTGACCTCGGTCATGCCGAGGTTGGCGATCGTGGTGCCGACCGTGAGGTCGTTGACCGAGATGCCGATCATGAGGCCAAGCGTGAACAGCGAGTTCATGATCGGCTGGCCCCATTCGGTCTCCCGCTCGCAGAAATGCCGATCGATGTGCAACGGCTGCGGGTTGAGCGTCATGTTGGAGAACAGCATGTTGTCCATCTGCGTCACCGTGCGGGTGAGACGATGCTCGAACACCTGGCCGAGCGGGAAATCCTCGAAATAAAGCCCGCCGCGGGGATGGCGGGTCGGCGAGAGCGCAGCCTGTTCCATGGGTTTTCCTCCTGGCAAAGAGTTCTCGGCGCAATTTCACCGGCGGGACCGCAGAATAGCAAGAGCAGGCGCGTGCCGCGGTTGCGGGCGCCGCCCCAAATCGGTCGCTCAATCCTTGTACGGATCGAATTCCTTCTCGCCGGCCATGACCACTGCGAACGGCCGCAGCGTGTGCAGCACGCGCACGGTGCCCGCGTGCTCGGCGAGCACGTCGGGCAGGCGGCGGTAGGCTTGCGGCGCCTCGTCGAGCCCGCCGCCGAGGAGCAACACGCCCTTTTCCCGCAGCCACGTCAGCATCTCGTCGTGGCGGACGCGGCCGGGCATGCGCATCTTCTTGCCGGTCGCGGGATCGCGCTGAAAGCGGCCGCGCGCCTCGGTGCGCGACATCACCCGGCCGGCACCGTGGATCGTGCTGTAGAGCGCCTCGCGCGCCTGTTCGCTGTCGACGCCTTCGAGGATCACCGCGTCGTCGCCCATCGATCCGCCGACGAAGCCGCGCTGCCCCGGGAACGCCGGGGTTGCGCCCTTGCGCACGACCCACAGCTTTCGGCCCGCATGCTCCTCGCGCCAGGCGTAATTGTGATGGTTGTGAACCGCCTCGGTAATGTTGGCGCCCAGGATCGAGCGCACCTTGTCGACCACCCATTCGCGCCCGGCGTAAGCATAGGATCCGGCGAGCTCCATGGCGGCGAGATAGCGCTGCCCGAGCTCGGAATCCGCCCGCACCAGGGCGGGCTCGACGTCCATGCCGTCGCGACCGCCCGCTTCCCTGAGATATTTGCTCGCGCTCTTGTGGCCCAGCCCGCGCGAGCCGAAATGCACGCCGATCCACACGAAGCCGTCCTCGTCTTCGAACAGATCGACGTAATGGTTGCCGGAGCCCACCGTGCCCAGCTGGTTGCGCGCCATGCTCTTGAGGTCCTCGACCGCGGCAGATTTCCACCGCGCGTCGTCGAACAGCGGATGCTCGACCTTTTCGGCATTGGCGCGCCCGAGCCCGAAGCTGACGTTGCGGGCGACATCGCGGGCGATCGTCCCGACGCGGTCCGCGATCGCGGATTTCCGGATATCCAGGCGTGCCGCCAGATTGCCGCAGCCGATGTCGAAGCCGACGCCGGAAATCGAGACGTGGTCCTCATAGGCGATGACGCCGCCGATCGGATGCGCGTAACCGAGATGGCCGTCCGCGCACAGCACTCCGCCGGCCACGCTGCCGACCTGCATGCAGCGCTGCATTTGCGCGAGCGTGCGCTCGTCGTGTCGGCCGAAAATACGCGCCTGGGGCATGGCGGTCGTGCCGCGTTGGGGTTGTGACGTAGTCCCGATGGAGCCGCGCGAAACGCCGCGCAATCCCGGCTCATCCCCGGATCACGCTTTGCTCCACCCGGGCTACGGATAGAGGGATTTATGCATTAATCGGGGGTTTACCAACACGGATTCGCGGCAAATTCGTTCCGCAAGCGGGCGCCGGGTCGCAGACAATGCAAGGGGCGGCAACGGGTTTTATGGTGAACGGTTTGTTAAGCGGCTGGCGTTATGTTGCTGCTCGCCGGCTAAGAGTCCGGTGCTCCTGTCGCGTCGGCACGATGTCGTTCGTCATTTCGGGCCGGATTCGGCCATCCCGACAGGCGCCCGTCAGCTACCTGTGATATTTCCAGGAAGTCATTGACGCACGGGCATTTCCACCCCCATATTCCCGCTAGGCACCCGTCACGTTCCCGTCAGGCACCCCGACGGTTTTGTGTCCCCGGTGTGTCCCCAGAACAGGAAAAGACAAGATGTCAAAGGCTCTCACCGACACGATGATCCGCAACGCTCGGCCGCCGGCAACCGGTCGGATCGAGGTTGCGGACGGTGCCTGCCGTGGCCTGGTGCTGCGGGTCACGAGCAACGGAATCAGGTCCTTCGGATTCCGCTTCCGCGATCGCACCACCGGCCGCTCCGAGCGCGTGCTGCTCGGGCACTATCCTGATCTGATGTTGCGCGACGCCCGGCATCGGGCCGATGCGCTGCGCCGTGAGGTCGCCGCCGGCAAGAACCCGTCCGCCAATCGGCGCGAGGCTTCCGACTGCACGTTCGCTGCGCTTGCCGATCGGTATCTCGCCGAGCACTCGCGCCGCTTCAAGAAATCTGCGCACCTCGATGAGGGCATGCTCCGGCTTCACATTCTGCCGCACTGGCGCGATCGCGACTTCACCACGCTCGAGCGCGCCGACCTCATCAAGCTGGTCGAGCGCATCGTCACCGCCGGTAAGCCGGTCGCTGCGAACCGGGTGCAGGCCCTGATCTCCTCCATCTTCTCGTTCGCCCTCGACGCCGATCTCGTGAAGGCAAACCCGTGCGCGCGAATGCGGCGCCGCGGGGAGGAACGCCCCAAGGATCGCGTTCTCACGGACGATGAGATCCGGCTGTTCTGGTCCCGCGCGGTGCTGCCGCCGGTGTCCCGGCTGGTCGGGCTGGCGCTGCGGTTGATCCTGGTGACCGGCTGCCGGCCGGGCGAAGTCGCCGGGATGGCCAAGGCCGAGATCGAGGTTGGCCCCGACGGCTCCCCGACGGCGTGGACGGTTCCGGCGCTGCGGTCAAAGAACGGCCGCCCGCATTACGTCCCGTTGTCGCCGATGGCCCAGGATCTGGTCGCCGAATCGATGCAGCTTTCCAGCAAGTCCGCGTACGTGTTCCGCGCGCGCTACGGCGACGGCGGACACGTCACAGCCCACGCGGTCACCGTTGCCATGGGCCGCTTGGGCGAGGCGGTGCCCGAGGGCGAGCCCGGCGCCGACACATGGCACTCCGATCCGCCGACACCGCATGACTTGCGCAGAACCGCCGCGACGCGCTTGTCCGCGGCCGGGGTTCGCCCCGAGGACGTTGCTGCGGTGCTGAACCATGCGCGTCGCGATATCACCGGCAAGCATTACGACCAGTATGCGCGAACTGATGAGAAGCGCACCGCGCTTGATCGCTGGTCTGCCATCCTGTCCGGAATCCTGGAGCCTGGTCCTGCCGACAATGTGGTCGCACTGCGAGCCTGATCATGGTTACCAAACCGACGGGACGCCCGCGCGGTCGCCCGCGAAAGCCGCGGCCGCCGCGACGTCCTCATGCAGGCCGCCCGCCGCTGGACTTCCTGCAAGATCCCGATCGTTACGCGGTGGCACTGCTCGACGCACTGCTCGCGCTAGGAATGGGAAGCAAGCGGGCCTGTACGGCGGCAGTCGCGGCGGAGCTGGTCGGGCTGCAGGGTGACCGCCCGCGGCCTTCAATAGAACATCCGGGACTCATCGTCTGCAGTTGGGAAAGGAAGTCCACCCGCCAGGGCGCCAGGGCCGGGACGCTGGAAGGCAAGGCGGCGACTTTGCGCGAGAAGCAGCGTTGTTGCTGGACCCTCAAAGAGAGGGCTTGGCGCAAGGCTATGGCTTACGCCTTCATGTTGACAATTGATTCCCGGCGCCCACGAGAGGTTCTGAGGTCGCTGATTGTTCAGACTGCTGCGGCAGTCGGCGAAGGTGATTTCGCAAGCACCGTGATGCTGCGGATGCTCGCCGAGCGCACCCTGCCCGAATTTCTCACCAATTTAGCATCCACCTAGAAGCTCGCCGATCTCTTACGTCCTCTGATGCGTGCGCATACCGTCAGCACGCCGTCAGAGGAGTTCGAGAATCGTGCAACGCATTTCCAACCCCGATTACGATCCCAATAAACCGGTTCAGACACGCAAGGGTGCTGCTCAGGCGCTGCGCGTCAGTCACAATAAAATCGATGAGCTGATTCGCAGCGGGGCGTTGAAGACGGTCGATGGTCTCGGCCGCATCACGCGGATCACCACCGAGAGCATCTTGAAGGTTGCTACTACTGGCGATCAGTGATGCCGAAGGCCGCCCGGTGCACCCGCGCCGAGCGGCCTTCTGATTCTGAAATCCCCTATCGGCCAAGACGGAGACATCAGGATGACCCGGAAACTCTTAAAGCAAGACGACGGCGGCGACAAGGCGCCCGTCGGCCCGATTGCCCACCGCTCCCCGAAGTCCGAGACGGACATTGATCCGATCGCCGCCGAGCATGCGGAGGCGATTCGGTCGCTGGGAAAGCGCGTCGTCACCGACGTGATCGAGATCGGTCGCCGGCTCACGGAATGCAAAAAGATTGTCGGTCACGGCAATTGGTTGCCGTGGCTGGAGCACGAATTCGGATGGAGCGATCGGCAGGCGCTCAATTTCACGCGAGTATATGAGTTGGCAGAAACCAAATCCGAAAAGTTTTCGGATTTGAACCTGCCGGTTTCCTCGCTCTACCTGCTCGCTGCCCCCCGCACGCCGCCCAAGGTGCGCAACGAGATCATCGATCGCGCCGAACACGGCGAGAAGATCAAGCACGGCGAGATCGCCGAGCGCGTCCGCCAGAGCCGGCCGTCGAGCAAGCGGAGGCCCGGGGGCCACATCCAAATGACCTCGCCGCCCGGTCCGACGCCGGAGCATTGTCGCGATACGTTCCGCGGCGAGGCCGCGCCGAACGGCGAGGTTCTGGCTTCCATCCCTGGGATCGGATCTCCGGTTCTGATTGATGGTCCGAAGCCTACCACCGAGGCGCCGACCCCTGAGGCCGACGAGATCGATCCCGGCAAAGACGACCAAGCGATCGCTCCGACAATCGCGCGGTTCGTCGCACTGACGGCTAGCATCAAGGTGATCGACGGTCACAGCCTCGGTGGGGAAGGCGCTGCCGAATGCCTCGATCAGATCCGCGAGGCTGCGCGAGGGGGAGCTTTCATCGCGGAGGGCATGAAGGCCGCTGCCGCAGTGCTGAAGGCGCTCGCAGGGTTTGTTGCCGACGATGAGAAAGAGGCCGCCCGCACCGCGAAGCTGCAAGCCCGCGAGGAGGAGAAGCGGGCCAAGCTCGCGGCCAAGGACGCGGGGGCCGCATCGTGACCCTTTGTGCAAATACCGGCTGCGGGAATGAGTTTGAGCGCAAGCCCGGGCGCAGGCGACCGCAGTTGATCTGCGATCCGTGCCGAATCCAAGCCGGCCGGCTTAAACCGGATTTCGCGGAGGACCATCCGCAGACCGTCCGTCAGGTGTTCTACGCGTTGACCGTGCGCGGCCTGATCAAAAAGGCCGAGATTGAGTACCAGCAAACCGTCATCCGGCTCCTTGTTCAGATGCGCGAGGACGGCGACATTCCGTTCGGGTGGATCGCAGACAATACGAGATGGCAGAGGAAGCCAACCACGTTTGTCGGATTGGATGCCTGTCTCCGGAACACCGCCAACTTTTATCGTCGCGACCTGTGGGCCGCGATGCCTGTCTACGTCGAGGTGTGGTGTGAAAAGGATGCGTTGGCGGGCGTCCTGGTCGAAGAGACGGAGCCCTACGATGTGCCGTTAATGGTGGCACGGGGTTACTCGTCGATCACCTTCCTACACAGTGCCGCCAAGGCAATCGAGGCGAAAGGCAAGCCAGCATATATCTTCCATTTCGGCGATCTCGATCCGAGCGGGGTGGACGCCGCCCGCGATATCGAGGCCAAGCTTCGCCGCTACGCCCCGGGCGCAGAGATTCATTTCGAACGCCCGGCCGTCACCCGCGAGCAGGTGGAGGCGTGGAACCTGCCGTCACGGCCGACGAAGATGACGGACACGCGGGCGAAGAAGTTCACGGGAACGTCGGTCGAGTTGGATGCCATCCCAGCGAACACCCTTCGCGGCTTGGTCCGGGGCTGTATCGAGCGGCACGTGGACCAGGAGCAGCTTGCCGTCTTGCGCGCGGCAGAGGAATCCGAACGCGAAACGCTGGGGCGCTGGGCCAAGATCATGAACGGGGGCGCCGAATGACTGATCGCCCGCCCGCCGTTGCCGCGATGATCCCTGCCCGCACCGCCCGGGAAGTCGAACACGCGTGGCTCCTGCACGACACGCGTGCGCCAAGATACCACCCGAAGCTCGGCGGAAGCTGAGGGAGTTTAAGCGGGAGATTGCCGAACCCGCCGAATCCATTTTTCGGGCGCTGGCCGATGTGACGACCGTCAAGAAGCTAGTGAGCGATTACGTCCATAAGAAAGGCACCGGGCGACGCGAGTATTGATGCGATTGAAGAAAAAATTTGCCGGCGCCGAATTCGTGACCGCCGGCGATTGCTTTGAATTTAGGTGGTTGGAACCGCACGGCCCTCTGATCGTCGACGCGCGGGATGAGGGCGAAAAACAGGATTGCATTCTGGCCCATTTCGCAGTCGCCGGGCCATCCTCGAACCACTCGAGCATGTTACTACACGCTTGGTCCATCGAAGCGCCTGATCACGCGCTCGCCCGATTGCTGCAGCGGTCACCAACTGCCGATCTGAAGAAGATCCTGCTCGCTGCGAGGCTTGCGTTCATGCACGCTAGCTCCGCCGAGGTGCTGAATTATATCAAAGATGACCGAACGTTCTATCTATCTGCGGGTGATGGGTTGCTTGTCTGTGTTGGTATCAATGGGCAAATGGGCGGGCAGAGGTTTACCTACGCTCGCGCGCGAACTTGGATCTCGAACGAGATGGCCGGGGTGGATCAGAAGCCGATCGAGGCGGCGGACGATGAGGCCGAGACGATGGGAGATTTGGTTTTGGCGATGGCAAGAGGAGACTGCTAGATGACGCGCCGCCGTTTGCCAAATCGCCGCGCCAGCCATTCCTTCGCGATCGAAGTCGCCGGGTGTGCAGCATTGCGCTTCAGCCCGGTGTGCCGGAGAACGGATCCGCAAAGCGCTAATGCGCGACAGCCGCGGTCACCGCTCGGTGCGGCGCTCGATATTCTCGACGAGGAATGAAAATCACCCCGCAACTTTGGCCGCAGTGGCACCGGCTCGGGCAAGGGTCCTTTCCCGGAACCCTTCAGCCCTCAATGGGTTGGCCAGCCGTCCACATAACGCTTTTTACACAGAGAATCGGTTAGGGTAACCTCTGGACGGCGCCGCCATGCAACTTCATCTCCCAACCCCCAACGATAGCACGCCGGCTATTGCGGCAATTTCTCCGCGCCGGGAGCTTGGAGCCTATGAGGCCCTTTGGCTTGAGAAGGGTGCTTCATTCCGATCGGTTGCCGCCAAGTTTGCGGCCGACCCAAATGCCATGCCGTCGGATTTCGTCAGCCCCGCTGGGGCGGACCGCTGCGCCACTGAGGTAATGCGAATTCTTAAGGCGGCCGGGATTCACCGGTTTGGCATCAGGGTCAATCATGCGGGGGACTATCCAAAGCGACTCCGTGACGCCAAGCACCCCATCGAGCTTTTATACTATCAGGGCGCATGGGAACTGACCGAAACCCGATGTGTGGCGGTGGTGGGCACTCGTAAGCCGACCGATAATGGTATCAAGCGTGCGCAGCAGCTGGCACGGCAACTCGTAGACCGCGATTTCACTGTCGTCTCTGGACTGGCGGCTGGGATCGATACTGCCGCGCACGTAGCCGCAATGGAAACGGGGGGCCGAACGATCGCCGTGATCGGTACGCCGCTGGGTGTGTACTATCCTCCGGAAAATCGCGAACTTCAAAACCGGATCGCGCGCGAATTTCTAATAATTTCACAGGTCCCCGTGCTGCGCTATCAGAAGCAGGCGATCCCGCAAAACCGACTATTCTTTCCAGAGCGAAACGTCACGATGAGCGCACTAACCGATGCGACAGTGATTGTTGAGGCTGGCGAGACTTCGGGAACGCTCACTCAGGCGCGCGCCGCACTCCACCAAGGTCGCAAGCTATTCATCCTCGATTCCTGTTTCCAGCGTACAGACCTTAGTTGGCCGGCCTCGTTTGAGCAGCGTGGGGCGATCCGCGTTCGCAATTTTGAGGATATTTGGAAGGCCCTTGCCTAAACCTCGTTTCCGGAAACTCGATGAACAGAGCCGCGGCGATCATTCGCATCTGTGCCCGGAGGACGATTGTTATTTCTTGTACGAGTACACGTCACAACAAAACTACAGCTTTAGCGCCACTAACAGTTTGATTTCGAATCTCAAGAAAAAACCATCTCAGGCTCACGTTCGGGGATATGGGTACAAGGCCCGCGCCATCAGACAATGCGCGTCAGAACTTAGCAGTGCTATAAATCCGAGATGGCTTAAAGGCGCGACGCTCGTTCCGGTCCCCCCATCCAAAGCGCACAGCCACCCCGACTATGATGATCGAGTCGTCGCAATCTGTCGATCCATTCGCGCTGGCCAAGCCATGGGGGACGTGCGCGAACTCGTCATACAACGAATATCAATGCCCGCAGCACACGAAGGTGCGCGACCAACCGTATCGGACCTTCTCGATGTGTATGAAATTGACGAGGTTTTTGCCAATCCGGCGCCAACGCGAATTGGAGTAGTGGATGACGTCCTGACTGTCGGAGCACACTTTGTGGCGATGAAGACCATTCTCCAGCGTCGTTTCCGAGGAGTACCCGTTGTTGGGTTCTTCATTGCGCGCCGGGTATTTGCGAATCCTTTTGACGAGCTTCTCGCCTAGATGGTGTGGGCCGAAACGTCTCGAACTCTCGGATCTGAACGCGGCGCCGCGCGCGCGACACAAAAGGCGGAGACATCATGAAATGAATGTTTGGTTATGCACTTGCGCAGTGCGCCGAATTTGATCTATAAGAGATTCGGGACACGCTCGCGCTGGTAGGCTGTTGTTTGCGGGCGAGATTGACGGACGTGACATAATCCTGAGCCCCTTACTTGCTGGAGGGGCTGCAACAATAACCAGGTTGATTGCAAATCAGGCTGCTTTGCGCTTCACGGCGCTGGGCGGCCTTTGCCATTTTTGAAGGGTCCTCAGCGCAACCAACGCGAGGACTGTGATGTTCAACACCCCCACAAAAGCGAAGCGCCCGGGGCTGGCCGGGCGCTCCACCTACTCCGACAAACGCCACTGCGGGGCGGCTGGTAGTCCGCTGAATCCGCACACCCCTTCTATTCGCGCGCCCGACCGGACGCAAGGCTCGGCATGGGGAGGCCGCGGCGGCGCGCCACGGACCCTCGAGCGCAGGCTCTCGACCGCGATTTCGCGGGATCGCGCGCGGGTCGAGACGTTGCCGGCGACGAGCCCAAGGCGATCACCAACGCTGCCCTCCGTCACCGCGTGCCCGGGAGGCGACGATGAATAAGCGCGCCATCGTTTCCACCCGCGTCGCAATCCGGCAATTCGCCCAGCAACTTCGCAAGCTGCTCGCGCGCCGCAACGTTAGGCGCCGTAAGCTCGGGAGGCGGCGGTGAACGCGCTCGCCCCCGTCGCACCGCGGCTCGCCAAACTGGTTCGCCTCTTGAGCAGCGATCAGGACGGCGAAGTGATCGGAGCCGCGCGAATGATCTTGCGCGTGCTTCGGCAAGCTAACCTCGACATCCATGCACTTTCGTCTGTGATTGAAACGTCGACCGAAAAACGATTCTCGGAATCCGACGCCGTCCAAATTTATCAGAGGGGTCTCGCAAACGGCCGCCGTGAGGCCGAGGCACGCGCTCCTGCCGCTTTCTACGACGCGGATTGGATGGCGATCGCGGAGTCATGCGCCGCCAGCAACCGACTCACCCCCCGAGAGCGCGACTTCGTTAGCAGCATGCTCGAGTGGATCGGCGACGGATCGGAGCCAACCGAAAAGCAAGCCGCTTGGTTGAAGTCTATCCACCGACGCGTTAGACCGTGACTCGAGGACCAAACAATGTCTGGTATTTCAGTCCTCATAACAAACGGCCAAAAAGAAGAACTGCGCGCGCGAGGGTACAGCGACGATGCGATCAGAAACATGACTCCGGCCGGCGCACATTTTATTCTCGGCAATGGACATGATCGCGCGGCCATCGCGGAACTGACTGTTTTCACCAAATCCAAGGGTCCACTCACCAAGTCCATCCGGCTGGACAAGGACGGCAAGATTGTGAGTGATGGCTCCGCGTGCACAATGGCGCATGGCCAAGCGCGCCGAATGGAAATCGCGGACATCGGAGAACTCGCCAAGCTGATCGAGGGCCTGCGGTCCAATCAGGCTCTCGCACTTGGCGCGCTGCGACCCGACTTGCCCAACGAAGTCGGGATCGTCACCAAGGACGAACTCAACGGTGAGACCCGGCCCGACATCATCGCCCGGACCGGCAGCGATATCCTCTACCGAAAGGGCAGTCCGGCGTTCGCTCTTCTGGATTACGACACGAAAGGCATGCCTGGAAGCGTCGCCGATCGGCTTGACACTCTGGGCGGATTCCGCGGCGCGCTGATCGCGGTTCTGGCCGCCTTGCGCGGCACCGCGCTCGCGATTCGCCGCTCGACCAGCGCCGGGCTTCTGCGCACCGACACCGGAGAGCAACTGCCCGGATCAAATGGCCAGCACGGCTACGTCCGGGTGCGAGACGGAACCGACATCGAGCGTTTCCTCAAAACGCTGCACGAACGTTGCTGGCTTCATGGCCTTGGTTGGATGATGGTCGGTGTCGCCGGACAGCTGCTGGAACGCTC
>WNGD01004391.1_pt1 | contig 17075 bp, 17 predicted proteins | sample 5400671 | NCBI WGS metagenome assembly WNGD01 (sample SAMN13153369, study PRJNA577476) | soil metagenome | isolation source: 40 cm soil or saprolite under grassland replicate 2 | place: USA:California | collected 2016-06-15
TGGTGAGTGCGCAGGCGGTTGCGCCCGGCGGAGCGTGAGCGGAGCCTGGCTCATGCCGGTGAGATGCAGCTGCGGGGCCAGTCGGGGTGGTCAGGCCGCCGTGTGGAGGGTGGCCTTCTTGCCGGAGAGGTATTTGAGCTCGTGGATCAATTGGCGGGCTCGGCGTTGCGGGTGCAGGGTTGTGGAGGTCGGCGCCGAAATTGGCGAAGCGGGCCTGCGGGTCGAAGAGCAGCTGATAGGCGATAGTGAGGATCGCGTCGCCGACGGCGACCAGGGCGCGTTTCTCGTCTGGTCGTCGCACGGTCCGCCGGTAGCGAGCGCCGAGAAGGTCGTAGTCTTGGAGGCCCCCTATGGCCGCCTCGCCGAGGGTGGCGCCGATCCAGGGGTTGCCTTTGCCGGTGGAACTGGCCTTGATCTTGCCGGCTGGGGCTTTGGTGGTAGGCGTGAACTTGGCCAACGACACCAGGTGCCCGGCGCTGGAGAAGCGGGACATCTGCACGCCGATCTCGGCGATCAAAGCGGCCCCAGGTGGGGCCAAATCAGCGTGTCAAACCCACGCGCCGATCCTGCCCACGCCAGGGATCGCATCCAGCTGCTGCACTGGTGGGCAAACGGGGCAAGCAGCTCCTCGATTCGGCCGCACCCTTTGCCGGGGAGTTATCGCAAGATCCGAGCCCGGCTCCGCCGCGAGCATGGCGTGCGGGTCAGCGGTAAGCGGGTGCTGCGGCTGCTGCGCCGGGAGGGCTTGTGGCGCCGCAGCGGGTCCGCGGGTGGCGCAAACCACGCCCGCATGACCGCCGTGATCATCCCGGCCGGGGCCACCAGCGGCGATTACGACCACCTGCTGCAGACCGCCATGGCCTGGGTCGACGCGGAGTGGCGCCGCCATCCCAGCCCACCAGCAGCGCGGCACAGCGGCATCCACAGCTTGCCGATCAGACCTTGGCACCGGAGCCAGCTGGCCGCCTCCTAGGGTGGCCTGTTGATGGTCTGGCCACGAGCATGGCGCCATGGCGTGCAGCCAGCGCGTGCCGTGCTTCCCGGACGCTCCGGCAGGTCGCAGGCCGTGACGGCCACTCTGAGTGGGGTTGCCCCCTGAGGATGGACACCTGGCTTCATGCAGCGTCCGGCTGCCGGTGGCTGGTGATCCTCTCGTGCTCGACGGGGCTGCGGTAGTCCAGGGCCGGAGTGCCGCCGGCGGTGGTTGTAGAACGCAATCCAGGAGAAGACCGCCAGGCGTGCCTGCTCAACGGTGTCCCAGCGGGCGCCGAGCTCGCACTTGAGCGTCGCGAAAAAGCTCTCGGCAACGGCGTTGTCCAGCGAGTCACCGATGCGGCCCATGGACTGGGTCACGTCGTGGCCAGCACAAAGCCGCGCGAAGGCGGCCGAGGTGTATTGCCCGGGTTCAAGGGGTCGTCGCAACACTGCCTTGTTGGATCAAGAGTAGATGGTCGGTGAGGACGATCACCCCGGCGACCGTGCCGCCTCGTGCGGCGATGGCCGCGGCCAACGCGTCACAGACCAGCTCGGCGCGGGCGTGACCGGCAAGCGACCACCCGACCAGTCAGCGGGAGTGCAGGTCAACCACAGTCGCCAGGTACACGAAGCGGTCGGCCACGCGCAGGTAGGTGATGTCGCCCACCCAGCGCTGATCGGGGCGCCGCGGCGGTGAAGTCACAGCCGAGCAGGTCAGGGACGGCCTGGGCGGTCAGGTCGCGGCCGGTCGTCCGGTGGCGGCGGCGCAGGTGCAGCCCGATGATCTCGTGCTCGCGCATGAGCCGCTCCACCCGCTTGTGGTTGACCGGCACGCCCCGGGCGCGCAGCTCCACGGTGATCCTTGAGACCCGTAGGCCCCGGCGACCTCGGTATGGATCGCGCGAATCTGCTCGACCAGCCCGACGTCGTCGGCCGCACGCCGGGCACGCTGAGCAGCAGCGTTGATCCAGGCGTAGAACCCTGAGCGGTGCACGTTCAACACTCGCTTCGGCAGGCAAATAGAGTGATTCACTGTGCGGCGGCATAGCAAGTGTGCGGATGCTGGAAGAACCGGGCGACCACCCCCGGCTGCCGCTGCCGACGCCGCACGTACGCGCGCAGCTCACCGGTCAACTCCACCACCGTCCGGGCGCGACGGCGACCTGCCGCGTTCGCCTTCACGTCGTGGTTGAGCAGCTCCACCGGGTTCAGCTCCGGGCTGGAGCCCGGCAGGAAGTGCAGCTCGATCCTGGTCGGCCGCTGCGCCACCCACCCGCTGACCAGCTTGGCGCGGTGCACCGGATGCCCATCCAAAATCAGGTGCACCTTGCGGCCGGCCAGATCCCGGACCAGCCGGCGCAGGAAGTCGACCAACACCGGCCCAGCAAACGACCCGGAAAACAGCCGGAACCGCAGCAACCCGCCGTTGGAGATCGCACTGAGCAGGTTCACCCCGAACCGCTTGCCGGTCCGCTTGCTGACCGGGGTCTGGCCGACCGGCGCCCACGACCGCCCTGCGGCATGGTCGGAACGCACCCCCAGCTCGTCCAGCCACAGCACCACCCCGCCCTCGCGGCGGGCCTGGGCGCGGATGGCCGGGTAGGTCTCCGCCAGCCAGCGCGCCACCGCCACCGGGTCCTGTTCCAGGGCGCGCCGCTGCGGTTTCTGCGGGCTGAACCGCCACGCGCGCAGGTAGGCGCCGACGGTGGTGCGCGCCAGCCGCACGCCAGAGCGCTGGCCGATCAGCTCGGCGACCGCCTCCCGGGTCCACAGGAAGCCAGTCAGCCCGAGCTGGTCTGGGGTGCTGTCGCGCACCAGCGCGATGACCTGCTGTTGTTGGCGTTCGGACAGGGCGGCCTGCTCGCGGGCGCGGCGGCCGCGGCGCCGCTCGGAAAGCGCGTCCCAGCCGCCCTGGCGGTAGCGCTGCATCCAGCGGCCCACGGCGTTGGGGTGGACCCCGAACACCCGCGCCGCCTGGGCCTGGGGCATGCCGTCCAGCACCGCCTGGACGGCTCGTTTGCGCAGCGCCGCCTGGGCTGCGCCCGGTAGGGATCGAGCGTCCTCGTTCAACATGCGTCAAGCTTACCGTCATCACACTCTATTTGCTTGCCGAGGTGATAAAACGCAAGCTCAGTCCCGTAGGTGATAACCCGAGTGGGCCACGCACCGTCTGCCGTCTGGTGTCTGGTTACGACCTCTATGCCTCGCCGGAGTAACTGGTCACCATGCTCAACCTTGAGCCGCTCCAACATGGCCAGACCGAAGACGAGTTCTCCAGGGTCGATGCGGGACAGACCGAAGACGAGTTCTCCAGGGTCGATGCGGGACGTGATTCCGGCCGAATCGTAGCCAAGCTGACGCAGAACATCGGCGCTTACACGCAAGCGCCAACCCTCGACTGCCCTCATGGGCCCGCAACTGCTGGGAGTCGTTGCGGTGCGCAGGCTCTTCCGCTTTGGTTTCGGCGCTCAGCCGCGACCTCCCCGCACACGGCGCGCACGCCGCGCGGCGGCTGCTCGAGCTGCTCGACGGCGTCGCGGTCTCGACCTTCCAGGACACCACCGCACAGCTCGTCCCCCGCGGCAGCACCGGCCCGGCGCCGCGCCGCTGACGCCGCGGCCGCGGCTCCTGGGTGAACCGATAAAGCGAGCTAAAGGCCGCGAGCGGTCCCCGCAGGACTCTAGCAGCGAATCTCATTTTGAGACATCCTAATTCGCGAGGAATGCTCGTAGGATGAGCACCACAGGGCGGGGTGCCTTCAAGGGTGCGCCGTGGACCTTGCGAGGGGGCGATCCCAGTGGGGAGCGTCTCGGATCGGACGGCCAACCTCGCCATCGCGCGCGAGGCCTTTCTAACGTCCGGTGAGCTCGAGCCGACCGTCAGCGACGTGCGGGAGCTCATCCTGACCTCTTGGCGCCGCTCCCGCTTCTGGGGGGTCGAGGTCAGCCAGGTGGAGCTGCCCTACCGCGGAGACCTCGACTCCGACAGCCGCCTCGCCCACGCCGCCCAGCCGGTGCTCGACCGCCTCGAGCGCGAGCTGGCCGACACGCGGATGACCGCCATCCTGACCGACGCGCAGGCGTGGGTCCTCGACCGGAGGGCGGGCGAGCGCTCCCTGAACGCCTACCTCGACAAGGTGCTGCTGGCGCCGGGTTTCAGCTACGCGGAGAAGTTCATCGGCACCAACGGCATCGGCACCGCGCTCGAGGAGAAGCGCCCCTCGCACGTCTTCGGGCACGAGCACTTCGTCGACCGCCTGCAGACGCTCTCCTGTGCCGGCGCGCCGATCAGAGACCCGATCAGCGGCAACGTCCTGGGGATCATCGACGTGACCTGCTGGGAGGCCGACGCCAGCCTGCTGATGAGCGCGCTGGTCCAGGAGGCGGCGCGCGACATCGAGGGTCGCCTGTTCGAGCTGACCAGCGAGCGCGAGCGTGCCCTGCTGCAGGAATTCCTGGCGACCTGCCGCCGCACCAAGCGCCCGGTCCTGTCGGTCAGCGACGACCTGACCATCTCCAACGTCGGTGCCGCGCACCTGCTGGACCACGACGACTACGCGATCGTGCGGGAGCGGGCCGTCGAGCTGGCCGGGACGACGCGCGAGACGGCCGGAGAGGTGCTCCTCTCCGGTGGCCAGCTCGCGCGGCTGCGCTGCCGCCCGGTCACCAGCCACTCGGGCATCGCCGGGACCATCGTCGAGATCCAGCTCACCGGCGAGAGCGGCCCTAGCCGCGGCATGGGCACGCCGCGGACCACCTCCCTGCCAGGCCTTGCGGGGCGCAGCTCCGCCTGGGCCAGGGTCTGCCAGGAGGTCGACACCCGCTGTCGCGGGCGCTCGTGGCTGCTGCTGGTCGGCGAGCCGGGCATCGGCAAGCTCGCGCTGGCCCGGGCGGCGCACCGGCGGTCGTTCCCGGAGGCGCAGCTGTCGGTGCTCGACGCCGCCGACTGCCACCAGGACGCCGTCGAGGCGTGGCTCGACGAGGTGCGGGCCCAGCTCGGCGGGGGCAGCGAGACGGTCGTGCTGCGACACCTCGACCAGCTCGGCCCCGCGGCCGCCTGTGCCCTCGCCGGAGCCCTCGAGCAGGCCAGCCACGCCGACGACCGGCCGTGGGTCGTGGGCACGCTCGCCGCGGCGACGATCGTGGGCAAGGAGCTCGACGTGCTCCTGCGCCACTTCGCGGTGTCGGTCACCGTGCCGCCGCTGCGCCACCGCATCGGCGATGTCCAGGACCTCGTGCCCGTGCTCCTGCGGCGGCACGCGGCCGCTGGCATGGCCGTGGCGTGCTCGCCGGAGGTGATGCAGACCCTCCTGCGCAAGGCATGGCCCGGCAACGTCGCTGAGCTCGAGCGGGTGCTGCGCGCGGCACTCGCGCGCCAGCGCAGTGGCCAGATCAGGCTCGAAGACCTCCCCGAGGACATCCACGCCACCAGCCGTCGGGTGCTCACGCCGTTCGAGTCGCTCGAGCGTGACGCAATCGCCCTCGCCCTCGTCAAGACCGGCGGCAACCGCACTGAGGCGGCTGCCCAGCTCGGCGTCTCCCGCGCGACCATCTACCGGAAAATCCACGCCTACGGGATCGAGATCGAGGGCCAGGAGCGATAGGCGCCGCCGCCCCTGGTCGCGATCTCAAGATGAGACAACGCCGATCCAGTTCCTACGTGTCAGATGAACGTCACACGGGTGTATCCGGCCGATCCCAGAAGAAGGTGGTATTGGTGGCACGTACGGCCCAGATACAAGCCGCAGAGAAAGGGGAAGAGGCCAGCCCGCAGCAGTCGGAGTTCCGGCCCGGCAGGGGACCGATCGACTGGCTCGGAGGCTGGCGCACCGGCATCGTCGCCCCGGTCCTCATTCTGCTGGTCGCCGCCGCCTGGCGGATCTACCAGCAGTTCACCGCGTGGACCAAGGGGATCGACGCCTCCAGCCACGACTTCACCATCTACTACCGGATACCGCTCATCGTCGAGCTGCTCGGGGTGACGGCGTTCACTCTCGGATGGTGGGGCTGGCTGCTGAGGACCGGAAGGACGATCGCCCAGAGGATCTCGCACAACGAGGAGGTCCGCCGCATCGCGGTGTTCTGGGGGCTGATCGGGGCGACCTCTGTCACGCTGTACGTCGAGGCGAGCTTCTGGCCCAACCAGGACGCCTCCTGGCATCAGACGGCGGTCCGGGACACGGCCTTCACCCCCTCCCACATCCCGATGTTCTACCTGTTCTTCCCGCTCGGGATCGCCATGACCATCGGGACCTACCTGTACGGCCGCACCCGGCTGCCCAAGGTCTACGGGGTGGAGAAGGGCTTCCCGTGGTCGTTCGCGCTGCTGATCGCGGCGTCGGTGACCGAGATGATGCAGGTCGCCATGAACGAGTGGGGCCACAGCCTCTGGATCCCCGAGGAGATCTTCGCCGTCCCGTTCCACTGGCCGTTCGTGTTCTACGGCTGGCTCGCGGGCGGCATCTTCGCCCTGTGGGCCGAGACGCTCATCCGGCTCCTGGCTATCGAGGACGAGGTGGTGGCCGCCGGGGAACCCGGGGCGAAAGAGGTCGTCGCCTAGCCGGGCCGAGGTTTTCGGGTATCACCGCCGCGGTCGGGCGGTGTGGTTTCCGACCGCTGATATGGGGAGGCCCTGCCTCCTATGTCCGGAACCCAACGCTGATTGGGGGAGCCCATGGCCACGGTAACAACCGATCTCAAGGCGAGGGAGCGGGCCGGCGAGCTGCGGCAGACTCTGGGCCGGAAGTACCGCTACATCGACCGCAAGTGGGACATCATGTTCTGGGCCACCGCGGCGTTCGTCGTCGGGGCGGCCGCGGACATCACCAAGCAGCTCTTCGCGGGTGACTGGGACTTCTGGACGGACTGGAAGGACGCCCAGTGGTGGCCCATCATCACGCCCTTCGCGATCATCATCATCCCGTCCGCGCTGCAGTACATCCAGTGGCTCGCATGGAAATTCCCGACCGGAGCCGTGTACACGGCGGTGTCCCTGTGGGCCTGCGTCGAGATCGGCAGATGGCTGCAGTGGCGCTTCTTCGTGTACTACCCCATCAACTTCGTGTGGCCCGCCACGGCGGTGCTCGCCGGGATATGGCTCGACTGGGTCTTATTGAAATCCAAGAGTTGGGTGATAACGTCAGTCATAGGCTCTGCCGGCTGGACGCTGATCTTCTGGGCCTCCAACTACATCATGTTGGCGCCCTTCCTCCAGCCGGTGAGCTTCATGGGCCACACCCTCACCCTCGCCGACGTGCAGGGCATCGAATACCTGCGCACCCAGACCCCTGAGTACCTGCGGCTGATCGAGCAGGGCTCGCTGCGGACCTTCCTCGGCGAGACCTTGTACGTGTCGCTCGCGTTCGGGGCGACGGTGACGATCGCGGGCTACTGGATCGGGCAGTTCATCGGGCGGATGCTCGCGATCTGGCCGATCGGAAAGTTCGCCAAGAAGGTTTGAGCCAAGCCGGCAGCTTGAGCAACAGAAAGGAGACGGAGCGACCATGAGGCGACGACTCCTCTTCGCCGTCCCGCTGGGGCTTCTGCTCGCGCTGTTCAGTGCGCCGGCCGCCTTCGCGCACGGCGAGCACTCCCAGGAGCCCTGGCTGCGCCTGAGCACGGTGGCGTTCTGGAACACCACCTTCTCGGGCCAGACGATCCAGCAAGGCCAGGAGCTGACCATCACCGGCACTGCGAAGGTCCTCGAGACCTGGCCGCAGACCTTGCCGGACCCGAAGACCGCCTTCATCACCGTCGAGTCGCCCGGCCCGGCGTTCCTGCTGAAGGACCGGGTCATCAACGGCCAGGCGGCGCCAGCCGCGTTCTATATCGACCGCGGCGCTGTGTACAACTACAAGATCACGCTGGTCGGCCGGGTACCGGGCACCTACCACGTCCACCCCACCTTCGCGGTCCGCTCGGCGGGCACGCTCATCGGGCCCGGCCAGTGGATCCGGGTGACCAAGAGCCCCAACGGGTTCTCCAACCCGGTGCAGCTCTACAACGGCAAGACCGTTAACCTCGAGTCCTACGGGCTGGGGTGGCCGGTGATGGGCTTCTCGGTCCTCACCTTCGCCCTCGGGATGGTCTGGCTGCTCTGGTGGATCGTGCCGAAGCCGACCGTCAGCCGGCTGGCGGTGACCAGCCAGATCTCGGTGAACGACGACGGCGGCGATGCGGTCGGGCTGGTCACCAAGCGCGACCACCGCGCTATGAACCTGATCATGCTGGCGGCGGTGCTGCTGCTCGCGGGCGGCTGGATCTGGCAGGCGCTTGCCTTCAAGACCAAGATCCCGCAGCAGGTCGACCGCTTCAGGATCGAGTCCGCCGTGCAGCCGGCCACCTTCGCCACGGCGACGCTCAACAAGATCGTCTATGACCGCAAGGCGCAGAGCCTTACGATGGACGTGCAGGCTGCCAACCAGGGCAAGACGCCGATGGATCTGAGGGCGGTCCACTTCGCCAACCTGACCTTCCTGCCGGGTGCGGCCTCGGCCGCCGCGGTGCCAGGCGCCGACGGGACCTTCGAGTCCTCGTCGAGCGGGCCGATCGCCGCCGGCGCGACCCAGACCCTCTCGCTCACCATCAAGGGCAGGACGCTGAAGCTCAACGACCTGGTCCCGACCGGGACCGCCAACACCAACATGACCGCCGTGCTCGAGTTCGCCGACTCGAGCAACACCAGCAACTTCATCACTGTCCACCAGTTCCTGACACCCATCTTCGACTGACGACACGGCTCGACCGACGACACGACCGACACCGCCTGGCCGGCGAGGGCCCCGCCCCCACCGGCCAGGCCCGAAGGGACGGCTCACACCATGCTCGGATTCATGCTCGCGCACGGCGGCGACGCCTCGGGGCTCGGCATGCTGGCCTTCCTCCCGATCGGGCTCCTGCTCGCGATCGGCATCTACATCGTGCTGCGCCCGGCGCTGACGGGGACGGGGCTGAGCAGCACGGATGGCGACGACGACCCGGCGCGGGACCCAGAGCAGGATCTCGAACGCAAACCGGACGAGGGCCGCGGCTGAACGCTGAACGCGCCGCGGCGAACGACAGGAGCGACAGAGGCGCGCTCCGGGAGGGACAGGGGACATGGAGGTCATCATCGCCCACGGCGCGGGGGGAGGCCTCGGCCTGCTTGCCTTTGCGCCCGTGGGTCTGCTCCTGCTGGTCGGCCTGGTGCTGATGTTCTCCCCGGTCGTCTCCCAGGTCGGCCGCCCGACGCCGCCCGAGGTGGACGAGGACGACGACCTCGCCCGCCTGCTCGGCGAGGAGGAGGCGCGAGAGGTGCGCAAGCGAGCCCGGCGGCGGCGGGCGGTGCGCCGGCGGGCGCGGCTGGGTGAGCGGCGGTAGCCATGCCGGTGGGCAGGGGCCTCGGGAGCCCGATGGCGGGCAGTCCGGGCGTGCGGCGAGCCGAGGCGCTCGACGGCATCCTCGCGCCCGGGATCCTCGCCGGGATGGTCGCGGCGGTTGCGATGGGGTTGCTCGCGGTGACCGCGGCCGTGACCTGGCGCCACCTGGCCGCCTCCACGCCCCTGAGCGAGATCGCCGTGCTCGCCGACCCGCGGTTTGCCGGGCCCGCCACCGATCAGCCGGTCCCGAAGGAGCCACTGGTCTTCGCCGGCGCCATCCAGCTGCTGATCGGCGGATTGCTGGGCGCGGCGTTCGGCCTGCTCGCCCGCGCCACGCGCCTGGCAGGCCTGCTCGACCGTGGTGCGCGCGGCGCCGCGGCCGTGCTGGTGGCCGGGCTCCTCTACGGCCTGGTCGTCATGGCGCTCATGGCCACGGTCGTGCTTCCGCTGGCGGGACGGCTCTCCGGGGCGGGGGCGCCGATCTCGGACCTGCCAGCCAGGGTGGGCTGGGCCACGTTCGCCGCCGAGCACCTGCTCTTCGGGCTCGTCCTCGGCCTGTGGGTCCTGGTCAGACCATGGGACGTGGCGCGGGTGCCGGAGCGTACGCCGGAGCGTGCACCGGCCCAGAGGGAGGTGGCCGACTGACGCGCTGAAGCCTTCGTAAATCGATGTCGCATCCCCGGCCGGTCACGGCTGCGGCGAAGGAGTGAGGCGAATGAGGAACGGACAGTTCGTGTTCGACGCGCACAGCGGTTACTGGGACGCCAGCCGGGAGAACTGCAAGAACCGCTACGGCGAGGCGTTCATCGAGACGTTCTACGCGTTCCACACCGGCCTGAATCCCCCCGACCCCCGCTGGACGATGGACTACGAGGGCCAGTTCCGCAAGGTCGACCCCGACTGGTACCTGGAGGAGATGTTCGTCAAGGGCGACGCCGACATGTCGGTCCTGTCGACCCAGGTGCTCTCGGACTTCTACTACACGGGGTTCGTCAACCCCGAGCGCAACGCCCAGCTCGCCGCGCGGGCGCCGGAGCGCATCATCCCCCTCGGCGGCGTCGACCCGCGCGCGCCGGACGCGGTCGAGCAGGTCGAGCGGCAGATCACCGAGCTGGGAATGAAGGGCTTCAAGTGGTACACGGCCGAGTGGCGGGGCGAGTCGCGCGGCTGGAAGGCCAACGACCCGATGGTCTACCCCTGCTACGAGAAGGCCCTGGAGCTGGGCGTCACCAACCACTTCTTCCACAAGGGCCCGGCGGTCGAGCCGCTGTCCATGGAGAAGTTCGACGTCCGCGACATCGACGAGCCGGCCTGGCTGTACCCGGAGATGAACCTGATCATCGACCACTGCGGCGCGCCCCGGGTGGAGGAGTTCTGCTGGATCGCGACCCGCTGCCCGAACGTGTACGCGGGGCTGGCGGTGGTGCTGGCGTTCGTCCACAACCGGCCGCGGTGGTTCGCCGAGACCATGGCGAACCTGCTCTTCTGGCTCGGGCCGGACCGGATCGTGTACGGCACCGACTTCCCCATCTGGTACCCGCACTGGCAGCTAGAGGATTTCATGAACTTCGAGCTGCCCGAGGACCTCAAGGAGCAGTACGGGGTCGACCTGACCGAGGAGACCAAGCAGAAGATCATCGGCGGCAACATCGCGCGGCTGTACGGCGTGGACGTGGACCACAAGCTCGAGGCGATCGCCAAGGACGAGTTCTCTGAGCGCCGGCACGACTACCTGGTCAGCCACCCGGCGACCGAGACCGGCCTGGCCGGCACCGAGTCCCGATGAGCGCAGAGGGGCCTGGGCGGATCGATCTGGAGCGCGTGCGCAAGGCCGCCGGGGGCGTCAAGGACCCAGAGGTGCGGACCGCCATCGCCGATCTGGGGCTGCTGGACGGGGTGCAGGCGGACGGTGGCCGGGTGACGGTCCACTTCCACCTCACCTCGCCGCTGTGCCCGGCCAGGTTCGCCGGCGAGATCGGCCGCGAGATCCGCCGCCGCGTGGCGCGCATCGAGGGCGTGGAGTCCGTGGAGGTCGTGCTCGGCGACCACTTCATGGCCGAGGAGCTGCACCGCCTGATCAACGAGGGCGACCGCGCCGCGGCCACGCGGGGGCTGCTGCGGTGACCGACCCGGCCCGGGTCCTCGCCGGGCGGCGCGAGCTGGCCCTGCTGGAGGTCCCGAGCGTGCGCCGCATGGCGGAGGTGCTGGCGCTGCGCTGCCGGGAGCCGTCCTGGGTCCGCACCCTGGTCGCCGGCCTGGACTGCTTCCGGCTGCTCACCGGCACGCCCGACCTCGAGGAGCTGCTCGAGGCGGCCAGGTCGGAGCCGGGCGTGGCCGACCGGTCGCTGGCCGCGCTCGCCCGCGCGCTCGACGGGCGGCCCGACGCGGCCGTCGCCGGCCTGGCAATGGGACCGAAGGTCTGGTTCCGCCTCGGCGGCGTGCCGGTCGCCTGGCGGCCGCTACCGGCCGCGGTGGCGGCTCCGCGCCTGCCGCTGGCCGGCGTCCCCGACCCAGTCGAGCGGATCGTCCTGCTGGCACCGATCGGCAGCGGGCTGCACCTCGCCGAGCTGCTCCGGCTGCGCGTCGGGGACGTCGGCTCGCTCGACGCCGACGGTCGCCTGGCCCCCGACCCGCTTGCCGAGCCGCTCGCGGTCCGCTACCAGCAGCGCCGCGGCCGGAGCGCGGAGCGGATCACCTTCCTGTCGCTGGCGGCCCGTGAGGCGGTCCTGCAGCACCTCGACCGGCGCCAGCGCGCCGGTCAGGACACGGGGCCCGCCGCGCCGCTGCTCGCGGGGCCTGACGGTGGCCCCGCGACCCGCGCCAGCGTGGTGGCGGCGCGGCGGCGGGCCAACGCGGTCATCCACACAGCGAGCGCCCTCAACGTGGAGCTGTGCCGCAAGACCGGGGAGTTCTTCCGCACCTGGGGCCTCCCCGGGTCCCGTTTCACTCCGACCCCGGCGCCCCCGCCAGCCGTGACACCGGGGATAAAAGGAGGCGAGCAGCCATGAAAGCGGTCCGACTGGTCAAGTACGAGGAACGGCCCGTGGTCGAGCAGGTCCCCGACCCGCAGATCACCGGTCCGCTCGACGTGATCGTGCGCATCGGCGGAGCGGGGCTGTGCCGCACCGACCTGCACCTGGTCGAGGGGCAGTGGGCCGAGCTCACCGGAATGCCGGTGCCGTTCACCCTGGGGCACGAGAACGCCGGCTGGGTCCACGAGGTCGGCGCCGGCGTCACCCACGTCGCGCCGGGCGACACCGTCATCCTGCACCCGCAGGCCACCTGCGGGCTGTGCCGCGCCTGCCGCGCCGGCGAGGACATGCACTGCATGAACTCGAGCTTCCCGGGGCTCAACACCGACGGCGGCATGGCCGACTTCCTGAAGACCGGCGCCCGCGCGGTCGTCAAGATCGACCCGGCGCTGCAACCCGCCGACGTGGCCGCGCTGGCCGACGCCGGCCTGACCGCCTACCACGCGGTCAAGAAGGCGGCCCCGCTGCTCTACCCGGGGACCAGGGTGGTCGTGATCGGGGCCGGCGGCCTCGGCCATATCGGCATCCAGTCGCTCAAGGCGCTCACCCCGGCCGAGATCATCGTGGTCGACCGCTCCGAGCCCGCGCTCAAGCTGGCCCAGAGCATGGGCGCCGACCACGCCGTCCAGGCCACCGGCGACCAGGTCGAGCAGGTCAAGGAGCTCACCGACGGTCAGGGCGCCGAGGTCGTCATCGACTTCGTGGGCGAGCGGGGCGCCGAGGCGGACGCCTGGCGGATGACCCGGCGGGGCGGCTCGCACTTCGTGATCGGCTACGGCGGCGTCGTGCAGGTGCCGACGATCGACCTCATCTCAACCGAGCGCAACGTCATCGGCAACCTGGTCGGCACCTACAACGACCTGGCCGAGCTGATGACTCTGGCGGCCCAGGGCAAGGTCAAGCTGCACACTCGCACCTACCCGCTGGACGCGGTCAACGACGCCATGGACGACCTGGAAGGCGGCCGTCTCCAAGGCCGCGGCATCCTCGTGCCGTGACGCCGCCCAGGCTCAGCATTAGACAGAGGAAGGGCGCCATCGACCCTGAACGGTCAGTCACCATCGCGGCCATCGTCTTCTTTATCAAGGCGGTGGGCTTCCTTGTGGTCGCCATCTTGGCCGTCGTGCACGCGCTCTCGCTCGGCGCCCTCGTCCTGCCGTTGCTCTTGGTAGCCGGGACGGCCGTCACTGGCGTCGGCCTGCTGCGGTGGCAGCGCTGGGCGTGGCCACTCGCGCTGCTCATGCTGGTCCTCGACGCCACGCTGCTGCGCGGGATCCTGGGGTTGCTCATCGACGTCGGACTGGTGCTCCTGCTGGTGCGGCCCCAGGTCCGGGCCAGGTTCGGGATCCGGTGAGCTTTCAGGCGGGCGGCCCGGCGGGTGGCCCGGGCGTTGGCCCTGGTAGCCGCGGCCCGCGCCCGGGCCCTGGTGGCCGCGGTCCGCGCCACATCGGCACCAGGAGACCCAGGATCAGCAGGCCCATCGCCAGCTCGACCGCGCCGAAGGCCCGACCGGTGGCGTCGCCGGCGCTCACCACCAGGGCCATGCCGGAGAGGGTCAGCAGCACCACGAAGGCGGTGACAACCCCCAGGGCGATGCGGCCCCGGACTGGGCGGGCAGGCGGCATCGGTCGGTCTTCCTCACAACGACGGGTCAGGCCTTCCCATGATCGGCCATTCCCGGGCAGGGGACCAGGGCTGGATGAGCAGCCGTAGCGTTCCCAGGCGCGTGCACTGGGCGGTGCAGCTCCTGGACGTCTTCTCCGGCGACGAGATCCTGGAGATCGGCTGCGGCCCGGGCGTGGCGGTGTCACTGGTCTGCGACCGCCTGGCTGGCGGGCGAATCACCGCCGTCGACCGGTCCGCGATCGCGATCCAGCGAGCAACGCACCGCAACGCCGGCCACGTCGCCTCGGGCAAGGCCGTCCTGCGACAGGCCGACCTGGCCGGGCTGGCGCTTGGCGGTCAGCACTTCGACAAGGTCTTCGCGATCAACGTGAACCTGTTCTGGGCCCGGCCGGCTGACGCGGAACTGCTGCTCATAAAGGATCTGCTGCGGCCCGGCGGTGTGCTGCGCCTGATCTACGAGACACCGGGCGAGGAGCAGGCGGGCCGGGTCACGGACGCGGTGACCGCTGCCCTGGCCAGCCACGGGTTCGAGACCACGGTCACGGCCGGAAGCTCACCGTCGCTGCTCTGCGTCAGCGCGAGACCGACGGGGGATCGCTAGCCAGCCAGGTTCGGCAGGAAGGGGGCGAGCTCGCCAAGGACCAGCTCAGGCTGCTCCTCTGGCAGGAAGTGGCCGCAGTCGGGGATCGCGGCACCCTTGACCTCGCCGGCGTAGTCGCGCCAGACGTCGAGCGCCGGCAGCTGGCCGAACAGGCCGCTGGCGCCCCAAAGGACGAGGACCGGCATGGTCAGCTTGCGGCCGGCGGCCGCGTCGGCGTCGTCGTGCTCGGCATCGGCGGGAAATGACGCGCGGTAATCGTCGAAGCTGGCCCGCAGCGCGCCTGGCGCCGAGAAGGCGCGCACGTACTCGGCGACGGCCGCCTCGTCCAGACCGACGCGGTTGTGCGTCCAGCGCTCGAAAAAGTAGCCGAGATAGGCGGCGACATTGCCGCCGGCCAGCAGCTCGGGCAGGTCGGGCTGGAGGTGGAACAGCCAGTGCCAGTAGCGGCGCGCCAGCTGCAGGTCCATTCGCTGCCACATTTCCCGGGTCGGGATGACGTCCATCACGACCAGGCGCTCGACTTCTTCGGGGTGGTCCAGGCCCCAGCGGTGGGCCACGCGGGCGCCGCGGTCGTGGCCGATGACGGCGGCGGTGCCGAACCCCAGCAGGCGCATGAGCCCACGGGCGTCCTCGGCCATGGTGCGCTTGTCGAAGCCACTCGGAGGCTTGTCGCTGCGGCCGTACCCGCGCAGGTCGGGCGCCACGACCGTGTAGCCGCCGCTGAGCGGCCCGATCAGGTGGCGCCAGCAATAGCTCGTCTGCGGCCACCCGTGCAGCAGCACCAGCAGCGGCCCTTCGCCCGCGTGCCGCCAATGCAGCCGCAGCCCGTTCACCACACCCGTCCGCTCGCGCCAGTTGTCCATCCCGGGTCCTCCGCTCCTCTGCAGGCCGTGCTCGCCGAGAGCGCCACGAGCCTACAGCGACGAAGGTCCCTCCGCGCCCCTCGGTTCGGACGCTCAGGCGAGGCGGTAGAGGCTCGGCATTACGCCGACCCGGTTGGCGCGCAGGTTGGCCAGGACGTAGGTCCAGAAGGTGGGCTTGAGGAACTGCTCGAGCGCGACCCGCGCCAGGCTCGAATCCCAGCGGGCGTGGTTTTACGAACACGTAGTCGGCCTTGTCGATGGGCTCCAGCAGAGTGGAATTGTTCAGGCCGGTCTCTACCGCGTACCAGTCGGCCAGGTAATCCCAGAGCTCGAGCGCGACATCGCGGTCCTCGGCCGCGAAATAGTTAATATAACTGAACAGACGGGTCTTGTGGCCTCTGCCGTGTGAAAGTACCCCAAGCGCCGCTCGCCCTGCTGGTCCTCGGGGTTCGCCCAGGTCAACCGCAGGATCGAGCAAACCGCAGGACTCCGTACGTGACCGCCGCTGTCCGGTAGGCCATGTCCCAACGATGTCCCAACCCGACGCCGTACCCACCGCTCCGCGACGACCGTTGGACACCCGGCCGGCGCACTCAATCTACAAGGTGGCCAAACGCGCACCATAGCCTAATCCGGAAATCGACGGTGAGTAGGCAGGCGGCAGCACCCGGCGCAGCGCAGCCGGGTCCAAGCGAGCCGATGTGCCCGGAGGTCAAGCGGCAGGCTCGAGCTGCTCGCGGCCGGCGGGTCGTCGGCGAGGTGGTCCGCTTCGTGGTTGTCGCGGGCCGCGTCTGCCGCTTGACGGCGCGGCGGGCGGCCCGCCGCTGCGCCGCCTGCTGCCCGGCGGTCACTGGCGAGCGCGATGCGCTTTCCGTCCCGTGGCGAAAGTGGGGCGTCGCTCGGCGGCGCCCCGATATCGCAGCTGGTGCTACAGCGTCAGCGCCGCCGTGAAGACCTCCTCGCGCAGGCCGAGGTCGATCACGGCCTGCCGGCGGTCGGTCCACACCGGGCGCACGACGCCGTTCAGCGCGGCGAGGCCCTCATAGTCGCCATACTGGTTGCCGAGGTTGACGCTTGGCTGGCAGCACGTCTCGTCCGTCGGCGCGTTCGCGACGGCCGAGCGGGCGAACGTCGAGCCGCCGTCGGTCGAGCGGGCAAGCGTATACAGCGTCGCCTTCCGCGTCGGGTCGACGCCGGTGTCGTAGTACGCGACATTCACCGAGGCATCGGACGGGTCAATCGCGAGCCACTGATTGAACTGGTCGGCGACCTCGCCGGCCGGGTCGACGTTCACGATCGTCGTGGCGCCCCATGACACGCCGCCGTCGGTTGACTTCGACAGGAAAACGTCCGTCCCGGTCGCTAGCGAGCCGTCCATCCACGAGCAGTAGAGACCGGCGCCGGACGCGCCGCACGACGGATACACGAGCGCGCCGCGCACGTTTTGCGCTGGGATGTCGATGTCGAGCGAGATCTGCGTGGACGAGATCACGTGCGACGGCCCGAAGCTGACGCCGCCGTTCGACGAGCTGGACTCGGCGATCAGGCTGTGCGCGTAGTCGAGCCACGCCACGTGCACCGTGCCGTCAGGCGCCACGAACGGGTCGGCACCGATCTGGCCG
>WNGD01007345.1_pt1 | contig 17073 bp, 17 predicted proteins | sample 5400671 | NCBI WGS metagenome assembly WNGD01 (sample SAMN13153369, study PRJNA577476) | soil metagenome | isolation source: 40 cm soil or saprolite under grassland replicate 2 | place: USA:California | collected 2016-06-15
CGAGCGCGCCCGGGTCGGGGGCGACGCCCGGGCGCGGCACGACCACCGCGGTCACCTGCTCGCCCCACCTGGGATGCGGCGTGCCGATCACCGCCACGTCGGCCACGTCGGGGTGCGCGCGCAGCACCTCCTCCACCTCGGCGGGCGACACGTTCTCGCCGCCGGTGATGATGACGTCCTTCAGGCGTCCGGTGACGAAGAAGTAGCCGTCCTCGTCGCGCCGCCCGCGGTCCCCGGTGCGGAGCCAGCCCTCGCGCAGCGCCGCAGCCGTCGCGGCGCGGTCCCGGTAGTAGCCCGCCATCACGGTCGGGCCGCCGATCACGATCTCGCCCTCCTCGCCGGGCGCCGCGAGCGTACCGTCGGCGCGCGCCACCGCGACGGCGACGTACGGGTTCATGCAGCCGACGGTACCCTCGCGCACGAACACGCTCGCGGCGCGCGCCATCGTGACCCCGTCGGTCGACTCGGTCTGGCCGTAGGCCTCGATGATCTCCGCGCCGGCGAAGATCTCGGCAAGCGCTCGCTTGGCCTCCATCGGCGTGGGGGCGCCGCCGACGCTCACCTTGCGCACCGTCTGGCGCACGGCGGCGGGCACGCTCCCCGCCTGCACAACGTCGAACACCATGCCGCCGATGAGCGACAGGTCGGTGATGCCGTGGCGCTCGACGGCCTCGAGGACCGTGCCCAGCTCGAAGCGCTCGAAGAGGACGGCGCTCGAGCCCGCGAGCACGCGGCAGAGGAGATGCGAGACGAGCACCGGGGCGTGCGTGAGCGGGCTCAGGCAGGCGCCGATCGAGTCGCCCGTGTCGCCGCGCGCCTGGCCGCACGCGAGCGTCGCCCACAGGAAGTTCTCGTGCGTCAGCATGACGCCCTTCGGAGCGCCCGTGGTGCCCGAGGTGTAGGCGATCGCGGCGAGACGCGAGCGCGGAGCCGAGCGCGCCCTCCCGCGGCGGAGGAGGCGTGGCGCGAGCGGCAGCTCCGGCCGGCACACCCAGGCCGGGAGCCCCACCGCCCCCGCCGCGTCACGCGCGACCTCGGCACGCGGCGAATCGGCGAAGAGGCCGATCGCGCGCGCGTGCGCGAGCAGCCGCGCCACCTCCGCGGCCGTCGCGCGCACGCCGATCGGCACCGCGACCGCACCGAGCCCCCAGAGCGCATAGAGCATGGCGACCAGCGCGGGCTCGTTCGCGGCCGTCACGCCCACGTGCTGTCCGGCGCCGACGCCGCGGCGCGCGAGCCAGTCGGCGAGGTCGTCGGCCGCCGCGGCGAGCTCGCCCCACGGGATGCGCCGCCCGGCGAAGAGGAGTCCGCCGGCCGCGCCGCGCCGCTCACCCTGCAGGCGAAGGAATGAGGACGAGGTCGGCAGCAGAGGCGCCATCCGGTCGGGGCTGTAGCCGCCGCGCGCACGGGCGGTCAAGGGAGCGCAACGAGCTGATCGGGACCTGGTCACGTGAGTCTCCGGTCGTTGGCGCGGCGGCTTCCGGTCCCATGTATTGCCGCGCGGCCACGCCGGCGGTACGCTCGCTCGATGCTTCCTCCCGCCCCCACGGACCCCGCTGCACCGGCGCGCTGGACGACCGAACACTACCTCCGCCTCGTCGACGAAGGTGTGCTCGGCCCGGACGACAAGGTGGAGTTGCTGGAGGGGGTGATCGTCGCGATGGCGCCATCGAACACTCGGCACGCCGCGGGAATCGTTCGGCTCTCTCACGCGCTCTTCAGGGCGGTCGGAGACCGCGCGGTGGTCCGCATCCAGCTTCCCCTGATCGCGGGGATATACTCCATGCCCGAGCCCGACGGAGCGGTGGTGCCGGGAGCCATCCGGGACTACGACCACGAGCATCCCAGCACGGCGCTGCTCGTGGTCGAGGTGTCAGACACCTCACTCAAACAGGACCGGCTCACGAAGAGGGCGATCTATGCCGCTGGCGGGATCCCTGAGTACTGGATCGTCAACCTCCGCGATGACTGCGTCGAGGTCCGACGCTGCCCCGAGCCGGAGGCGCGAGGTTACGCGAGCATCACGATCGCCCGCCGCGGCGAGCGAATCGAGCTTGTGGGACTGCCCGGCGTGTCGGTCGCGGTGGACGACCTGCTTCCGTCGCCCGTAGCATAGTCGTCGCCGCGCAGCCGGTCCGAAGAGGCAAACCCGCCCCTGTTCACCCGGGCTCGTGGAGCCCCACGAACACCGTCCGTCCGCCCTCGATCCTCCGGATCACCAGCCAGTCGCCCTTGTAGGCCTTGTGGTCATAGGGGCCAAGGCTCATGTGCGTGCGCGGCCCGCCGTTGACGGCCGGCAGCAGGCGCACCTTCTCGAGCCCTTCCTTCACGCCGCGCGGCGTGAGGAGCGGCGCGCGCGCGAGACCCTCGGCGATGAGCCGCGCCGTGTCGTAGCTGAGCGCGGTCACCGTGTGATCCCGCCGCTTGCCGTGGCGGGCGGCGAAGCGGTCGAGCATGGGGCGAAGGCGCGGGTTCTCTTCGCACATCTGGTCGATGCCGTGCCAGCCCTCGAGCGCCGCCATCCACTCGGGCTTCGCGTAGCAGAACTGGAAGGCGCTGGTCATGATGCGCGGCGGGTCCCAGGCGAGGTGCTCGAACATCGGGCCCATCAAGATGGTCGGGTAGCCGTAGCCGAGGTAGGCGAGGCAGTTGGGCCGCTGGTCGCGGACCTTCCGCAGCACGGCCTCGAGGTCGTCGGGCACCTGCGTCGTGTAGGCCTCGATCAGGACGTCCAGACCCGCGCGCGCCGCGTAGTGGCGGAAGTTGGACGCGTACTCGACGCCGCCCGGGCTGAGCTCGTGAATCATGCCGACCGTGCGGTGCCCCTGCCGGCGGATCCACGCCGCCATCATGGCGGCCTCCTCGGCGAGCCCGCCGTTGCCCAGGTTGAAGCAGTACTGGCCGTGGTAGCGATCGGTGCCGGTCCAGGTGACGGCGGGCACGCCGGCCTGGTCGATCACGGGCGCAAGCGCAATCGAGTTGTCCGTGATGAGGGGACCGATCACGCAGAGCACGCCCTCGCGCACGAGCTCCAGGTAGCCGTCGATCGTGTTCTTCGCCTCGAGGCGGGGAAGGCCGATCGCCTCCTTCACCACCAGCTCGACGGCGCGCGTGACGACGCCCTCCTCGTGCGCCTCCTCGAAGCCCATGCGCAGCGTGGCGAGGAAGTCCTCCTTCGTGCCCATGTCGATGTCGATCAGCACGCCGACCTTGATGGGGGCGAAGGGGAGGCCGTGGGGCAAGGATTTTTTCATGGCACACGTGATGCCGGAGCGGGCATCAGAGGTCACCGAGTGTCGTCGCCTGCGCGACCCAGGAGCGACCCAGCAGAGGACAAGGAGAAGGCGAATCCATGAAGACCACGTTGACCGACCGTGCGGTCGCCCGGCTTGTACCCCCGAAGCAGGGCCGCCTGGAAGTACTCGACGCCAAGATGCCCGGCCTCGCCCTTCGCGTCACCCCGCGCGGTCACAAGAGCTGGACCGTGACTTGGCACCCGGGGGGCGGCGGGCACGAAGGCACGCGATTGGCGCGTACCCGGCCCTGACCCTGGCGACGGCGCGTGAGAAGGCGCGTCAAGTTCCTGCCGGGCTGGCACGAGGGGAAGACCCCATCGCCGCCCGCTTCGAAGCCCGCTTCGCGCCCACGGTCGCCGCCCTGGCGGCGCCCGTAGCTCGCTGCCCCCACCCCACTCCACCGCCCCTCAAGAAGCGCCGCTACCGAGCCGATACTTGATCGGAGCTGAACGATGCGTCTGACCAGAACGCTCCTCACGGCGCTCCTGGCGCTCCTGACGGCCTGCGTATCGACGCCCGCCAAGTACAGCCGTCCGCTCCAGGCGTACCGGCCGGTAAAGCCCGTCCGCATCCGCGTCGTCGGTTTCGAGTACGACCGCTTCCGTGTGACGGGCGAGTCGCACGCCAGCAACTTCGGCGGCGCGAGTGGGTCGGGCAACCTGAACGCGCAGGGGACAGGTTCGGGAGCGCGGGCTGACTGGTGCTCCTCGGGCAGCTGGGGCGGGCAGGCGCACGCGGTGCAAGGAGAGTATGTGCGGGAGACTGACGCACCCGAAGTGGCCGCTGACTTCGCCAACACGGGGTGCTTCCAAGTTGTGACCGGCCCAGATGTGCACGCCGACTACGTGTTCGACGGCCGCGCGACCGGCTACAAGGCGCTCGGGTTCGGGCGCCGGGCGCTCTCGCTCGTCGAGGCGTTCACACTAACGCCGCTGCTCGGGATGCCGCTGTGGGGGAAAGCGGAGGGGCAGTCACACGTCAACGTCTTCCGCGAGGACGGGACGCTCGTCCGCAGCTTCCACGCGACTGTCCCGGTGAACTACGCGACGACGATCTACACCTACGGCGAGGACAACCCCGCAGCGGCCAGGGCAGCGTGGAACTTCGCCATCCGCGACACCATCGAGCAGGCAGCGGCGGCGTTCTGCAGCGGACCTCGTGACGCACGCGCTGGGGGCGGGCGATGAACGCCATGGTCCGACGAGACGTGAAGTACGTCATCCACCCGAACGGACCATCGAAGGTCTGACCGCGCCGGCTTGTCGATGCGCGACGAAGCACTCAAGACGTTGAAGGGCCGGGTCGCCGAGGCCCTCGTGGAGTCGATCTTCCGTGACGCGCATTACTACGTCGCGCGGGCCGGCCGCGAGAGCAGCGTGATACGGCTGCCGAGGAAAGACTCCGATGACCTCCCTGATTTTCTAGTGTGGAGGCCAGCGGAAAACCTGGGCCTCGACTTGCATCAGCTCTTCATGGTCGAGGTGAAGTACCGCTCGGACCTTGCCGACTTCTTCCGCTTCGGCGGCGCGGAGAAGCTCGCCAATGCGAAGCAGCGATGGCCAGACCTCTACTTCGTCTTCGTGACCGATCACCCCGCCGCTGATCGCCCCTGTTTCCAGGCGATGTGCCTACGCGACTACACGCCAGGTGAGGAGCCGAACCTCGTCGATCTGCACCAGCTCCCGGCGCTCGGCATCTATCCGAGGACGGTCGCGGAGCACGGGGCATTGGCGCAAGACCTGTTCGCACCACTCGGCTCCCAGCAGCCGTCGCGACGGGATGCTATCGCCGCGAGGCGAAAAGTAGCAGACCGCCACCCGGGCGCCTGACTAGGACGACCGCCACTCGGCCGACACGCGATCAGGAGATGACCATGCGACTGACCGGACTCGTCCTCCTGCTCCTGTCCTCCCTCGTGGCCTGCACGAGCGTCACGGCGCACCGCCTGATCCCCGCAGCATCCCCCGGCCCGCTCCGCGTAGGTAAGGTCACGGCGAGGCTTGATGCTGACTCCATTCCGGCGGATGCGCTACCCGACGCCCGGAACTATGGCACCGACGCCGTGCTGCACGGCGCCGTTACCGACCGGCTCCTCAAGGACGGACTCTACGACGCGAGTAGCCCGGTGACCTTGAATCTGACGGTCACGGGCTTCCGGCTGCGCTCCATGGCGGTTGTGACATGGGCCGGGAGCGTTTCGGGCCGGGATCACCTCTTCGTGCATGCAGCACTGCTCGACGGGAACGGGGAGACGGTCTGGAACGAGGCCGTGAACGCCTCCTCCATGCGAGGCAGCATCATCTTCAGGAGCGAGAGCGGGCGACTGGAGAACCTCGCTCGAACGACAGCGGGCCGGGTCGCGCGCGACCTGCGCCAGCGATAGACCCCCCCCTCTCCACCCCGGTGCAAAGGTATCAGACCCAGCACTCGTGCGGCACTTTCACGCCATCCCCGTTCTGCCGATCAGCACGCCGACCTTGACTGGCGCGAAGGGGAGGCCGTGGGAAGCGTCTTTGCCATCAGCAGACCTCCAGCGTCGTTCCGACCGTGCCGCAAGCGCACGGGCCGGGGATCAGTCGCGCGGGCAGCTCGGTCGCGTAGCGCTCGAGGGGCACCTCGAGCCCGAGCGGCGTGAGCACGAGCATCCCGTCGGCGACCTCGGCCACCACCTCCTCGTCGACGTGGAAGCGCCCGGCGGCGCACGTGCCCGCGACGAAGCTCGTCGCCTCGGGCACCGCGAGCCACTCGCGCTGCCAGCCGCCGAAGCGGGCGGCCCCCGGCAGGGCGGGGCGCGCGGCGCGGGCGCCCACGCGGACCCACACGATGCCGCGCCACCAGGGACGCTCCGCGAGCGGCGCAGCGGCGAGGAACGTCGCGGCCGAGGCGTCGTCGAGGACGATCACGTCCGGCGTGACGCGTTCGACCAAATCCCATGCCTGGCGCGCCGACGCCGCGTCCTCCAGCGGTCCGAGCGGCACGTCGAGCGCGCCCAGCTCCTCGGCCACGTCGCCGAGCAGGAGCGAGCCCGGGGTGGCGAGCGCGCCGGGGAGCGTGTTCGCGACCCGCATGCCGGGGGCCACGCCGAGCCGGGCGAGCAGCCGCGTCCCCGCCGCGCGCTCGCGTGCGAGGTCGGCGGCCGACCAGGCGAGGAGGAGGAGCTCCGCGCCGCTGCCGCTCACGCCGAGGCGCACGGGCGGTGCGGCGCCGGGCGGCCGGCGCGTCCCGTGCGGCGGATGCGTGCGCTGGTCGCACACGAGATCCGTCCGGTGCGTCAGCGGCGCGCTCATGGGAGCGCGTCGATCGCCTGCAGGACCTCGCGGGCGGGGGCACGCACGCGATAGGTGTCGGGTCGGTAGACCCAGCGGATCACGGCCTCCTCGTCGAGGAGGAAGGTCGTCGACAGGAAGAGATCGCGGCTCCCGCCGTCGGGCGGCCGATGGGTGATGAAGGAGGGCGGCATGCCATCACGATGCCGGACGTGGAGCGCGTCCATGAGCGCTCCGCGCTGGTCGGAGAGGAAGCGGATCGGGAGGCCGACCTTCCGGCGGAGCTTCTCCGAGACGTCGGGCGGATCGACGCTCACCGCGACCACCTCGACGCGCCGGTCGAGGATGTCCCGGTAGTGCTTGCGGAGCTCGCCGAGCTCCGTCACGCAGAACGGTCACCAGTCGAAACCAGCACGCGAACACGAGGATGCCGACGGAGAGGAGCGCGCCGACGGTGGTCCCGATCCCGGGCGCGCGCCACCAGAGATACACGCCGAGTCCGGCGCAAGCCGCGATCGCCGCGAGGAACTCCCACGGGACGCGGCGATAGCGCGCGAGGCGGAACGAGGTGAGGAAGTAGAGCCCGAAGCTGCCGGCCGCGATGAGGGGAGGGAGGACCGCCGCCATCGTTGGCGCGTTTCTTAGCACGGCGGTGGGGGGTCAGCCGAGGAAGGCGGCGATCGCGTCGCTCACCTCGGCCGGGCGCTCCATCGGCACGAAGTGGCCGGCGCCGCCGACGGTGCGGAGCGTGCCCGCCGGCAGACGGCGGATCGCCTCCGCGGCCTCGCGCTCACCGAAGCCGGGGCTCTGCTCGCCGCGGATGACGAGCGCGGGCACGGCGAGGTGCTCGAGAAAGCCGAAGCCGTCGGTCAGGGGCGCATTCGCGTAGACCTGGGCCTCGATCTCACCCGGGCAGAGGAGCTCCACCTGGCCGTCGGGACGGTCCGCCACGCCGTGGTCGACATAGAGGTGGACGAACTCCTCCTCCCAGGTCTCGAAGGGCATGCGCCCCCTGAGCGAGGCGAACATGACCTCCCGGCTCGGCCACACGTTGCGCCGCCGGCGCGCGGCGGCGGCGAGCGGGTTCTCCCACGCGGGCTCCTTCAGGCGGGAAGCCGAGATGAGCACCGGCTCGATCAGGACGGCGCGCGCGAGCCGCCGCGTCCCGGCCGCGGCCGCCGCCGCGATCGCGGTGGCGCCCTTGGAGTGCCCGACGGCCCGCACGCCGTCCAGCCCGAGCGCATCGAGGAAGCCCTTCACGTCGGCGCCGAACGTGTCCCAGCCGTAGCCCGTCGGCGGCTTGTCGCTCTCGCCATGGCCGCGCTGATCGAGGGCGAGGACCCGGTGGCTCGCGGCGAAGCGGCGCGCGTACGGCAGCCAGAGCCAGGCGTGGAAGCCGGTCGCGTGGAGGAAGAGGAGCGGCGGGCCGCCCCCGCCGAAGTCGAGGTAGTGGAAGCGGAGGTCGCCGACGCGCACGTAGCGGTCGGCAGGCTGGGGCTCGCTCGGCACCGCTCGGCGCTTAGCCGGGCCCGGGAGCTGTGTCAAAACGCGGACGCGAATGCTACCAGGCGGGCGTGGACTTCTCGTTCTCGGCGCGCGAGCTCGCCTTCGCCGAGGACGCGCGCGCCTGGCTCGAGGCGAACGTGCCGCCCGCGTGGCGCCGCGACCACTGCTGGTCGCGCGCCGACGACCCGCTCTGGCTCGCGATCGCGCGCGATTGGCAGCGGAAGCTGTACGACGGCGGGTGGGCAGCGATCTCCTGGCCGCGCGAGCACGGCGGCCGGGGCGCGACGGTCATCGAGCGCTGGCTCTTCGAGGAGGCGCTCGATCGCGCGGGCGCGCCCCGGCCCGCCGCCGGCGCCTACGTCGACCTGATCGGGCCGGCCATCCTCCGCCACGGCACGGACGCGCAGCGCACGCGCTTCCTCGCCCGGCTCCTCTCGGGCGAGGACCTCTGGTGCCAGGGCTTCTCCGAGCCCGGCGCCGGCTCGGACCTGGGCGCGCTCAGCACGCGCGGCGAGCGCCGGGGCGACGGCTTCGTCGTGAACGGCCAGAAGGTGTGGACCAGCTACGCCGACGTCGCCGACTGGTGCTTCCTCCTCTGCCGCACCGAGCCCGAAGCGCCCAAGCACCACGGCCTGAGTCTCCTCCTGGTCGACATGAGGAGCCCGGGCATCACCGTGCGCCCCTTGAAGCAGATCACGGGCGAGGCGGAGTTCTCGGAGGTGTTCTTCGAGGACGTGCGCGTGCCGGCCGAGATGATGGTGGGCGCGCCCGGCGCCGGCTGGCAGATCGCGATCGGCATCCTCGCGCACGAGCGCGGGCCGGTGTGGACCTTCACCTTCCAGCGCACGATCCGGCGGAGCCTCGAGCGCCTGCTCGGCGCCGCGCGCGCGCATCCCGCCGCCCGGCGGGCGCTCGCCGACCCGGGATACCGCCAGCGGCTCGCGCAGGCGCACATCGAGGTGGAGCTGCTCCGCCTGGTCGGCTACCGGAACCTGACGCGCCTTCTCCGCACGGGCCAGCCGGGGGTGGAGAGCTCGATCGAGAAGGTGCTCGGCAGCGAGACCGACCAGCGCCTCCAAGAGCTGGCGATGGAGGTGCTCGGGCCGTGGGCGATGCTCGACGAGGAGCGCCGCCGCGCCTACCTCTACTCCCGCTCGGAGACGATCATGGGCGGGACCTCCGAGATCCAGCGCAACCTGATCGCCCAGCGCATCCTCGGGCTGCCGCGGTGACGGCGGGCGCGCGCGGTCGGCCCTCAGAGCCGTCGCCGCTCCGCCGCTGGCTGGCGCCGCCGTTCACGGCGTTCATCTTCCTGATCCACCCGCTGCTCGCCATCTACCGGCCCGGCGGGCTGCTCCAGGACCCGGGCACCGGGTGGCACCTCGTGACCGGCCGCTTGATCCTCGACACGGGCTCGATCCCCGCGCGCGACCCCTTCTCGTACACCGCCGCCGGCCACGAGTGGATCAACCTCGCCTGGCTGTTCGAGGCCGCGGGCGCGCTCCTCGTCCGGCTGGGCGGCCTGCCGCTCTTCGCGACGGCCTGCGTGCTCGTCTACGCGTTCATCCCCGTCCTCGTCTTCCGCCGCGCGCTGCGCATGGGTGCGGGCCTGGCGCCGGCGCTCGGGCTCACGGTGCTCGCGTATCTGGTCCTTCTGTCGCACGCGATCGCGCGCCCGCACATCGTGACCTCCGTGTTCTTCGCGCTCGTCCTCGAGCGGCTGGACGACTTCCAGAACGGGCGCCTGCCGGCCCGGGCCCTCTGGTGGCTGCCGCTCCTCGCGCTCCTCTGGGCGAACCTGCACGGCGGCTTCCTCGTCGGCTTCGCGCTGGGCGGGATTTTTGCGGGCGTGGCCGCGTTCCGTGCCGTCGTCTTCCGCGATGCGGAAGAACGGCGCCGCGCGCTCGTCTTCGCGGCCGTGCTGGTGGCCATGGGGCTCGCGACCCTGGTGAACCCGCACGGCCCGAGGCTCCACACCGCGGTGCAGGAGTACCTGAGCCAGCGCTCGATTCGCTACTTCCACGAGTTCCAGAGCCCGGACTTCCTGGCGGGCAGCGTGCCCGTGCTGTCCTTCGAGGCGCTCGCCCTGATGCTCGTCTTCGTCCTGGGGCTCGGCGGGAGGAGGCTACCGTGGGTGGAGATGGCGCTCCTCGTCTTCTTCCTGCATCAGGCCCTCCACTCCGCGCGGCACATGAGCCTCTTCGCCATCGTGGCCGCACCGATCATCGCTCGGGAGACCACCCCCTGGCTCGAGGCCCGTCGGCCGGCGCTCCGTGATCGGTGGCGGGAGATCGCGCGCGAGCAGGCGGCGCTGCGCTCGCCGCTCGTCTACTTTCCTGCCCTCTGCACGCTCTTCGTGGCGCTCTCCCTGGCGGGCGCCCTGCCGTTTCCGCGGACGCTCGATGATCTCCAGCTCAGCCGCGGCGCGGCGGAGTTCATCGCGACGCACCAGGACCGCTTCGGCCGGCTGTTCAACACCGACGGTCTGGGCGGCTCGCTCGTCTATCGCTTCTGGCCGGGGCTGCGGATCTTCGTCGACGACCGCACCGCCGTCTACGGCGACGACTTCATGCTGCGCCGGTACTATCGGGTCCTCTACGGGCAGAGGGGCTGGAGGAAGGTGCTCGAGAAGTACGGCGTGACGGCGGCCGTGGTCGACCTCGGTACGCAGTGCGCGGCGCTGCTGCGCACCTCGCCCGAGTGGGAGCTCGCGTACGAGGACCGGCTGAACGCGATCTTTCTCCGGCGCGGCGCGTCGGGGGCCCGGCGAAGGCGGACCGGTAGCTACCCGCCCCAGTTGCTCACGTCCACCCCGAGCGCCTTGATGCCGGCGATGATGCGCTCGGGGCGCACGCGCGCTGGCGGCCAGTCGTAGCGCCACATGCGGTTCGCCGCCGTGTCGGCGACGAACCGCCGCGCCTGCTCGAGCGTGAAGAGGACGCCGCGGCGGCAGATCTGCCGCTCGTAGCGGAGCGCGTGCTCGGCGTCCGCGACGTAGTTCATGCTGTCGCACATGGAGACGATGTTGGTCGTGTTCCACTCGCGCGGGCTCGTGCTCACGTGGACGAGGACCGATTCGGGCGTGCGGGAGAGCACCTCGCCGTCGCGTGTGACCAGCGTGACCGGCTCGAGGCAGCAGGCGCAGTAGGACTCGAGGCGCACCTCCTTGCCGGCGAAGGGCGGCATGCGGGAGAGGGCGACCGACTCCATGGCGCAGCCGGCCCAGCTGTGGAACTTGCCGTCGACGAACACCTCCACCTGGCTCGGGTAGCTCGAGAAGGGCTGGAGCTTCAAGAGATTGCAGTTCTGGGTCGCCTGATCGACGGTGCAGATGAGCCCGAGGTCCAGCTCGCGGTAACCCTCGATCAGCCGCTCGCGCGAGAGGCCCGTCGCCTGGTGCGCGGCGCGCAGGTTCGGGCCGCGGCCGTGCGCGCACCAGTGCTCGTAGAGGAACTGGCGGAGCCGGAGCGCATCGTCGCTGAAGCGGAACTCGGGGACGTTCTGCGGCATGGGATCGCCTCCCTTCAGGAGAACCGCGCCAGCACCTCGTCGCCGAAGCCCGCGATACGCTCCACGTGCTCGGCGCGCGAGGCGGCGGGGAGGTTGACGGTCAGGTAGGTGACGCCGGCGGCGCGCAGCTCGGCCACGTCGGCGAGGAACGTCTCCCGGTCGAAGCGCGGCGTGCCGAAGGCGCCGAGGCCGCGAGCCGTGATGGCGACCTCCAGCGGCCGCGTGCGGCCGGCCGCGCGCGCGACCTCGGCCGCGTAGGCGAGCCGCGCGCGCACGTCGGCCGCCGACTCGATCGCCGGCGTGCGCCGCCGGCTCGCGTGCGCGGCGGGGTTGAAGATCGGCATCCACCCGTCGCCCAGAAGGACGGCGCGCCGGATGGCCCGCTTGCTGTTGCCCCCGACCCAGATGGGCGGATGGGGCTGCTGCAGCGGGCGGGGCAACGCCGTGTGGCCCCGGGCGACGAAGTGCCTCCCCTCGAAGTGGACGTGCTCGCCCGTCCACGCAGCCTTCATGGCGCGGATCGCCTCGTCGGCGAGGGCGTCGCGCTCCACGAAGGGCACGCCGAGCGCCGCGAACTCGGGCTCCAGGTAGCCCGCCGCCACCCCGAAGACGAAGCGGCCGCCGGAGAGGACGTCGAGGCTCGCGGCCGCCTTCGCGGAGAGGAAGGGGTTCCGGTAGGGCAGCACGTAGATGAAGGTGAGGAGCCGGATGCGCGCCGTCGCGGCCGCGGCGAAGGAGAGGGCGACGAAGGGATCGAGCGCGTGGTGGCCGCCCGAGCGCATCCACTCGTCGTGCGGGAAGGGGTGGTCGGTCACGGCGACCGCGTCGAAGCCGGCACGCTCGGCGGCGCGCGCGGTCTCCGCCACCGCCGGGCCGCTCGCGAACTCGGCGCCCAGGTCGACGCGCTGGGTGTGGAGGAGGAGGGCGCACCTCATGCGGCGGGGTCCAGGATCGAGGTGAAGCCCGAGGGCAGGTGCGGGCCGAGCACGAGCTGCTCGAGGACTCCGATCCCCTCGCGCTTTCCCAGGCGCGCCCGGCAGACCTGCTGCACGTGGAGGTGGCGGGGCTCCATCGGGTCCAGGTCGGCGAGCGTCCAGCTCTCGCCGCCCACCGCCAGCTCGCCCTTCCACCGGCCGTGGCCCCACTCGGGGTGGAGGTAGCCGAGGCCGCACATCTGCGCGCTCAAGAGCGGCTCGAGCGAGATCTCGAGGCGCTCGCCGCGGTGAGGCGTCAAGATGATCTCCGCCGCGGCCGCCCGCCGCGTGCCCGGCTGCCAGCGCACGTGGTGCGCGACGGCGGCCACCGGCAGGGCGGCGCCGTCGGCGAGGTGGAGGACGCTGCCGGCGGCGTGCCACGGCCGCCCCTCCCCGTCCTCGTTGATGCCGCAGTGCGTGCACAGGTCGTCGAAGTGGAGCGGGGCCCAGAGCCAGAAGAACTGCGGCGGGAGCCCGGGCGCGCCGCCCTCGGGCTCGCCCACCGGGCGCACGCCCCACGAGCGGTCGCGCACGCCGAGGGCGCGGAGCGGCGCGAGCGCCAGGCGCGCGCCGCCGGCGGTGATCGTCCCCTCCCAGAGGCCGAACTGCGTGAGGCGCGTCGTGTCCATGAAGAGCCGGTTCTCGACCCGCGCGGTGAAGCGCGGCTCCTCGAGCGCGGGGCCGCGCGCACGGAAGAGCAGGTCCGCCTCGAGCCCGAAGTCGTTCGGCTCGACCCGCACGCGGAGCGTGCGGAGCGCCTCGACCACCTCGACCGCGATCGGCCCGACGCGCGTCTCGCCGCGCTCGGCGGGCGCGAGCCGCGAGGCGTGCACCGAGTGCTGGCGGCCGTCGCGGACCACGGTGAAGGCCGCATCCATCACGCGCCGGTTCGGGTAGAGGCCGAGGGCGGCGCCGAAGAAGAGGTCGCCCTCGCGGCTGAAGCCGTTGAAGAAGTGGCGGTCGTAGAAGTTCCGGTCCCCGGTTCCGGGGTGGGCGACCGGCTCGGGCGTCTGGTGGACGAGATAGTCGTCGAAGGCGGTCAGCATGGGCGTCAGCCTTTCGAGATCTCGCCGAAGAGCGAGGGTTTCAGCACCGCGAGGTCGCGCATCGTCTGCGCGGCCAGGTGCTCGGCGATGGCGGCGCGCGCGGCACCTCCCGCCTCGGGCGGCAGGGCGTCGATCGCCTCGAGCGCCGTGACCAGCGCGGCGCGGAGCGCGGCGGCGCGCTCGGCGGGCGGGCCGGCGGGCGCGGCGGCGAGCGCTCCGGCGATGCGTGCCGCCGCGGCGTCCCGTCCGAGCGCGGCCGCGGCCCGCTCGAGCGCCGCCGTCGCCGAGGCCGCCTCGGCCTCGTGCAGCGCCGCCTTCACCTCGAGGCGGTCGCGCAGGTTGCGCAGCACGTCGACGACGGCGAAGAGCTGGCCGCGCGCGAAGCGGCTGGTCACGTCGGGCAGGACGGCGTCGGTCAGCGTCCTCGCCAGGCCGTCGATGAGCGCCTCGACCGGGATGGTCATGCCGGCGCTCCCGCGAGCCAGCCGCGCGTCATGCCGAGGAGGAGGTGCAGGAAGGGAAGCTGGTGGTCGAAGATCGCCATGCGGAGGTCGGTGGTGCGGCCGCTCCGGAAGGCGTCGAGGCCGCTCAGCATGATGGCGATCATCTTGACGAAGGCGAGCACCTCGTAGAAACGCAGGCGCTCGGGGTCGGCCGCGCGGCCCGAGGCCTCCGCCCAGCGCGCAGCGAACTCCTCGGGCGGGAGGAGCGCCGAGGCGTACGGCGTCCCCGCGCGCCAGAGCGGCGACGCGCACCAGGCGACGTCCTCGAGCGGATCGCCCAGGTGGACGAGCTCCCAGTCGAGGATGCCGGTGAGACGCGGGCCGCCTGCCTCGTGCACGACGAGGAAGTTGCCGAGCCGGTAGTCGCCGTGCACGAGCGTGATCGCATCGGTCGCGGGCGCGTGGCGGCGGCACCAGAGGAGCGCCTCGGCGAGCGGGGGAGAGACGGGGAGCCCGCTGCGGCGGATGCGCTCCTCCCAGCGCGCGAGCTCGCGCTCGGCGGCCTCGCGGCCGGGGCGGGGCGCGCCCAGGAACTGGAAGCCGCGCGCGCGCCAGTCGATGGCGTGCAGGCGCGCCAGCGCACGGGCCACCTGGGGCCCGAGCGCCGCGCGCTCCGCGTCGTCGAACGGTCCCGAGCCGTCGGCGCGCACGGCGGGGATCGGCACCTCGCCCGGGAGGCGCTCCATCACGTAGAAGGGGCGCTCGAGCACGGCCGGGTCGCGCGTGAACCACGGCGTGGGCGGGGACGGCAGCGGGTCGTCGGAGAGCGCGTGGAGGACGCGGAACTCGGGCTCGAGGTCGTAGGGCTCGAGGAGCCCGGCCACGGGCTCGCGCTTGGCCACGTAGCCGCGCCGCTCGCGTCCCGCCTCGACGTCGAAGACGAACGTCTCCTGCGAGAAGCCCTCGGTCGAGCGCTCGAGGTGCGTCACGCGCACGGGCGCGCCGAGCCGCTCCCCGACGAAGCGCGCGAGCCGCGCGCCGAGGTCGTCGTCGGCCATGCCGCGCTCAGGCCGGCAGCCGGTAGAACGCGGCCGCGTTCTCGCCCATGATTTGCGCCTTCGCCTCGGGCGCCAGGTCGGTGCGCTCGCGGAGCCCCCGGGTGGAGTTCGGGAAGTCGCTGTCCCAATGGGGGTAGTCGCTCGCGTACATCACGAAGTGCGCCCCGAGCCCCCGGGCGACGAAGGGCAGCGCGCTCTCCTCGGGCTCGCAGCTCACGTAGAGCTGGCCGCGCGCCAGGTACTCGCGCGGCTCGCGCTTGCATTCGGGCGTGAGGCGGCCGCGCTTCTCCACGTGCTCGTCGAGCCGGTCGAAGAAGTAGGGCACCCAGCCCACGCCCGACTCGAGGAGCGCGACGCGCAGCCGCGGGTGCCGCTCGAAGACGCCCCCCAGGACGAGGGCCGTGGTCGCGACCATCATGTCGAAGGGGAAGCTCACCACGTGCACCTGGAGGTAGTTGTCGAAGCGCTCGGCGCCGAGCGGCGGGAGGTGGATGCCGGGCGCGCCGTGGATGCCGAGCGGCATCTCCAGCTCCTCCGCGGCGGCGTAGAAGGGCTCCAGGTCGCGATGGTCCAGGTTGCGCGTGCGGAGGACGGCCGGGACCATGATGGCGACCAGGCCGAGCTCCCGGGCCTCGCGCATGATGCGGATGGAGGTCGCCACGTCCTCGATCGGCACCAGGCCGACGCCGAACATGCGCTGCGGGAACTGCCGGCAGTAGCCGGCGAGCCAGCGGTTGTAGAGGCGCGCGCACTCGGCCGCGAAGGCGAGGTCGGCGAAGGCGGGGAGGCCGAGGGCGGCGCTCGGGAAGAAGACCATGGCGTCGATCCCTTCGCGGTCGGCGTCGCGCATCACGCCCTCGGCGGTGAAGGGGCTCGCGCCCCGGTCGAGGCACAAGCCGTGCTTCGCATGGCAGCCCGCCCCGGGGCCGGAGGCGTTGGGGTAGCGCCGGCCCTCGATGACGAGCGCCGCGCCCTCCTCGTCCGGCCGCGCCATGCGGATCTTGTCGGGGAAGCGGGCGAGGAGCTCGGCCATCAGCTCCTGGCCCTCGATCACGTGCGCGTCGCTGTCGACGACTCGCGTTGCCATGGAACGCCTCCTTCAGCCGGCGCGCGGCAGGCCGAGGGCCTGCTGCGCGAGCAGGTTGCGCAGCACCTCCGAGGTGCCCGACGAGATGGTGACCGAGCGCGAGTAGAGGTATGCCTCCGCCCACCCCCCGCCGTCGAGGGCGCGCGCGTCGCGCCCGAGCTGCGCGTAGGGGCCCGCGATCGCCATCGCCAGCTCGAGCGTGCGCTGCTGGATCTCGCTCCCGAAGAGCTTCTGGAGCGCGGCCTCGGGCGGCGCGTCCGCCGCAGCGTGGAGCCGCGGCAGGATGCGCAGCGTGTGCGCGCCGAACACCTCCGCCTCGATCCAGGCCTGCGCCACCCGCGGGCGGAAGGCGGCCAGGTCGGCGCGCCCCCGCTCGCGGCAGCGCCGGTAGAGGTCGGCGAGCGCGCGCGAGCCGTTCTGCAGCCGCACCTTGAAGTCGAAGGCCCAGAGCGTGCCCCGCTCGTGCGCGAGCGCGGCGCGGATGATGGGCCAGCCGCCGTTCACCGCGCCGACCACGTTCTCGGCGGGCACGCGCACGTCCTCGAAGAAGAGCTGGTTGAACTCCGAGCGGCCGCTCAGCTGCACGAGCGGCCGCCAGGTGATGCCCGGCGTGCGCATGTCGACGACCAGGCAGCTGATGCCCGCGTGCTTCGGCGCCTCGGGGCCGGTGCGCACGAGGAGCAGGCACCAGTCGGCGAAGTGCGCCTTGCTCGACCACACCTTCTGCCCGCTGACCACCCAGTGGTCACCGTCGCGCCGCGCCCGGCAGCGGAGCGAGGCCAGGTCGGAGCCCGCGTTCGGCTCCGAGAAGCCGAGGCACCAGACCTGGTCGGCGGGACGGATGGGCGGCAGCCAGCGCGCCTGCTGCGCCGGCGTGCCGAAGCGGA
>WNGD01003115.1_pt1 | contig 17064 bp, 10 predicted proteins | sample 5400671 | NCBI WGS metagenome assembly WNGD01 (sample SAMN13153369, study PRJNA577476) | soil metagenome | isolation source: 40 cm soil or saprolite under grassland replicate 2 | place: USA:California | collected 2016-06-15
CTGCAAACCAATGCTCCAGGTCCTGGTATTTGAGATTCCAGTCATCGACATATTCGAGAAACAGCTCGTGTCGCCCTGTACCCTGGTTCCAGCGGGAGCCGTAATATTGGGGGACGGGAAGGCCGTTCTCGCTAAACAGATTCTGATAGATCCGGATCTCGCGCTCCCGGCATTGCTTCTCGGGATGGTTCGACTGCTCGGACCCGAGGTGCTTCAAAAACAGCGACATCGTTCCGCCGTTGCGAAGCTCCAACGAGAGGACATCGGCCGGAAACAACGTTGAAAACGGGCTCGCCTCGCGCTTCAAACTCGCAACCTCTACCCCGCGGCGGAACCTTTCACCCAAAAGCCGCTCAACCGCCGCCCGCAACTCGACTTCGTCCAGCTCGATTTTTTGGATCTGTGACAATTACAGCTCCTTCATGTACTCTTTCGCGCGCTCGATATACTTCGTGACCTTCGCCGCCGCAACATCAGGCTGATTCAGAGCGACCCCGAGGGAATACATCAGCTCGTGAATCCTGCATCTCCGAATGTGCGAATGAATATCGGACAACCACGAGGGAAAATCTCCTTTCTCTCGCCATCCATCCAGGTACGCCTGGATCAGACAATGCTCATCCATTCCCCAACTTTGCCGCAGAAGATAGGTCAGGTCTAATGCGCCGCACCCGATTCCGGCCGTCTCCCAATCGTAGGGGCAGATGCGGATCTTTTCGCGCTCTTCCTGGACAAGAATGTTGGAGCAGTAAAACTCGCCGTGTATGAACGTAGGCGGGGCACTGCCCAAGGGCCCGGCAACCCGTTCATACGGGCCCAACATCTCCTTCACGATCGCTCCAGCCTCGCGTGAAACTCTCATGCCGAGTTCAACAGCCCGGTAGGCCCAGCTCCAATAGAAATCCGCATCGTAACGCAGCAGCAACCCCAAGGCATTCAAATGATCCTGACTCCGCGAAAAATGATGATGCATGTGTGCCAGCCACCTTGCCACGGCCAGCCAACTCTGCTTCACAGAGAGCCTGCTCAATTTCGTCCCGCCCACAAACTCCAATAGGAGAGCGACAGAGTCCTTGGAATCCAGGCTTCTGAATCCATAGAACCGGGCTGTCCCCAACGGCGAGTCCCGCAGCACCTCTCCATAGACCTGAGCCTCGCGATCGGGCGATGTTCTCAATTCGGGAGGCTCTACATCCACCTCCCGGTAGAAATATTTCAAGAACAGTGGTAATGCGGCGCCGTCCGGTCCCCGTACCGCTACCCTTTCGAAGCACCGTGATCCTCGCCAATCGTTCGGCCGGCGTTTGATGACGCGCCTCTCGATGATTTGACCCGCATCCTGAAGCGCCTCGCATCCGAGGGCGCGCGACACCCATGCCTGGAGCTCCTCGGACGGCATAATCCCCGCCAATTCCTGGTGCGAAAGACAGGTCTGTGTATCGCCAGGGGTCAGTCTTTGCTCCATGGGTCACACCCGCCGCCGAAACCCTGACAACCCACTTGCGACTCGACCATCACAAAGATGAGCGAACTGTTCCGCCATGCCGACCAGGTTAGCGACCTCCTGCTCGGGAAAGGCGCGCTCCTTTGACTGGCTGAGCCAGTTGATGACCTTGTGCAGGCGGAAGCAATCCACAACGTCTCTCATGGTTTCCCTGTCGGGAACAAAAACATCGCGGTTCACAGCTTCCTGACGGTATGCCTCCCAGATGCGATCCAGCTTGGGGGGCTGAAAGCCGTCTGAGAAAAAGGCCAGATCATAGAGAGGAGAGCCGACAGCCGCCAGCTCCCAATCGATCGGGCAGATTCTGATTCCCTCGGCCTGTTGCTCCACCAGAATTTGTGATGGCACGTAAGCGCCGTGCACCAGGCTGAGCGGCTGGCTTGCCATCACCGTTACAATCCGGTCGTAGCCGCTAAGAGCCTTTTTGAGCCGCGCCAACAGGTCGTCTGCGATTTGAGCCACCGCCTCTAGTGCAACCTCCGCGACCGACGAAAAATAATCCGCGCTGTGTCGTAACAGGAAGTCACAGCTCGCAAGACGATCCTGATGCCGCGAGAAGTATCCGTGCATCCTGCCGAGCCAGGCCGCCGCCTCGACCCAGTATTCGAACTCGCAGTAGCGCACCGGCACCGCGTCCACAAACTCCAGCAGCAGCCAAAAGCGCCCCTGTGACTCATCCCAGACCGAGCCGTAGTAACGGGCCGTACCCAGGTCGGCCTGCGCCAAGAGATCGCGATACGCACCCAGCTCCCGCTCTCGCCGGGCCCTCATCCCATTTTTGGCAATGTAGCTCGTGCCGAAGTTTTTAAGAAACATTCTGAGCTTTTTGTTCCCGGGCAACTCGACAGTCACAATATCGGAGGCATAGGAGCTCGAACAGCGTGATGCCTGCCGTTCTATAGCGACCGGCGCCGGCAGCCCTCCTGACAAATCGGCTACCATTCTTTCAATGCTTCCCTGCAGCACTTCGGCATCGGTTCGCCCAGACATAGCGAGTGACCCCAGTCATCCACGGCCGAGACGGATCTGCCGGTCATGGCCCTCCGGGCCATGACCGGGGGTCGCAACCCGGTCTTTGAAGCCCATCTGACTCAACATCTTCGTCAATACCTTTTCAGAATCGCAGTATTCCTCGGCAATCCGACGGGCGGCGAGACAGTGGTCCTGATAATCCCGGTTAATGGCGTCGATTCCTGCGATCGCCTCCTCCATGGTCCGGAAGGTCAGCAACCCTTTTCCCGTTGGAAGATGCCGTTCGATTCCCGTTGACTGCACCAGGGCAGGCTTGCCCGAGGCCAGATATCGCATGGTGCGATCGCTCAGCCAACCCGTGTCGAACTGGACCACTCGATCGTTTGCCGCGCTGAACTCCGCCCGCGAATTCGCAATGAAGGCACGATAGTCCTGAACACACTGGAATCTCTCCGGATCGGACAGTATCCAGCCGTTCTCCTCCAGCAAGAGCCGATCCTCCGCCGAGCCCTTGCTCATCTTCAATGCGATCTCCAGCTCCTGGCTGGTTTTCCTCGGGAGCTGAGCGAACCGCAACCAGTTTTCAGCCTTGTCTCCGGACCAGCGTCCCTGGAGGTTGAAGCTCCGCCTTCCACGCCAGGTAGAGACTGTCGTGAAGCGCTTGCAGCGCCCATCGATGGCCGGGGTCCAGGCCGGCAAGTCAACCGGTGGTACAAGCCCGTGCCACGTCACGCCGCAAGTGGGTATCGGGCACTCTGGTGTGCCGATACTAAGACCGGTAGTGAAGAAATAGTCGTAGTGCTTGAAGCCGTAATCGACCCCATATTCGTCGTGGTAAACCTGCGTTTTTGCCGGGTTCAGATCGACATACGCTTTGCATCGGGCACCCTCGAGGATTTCGGCCACCTTAACGCGGTTGCCAACCAGCAGGAGCAAATCAGATGTCCTGGCTATATTGACAATGTCCTGTAGTGGCATCCCGTGCGCCGCCGCACCGTGGTCATAAATCAAGCAAGAGCGCTCCCATATCCCATACGACTTTGTCAGGCACTCGAAGCGGCGCCTTCCCTCCCACTCCTCAAATCGGACAGGGTTGCCGTGGGCATCGGTGCAGAGGTGGCGTTCCACATCGTCGATCAGATAGACCTCGTGCCCCAGCCGCTGAAGGCCAAGCGCATAGGTCATTCCCTGGTCAGAGCGCGAATGGTGGTTGCTCTGCATGAAAGAGAAGCTGACGATGATCTTCAGTGGCCTCATCGACCTCCTTCCACGTGAAACCCAGGTCCCTTTGCGTCTTCGCGTCTTAGTGGTAAAAGCTGCGCCGTATCCACCACGAAGACACGAAGACGCGAAGAGTCACGAAGCGTTTCCATTGCCGTAATTAGGAACCGCGGAACTTAGCATGTCACAGGACCACTTTGCTCAACTGGTCACTCATGTCCATCAAACTCGAGACAGCCGTATCCGGGTAGTTTCTCTCCATGCATCGGCTGAGGTGGTGCATAACTCTGTGCAGCCGGCAGCAGTGGATGACGAGTTTCATCGTGTCGTTGTCAGGCACCGGGACACCGTGCGCCGTGGCCTCGCGGCGATAGGTATCTAACAGCTCGTCCAGGCGCGGCGTTTTAAATCCATCCACCAGGACACCGAGGTCGTAGAGCGCCGGACCGACACCCGCAAACTCCCAATCGATGGGGCAAAGACGCGGCGGCTCAACGCCGGAGTCGGCCAATACCTGCCCCGCACCATAGCTGCCATGGACCAGCGTTGTGAAAGGGCTCGCCAGTATCTTCACTACCCTGTCATATTCGCTCAAGACAGGCGCCAGGCGGCGCGCAAGTTCCGGCGACCTCTCGAAAACCGACCGGGCGGCTTTTTCCGCAACCGAGTGAAAAAAGTGTTCATCATGCCTCAGCAAAAAATCACATTTCTCCAAAAGCGTTGAATGCCGGGCAAAATAGCCTTGCATCCGCCCAAGCCAGCCCGCCGCTGACAGCCAGTATGGAAACTCGCAATAACGGACCGGCGTTCCGGGCACAAGCTCCAGCAACACACCAAAGAAGCCCTGCGGTTGATCCCAAAGAGAACCGTAATACCTGGCAGTGCCGAGATCAGTTCCGCTGAGGAGGTCCCGGTAGACGCGCAACTCGCGCTCGCTCCTCTCCTTCATTCCGGGCCTGCGGCCTTTATAGGAGCTGTAGTCTTTAAAGAAGAGCGTCAGCTCCTCTCTCGTCCCAAGCCGGACGGTAACCACATGGCAAGCGTGAGAGGTCTGATCCTTCGCGGTCATCCGCCGAATCGCAGCGATCGTCGAACGTGCGCCGAACGTCTCGCGGACGACTCCTTCCAGGGCCGGCAGCAAAACATCCTCGCCAGCAGGAGACGCGGCCAAAGCGGCTACTTCGTTCATTGCAGCTCCTTGATTGCAGCGGCCAGTTGGTCATGGTAGTACCTCATGCGCCTGATCGGCCTTTCCACATAACGAGGCAGCAAGCTGGCGCCTTCCCAACTGACGGCCGCAAGCCACCGAAAGATTTTCCCTACGATAGCCAGGCGCTTAATGGCCCCGATATCGACACCTCTCCAGGACTCGCGCGCCACGGGCCAATAGGCTGTGAGGTCGAGGTCCGCAAGGTCGGGGGCGGGCCCCCCGCGACCCGCGTGCTCCCAGTCGAGGAGGAAGATAACCATCCCCTCCGGGCCCGATCGGACCCGCGCGTTTTTTGGCTGGAAGTCTCCGTGTACGAGCGTGGACGGGATGGCGTCGCAACAGGCAGCCAGCCGGTTCCAGCGCAATTCGAGCAAATCACACTGAGCGATGATCGCCTGGAGTGTCGCCAGTTCGTCTCCGCTGAGGCTCGGAATGGAAAGGCTGCTACGCAGCGTGTTGCGCGCAAATTGCAGATGCGCCAGGTAGTGGCTCGGCCCTCGGTCCGGCAATCGAATTCCTGCAACAATTGGCGCCGCGCAGGTGTGAGCAAAGGCGAACCACTGTGCGGCAAGCGCGCGATGCTCGGGAGTCAGTGCCGAATAGCGCGCTTTGCCGGCGTCCTCCAGAAAGAGCCAGCAAACCTGCTCCCTCTCGTCGTCGACAAATCCGTAATACTGGAGACTCCGGATGGGCAAGCACGGCAGGATTTCCTCGTAAACGGTGCGCTCTACCCAGGCGGTGTCCGGCAGGCATCGTTTGGCGATAACTGCGCTTTTTCCCGACCCGACGCCGGTGAGGCGATATACCGCCGTCCTGCTCTTCTGTTTCAGGGTTTCGATTTCCATCGGCTCCCCACACCTTGACCATAGTCTGCGCAAGGCCCGCATAGCCGGGTGTTCCAATACCGGGGTCTCGATCGGGACCGTGGTTCTGTCAGACATTGGTTGAGCTCCCTGGGAAGACCGGCTCACCCTCATGGCTGGAGGCTCCGCCCGCGACCCGGGCAGTCACTACGCGTCCATGTTCCACCACTATCCTCGCGTCGCAGTTTTCCAACGTGCTCAGGCGGTGAGCGATAATCAAGGTGGTGCGGCCCTTCATCAGTTGCGCCATTGCCTCCATGATGGCGGCTTCGGTTCGAATGTCCACAGAGCTGGTCGGCTCGTCGAGAATCAGTACAGGGGCATCCTTCAGGAAGGCGCGGGCGAGCGCGATGCGTTGGCGCTCGCCGCCAGAGAGGAGCATTCCCCGCTCGCCGACAAGGGTCTGGTAGCCCTCGGGCAGATGTCTGATGAACTCGTCGGCATGGGCCGCCCTGGCTGCCGCGACGATCTCCTCGTAGCCGGCCCCAGGCCGGGCGTAAGCGATGTTTTCCGCAACGCTGGTGGAGAAGAGCACTGTATCCTGGAGAACTATGGCGAATTGGCTGCGGAGGTCGGCCAGTTTGTAATCGCGCAGATCGAGGCCGTCCAGCAAAATCTGGCCCGCTGACGGATCGTAGAACCGGGTCAACAGGCTCACCAGTGTGGTCTTGCCCGCGCCCGTCTCTCCAGCGATGCCGAGGGAAGTCCCAGGGGGCGCCTCGAAGGAGACGTCGTCCAGCACCGGATGGCCCGGTTGGTAGGCGAAGGACACATTGCGAAACTCCACGGCTCCTGAGGCGCGGGAGATCGCCCGGGCATTGGGGCGCTCGACGACATCCGGGACTTCATCCAGAAGGGCGAAGGCCCGCTCCGCGCTGGCCAGGTGGCTTTGGAGGCTGGCGGCTTTCCTTCCGATAGTCCGAAGCGGTTCGTAAAGCCGCCCCAGATAGGTCATGACCAGGAGAAGATCGCCGAGACTCAACAGCTCTGCCTGCACATGGCGCACCCCAACGAAAAGAACGGCCGCCGTCCCCGCGGCGGTGGTGAAGGCGACAATCAGGCTGTACCGGCCCTCGGCCCAGGCAAGCCGAATTCGTTTCCACATGCCTTCTTGAGACTGATGGAGGAAGCGCCTGTGCTCTCGTTCCTCCTGTCCAAAGGCCTTTACGACGCGGACCGCGGATAGCACCTCCTGGACCACGCCGAGGGCGGAGCTCTCCAGCTTCTTCACCTCTCGCGAAAAGCTGCGAAGCCGACGCCGGCGCGCCCGCGCCACCAGCATCATCACGGGTGAAACCGTGAGCCCGACTAAGGCGAGTCTCCAGTCGAGCCGGGTCGTCACGTAGATCATTCCGATGAGCGTGGCGCCCGCCGTGATGAAAGGAATGACGCCGTCGATGGCGATATAGTCGATCGCCGGGGCATCATATTGAATGCGATAGATGGAATCGGACGTGCCTTTCGTGTCGTGATACGAGAGTGAGAGGCGCTGGACATGAGAGAAAAGCTGGGACCGGAAGCCGAGAACCAGCTTCTCTCCGGCATAGGTCCGCAGGACTGAACTGCCGATCGCAAGGAGTTGCCCCAGCACGGCAATTATCAACAAAAGGACGGCAACCAGGCCGAGCCTGGCTAGAGCGGAATGGGTGACGGCTGCCGGCAGCTCGCGCTCCAGGAATCCGGGAAGAGGACGAGAGCCGATCACGCTGTCTACCGCGATTTTCAAAGGCAGAGGACTTAGAAGCGAAAGCGGCGTAGACAGCAGGCTGAGCCCGAACAAACCCACGATGTGGATCCAGCATGGCCGCGCCTGAAGCAGGAGCCGCCTGCAAAGCGCAAAATCGGTGTACTTACCCATTTCTATTTTCATCCGTACTCAACCACCCCATTCTCCTGGGTCGCCCCGGGCCCTTGGCGCTAAACACGGTAACGAATTCCGCCCCAGCTGGGCGAAAGGAAATTAGCCGGGGGTGAGCGGAGCAAGCCCCCCGGTAGAAGAGGAACGTGGCGCGGGCGTCCCGCCCGTGAAGCCGTTCAGCATAAAGACAAGTCAGTCATGGCCGGGACGGCCATGGCACGAAACCGACGACGATACGCATCACGGCAGGGGTTGCAGGAGCTCCCCGCGTCCCTGCCGCTGCGCCCGGGCTTGTCTGGAAAATACGTTACCGTATTTATCACTTTCGTCGTTTTCGCTCCGGCACTCGCTTGTCCCCAAGGGCGGCATAAGCGGTGCCTGGATGTTTCTATCTTCCTTCGATCACTTCCACTTGCACCCCAGCTTCTCCAGTGCCGAGAGCAGCGCCTTTTCGGCAACAGCGGAGTCCCAGAACGCAAGCAGCCCGAGCAGCCCCGCGACTATCCCGAGAATCAGGGACGCGCCCCACCGCTCGTCCAGCGCGGCCGTCCCCGAGAGCAGGCCGAAAAGCGCTATCAGCCCAATTCCCGGTATCGAGAACCTCGGCCAGGTCCGAAATCGAACCAGCTGCCTGCCCGCGCCATGTTCTTCGATTGCCATGAGCATGCGCACCGCGCCGAACAGCCCCCCTTGCACCTCGAGGTCCCAACCATCGAAGTCGCCGCTTCTTAATACTACTGCCTTTCTCTTCCTGAGGGTCGCTTCCAGCGCCCGGAGTCTTGCGGGAGGTGCCAGCCAGCATTCATTCCAGAGGGTAATGACCCTCGACACGGGGAGCGAGAGGTCTCGCAGGCACCGCCTGCGCCACGGAGTGAGACCAAAACTGAGGCGCCCTCTCAGGCGCGCCAGGGGCTGCATCAGGTGAAGGAGCGCCGTCAGCACGCGCAACTTGACGCTCACGCGGCGAGATCGCGCGCCGGGAAAGCGGGCGCAGCCGGCGCTCAGCGCCGCCTGGGCGAGAGGCAGGCCGGCCGACAGGCCGAGCAACGCCAGAGCCCACAGCAGCGGCGCCCAGACAATGCCCAGCGCTGCAAGACCGGCAAAGGCAGCGTTCACCAGATACCACTCCGGGATCTGCGGGAGAAACTGGAGCAGGTTCGGCGCGGGCTGGTAGAGGGATTGAAAAGGCGCGCCGCCCCACGTGCCGTGATAGATCCGGCCGAGCCAGGCCGGCGCGTGGGGGACTCCGTTTCCATAGACCCTTCCCGACCACGTCACATGCCCGGCGTGGTTGTACTTCTCCGGCCACTTGCGTTCCAGCATGGCTTCGGCTTTTCCGTAGTTTACTTGCTGTTTCCAAAACATGCGCACCGAGTTGCGGCGGTGATGCCAGACCATCGCCGCCGGGTTGAATCCCAGTGTCCAGCCCCTTTCCTGCAGGCGCCAGCATACGTCGACGTCGTCGCCGGCAATGCGGAACTGCGAATCGAATCCGCCGATCGCCTGGAGCGCCGCTTTGCGAAATGCCATATTGCAGCCGGGGATATGCTCGGCTTCGACATCCGAGAGCAGCACGTGCGTAGGTCCCCCCGGCGCGTTGGCGACACAGCCGGCGACGTCTCCGCCGCCGGCCGGCGCGATATTGGGGCCTCCCACGCCGGCGTGCGTTGTTTTGATGAAGGTGGCCGCGAGGTAGATAAGCCAGTGCGGATCCGGGTAGGCATCGTCGTCGATGTAGGCGACAATCTCGCCCGAGGCCGCTTCCATTCCGGTGTTGCGCGCGTTGCTCAGGCCGCGATTCTCGGTCCGAATCACCCAGAAGCCGTATTCTTCGGCGATCGGCGCCACCGGCTCGACGGAGCCATCGTCGACCACGATGACCTCAAGGTTGGGATACTCGACCTTCGACAGGCCCTTCAGGCACTCTCGGATCGTACGATGCCCGTTGTACGTGCACACGACCACCGAAATCCGCGGCCACGGCTGGCTGGAAGGAAACGGAACTTCAGCGAAAGCCGCGCGAACGGCCCCGAGCGCGGGCTTGGGGCGCCGGTCACGGTCCGTGAGGCCGAACTTCCAGTCTTCGATGTCGTAGCCCCCGCGGTGCCATTCGTCGGTCCATGCGAACACAAAGGCTCCGGCGCAGCCGGCGGCAAAGGCCGACCGGACCTGCCAATCCAGCGCGGCGGCCTGAGCCTCTTCGGAATGCCGGTGGCTGTCCAGCCCGATCTCGGTCATGAGGAGCGGACGCTCCCCGGCGATGTTCTGCAGCCGGGCGAGGTAAGCCTCCAGCTTCGATTGCGACTCGAGATAGACGTTGAAGCAAACCAGGTCGATGAACGGCAACTGCAAGTATTCGGTCGTGGGGTAATTGACGTACGTCACGAGGCCGGCGGGGTCCTCGTCCTTTGCGGCCCGGTACAGCCGCTCGATCCAACGCTCTACACGGCGAGCTCCGTGCCAGCGAACGATCGGGGCCGGGATCTCATTGCCAACCGCGTAGCAAAGGACGGCAGGATGACCGGCGCACGCGCGCACTCCGGCGCGTACCCTCTCCTCAATCGATCGCCCGCGCTTCCTGTCGTCAAGGAAGGCGACATGCTGCTCCCATGGAATCCCTACCATCACCCGAAGGCCCGAGCGCTGCGCGGCATCAAGCAGCCAGCGCGGCGGCACGGTGTAGGTGCGAATCGCGTTCATGCCGCTCGCCGCGATCAGCGCAAAATCCCGCTCGACGACCTCGGGGCTATGGTATTCGCTGCCGCTCGCGTCAGGACGAAATGTCCCGTACGTTACGCCGCGAATCCAAAACTTCTCGTCTCCGACATACAGGAACTTCCCCCGGGAACCTGGTCTTTGGAAAGCGACATCCGATGAAGGACTGGAGGATGGCTGCAGGGTATGTTTTCCCAATGCCTGTTCCGTATCAATTGACCGCATATCTTGTCTATCCTCACGGAAAGAAACACACGCATCGAATTGATGGAAAGCAACAGACGCATCGAACAAAACTCTGCCCGTCTCGCGACAAATCGAGTCACGATCGGGTTGCACTGAATGCCCGCATAAAGATTGGGATTCCCCGCTCAGGGGTCTCCCGGCAGACACTACTCGCCTACGCAAAAAACAAAGGAATCGATAAAGCCTTCATCACGTCGGCCCAAGCCAGTGACTGGCTTCAGGGAACGTTCCGGCGACCGATGTGAACCACCCCGGGGGGGCTGTTTTGTGGGGGGATTTAGACGCGGAATGTCAGCCGAACTCACCAACGACCTACGGTACGGCTGGGGCCATCCCGCTGCGAGCTAGAGTCACGCTCTCAGTTCGGGCGCCGCTTGCTGCCAAGCGGCACCTCGCGTGGCATCTGTGAGCATAAGGAATTTTGTTAACGTACGCAAGAAAAAAAGTTGCCGACATGTTTCCCCTCCGTGACGAATCGTCAAACGGCGGAATGTCCAGCAAATTTGGTTCCCGTTGGCGAGGCGCGAGGTAGGATCTGAGTGAAGTCTTTAAGAGAGAACGAATGCGAGGTTATCGGCCGCGACTTCACAACCAATCCACTCGCCGCGACTGTTACAAATTTGTAAATAAACGGCAAAAGCCCTCGCCGGGTCGTACTCCAGGGACCCCCGTATTTTCGGCTCCGTATAGCGGCTCCGTATATCGGGTTCCTGGCCGGGTCCCGTCATCGGCGCCTGGTCTTCAAGACTGAACCAAACTATCTATCACCATAATTTAGTGCGACAAGGGCGTCAAATTCGAGCCTCTCTCGGAACGTCTGAAACGCCTTCTTGCTCGCCGTTTGGGATCACGGGACAAGATCCGACAAAATTGTCGGATCTCCGTAGCATCTCATACAAGTCTGTAGAATTCCCTGCCCGCAACCAAAAGAATGAGGGAAACCACAGATGAACACAGATCTGTACTACTAACCCGAAAATCCTTTGGCTTGGAAAGGATTTTGTCTCCGTCCTCCTTGGAAGCACGCTGGAAGACCTGGAAGCGTGCGCTCTCAGCGTCTCTGCTGCGAGGTTCGGAGTTCAGGCTTTAGCCTGCTACGGGCGCAGGGCAGCCTGAAGGCTGAACTCCAAACCTGGGGCAAATGAATTCGTGGGCTCTTATTTTGGGGTTGCGGCAGGGCTGCTCCGTGTTCATCTGTGTTCATCTGTGGTTTCATTTTGTGCAGTTTATGCAAGTCAATTCACGCCGTCAGAAGCTGTGGAGAATTTAATTCGTGTTAATTCGAGGAATTCGTGGCCGATAAAACCGCCACGAATTCCTGGAATTTCACGAAAACGATCACTTCGATTTGGATGTCATTGGTTTGAAATACAATTTTTCATAGTCTCTCCGGCTGCGCCGCTTGACGCCCACGTTTTAATTGCACCGGCAAAATCGTCGGACCTTGTAGCGTCTCGTACAAGTCTGTAGAATTTCGTGCGACCTACCCCGGGCCGGAGGAGAACCATGTTGTCAATGGCACGAACGGTGGACGACGTAAAACGGCTTTCCACGCTGGTTGATGTGAGCCACACGCTTTTTTCCACGCGCAACCTCAAGGCCGCGCTGCATCGACTGCTCGAGATCCTGGAGCGGGACCATGGGATGGTCCGAAGCGTCGTGACAATGCTCAACGACGGATCCGGCCAGCTGCATGTAGAGGCCGCACACGGGCTGACAGCCGAAGCATGGCTCGAGCGGCGTGAACTGAGCAATGGAGTCATGTCACGCGTGCTGCGGAGCGGCAGACCCGTTGTGATCCCGCCCGCCAGCCGCTTGCCGGTCGACGGGCGAAATAGAGGGCTCACTAAACACGAGTCGACATTTATTTGCGCTCCGATCGTCGTGAACCGCAAGCCGGTCGGCGCGCTCGCCGCTGATCTGCCTTTCAGGAAAGACCACGATTATTCCCGCTCTGTGAAGTTCCTGCGCAAGATGGCATTCATGATCGCGCAGGCGGTGAAGGTTCATCGCCTGCTCGCGAAAGAACACCAGCGTTTGGTCGAGGAGAACATCCATCTGAGAGAGGAGCTCCGGGTGCGGTACGATTTCTCAAACATAATCGGGAATAGCAGCGCCATGCGCCGCGTTTACGAGCAGCTGTCGAAGGTTGCGCCCAGCAATACCACCGTGTTAATACGCGGCGAATCGGGCACGGGGAAGGAGCTGATTGCTCGAGCCATCCACTACAACTCGCCGAAGGCCAAGAGACCGTTGATCCGAGTGAGTTGCGCCGCGCTCCCCGAGACCCTGATCGAATCGGAACTGTTCGGCTACGAGAAGGGCGCATTCACCGGCGCTTTGGAACGAAAGAAGGGCCGTTTTGAAATGGCCCATGGGGGGACGCTCTTTCTTGACGAGATTGGAGATCTCAGTGCGTCGACGCAGGTCAAGTTGCTTCGGGTGCTTCAGGAAAAAGAGTTTGAGCCGCTGGGCAGCACCGAAACTGTCAAGTTGGATGTGAGGCTCATTGCGGCCACCAACAAGGATCTGGAAAAGGCGATGGCGGACGGCGCCTTCCGGGAAGACCTCTATTACCGGCTCAATGTCTTTGCAGTATTCGTCCCTCCTTTGAGAGAGCGCAAACCGGATGTCATGCTGCTGGCCGATCACTTTCTCCAGAAATACGTTCGCGAGCACGGAAAGAACATCAGGCAGATCTCAACCCCCGCGATCGATCTCTTGATGGGCTACCACTGGCCCGGGAACGTGCGGGAGCTGGAGAATGCCATCGAGCATGCGGTTCTGGTCTGCGAGGGCAATTGTGTTCAAAGCCACCACCTGCCTCCAGCCCTGCAGACTGCCGAGGCATCCGAGACCGACACGAAGACTTCCCTGGCCGACCGTGTTGCGTCTTACGAGAAGGAGTTGATCCAGGACGCCCTCAAGACCACAGGCGGTAATTGCGCCCGGGCGGCCAAGCTGCTTAACACAACAGAGCGCATTCTCGGCTACAGAATCAAAAAGTACGCCATAGCCTGCGATCGCCTGCGGCGCTATATGTAACGTCTTAATTAAATGCACATAGAGAACGCAAGATAATGTTCGGTTTCTTGAGAGCAAAAAAGAATTCGTCTAACGATTCACGCAGCACTTCGAGGTCCTCAAAGTATCGATTGTGAGTCACTCGCCTGCGGGTCAGTCTCCAGACTCGCTCGATCGGATTGAGATTCGGAGAGTATGGTGGAAGCCACAGTAATCGAACTCGCTTTTTGTTCTCTTTGAAGAAAGGCCACAACTCTTTCTTTTTGTGGTAACGGGCATTGTCGATGACCATGGCTATCCGGTGGTTAGCACGATATTGTCTGCGGAGGAATGAATCCAAGAAATCGTGAAAGGTCATCCAATTGAACTTGTCCTCATGGCGCTGGACACAGAGACGGCCAGTCCGGATGTCCACAGCACCCCAGTAGCCGACCTGTTTTCGCGTTGGCGCGGATGGGATCTGAGGCTGCGAGCCACGCGGCCACCACATTCGCACAACGCTGGTCCGTTGCTGAAAATGGACTTCATCCTCTGCCCAGACGGGGATCCCAGGGTCCCTCAACAACCGAATCAGTTTTTTTTAAACTTGGCCTGCTCCTTCGGATCAGCCCCCTTGGGGAATGTCCGTGGTCGCAAGAGTCGCATGCCAAGATCATGAAAGACTCGTTGGCACTGTCGGACGCCGAGGGAAACACCAAAGGTCTGTTCCACATGGTGGCTCAGCAAGGTCCCGTCCCAGATCGGCTCAGCGTACCCGAAATCTGTCGGCGACTTAATCAAGTCCCTTTCCAGCTTTCTAACCTGTTTCTCCGTCAGCCGCTTTGGTCGTCCAGGCCGTTTCTCTTCGCGGAGCCCCTGCAGTCCCTCGGTGCTGAAAAGGGCGATCCAGTTGTAGACGCTCCGCGGCGCATCTCCAAGCAGTTCCGCCACCTGGTAAGGGCTTCGACCGTCGATCGCCAGAAGAACGGCATGCAAACGGTGATCGTAGCGGGCTTCATCGCTGCGACGAATCTCCTTGCGCAACGTTTCTTTCAACCGATCGGCGTTCCGAAACTCGATTCTTTTCACAGGCATTGCCTCCATTGTCCCATAGGTGCAATGCCATCGTAGTCAGAATCGGAGTTATGTGCAATTACTTATGTCGTCACATATAGCTCTATCTTTGATCTCTCTTGCTCGGGTCCAGGTTCGCAGTAGTCCAGTCCTTCGCGACTCTTCGCGCCTTCGCGTCTTAGTGGTAGATTTTCGCTTTTACCGCAAAGATTCACAAAGACGAGGAATCATGGACAACAATGAGTTGGAGCTTTCCGCCGAAACCATGCGAGATCTGGTCCGGCAGGCGATGGACCGGATTGTCGAACACATCGAATCCCTGCCCCGCCAGCCTGCTGTGGACGTGGAAGGGGCTCGCGAGCTCGCGATCTCTCTCGTGGAGCCGGTGCCGGAAAGGGCAACGCCTTTTTCTGAGCTCCTCGATCTTCTGTTCCAGAGAGTGATTCCGAAGAGTTTCAACACTGCCGGTCCGGGCTATCTCGCTTACATCCCAGGAGGGGGCATCTTTCACGCCGCGCTGGCCGACCTGATTGCCGATGCGGTCAACCGCTACGTAGGCGTCTGGCTTGCAGCACCGGGACTATCGCAACTGGAGGCAAATGTTCTGCGGTGGTTTTCCGGCATTGTGGGCTATCCCCGAGAAGGGCGCGGCGTCCTCACGACAGGGGGCTCTCTGGCAAACCTCACCGCCGTGGTTGCGGCTCGCAAGGATCGGCTGCCGGAGAACTTCCTGTCCGGTACGATCTACCTGTCGGATCAGTCGCACAACTCCGTGTTCAAGGCCGCCAGTCTCGCGGGCTTTCCAGAGAACAACTGCAGAGTCATTCCTTCTGACGGGCAATTTCGGATGCGTCTGGATGTGCTCGCCCTCCGTATCGAACAAGACCGTAAGGAGGGGCGGACTCCTTTTCTAATCGTCGGAAACGCCGGGACCGTCAACACCGGAGCCGTGGACGATCTTGAAGCGCTCGCGGATATCGCAAAGGAAAACACTCTGTGGTTCCACGTGGACGCCGCCTACGGCGGGTTTTTCATGCTCACAGAGCGGGGGCGTCAGGCCATGCGCGGCATCGACCGCTCCGATTCCGTGACGCTCGACCCCCACAAAGCCCTCTTCCTTCCTTATGGAACTGGGTGTCTTCTCGTGCGTGACGGAGAGGCGCTGCGCCGCGCCCACGCCAGCCATGCGGATTACCTTCCGAAGATGCAGGACGATCCGGATCTGATCGACTTCTGCCTGTATTCCGCGGAGCTCTCTCGGGACTTCAGAGGCCTGAGGGTCTGGCTGCCGCTAAAAATGCACGGACTGGGCCCGTTTCGAAAGAACCTCAACGAAAAGCTGGATCTCGCGCGCTGGGCCACGGAGGAGCTCAAAAAAATCCCGGATATCGAAATTGTGGCCGATCCCCAACTTTCCCTGCTGGCCTTCCGTTTCGTCCCTCGCGGAGCTTCGGCGAAAGAGCTGAATGAATTGAACCGACGCCTGCTGGAGAGAATCAACTCCAAGAAGCGCGTGTTCCTTACCGCAACGACTCTCGACAACCGTTACGTGCTCCGCATCTGCGTTTTGTCGTTTCGCACGCACCTGGAACGCGTGCAGGCGGCACTGGAAGACATCCGCGCGTCGATAGCAGAGGTCAGACTTCAGACCTCAGACTCCAGACCTCAGAGATCAAACTTCAAGCTACAGACTTAGGATATTTCCGTTCTGATACAGGTTTAATAACGAACTCTTAATGTTAACATTTAGGCTCATTGTTTTGGTCTTTCGTAGGGGAGGCCCTGCGTGGCCGCCCGCTGGTCCCGCCATTATTGCTAGGCGGGCGATCACATGATTTCATAAATACGTTAACGGCTGGGCCTCGGCTGGAATCATGCCGGGATTCCGCCCCAGCGGGGCGGAAGGAACTTAGCCGGGGGTGAGCGAAAGAACCCCGGGTAGAAGAGGAACAACGATACGCACCCCGGCAGGGGTTGCAGGAACTCCCCGCGCCGGGGCGCATTCGTGTATTGCAATACCGAGTCCGACATGGAATGCGACGATTTGTCGCCGTACTCCAAAAGAGCCGTGATCTACTCATCTGCATCTCATCAAAGCGGCACCTGAAGCAAGTCGCACTTCTTCTAATTAGACCCAACACACGATGCGTCCGCGCCAACACAGAAAAATCCCCTCGAGTTGACATCAGACACTCGTCTGAAGTCTGAAGTCTGAGGTCTGAAGTCTGAGGTCTGCTTCAAAGATTTTGTCACTTTTTCATTCAGTCATTTGTCACTTTTGACCAAGCACTGTTTCTAAATCTTGCTATTTTATAGGTAGTTACAAAGAGTTCTTCGTGGACAACCTTAGACTGCCCTGGAGCAAGAAAAATTCGTGTAATTTGTGGCAAGTCTTCCT
>WNGD01003117.1_pt1 | contig 17063 bp, 22 predicted proteins | sample 5400671 | NCBI WGS metagenome assembly WNGD01 (sample SAMN13153369, study PRJNA577476) | soil metagenome | isolation source: 40 cm soil or saprolite under grassland replicate 2 | place: USA:California | collected 2016-06-15
GAAGTGATCATTGCTGGTCTTCGCCTTATCGTCGCCGCCGAACAAATCGTTGGACCGGAGCGCAGGGAGCCTCTTTCTCAAATTGCTTGATTGAATCGAAGGTTGGATGTAATCGCCGCGCCCGGTCAACTCAGACGTTCGATGCCTAGTTATCCTATGTGGCAATTCTTCCTCGACTTGTTGAAGAGCTTAGGGACGACTGCGATTGTTGCCGCAGCTGCCGCATGGTTTACGAAGTCGGTTATTACTCACTTCTTATCGCGCAAGATCGAATCGTACAAAATTGAACTAAAACGGGAATCTGACAAAGAGATCGAAGGAATCAAATCGCGACTTGAGATTGTGGCGTTGGAACGTCAGATCGTATTCAGTCGATTACATGAAAAACGCGCGGAAATAATTGCCGAAACTTACGGATTGATCCACGACCTTCACTCCAAGGCGATGGGTCTGAGCGCTGAGGTGTTTCATGCGGGATTGCGAACACCAAAGGACAAAGCAAAAGAAGTTTACGACGATTGTGTCAAATTCTTCGAGTTTTTTCAGCGGCATCGAATTTACTTCGGCGAAGAAGTCTGTTTACAGATGGATCGATTCGTTTCATTGGTTTTCGAAACATACGCTGCTATTCATCGGGCCCCAGACGATCTAGATCACAGCACAAAAGAGGGCCAGGAAGCGTATCGGCGAATGGCAGGTCTCCTAGATCGACTGCCTGAAATAAAGAAATTGATCGAAAACGATTTCAGAACCCTACTAGGGGTAATTGCCGCCACCTAGACGGCATCGAACAAATCGTTGGACGCGAGCGGCGGGAGCGTGTTTCGCACCATGACTGGTCCGGCGAGGCTTGAATGAAATCGCGCCGCCGCGTCAACTCCGCTGTTGGGTGCTACGCAATGACTCGTAGACAACTTACTCAAGTGGTGGTCTTAGTCCTGATGTGCGCTGCATGTTGCTCATTCGGTCTCGCGCAGAACTGCAAGCCTGAAGGTAGGCCTGATTGGAACGCATCAACTTTTTATGTTGACCCAGGCTGTGCCACTAAACTCCGTTCACCGAACGGTCGTCTGCTTCTACGTTTTTCTTCTAACGGTAGGATGTCTATTAACGGAATTGCCATACACTTGGAAGAAGGACTAATGGTGCCCACGGTTATGGTCTCTTGGTCGCCGAAGTCCGACGCCTTCTTCATAAACGATGGTGAAGGCTCCGGAATGTCGAGTAAGTTCAGGTTGTTCAGAATGAGAGGAAGAAAGGTTTTTGAGGACAAAGCAATACAGAAGGCGGCAGTATCCTTGTATCGTCACCGAACGCAATGCAGACGGTCCGCTTTCGACCCGAACGTTTATGGTTTTGGATGGGACGCTCACGGCCGCACACTCTACTTGCTGGTGCAAGCGACCGTGCACGAACCGTGCGGTGATTCCAGGAAGTTCATTAGCTTAGTTGTCCGTACTTCTGACGCGAAAGTCACGGCGGCGCTTTCAAATGCGCAAACCAAAACCCGATTTGGTTCACTACTGCCACCGTCTTTGTTCACGGAATGACTTCCGATTCAATGGCGCACCCAACAAATCGTTGGACGCGAGCGGCGGGAGCGCTTCTCTCAACTTGCTTGGTGCGGCGAAGGGTGCTTTGATTCGCGCCGCCGCGTCAACTCAACCGTTCGACGGCTTCCTCTCTTCAATGAGGTAGGATTCTTCGGTGAATCATGACGACCTGCCCGGACGCTGGGCGAACAACTTGCAGAGTCATCTCGCGAAACTCGGCGTAAATCGAGGCAGGTTGTCGGCTGAAGAATTTCAACTTAATCAACATCTGAAGCTAAGTTTCGAAGACGGCTCATTTGTTTTCTTTCACTATGCTTTCTATTTGCGGGACGAAACCCTGAAAGAGATTGCAGTGTTCACGGAGCATTGTGGGTACCACATCTTTCCTTTACTGGGAACCGAGATCGAGCAACTTGAATCAAAATGGACGGATGTCGATTAACCGCGCCGCCGAACAAATCGTTGGACGCGAGCGGCGGGAGCGTGTTTCGCAACTTGCTTGGTGCGGCGAAGGGTGCTTTGATTCGCGCCGCCGCGTCAACTCAGACGTTCGGCGTCATGAAAACTAATTTTCCATCGGGCTCTCCGACGTTTGGAGACAATGTTCGCATTCGTCCCTCGCCGGAAACAGAGTCGAAAGGTCTTGCTGGCCTCGTGGGAAACGTGTACGGACAGACGACACCCTCCGTCAGTGGCGTCGAAGTCATCGGCGAACTCACTGCTGATTACGCGATCAATGTGTCCTTCGAGGATCGCCACGAATCATTCTGGTTCGCTCCATCGCTCGTTGAATTCGTGGATCATGCTCCCGGCACGGAAATCACACTCGACGGCGTCGCCAAAAAGTGGGTTCGCATCGAGACTGGTGAATGGCAGGAAGAATCTACCGAAACGAAAACCGCTAAACCGTGGTGGCGCTTTTGGAGCTGACGCCGAACAAATCGTTGGACCGGAGCGGCGGTAGCGTGTTTCTTATCAAACCTGGCGGGGCGAAGGTTGAATGAAATCGCGCCGCCCGCTCAAACGTTATGCCCCTAAACTCTACCTAACCAGAGGTCGATTCTATGGTACAGAAAAAGGAACGCGAGTTTGCTCGCCGCCAACATCGTTCATTGGCTCTCTTTCTCATGATTCAATGTTGGGTCAAACACGCGGACGGTCTGGTCTTGAAACGCTCGCATCTTGAACGCCTTATTTCTCTCGAACGCTTCAGGGGCGAACGAATGAAGTGGCTGAAAATAGATCTCAAGGAATTCTTCCCTTATCAAGAGGCTCTTTACTCAGCGCGTGCGCGCGGCATACCGGAAACCCTATCGAAATTTCTTGTGAGCCGCGTACCCTTTGACCAATACTCCACTGAACAGATCGCTAACCCAACCGAGCTCGTTGACGACGCGACCGGCGGTCGCCGCCAAATTGCGCTGTTTTCACTTTGGCCCAAACCGACCGCCAAGGCTCTCGAAACTGCGAGTGCCGGTTTGCATCCGTTCTTTGCAGACTTGATCAACTACGACGAAAGGTCTTTGTCGGCTTACTTGACGCTTCTTGCCCAAGGGCTAATTCGTGTTCGTACAATACCCTTGCCATCGTCGACGCAACGCCAACGCGCGGCCGGGGCATAACAAATCGTTGGACGCGAGCGGCCGGGGCGTGTTTCGCATCATGACTGGTCCGGCGATGCTTGAATGAATTCGCGCCGCCGCGTTAACTCAGACGTTATGCGCATTCGTATTTCCAGCACGATAACCTTTTGCGTTGCGGTAGCCTTCTGTTTGGCGACTGCTGCTGCTGAACGAAATAATCGCTGGAAAACGATTAATGCAGAGGGCCTATTTACATTTCGGCTTCCCGTTGGCTTCAAACAAAGCGAAACCGGCGTTGACAGCTTCATGCTGGGGTATCAGCGCGGGCGCGCTCGATTCATTTTTGTTTGCGGCGACTCGGGCTCGTCTGAATACGACGGAAAAAACATACGGAGCCTGCAGGAAGACTCCATCACGATCGACGGAAAACACGCAACTGTACGGACGTTCATCTATCAATTTCCACGCGCATCCCTTTACATAGCTGAATTGAACGTTGGGAATTTGCGTGGCGGAAACGTGGAACTGTACATGGCTATGGACAGTCCGAACCGCGCCGACATCCAAACTGCGAAACAGATTTTTAGGTCAGTTAAGTTTCTAAAGGCCGGCTGCGCATAACAAATCGTTGGACGCGAGCGGCGGGAGCGTGTTTCTCAACTTGCTTGGTGCGGCGGAGGTGCTTTGATTCGCGCCGCCGCGTCAACTCAAACGTTCGGCGACTTCTCCTTCGAAATCAAATACCCGTTGCCACTTGGTAACGAAAGGCAACAGATATGAAAACAAGAACATCGGTTTACGCCAAGATCCTTTGGGTGTTTTCATTCGTCGTCTTAACGATCCCATTCCTAAGTGCTCTTGCACCATCAAGCGCTTTTGCACAATCGGGCAAGCACATTCCAGCGCCACCATCAAAACCAGCGCCAAGTCCGGAAACGGCGCCCCCAAATCAGGCTGATACCGAACGGAGTTTTGTTGGTGATCGAAACGCCGACCCATATAAGCTCGTTTTTCCGACACTCCCGAGTCTTGATAATTTTGGCGAGCTGCTCAACAAGGCGGGTGAACAACGTTACAAACTCACCTCAGCGATCTACCGTTCGCAACGCAAACCCACCCCACCCAAAGACATCTATTCTTTTCCAGTTGCTATTCTTAAGCTCGATGAGGTTCGGCACGAATACGCTTGGTTTGAAACAGCCAGTACCTCCCTCGTTGCCATCGAAGGTTTTGAGCAGAAGTATCGGCAACTGTCACAACAAGGGTTTCGTCTGGTTGACCTGTTCCTTACCAGCTCTTTTTGTGACGATGGAGACCCTCTTGGAATGGTTCTGGGTGGGGCTTGCGAAATCGATCACCTGTTTCTGCTCGAGCGACAAAAGGGCGTTGAGAAGCCCTTACAATTCATACTTGCGGACAGCCCTCCCCGTCCTGGGTCTAAGACAAGGATGGCCCGCGAACTGACGGCGCAGGTCAAAGAAAAGCTGGTCGATGGTTTCTATCCGACTGCTGTGTTCTCCGCGTGGGAGGTCTTGCTTATACAAGCGGAGCATAGCAACGACTTGATCGAGAATCCAGATGTACAGGTCGTCACGTCGTTTGACGTCAGGGGGAGAGTCAACGACCTGGCAAAGCAGGGATACCGACTGTTATTGATCAACAAACGCGGGGCGGTGATGTACCGACCTGGGCAAGCGGCCACGCCTTTGACCTACATCTCGTTGAAAGCGAGGGACAAGCGTTTCGATGAGCAGCTTGCGAAGCTGCAGGAAAGCGGCGCAATCTATCGAATGACTTACGTTGGTGATAGTGGCGTCGAAGACCAGCTAATGTTTGAACAAGGGCCAGTCGCGGACGGCCAGCGACACGAATACAAAGTGCTGAATCTTGAGTTTCAAGTTACGGAAGACCTGCCACTTAGGCAAGCCGCCCAGAAGGAGGTGCGTGTCGACCTCACCGCCGCGTCGAAAGAAACAATGAAGCTGCTCAACTCCCTGGCCAACGAGGGCTTCGTAGTTCGTGATCTATTCGTATCAGACATTGTATCGTCCAAGGTAAGCGTTCTTCTGGAACGAACGCGGTAGGAAGAGGGGCTATGGATTCCGACGAGATATGCTTGTATGTCAGAAATAAATGATTTGCACGACGGTTGTTTCTGTTGCGCGCCGCCGAACAAATCGTTGGACGCGAGCGGCGGGAGCGTGTTTCTCAAATAACTCGGTGCGGCGGCCGGTGCTTTGATTCGCGCCGCCGCGTCAACTCAACCGTTATGTGCGCGAGACACATCGCCGGGAAGAGCAGAGGTGCTCGTTGAAGTGGAGCCACGATGAAAAACAGTACAGTCACATCTCGGTCGGCCCTGGGGGCCGCAGGCATCATCATGGTGATCACTGCTGGACTCCATGCCCTCGGCTATGGTCCGCTTACGCGCGAGTTGTCAGGATCGAGCCTCGGGTCATTTTGGCTTGCTGGTGTGAAGGCGCTCTGGCTCGTGTTTTCAATGCATCTGGTCGTCGTGGGGGCACTTTTCATCGCGGCCGCGATCGCGCCAAGGATTGCAGGGAGGGTTGTGCTGAGCATCGCGGGTCTCGTGCCCGCCGGCGACACGCTGATGCTGATCGCGTTCGTTGGCGTTTTCATCGGGACGATCCTTCTGGGTGTGGCCGCGGTGCTAGTGTATGTGGGCGTGGCCCTGCGATCGGACGTGGTAGCAACGAACAGCGGCGGCACATAACAAGTCGTTGAACCGGAGCTCGAATAAGCGGGCTTCTCATCGACAACGGACCTGGTAACGTGGTTGTTTCCTCGCCCGGTTAACTCCACCGTTGGGCATCACTCGAAAAATTTAGGAGACTAAAAATGAGGCCAAAGACTAAGAAACTCGGCGGTGTCATTTCCACAATAGTTTTTATCGCTTTGGCGGTAATTATTCTGACTCAGAATCAATCCCCGGCGAAGTCCTCTTCCAATAGTCTCCGGAAACAGCTTATTGGCACTTGGAGATTAGTATCCTATGAAGACCGCGATGATCCGAACGTCGAGTGGAAATATCGTTATGGCAAGAATCCACAGGGGTATTTGATCTATGACCAGACGGGACACGTGACAATACAAATAATGAGAACACCTCCGCCCCCGAAGTTTGCTTCTGGAAACGATGCTAAGCCCACGCCTGAAGAGGCTCTGGCGGTCTATAGCGGGTATTCAGCTTACTTCGGCACATACACCGTTGATGAGGCAAAGCATGTCGTTATTCATCACGTCGAAGGTAGTCTGCGCCCAAGTTATATCGAGACAGATCAGGAAAGACCTTTCGAGCTATCCGGCGACCGCCTTATTATTGGCGACCAGAAAACTTGGCGGCGGGTTCTAGAGCGAGTCAAATGAGCCAGGATACCTGCCCTCCGATGCGCCCAACAAATCGTTGGACGCGAGCGGCGGAAGCGTGTTTCTTAACTTGGCTTGGTGCGGCGGAGGGTGCTTTGATGCGCGCCGCCGCGTCAACTCAACCGTTGGGCGGCTAAGTTGAAAGGAGAAGCTAATGAATTCTATAGCTAAGTGGGTTGACTACGACCCGCCCTTTGTCCGACAGCGTTACAATCGGCTTGCCAAGTTTTTCGTTTTCTTTGAGTGGCTTTTTCTGCTCCCGCGTAGCATACGGAGCAAAGCAGTCAGCCGCTTGGAACTCAAACGCGGCAGTCGTGTGCTTGAAGTCGGATGCGGGACGGGCAGAAATCTTGCGCCGTTGCTCGAAGCAGTTGGCGTAGAAGGTCAGGTGTACGGTGTAGATTTGTCCGAAGGAATGTTGGCAGAGGCTCAAGAGCTATGCGCCCGACAAGAGTGGCATAGCGTGAAGCTGATACAAGCGGACGCGGCTGATTACGCTTTACCCGAACCTGTTGACGGCATTATCTTCAGTCTCTCCTATGCAGTCATCCCTCATCACAGGGATGCTTTACGCCATGCTTGGAAACAGTTACGTCAGGGCGGCTACCTTGCCATCATGGACGCTAAACTTCCATCCGGCGTTTTAGGCAAGTTGCTTCATCCCTTTGTGGTATGGACTAGCAGATTGACGGTGCTTGGCAATCCAGATGTGCGCCCGTGGGATGAGCTTCGGGAATTGACTGGCGATGTTGATTATGAAGAAGCGCAGTTTGGCACATACTACATTTGTCGCGGCAGGAAACATTAAGCGGAAAACAGGGGCTGCTTGAGTCCGTCGCCGCATAACAACTCATTCAACCGGAGCGGAATCAGCGGATCCTTCATCCGCAAGACTCGGGTGCTTGATTCGTTGCTTCCCGCCCGGTTAATTCCACCGTTCGACAGCGCGAGTTTTGCCTGGAGGAGTTATGCGACGTGTTCGCTATGCGGTTGCGGCTAGTTTGGACGGTTACATCGCCGGTCCGAAGGGCGAGGCTGACTGGATTATCATTAACCCGGAAATAGACTTCCGCGCGGTGTTCGAGCAGTTCGACACGTTCCTTGTGGGGCGCCGGACGTTCGAGACGATGGCCCGGGCAGGTAGGGGCGAGACGCCCGGCATGAAGACCTTCGTTTTCTCGCGGACGCTGCGGCAGCAGGACTACCCGGGTGTGACGGTCGTGGCCGAGAAGTCCGAGGAGATAGTGGCTGCCCTACGCGCGGAGCCGGGAAAGGACATCTGGCTGTTCGGTGGCGGTTCTCTCTTTCGCAGTCTCCTCGAATCCGGGCTGGTAGATACAGTGGAGCTTGCCATCGTTCCGGTCCTTCTCGGTGGAGGGATTCCTCTGCTTGCACCACCCGCCAGGCGAAAGAAACTTCACCTAACCGGCCACAAAGTGTACAAGACCGGGATCGTTTCATTGGAGTACACAGTCCAGTGAACCGCTGTCGAACAAATCGTTGCAGGTGAGCCGCGATTGCGTGTCCTTCATCAAGTCTTCATTCTCTCAGGTTGTTGCGACTCGCGCGGCCACCTGAACTCAATCGTTGGGCGTTTCTCGTGGTTCCATATGCAGCATCTACGTCTAAACAAAGAAAACAAACTGTGGAAGGTTGGTTTCTGCCTTTCTGTAACTTTAGTGCTTACTGCTAATGTGCCCGCACAACGCAAAACCGACCCATCAGATAAAAAGTTTGCCGCAGCGTTAGAAGCTCAAATCTCTTGTCGACAAAAACTTCAACCTTCGAAAGCCATTCGAGCGTTACAAAATGCGGGTATCTTACCGAGGCACCCTTATAATTCTGTTGATTCGGTTAACTATTTCAGAATTAAGAAGCCCTTGAGCGTTTGGGGCCTCAAGGTTTTCTCGGTTCTCGGTTTCGACAATAACCCAAAAATCTTCGAACGCGGACCAGGAACTTCGCCCGGAATCTTGCTTGGCGTCGTCGTTCCTTATCCAGTAGACGAAGTTAAGTCGAAACTAAAGGACTTGGACCGTCAAAAGATAACGATTCAGGAAGCCACCGATGAAATAGGAATCAGCCGTACGCCGCACATTCGGACAGAAATCTTTTGTGAGGGCGGCTGGTAAGTTGAAAACAAAAACACGTCCAACAAATCGTTGGACGCGAGCGGCGGGAGCGTGTTTCTCAACTGCACTGGTCCGGCGATGCTCGAATGAATTCGCGCCGCCGCGTCAACTCAACCGTTGGGCATCTGCAGATACCTTTGTGACATCGGAGGTGATGTTCCCTACAAAGTCTCCCTTGCAGTTAACTGATCACAACCTAAAAAAAAGGGGTATCACATGCGTAAACTGACGATAGCGTTGTTTTTGGCTCTAGCGGTGATCGCATCGAACGTCTCAGCCAAAACCTATTCACAAGCTCGGGCAATGGCCCTTCACCTTGTTCAGAAGATTTACGTAGAAGACATGGGAACGTTGCCTGAAGCTGCGCGCTTTCGATTGCTTTTGGAAGATCAGCTTTCTGAGAACGGCTTTGTGGTAGTTGCCAAGCGTGAAGAGGCAGACGCCGTTTTGGGCGGTGCTGTCTCGCTCGCTCGGCCTGGCGTATTTGGAGGGCCGGCAGATATAAACGTAACCGCCAGACTCAATTCTTCCGACGGCACCCGCTTATGGAGCGTGAACACTGGGGGCCAGATAGTGATCCTTAGTCCGGTTTCTTCTCTCAAGTTCAAGGAGCCTCTCGAATACCGCGCCAAAGAACTGGCCAAGAAACTGAATCATGCTCGGGAAAATTCCGCGAAGGCTGTCGGCATCAAGGTCACTAAGTGATCTAAACAACCGCGTCGTCCCGTTTGAGGAGTCTCCCCGATGCCCAACAAAGCCTTGCAGCTGACGGCGCGATAGCATAGTTCTCAAGTAGTCTTTTCTATTCAGCTCGGATGCTGATCGCGCGCCGCAGCTGAAGGCCTTCGTTGGGTTGCGCTTTGTGCCCACGCGCGGAACAATAGAGACCGGATCATAGATTCAACGCTGTGCTCAGTTTCTTTAAGAAGTGAACAGAACCTCAAAACTTGCAAGGCTCATATGCCTACTGATCGTTCTCGGCGCATTTTTCTGCTTCGTTGCGGGCATTGAGTGGCGACAGGCGGAAGCGCAGGCCACCAACGGCAGGATTGCGTTTACCAGCGACAGCACCATCTACACGATAAACCCTGATGGCTCAGGCATCACACAACTGACGCCCAGCGGTAGCGGTACCTTCGATCGTTTGCCAGCCTGGTCGCCTGATGGAACAAAGATCGCCTTCGGCCGCACCACATTTCAGATAAGCGCTCCCGAGATTTATGTGATGAACGCCGACGGCAGTAACCAGACGCGTATCACTAACAACTCAGCCAGCGACCGCCAGCCGGCATGGTCACCCGATGGGGCGAAGATTGCCTTCGTCAGTAACCGCGACGGCAATGACGAGATTTATGTGATGAACGTTGACGGAAGTAATCAAACCAGGCTCACCAACAATCCAGCTTTTGATTTCGATCCAGCATGGTCGCCCGACGGGACGCGGATCGCTTTCACCAGCACGCGCGATTTTCCGGGCATCACGGGAAATATCGCTAACGGTTTCGAACTCTACGTGATGAATGCCGACGGCACTAATCCCGTTCGACTGACCAACAACTCAACCTCTGATAGTGGGCCGTCATGGTCACCAGATGGAACGCGGATCGCTTTCACATCGCAACGTGATGGTTTGCCGTTGGTTTATGTGATGAATGCCGATGGGAGCAACCAAATAAATATCACGCAGAGCACCACCCTCGACTCGAGCGATCCAGAATGGGCACCCGACGGCACGAGCATCGCCTTCACCAGCTACAACCGCGTGGGTCAGACCAATGCTGATGAGATCTTTTTGATGAACGCCGACGGAAGCAACATTAGGCGCATCACAAACAGCTCGTTCGACGAACACGATCTTTCCTGGCAATCTCTTGTTTCGGCGCCGACGCCAACGCCTACACCGTCACCGACGCCCACTCCATCGCCTACGCCCTCGTTTACCGTGTCGGGCGTTGTGACGGATGCGATGAGTAAAGGAATAGCTGATGTGGCAATGGTGTTGCTTAGCGACGTTTCCGGAACGCAAATCACTTTCACTGACCAAAATGGCAACTACATGTTCAATTACGCGGCCGGCGTGAGCCACAGCCTCTTCGTAACCCCGACAAAAACCGGCTACTCCTTCAGTCCGCAATCGATCGGATTCGTGTCCTCAGGCAGCGTGAGCGGCAACCAGACGGCGTCGTTCACGGGAACGCCAAGCTCATCGCCGCCACCCGGACAGGTGCCGATTTTGCTGACGCAGGAAAATTCTCTCCGAGCGTTGGCTCTCGATTCGGTAACGATGATGAGCGAGCCTTTTCCGATTACCGGAACGTACAACTTCAGCGCCGACCAGCGCACGCGCGTCTCATTTTTTGTCATGAATTTGGAGCTGGGCGCCGGCGAAAGCTCTGCCGTCATTACGGCTCAGGCCGAAAATTCGCTGGGCCAGCTGTTCCCGATGCCGGTCGAATACTTTGGCGCCGTTCCGAATTTCGGATGGCTCAAACAGGTCGTCGTCAAGTTACCGGATCAAATTGCCAACAGCGTGGAAGTTCGAGTCAGCCTCAGCGTCCGGGGCACAACCGGCAACAAAGTGATCGTTAAGGTGAAGCCATGAGCCTGCGTGTACCTGGGCACAACCCAACAAATCGTTGGACGCGAGCGGCGGAAGCGTGTTTCGCTTCATGATTCGTCCGGCGATGCTTGATTGAATTCGCGCCGCCGCGTCAATTCAACCGTTATCCGGCTGGCCGATGTTAACTAAACTAATAGTTGGGTTGCTGCTGCTCGCTTGCACGGTGGTGGCGCAGTCACCGACAGCGCGAACCGCCAGTTCCTGTCGCACTCGTTCGGATTTGGTCGGCAAATGTTTTGTCGTGCACGGACGGCTCTCGGTTTACAACGGTACGCCGAGCATTCGGTTGTGGCCCATTGGCACTAAACGGTTGCTCGGCGTCTTCGACCCAGAAGATATCTCGGCTGTGCCCAACCGAAATACGATTCCGGCATCTATCGGAAGCAAACTCAATTTCGACAAAGATGTGTTTGGAAACTTTCTGGTTTGTCCAATTACTCGATCGCGACCCGGCAGAATGCAAACGGTTTGTATCGCCTCTGGCAAAAACCTGTTCGTTCGTACGCACAAATAATGTCGTGCTCCGGATAACAAATCGTTGGACGCGAGCGGCGGGAGCGTGTTTCTCAACTTGATTCGTCCGGCGATGCTTGATTGAATTCGCGCCGCCGCGTCAACTCAACCGTTCGGTGTCTTCCTTGAATCGTGTAAGAACAGCTGATTTAATGGACCGCTGATGAACTTCGAAATCGTCAGCGAAATCAGCGATATTGAAATCATCGCTATCGGCAACAAAATTCGAGACGTTTCTAGATTGCGAAGAACGTATGGAAAGCGTCGCTGGCGAAAGTTGAAAGGAATAGCCAAAGTGCGTCTTCGGAGCGGTAGAATACGGCTTGCCGAATTGCATTGGTATGAAGCTCACGGCATCGGCCGAAAAGAATTCAAACGTAAGCGATATATTGATTGAAGCCATGAGTCAGAGAAAACCTGTTTTTAAATTCGCGGTCTGCGTCAACAACGCCGAATATCCGGCGTCGTTGGAGCTACACAAAATCTATCGCATTATTCCCGATGAAGATGCCGCCAGCGATGGTGACCTTCGCGTGATCGATGAGAGTGGCGAGGATTATCTTTATCCTGGAGCGTGGTTTGTTTTTGTCCAGCTTCCGCCAGCTGTCGAAAGATCTGTGAGGCGCGCGGCCTAATCCTTACATCGGCGACATCGAACAAGTCATTGCAGGTGAGCCGCGATTGCTCGGCTCTCAAGTTCAAAGATAAAGTCCAGCTTGAGGGCTGTGCGCGCGGCCACCTGAGTTCCACCGTTGGGCGTCATACCCTCAAGAAAGGAACTAAGATGAGAAGAATTCCACTCAATTCCCTTTGGCTGATCCTCGTGAGTGCGGTGTTAGCAGGTTGTAACACTGCGGCGAATTCCAAACTCGAACTATACGAGACAGCGAAGAAGATCGCAGACCAACAGCTTGCTAAGTTTGATACGCTCGACTTTGACGTGTTTACAAATCAGAAATGGGATCGCTTGCGCGAGAGTCATTCCAATGACGTTATTGTCCACTGGCCCGACGGGCATCAAACGAAGGGCATTGAGCGGCACATTGAGGATCTAAAGGCGATGTTTGTTTACGCGCCAGACACGCGCATTCAAGTTCATCCTGTCAAAATCGCATCCGGCGAATGGACCAGCGTGATCGGCGTTATGGAAGGCACGTTCACGAAACCTATGCCGGGACCCGATGGCAAGACAATTCCACCGACAGGCAAACAGTTCAAATTAACAATGTGCACCGTCGGTCATTGGAAGAATGGTGTTATGGATGAAGAATATTTGTTTTGGGATAACCAAACTTTTATGAAGCAAATCGGGCTGGTGCCATGATGCTGGCTCGCTCATGTAAGGGCGAAAACTAATCCATGCTGACGCCCAACAACTCGTTGGGCACGAGCCGCGATAGCGTGTTTCTCAACTTGCTCGGTGCGGCGGAGGCGCTTCGATTCGCGCCGCCGCGTCAACTCCACCGTCCGACGGCTTACACTGATGATGAAACTCTTCCTTAAGTACACAGCCATTGTGATCGCCACCCAAGTACTTCTCTGCATCATTGTGATAGGAATAGTGAATCTTTCGCCCGGTCATGATTCACCTTTGGGCGTACTCTTATTATTTCTCTATATGCCAACGATTGCGCTTGTGGGCGCCCTGGGTAATTTCAAAGGCGAGTCAGCGATGATTAATCCGATAATTTACGGGGTTCCTTTAGGCATTCTGACCTATGGAATGATAGTTGGAAGAGTTTGGAGCTTTGTCAAAAGTCGGGCAACTCAAGCCAACAGATAACCGATTATGCTGGCGCCGTCGAACAAATCGTTGGACGCGAGCGGAATCAGCGGGCTTGTCATCGACAATTTGTCCGTAACGCGGTTGCTCACCGCCGCGTCAACTCAACCGTTCGGCGTCGCGTGAAGGCCGACCACATGAAACGATTAGCGCGCAGAGACGTAACTGGTAAGTCCATCAAAATCGGCGATGCCGTTCGCATAATCGGTGTGCCTGATCTCAGCGGCATGTCGGCAGAATGTCGCGCGGAATCACTGCCTGTTTTCAGGCATCTGGTGGGGAAATACAAGCGAGTCGAAGAATTTGACGAATATGGACAAGCCTGGCTCAGATTCATAATCCGAAAGGGCGCGCATTCCGGCTGGCACTCGGTTGGGATTGAACCGTACCTCCTGAGAGTTCGCCGTGTCGCCAAGTTCTAGATTCGCGTCGCAACAAAATTAGTTGACGCGTGCGAAACGCGGCCCAACAAATCGTTGAACGCGAGCGGCGGTAGCGTGTTTCTCAACTAGCTCGGTGCGGCGGTGGGTGCTTTGATTCGCGCCGCCGCGTCAACTCAACCGTTGGAGGGCTTTCTAATGTCTCAACGGAACCCCAGACGAAAGCGAAAACTCGCCATCGCCCTCGGATCGGTGGCAGTTGTTCTCGGTACCGCACTATTTGTTCTATGGTACTTTCCCGGGCTAACCTTTTATCCAACCAGCATCGGTGACGGGCCCAATAACTGGTATCGTGAATGGAAAACCGTCTTATTCATTCGTGTCAATGAAAACATGGTCAGCTACGACTCCGAGGAAGAAGCTCGCCGAGAATTCGCCAATAGAATCGCCCATGCCGAAACCATTATCCAGCGCACGCAAAAGCCGGCGGGTTCTCCTGGTGTTGACGAACAGGTGCTGGGAACATTCATCAATTCACTTAACCAACGACGTTACTCCATTGTCAGGCTCGAGAAGAAGAACGTCTACCAAACTTCTGCTCCTTCTTTGAGGTATGCTTTGGCTTTCGACAAATTTCGTGGCGATGGCTATCACTATTAACGCCATCCAACAAGTCGTTGGACGCGAGCGGCGGGAGCGTGTTTCGCATCATGACTGGTCCGGCGATGCTTGATTGAATCGCGCCGCCGCGTCAACTCAGACGTTATGCGCTTCGCATGATTCCCGGCAACAACAAGAAGGAAGGCCTATGTCGGAAAAGAAAGAGTCTGTGAGCAAAGCTATTACTAGACGAGACTTTCTCTACAGGTCGGCGGACGTCCGGGGTTTCAAGGAGTTTCAGTTCTGGAGTTTCAGTTACGACGAGAAGGCAATCGAATGATCGGAATCTGCGACACTTACGCAAAGGGCTACTTTGAGTTGGCTCACTGGGTAGCGTTAGAGAATCAGCCTTAAGATTGTTGCCGAAGCCGCGCCGAACAAATCATTGGACGCGAGCGGCGGGGGCGTGTTTCGTAAGATAATTGGTCCGGCGATGCTTGATTGAATTCGCGCCGCCGCGTCAACTCCACCGTTATGCCGCCGTACCTTGCATCAGCGTTAGAAAAGGCGAACATTTTTTCGCAACGCGCATAGCACTAATACTATGGCAGTAAGACTCATCTCCGGTCACTTCCCTACGCAGATCATAAAAAGCCGTGAAGTTGCCGGATTCATGTTGACCGAAACCGGCTACAGGCCAAATCAGAAACTGGCCAAGCACTTTCACGAACACTCCAACATTATCATCGTTCTCCAGGGCTCGTTTACAGAACGCCTTGGAAGGAAGACTCGGCGGTGCGCGCCTCTCAGCGTCATATTTCGTCCGCCAGGAGAAGTACACGCAGATCATTTCCACAGCGCGGGAGGTCGGTGCTTAACAATCGAGATCTCGGAGCATTTCTGGGATAGGGCACGTGAGCATTCGTTCATCCTGGAGGACTCTGCTCACTATCAGGACGGATTGATTACGACGATTGCTGCGCGGCTATCCGGTGAGTTTCCGCGGATGGACAGCATTTCGTCGGTTGCGATCGAAGGTCTAACGCTGGAAATGATAGCTGAACTGTCGCGGCTGTCCGTCAGAAGACCCGGTCCGGAATCCACATGCAGGATTGAGCACGCGAGAGAACTAATTCATGAACACTTTTCCGACAACCTAACGCTTAGCTTTATCGCCGAATCCATCGGCGCCCATCCAGTTTATTTGGCCCGCGAATTTCGCAATCGTTACAACTGCACGGTGGGAGGGTACATCCGATACTTGCGGATTCAATTCGCATGTCGCCAGATGGCGAATTCCGATGCGACAATTGCCGAGATCGCGTTGGCCTCGGGTTTTTTCGACCAGAGCCACTTTTCCAGAACCTTCAAGCGCCTCACGGGCTTAACTCCTGGCAATTATCGGAAGAACGTTCGCCCACATTAATCCCGTACCAGAGTTTCAATCATGCAAGACACGACCCGAAATGGCTGATAGTGTGTTGGTGTGCAGAATTTCGAGACTAATTAGTCAACCCGCAAGAAGATAAGAAGACATGAAGAAAATATTTGTTTGCTTGACACTGATCCTTGAACTTGTGGCCATGGCACAATACTGCTTCGGCCAAGCCCAATCGTTAACGGCGGAAATAAGGAAACAAACGATCGATGATTTATCAGCTTTGGTAGCCCAGCGTTACGCTTATAAAGAGACAGGGCCACGTCTACAACAATTGCTTCAACAGAATTTGAAGGCCGGTAAATATGATTCTTACAATTCACCGATAGAGTTCAGCACTGCGGTGACAAATGATTTGCGCTCTCTAAATTCCGACAGACACCTAGCGTTGAATTACAGCCCCGAAGTTCAAGGCCCAAACGCAAACCTGACCACCACCTCGTCACCAATAACTCCGGAAGAAGCGGCAAAACGAGCTTCGGAGTTCAACCGCCAAATGAATTTCGGATTCAAGGCCGTTCAATTTTGCAACGGCAACGTCTGTAGTTTGAAATTCGATTACTTTGATTCGTATCTCGCCTATTCAAGTCCAATCGTGGATGCCTCGATGGCATCTCTCAAAAACTGCGACGCCGTGATTCTCGATCTTCGAGAAAATACTGGCGGTTCCTCAGAAATGGTTGGTTACATCACTGGCTTCTTTTTCAAAGACCTCACGCTGGCCGGGAGGTCATACAACCGATTGACCGATACGACGACTGAGGATTTCATTACTCCTCAACCGAAAGACAAACAACTCGCAGACGTGGATTTGCATATTCTCACGAGCAAGGTCACGGTGTCCGCCGCAGAAGCGCTGGCATACAATCTTAAGTATCTGAAAAAGGCAAAAGTGATCGGCGAAACGTCGGCCGGAGCAGCGAATCCTGGCCGAATAACGCGAATCAATAATTTATTCGCGGCCTTTATCCCGAATCGTCACGGGATGAATGTCGTGACCGGAACGAATTGGGAAGGTACAGGCGTTCCAGTTGACATTGCCTGTCCGGCGGAAGAGGCCTTACGAATAGCGAG
>WNGD01009722.1_pt1 | contig 17060 bp, 12 predicted proteins | sample 5400671 | NCBI WGS metagenome assembly WNGD01 (sample SAMN13153369, study PRJNA577476) | soil metagenome | isolation source: 40 cm soil or saprolite under grassland replicate 2 | place: USA:California | collected 2016-06-15
CGTTCCTCGAGGGCGACGAGATCTACACGGTGGATGGAGAGCGCCGCGGTCAGGGAACCGGGACCGAAGACTATTTCAACAGCGGCTGGTACTTCGACGAGGGCACGTACGCCGGTCCCTACACGGGACTGATCGTGAAAGACGACACGCTGGGACGCGTGGCGGCGTACCGCTGGCATCTCCCGGACCCGGTGCCGTTCCGCGACTCGTTGCGCGTCGCTATCGAGCACGGCACAGCAAACGGCGAGGTGGCCGACTATGCGACGATGGCGTACTGGTATCAGACGGAGCCGCACGCGCCGCTGCCGCCCTTGCCACCGCCCGAAGCGCGGCGCGTGCCGGCTGTCGTCATTCCGCTCGCCGCGATCCCGGTCGATTCGCTCCACTGGCAACGCCGCGACGCGACGAGCGTCGTCGCGTTACCGGTGCCCCGCCCCGACCGTTACACCATCGTGGTGTACCCGGTGGGCGGCCCCGACAGCGATCGCGCCACCTTTCGTGTCGCCGGCAGCCCGAGCCGGACGGCGCTCCTCGTCGCCGACGACTCCAACACGCTCCTGCCGGCCATCCCGCTCGGCGCCGTGTCGGTCCGGGACAGCGTGCGGCTCGAGGTACGCTCCCGGCACCTCCCCGCGGCAATTGAAGCGCTCCCACTCCATTTGTGGGCGACTGAATGGCACGTCGTCGGCCCGTTCCCCAGTCCGCGGGTGCCGGGAAAGGAAACCAGTCCGGCACTCGACAGCGTGCTCGCGCCGGAACGGAACCCCGACCTTGCGGCGAGCTACGCCGGCGTGAGCGGCCAGCCGATTCGCTGGCGCCGAGTGTCAGCGGGGCCGGACGGGCGCGTCCGGCTCACTCGAATCTTCAAGCCGGCGGACTGGGTGCTCGCCTACGGTGAGACGTTGCTTTACTCACCCAGGGCGGGGCCGACCACGCTGCTCCTGGGCGCGGACGACGGGCATGTCTTGTGGGTGAACGGGGAGCGCGTGTCCGAGCGGCAGGGGCGGCACACCTCGGAGCCCGATGACGTCGCGATTCCGGTGCGCCTCGAGGCCGGGTGGAACCGCGTGCTCGTGAAGGTCGCGAACCTGGACGGCGGCTGGGCGTTCCAGCTGCGCGCCGCCGATCCCGACGGCGTACTACGCTGGGGCGCGAGCCCCGGGGAGGGTCGATGAACGAGAGTGATACGAAGAAGTCGCCGTGGGGTGGTTGGCTGCTCCACGCCGTGATCGGGACCGGCGTCACGGCCGCGTTGGCGTGGCTCGCGGCGCCTCCGGTCGCCGTGCTCGTGGCGGTACTCGCCATGGGGATCGCGCATGAAATCGGCGACGGCGACTTTCTGCGGGTGAACGGCGGCCCGTGGAACGGGGTGCTCGATGTGCTGGCGTTTCTGCCGGCGGCGATTGTGCTTGTGGTAACGCACATCTAGCAGGCTGAACAACCAGATGGGCGTGGCGGCGTCAGTGATGGGACGCCCTGAAGGGCGCCCTCGGCGCGGGTGCGTCCTGGAAGGACGCTTGTGTCCACTCGCCGGACTTTTTCACATTGTGAGGAGGATCGGGCCAGGCACGTCGCGCTTCTTCTTAGGGCTGTGCGAAGTAGGCCGGGTGGGGCTCGAACCCACTACCTGCGCATTAAAAGTGCGCTGCTCTACCTGTTGAGCTACCGGCCCCCGGGTCCGTTGAGTGCTCTACCAACTGAGCTACCGGGTCGGACACCGCCAAACTTCACATCGCACCCGGGCTTAAACAAGCGGCCGAGGCCGGCCAGTCGCGCTCCGCGAGCGGTGCCGCCGCCACGACGTCCCCAACAACGAGCGTCGCGGGCGGCTCGAGCCGATCAGCCGCGCCGTGATCTGGGGAAGCGTCCGCAACCCCATCAAGAAGACGAGCGCCGGCAGCCGCGCCAACGCGTCCCAGTCGAGGTCCGACGCGGCGTCACATTCATGACCCGCCACGACCGCGAACGCCGACGCATGGCGCCGGTGGGTTACGGGGATGCCCGCGGCGCCGGGCGCAGCGATGGCCGAGGTCACACCGGGAACGACCTCGTACGGCACGCCCGCCGCGCGCAACGCCTCGCACTCCTCCGCGCCCCGCCCGAACACGAACGGGTCTCCACCCTTTAGTCGGACGACGACACGGCCGCCCCGGGCCGTCTCGATCAACAGGGTGTTGATCTGCTGCCTCTTCGAGCAGGTCCGGATGCACCAGCCGATCGTACACCACGACCTCGGCCGCCCGCAGGCGCTCCAGACCGCGCCGCGTGATCAATCCAGGATCCCCCGGGCCGGCACCGACGATATAGACGATCCCCTCGCCCCGGGTCGCAGGTTCCTCCGCGGCCTCCACCAGCCGGCCGATGCGGCGGCGCGCGCCCGCGACGTCGCCGCGCCGCACCAACTCGATCGCGTCGGAATCGACGATGCGATACCACAGCCGGGTGCGGATGCGAGCGTCGGGGACCCGCCGCGCCAGCTCGGCCCGCAGCTCGCCCAGCAGCTCGAGCAGCGTCGCGTATTCCGGTCCGATCAGCCTCCCGATCCGCTCGCGCAGCCGCACCGCGAGCGCGGGGCTCTTCCCTGCGGTCGAAACGGCGACCGCCACGTCGCCCTGGCGGTGGATCGCGGGAGCGATGAAGCTGCAATGCGGTAAATCGTCGACCGCGTTGAGCAGGACGCCGCGGGCTTCGGCCTCTACCCACACCGCGCGGTTCGCGGCGCGATCGTCGGTCGCCGCGATCGCGAGAAACGCGCCCGCCAGGTCCCCGGGACGATATGGCCGCCGCTCGATCGTGACCGTCCCCGCGGCCGCGAGATCCTCGAGCCGCCGAGAAACGCCCGGGCTGATCACGGTCACGCGCGCGCCGGCAGCGAGCAGCCCCACCACCTTTTGCTCCGCGATCGCGCCGCCGCCGATCACCAAGGCCCGGCGCCCGCGCAGGTCGAGGAACGCTGGATAGAACTGAGTCATGAGGCGGGCTCCGCCACGGCGCGGTTGCGCGATTCGTCGCTGCCGATCCGGCAGCAGAAATCCCCGAGACCTTCGCCCGGCAGGCGCTCCGCGCGGTAGCGCTCGAGCAGCGGCCGTACTTGAGCGACGAGCCGGTGCCGCGGCACGAGGTCGGCGTACGCCGTCGCGAGCCTGGTGCCGAGCACGCTGCCGCCCACGAAGATCGTGTACTTGTCCGCTGAGCGGCCCACGAACGCGAGGTCGGCGGTATAAGGGCGCGCGCAGCCGTTGGGACAGCCCGTCATTCGCACGGTGAGCCGCAGGTCCGCGAGCCCCAGGCGCGCAAGCTCGCGCTCGAGCTCATCGATCACACCGGGGAGCACCCGCTCGGACTCGGCCAGCGCCAGGCCGCACGTCGGCAGCGCTGGGCAGGCCATGGACCAGCGGCGCACCGTCGAAATGGCGCCGGTGGACCGCACGCCGTGATGCGCCAGCACCGCCTCGAGCGCGCCTCGCCACCCTTCGGGGATGCCCGTCAACAGCACGTTCTGTTGCGGCGTGAAGTGGACGCCCGCGCCGAACAGCTGCACGATGCGGCGCAGCGCGGTCCGGAGCTGCACATCCTCTGTGTCGAGGATGCGCCCATTCTCGACGAACAGCCCGTAAAACGACCGGCCGCCCCCCTGATCGTGCCACCCCAGGTGATCGTGCACGTCGCTCACCCCCACCGGGGCGGGCGCCGGCAGCGCGCGACCGAGCCGCTGCTCCACCTGCACGCGGAACCAGTCGAGCCCGCGATCGTCCAGCAGATACTTGAGGCGCGCGTGCCGGCGGTCGCGGCGGTCGCCATAATCGCGCTGCACGGTGAGCACGGCCTCGGCCACCGGGACCACGTCTTCCGGGGTAGCGAACCCCAGCGGATCGGCGAGTCGCGGGTAGGTGAGTTTCTTGCCGTGGGTCATCCCCAGCCCGCCACCCACCAGCACGTTGAATCCGGCGATGCGGTCCCCGTCGGGGATCGCGAGGAACCCGAGATCGTTGCTGTAGACGTCGGTGCAGTTGTCGTCCGGGAACGCAACTGCCGTTTTGAACTTGCGCGGCAGATAGCGCTCTCCGTAGATCGGATCGGGCTCGGGGCCCGGCGCCCCGGACCCGACGGGCTCGCCGTTGAGCCAGATCTCGTGGTAGGCGCGGGTGCGAGGGAGCAAGTGCTCGGAGATGCGGCGCGCCACTCCGAGCACCTGATCGCGCAGCGCGCCGGGGAGCGGCGCCGGGCAGCACATCACGTTGCGCTGCACGTCGCCGCAGGCGCCGAGCGTCGTGACGAGCGCGTCGTTCAGGGCGCGGATGGTGGCCTTCAGGTCGCCCTTCACCACACCGTGAAACTGGTTGTCCTGTCGCGTGGTGACCCGTAGCGTGCCGTTGCCGTACCGACCCGCCAGCTCGTCGAGGACGAGATACTGCCTGGCGGTGAGGACGCCGCCCGGGATCTTGCAGCGGACCATGAAGGCGTAGTCGGGCTCAAGCCCGGCATCGCCGCGTTGGCGGCGCGCGTCACGGTCATCCTGCTGGTAGACGCCGTGGAACTTGAGCAGCTGTGCGGCCTCGTCCTCGAAATGACTGGTGTCGGCGGCGAGCTCCGGGGCGAGCGAACCGCGCAGCCCGCGGCTCGCCTGCTTGATCTGTTCGACGGCGCTCACGTCCGCGCGCTGGTCGGCCATCCTCACACCTCCCTCGATCAATCACAAAAAACACGAAAACCCATAAAACGACGGGCCCGCTCCCATTCGGGAAGCGGGCCCGCATTGCGTTGCACGTCGTCTCGGAGCTAGCTCACGTTCGTCCGGTCTGGCACCACCGCGCATCGCCACTCGGTCCGCTTCCCCAGGGAAGCGCACACATCCGCCGACAGCTCGGACAACAGGTGGTGGACGGGCAGGTGACCATATCGAGTGTGACCTTACTAACACCTGCCGGGCCTTGTCAACCGGGTGCTCGCAGCGTGCCGTGCGTCACAGTTACGCGCGCGCGCCGGCGTGCTCTTTAAGACATGCGACTCCTCCCCTGGCGAGCCCCCTGGCCGGCTCGCGACGTCACCGATCGGGCCGTCGTTGAGCGCATGGCGAGTGGCGACCAGACCGCCGTGCGAGAACTGCTGGCCCGCTACCGCAGCACCGTGTACGCCACTGCGTACGCCGTGTTGGTCGATCCGGAGCAGGCCGAAGCCGTCGTCGCCGGCACGTTCGAGCAGGCCTGGCGCAACGCCGCCCGGTTCTTGAGCACCCACGGCAGCGTCCCCGGCTGGCTCACTCACCTCACCCGGCTCAACGTCGCGGCGCTGACGGCAGGCTGGCCTCCCGTGTAGCACCGTAGCTGCCGGTCGGCGGGTGACTCTAGCCGACCGGTGTTCGAGCCCCGAGATTTGGCTCGATGAAACCACGCCTGCTCGTCCTGCTCCTCATGTTGGGGCTGTGTGTTTGCTGCGCCGGCACCGCCACGGCCCAGACCAAGCGCATCGACCTCTCCGACTTACAGAAGCTCGTCAACCTCTCCGATCCGCAGATCGCGCCCGACGGGAAGTCGATCGCCTGTATCGTGTCCCGCGTGAACTGGACCGACGACCGGTTCGACGCGAATCTCGTGCTGGTCGACATCGCCAGCGGCACGCAACGCACGCTCACGTACGATCGCAAGGGCATCGCCGCGCCGCGCTGGTCCCCCAACGGCGATCGCCTGGCGTTCCTCGCGACCGCGGGCTCGGGGGACAAAGCCGCACCACAGGTATTCGTGCTCGACATGCGCGGCGGCGAGGCGCGTCAGATTACCGAGGCGGCGAACGGCGTGGAGCAGTACGCCTGGAGGCCCGACGGAGCCGATATCGCGTACGTCACCCCGGACGACGCCGAGAACAAGAAGGAGATCGCGGCCCACAACGACGCGTTCGAGGTGGGGGACGACGGCTTTCTCATGACCGCGGCCCCCACGCCGTCGCACCTCTGGATCGTGCCTGCCGGAGGGGGGACGGCGCGGCGCCTGACCCGCGGCGCGTGGAGCCTCGCCAAGAGCGAGCCCCCCGGCCCACCGTCCTCGCCACTCGCCTGGTCGCCCGACGGCAAGTCGATCCTGTTCACGCAACAGACCACGCCGCATTTCGGCGACGCCGACCAGTCGGTGGTGATGCTGCTCGACGTGGCCACGGGTGAGAGTCGCAAGCTCACCGCGCACAAGGCGTTCGAAGGCTACGCCACGTACTCTCCCGACGGCTCGCGCATTTCCTACTGGTACCCGCGCGACGGCGACCCCAACAACGTCAACGAGATTCACGTAACCACCGCGGCCGGGGGAGACGGGGCGGATCAGACCCGCGCCGTCAATCGCAACCTGGTGCGCGCCGTGTGGCTGCCCGACGGCAAGTCGCTGCTGATAGGCGGCCACGACGGGACACGCACCGCGCTCTGGCTCTTGCCGCTGGGCGGCGCGGCCAAGCCCCTCGACCTGGGCGACGTCAGCCCGTCCTGGGGATTCTGGATCGACGTCTCGGTCGGGAGGGACGGCGCGATCGCGTTCGCCGGCAGCACCCCCGACCGGCCGACGGAGCTGTACTATCTCGCGTCGGCCACCGCCCCGCCGCGCCGCCTGACGGACCTGAACGCCGACGTGGCAGCGCGCCAGCTCGGCAACATGGAGCGGTTCGAGTGGCCCGGACCGGACGGCTTCCGGGACGATGGCGTGGTGACCTACCCACCCGGCTTCGTCAAGGGCAAGCGGTACCCGTTGGTGCTGATCATTCATGGCGGGCCCACCGCGGCGTCGGTGCGCGCCTTCAGCCTGTTCAGCCAGCTCGTGGCAGCGCACGACTACGTCGTGTTTTCGCCCAACTACCGCGGCTCGGACAACCTCGGCAACGCCTATCAGCGCGCCATCTTCAACGACGCGGGCGACGGCCCGGGGCGGGACGTCATGGCCGGGATCGCGGCGCTCGTGCGGCTCGGCGTGGTGGACACGACGCGCATCGGCGTCTCGGGGTGGTCGTACGGCGGCTACATGACTACATGGCTCATCGGGCATTATCACGTGTGGAAGGCGGCCGTCGCCGGGGCCGCGGTGACGAACCTGGTGGACCAGTACAACATGGCCGACTTCAACGTGCTGGAGCGCTACGGCTTCTCGGGCTTCGGCTCCCCGTGGACGGGGCAGTCGCTGCAGGCGTACCGGGACCAGTCTCCCATCTCCTACGTTGCGGCGATGAAAACACCCACGCTGATCCTGTCGGACGTACGTGACGCGCGAGTCACGGTGACGCAGTCCTATGAGCTGTATCACGCGCTCCGGGACAACGGCGTACCGGTCAGATTCGTCGCCTATCCCGTCGACGGCCACTTTCCCGGCGATCCCGTGCGCACGACCGACGTCTACCGGCGCTGGCTCGAGTGGCTGGATCAGTATCTGAAGGGTCCCGTGTCGAGCCGGTGAGGGTTCCGGGAGGCCCCTGGTCGGGGCGCCGCAGCGCCGTCGTCGCCGTCGCCGTCGCAGGACTCGTCGCCGTGGCGCTCTCGGTCGGGCGCGGGCTGCACGAGCACGTCGGTGGCGACTTCCACGTGTTCTGGCAAGCCGGCCGCAACTTCTTCACCGGGGCGCCGCTGTACCACGGCGACCTCCCCGGGGCGCGCAACTTCCTGTACCCGCCGTTCGCGGCGCTCGCGTTCGGAGTGCTCGCCCTGCTCCCGCTGCAGGTCGCGGCGACGATCTTCTCGCTCCTCAACATGGCGCTGTGGGTGGTGGCCGCCTGGCTGACGCGCGATATCGTGGCGCGGACGTTTCCCGACCGCAATCCGGCTTGGCCGCCGCTCGCCGTGGCTGTCGTCTTCACCGCCCAGTTCTTCCTCAACAACTTCAACCTGGTGCAGGTCAACGAGGTGATCTTCGTCCTCGTCCTGCTCGGGATTCGCGCCTCCCTCGGCGGCCGGGACGCGGAGGCGGCCGTCTGGTTCGTCGTGGCGACGGCACTCAAGATCACACCGGTGTTCTTCGTCATCTGGCTGCTCGTCCGGGGCCGGCGGCGGGCGCTGGTCACCGTTCCGCCGGCGGCGCTCGCCTGCCTCCTGGTGCCGCTCCTCCTGCGGGGGCCGGCGACCGGCGCGGCCGAGCTGCGCGAGTATTACCACTCGTTTCTCGAGGGACCCCAGCACGGACAGGTCGGCACCGGCGATCAGAACCTGGGCGGCATGGTCTACCGGATGCTGCGGCCGACCACGAACCCGGAGCAGCTCGACTATCAACTCCTATCCGCGTCCGAGCAGACCGCGGCGCTCGTGTACCGGGGGTCGGCTGCCGTCGTGCTAGTGACGCTGCTCGCGTCCCTCGTGCTGCTGCGGCAGCGGGGAGCCCCGGTCGCGGCGTTCGAGCTGAGCAGCGTGTTTCTCGCGAGCCTGCTGTTGTCGCCCATCACCCGCAAGGCGCACCTCGTCACGCTGCTGTTCGTCGCGTACAATTTTCTCGCGATGACGGGGCGTGACCTGTTCGGCAGGACGGTCTACTACTACATCGGCGGCTACAGCGTGATCGTCTGGACGATGGTGCTGTTATTCGCGGCGAGCGTCGTCCTGTCGCACCGCGGGTTCGCGGTCGCGCGCGCGTGACGCCGGTCAGCGTCGTCGTCCCGTGCTTCAATGAGGCGGGACGGCTGCCGGTCGAGCGGTTCGAGCGCGGCCTGGCGGAGCTCCCGGACGTGGCGTTCGTGTTCGTGGACGACGGCAGCACCGACGCCACCGCAGCGATGCTGGAGCGGCTCCGGACCGGGGCGCCGGACCGGGTGCGCGTGGTGCGCCTCCCCCGCAACGTCGGCAAGGGGGAGGCGGTGCGGGCGGGAGTGCTCGACGCACTGCAGCGGGACGCCCGGTACGTGGGTTACTGGGACGCCGACCTGGCAACGCCGCTCAAGGCGATCGGAACGTTCCGGGAGGTGCTCGAGGCGCACCCGGAGCTCGAGATGGTCTTTGGGGCGCGGGTGCAGCTGCTGGGCCGTGAGATTCGGCGTCGCGCGCTGCGACACTACCTCGGGCGCGCCTTCGCCACCGTAGTCTCCCTCACGCTGCGGCTCGCGATCTACGACACCCAGTGCGGCGCGAAGCTGTTCCGGGTGACGGCGTTCTTGCCCGAGCTGTTTCGCGAGCCGTTCCTCACGCGCTGGGTATTCGACGTGGAGATCATCGCGCGCTTGATCCGCGCGCGGCGCGGAACGAACCGGCCGCAGCCCGAGGCGGTGATCTACGAGTATCCGCTCGAGAGCTGGGTCAATGGCGCGGGCTCCAAGGTCCGCGGGCTCGACTTCGTGCGCGCCATGGGGGACGTGCTGCGAATTTATCGACACTATCTGGCGCCGCGCGCGTGGACCGCCCCTCGCCCGACGTGACGGGACGCGCCCGCCGCTGGCTGCTCGCGCTGTACGCGACGAGTGCCGTCCTGGTCACGATCCAGAAGGGCGTGCTGACGCAGTCCAACAACTTCGCCGTGTTCCGGTGGGCGGCGATCAATCTGCTCGCCGGCGCCGATCTGTACGCGGCTCATCCCGGCCAGCACGTAGACTTCTACAAATACAGCCCGACGTTCGCCCTGCTCTTCCTGCCGTTCGCGCGGCCTCCGTTCGCGCTCGCCCTGCTCGCCTGGAACCTGCTGAACGCCCTGCTGCTGTACTACGCCCTGGTGCGCCTCTTGCCCGGTCGCCCAGGGGTCATCGCCCTGGCGCTCGTGTATCTCGAGCTGCTCCTGTCCATGCAGTACACGCAGAGCAACGCCCTGGTCGCGGCGTCGATGATTTTGGCGTTTCTCGCGTTCGAGCGCGGCCGGCAGCTCGGGGCCGCGGTGTGGATCGCGCTGGGAACGTTCATCAAGCTCTTCCCGCTGGCGGGAGTGGCGCTCGCGCTGTTTCATCCCCGGCGCTGGCGCTTCGCCGTGCTACTAGCCGGCCTTGCCGTCGCGCTCGCCGCGCTGCCGCTGGTGGTGGTTTCGCCCGACGCGCTGGCGGCCCAATACCGCTCCTGGCGAGCCATCGAGGCGGTGGACACGCTGAACCGCGGCTACTCGCTGATGCAGTACTTGTACATGTGGTTCGGAGCCGACTGGCCCAACTGGCCGGTGCAGCTCGCGGGCACCGTGCTGCTGCTGCTCCCGCTCGCGCTGGGGCGCCGGCGCTGGGGGGAGTACCGGTTCCGGCTGCGGTTCTTCTGCTCGATCCTCGTATACGTCGTGCTGTTCAACCACCAATCGGAGACGGCCACGTTCGTGATCGCCTTCACCGGCATCGCCATCTGGTACGTGAGCTCCGAGCGGAACCCGTGGCGCACCGCGGTCGTGGCGGCGATGCTGCTCGTCATGCTGCTGCACGACGTCGAGATCGTGCCGCTGTGGGTGAAAGACCAGATCTTCGTGCCCCATCGTCTCAAGGGCATTCCCTGCGTCGCGGCGTGGTTCGCGATGCAAGCGGAGCTGTTCGCTACAGCGCTCCGAAATGAATCAGCCGGAAGCGCCCTCCCCGGAACCGCTCCCGAACTTCCGGGCGCGTGAGCGCGGCCAGCTCGCGGGCGCGCGGTGCGGTGTAATCATCCCAGGCCGCGAGATCGCCGTCGGCATAGCCGGGATGGACCATCAGCTCGGTGGTGCCCGGCTCGAGCCGGTCCAGGACGGCGAGCAGCCGCGCCAGGAAGCTCCGGCTCCCCTGCAGCGAGATGCCGACGAACCGGTCCGGCCGATCGAGCGCCGCGGCGCCGCGCGCTGCCACCCCCCACGCCACGCGCAGCGCCGCCTTTTTCAGCGACGCGCGCCAGTTCACCGGATTGACGCTCCACGGCTCGAGGGGCACGCGCAGGACGGGCACGCCCGCCGCGCGCGCCGTCTCCACCACTGCGCTCCACACTCCGGGAAGGACGTGCACGTGGCGGTGACTGTCGAGATGGGTCACGACGAGTCCGGCGTTGCGGAGCCGCGCGAGCTGGGCGGCGCACTCGATCGCGACGTCCCCCGGATCGAGGCGCCCGGCGCACGCTCGCGCAACCAGCACCGGGAACGTGTGGAACCGGCCGGTGCGGGCGTCGGACAAGCTCCCGCCCCAGGAGACCGGGCGGCCCATGGTCAAATTGAGGTGCAGTCCCACGCCGAGCCCGGGGCCCACGTCGCGCAGCCGCCGCAGCGCGTCGGTCCAGCCCGGCGCATTCACCAACACGGAGACCGATGACACCACCCCAGCGGCGTGGGCTTCGAGAATTCCTCGGTTCACGCCGGTCGACAGACCGAAGTCATCGGCGTTCACCACGAGCCGCGGCGGGTCAGTCATAGCGGCCGCGCCAATCGTTCCAACGGATCCTCACCAGGTCCTCGAGCATCCCGACGGCATCCGCGACGAAGCGTACGGTGGTCGGCTCGTCGTCGTAGCGATAGTGGACTGCCGCCTGTGCAACCTTCAGCCCGTGCTTTCTGGCGACGTACAGCAGCTCGACGTCGAAGCCAAAGCCCGCGACAGTGAGGCGCGGAAAGATCAGCTCGCTGGCCCGCGCCGTGAACCCTTTCAATCCCGCCTGCGTGTCGAGGATCCGGGGAAGGAGCGCGAGGCGCACCGCCAGGTTGAAGACCCGGCTCATCAGGTGTCGCGTGTACAGATAGTGGAAGAACGACGGGCTCATGAGGTAGCGCGACTCGGGGAGCACGCGGCAGGCGATCGCCACGTCGCTCCCCGTCTCGAGCTCGCGGACGATCTTCGTGATCTCGTCGACCGGATACGCGAGGTCCGCGTCCAGGAACACGCGGTAGCTCCCGTGGGCGCACTGCATGCCCCGGGCGACCGAGAACCCCTTGCCGCGGTTCGGGTCGTTGCGCAGCACGGTCACGCCCGGCGCGGCACGGCCGAAGTCGGCCAGCAGGCGGGCCGCGGGGGGCTGGCTCGCGTCGTCGACCAGAATCAGCTCGGCGGCCCGCGGCTGGGCGGCGGTAAACGCCCGCAGCATGTCCAGATGCGCCGGCAGACGCTCGGCGCCGTCCCGCACGGGCACGATCACCGACAGGTGGACTGCGCGATCAGCCACGCTCACAAAGATACGGCTCCTCGCCGCCACGCACCAAGCGCGCTAGTTTTCGGCCCGCATGGCGAGGCCACCGTGAGCGCCGCGTCCGGCACCATCGAGCACGTCTCCGACACCGCGCGCTGGGTCGCGCTGTATCGCGCGATGGAGTCGGAGCGGCCCGATGCGCTGTTTCACGACCCCTACGCGCGGCGGCTGGCTGGCGAGCGCGGCGAGCGCATCCTCGCGTCCCTGAAGCAGGGACGTACGTGGGCCTGGCCCATGATCGTGCGGACGGCGGTGATGGACGAGCTGATTCTCCGGGGAATCGCGCGGGACCGCGTCGACACGGTGGTGAACCTCGCCGCCGGGCTCGATACGCGCCCGTATCGGCTGCCGCTCGCTCCCTCACTCCGCTGGGTCGAGGTGGACTTCCCCGACGTGATCGCCTACAAGCAGCAGCAGCTGGCGGGTGAGCGACCGGCGTGCGCGCTGGAGCAGATCGGGGCGGACCTGACGGACGCCGCGCGCCGGCGCGCGCTGTTCGCGCAGATCGGCGCCGCGGCGCGGCGGGTGCTGGTGGTGAGCGAAGGGCTGCTCATCTATCTGACGGGCGAACAGGTCGGGGCGCTGGCGCGCGATCTCATCGCGCAACCGTCGTTCGCGTGGTGGCTGATCGACCTCGCCTCCCCCGGACTGCTCAAGATGATGTCAAAGACCTGGGGCCGCGCGGTGGCCAGCGCCCCGTTCCAGTTCGCGCCCCCTGAGGGGACGGGCTTCTTCGAGCCGTTCGGGTGGCACGAAGCGGAGTTTCGCTCCACCTGGGACGAATCCCTGCGTCTCAAGCGGACGATGCGCCTGGCCTGGCTGTGGAGCCTGCTCGGCCGGCTCTACCCCAAGCGGAAGCGCGAGGAGTTCCGGCGCTTCTCCGGCATCGTGCTGCTGCGACGCCACTGACCCATCGAAAGGAATCCGCTCCATGCGACCTTGCCTGCTCGCCGCCGGCTTCGTAGCGTGCGCCGCCTGTGCCAGACCGGCGTCTCAGGCCGCCGGGCCGAACGTCGTCACGATCACCGCCACCGACTACGCGTTCGGCGCGCCGGACACTATCCCCGCCGGGCTCACCACGCTGCGTCTCGTCAATCAAGGCAAGGAGCTCCACCACGCCTCGCTCGTCCGGCTGGGCGACGGCAAGACCATCGCCGACTTCCAAGCGGGGCTGGACGCTGCAATGAAGAACCACACCCCCCCGCCGCCGTGGATTGCCTTCGTCGGAGGGCCCAACGCCGTGACCGTAGGGGACACCGCTTGGGCGACCCAGGCGCTCGAACCCGGGTCGTACGTGCTGGTCTGCTGGATCCCGAGTGCCGACGGGGCGCCCCACATCCTGAAGGGCATGATGCGGCCGATCGCCGTCGTCGGCCCGGGAGGGGCGGCCGTGCCCGACACGCCCGCCGACGTCGTGGTGAAGCTCACCGACTACGACTTCATGTTCTCTCAGCCGCTGACGGCGGGCACGCGCACGATTCGGGTGGAGAGCGTCGGCCTGCAGGCGCACGAGATCGTGATCACGGCCCTGCCGCCCGGAAAGACGCTGCAGGATTTCATCGCCTGGGAGCAGGGCGGCGAGAAGGGCCCGCTGCCCACCGGCCGGTGGCTGGGTGGCGTGACGGGGCTCGACGCGGGCCAGCACGCGCACTTCACGGCGAGTTTCGCGCCCGGGAACTACCTGATCCTGTGTTTCTGGCCCGACGCGAAGGACGGCAAGCCGCACCTGATGCACGGGATGGCGAAGCAGATCACGGTGAGCTAAGGCGGTAGGGTAGGGCCGGGGTCACCCTCCGCGACAAGAATACGCAGTCGCTTCGGGAGACCCGGCCGTACCCTACCAGCTAGTTCAGCAGATACCGCAACCCGAGCTGCATCTGCCAGCGCGATAGCAGACTCGCGTCGTCGATGAACGTCTGCGACGGGCCGGTGAAGTTGAACACCGGCGCGCCGGTCCCGTCGAAGCGCACCAGTTTGAGTGGCGACGTCGCGGCGGCGCTCGCGACCTTACGCACTCCCCACGACGAATTCAGCAGGTGCCCCACGTTCAGGATGTCGAGACTCAGCTCGAACCCGTGACGCTGCGCGCCGGTTTGAATGGCGAATTCCTGCAGGATCCGCAGGTCCACGTCGTTGTACCACGGATTCGGCTCACCGAACCGGTCGGCGATCTGACCACGGTGCGAATTCAAATAGCCGTCCTGACTGATGAAGGCGTTCAGGGCCGTCCACTGCTGCGCCGCTGAGACGTTCGCCCCACAGCCGCTCGGGCAGGGATCTAACTGGATCTCGCTCTGGCTCCGGGGGATGTAGATCAGGTCGTTGCCGGCCTGGCCGTCGCCGTTGACGTCACCGGAGTAGATGAACGAGTACCGGTTGCCCCCCGCGCCCGCGAAGCGGTTTCCCTGGGCCGCTTCCAGGAACAGCCCGATGCGGGTCTTCAAGGTCGGTGACCACGACTTGGTGTAGGTCGCGGAGCCCACGATGCGATGCCGCGCCCCGAATTCCGAGTAGCCGAGCTCCGGATTGTTGGGATCGCCCTTCACGGGCTCGTTCTGCCACAGGACACTGGCGATTTCCGTGGACTTGAGGTTGTTCTTCGCGTCGGTGAAGCTGTACCCCAGGCTGGCCGTCACACCGGCCGCGAAGTTCTTCCGCAGTTGCGCGGTGATGTTGAGCGAGTGCCCGGCGCTGGTATTGTCGAGCACATAGATTCCCGCGCCGCCGAGAGTCGGATTCAGGCTGTTGCTGCCCGCCCCCCCGAAGTACGGACGCCCGTCGGGAGCGGGGAGACTGCGCACGGGCGCCACCAGGTCGGCGTTGCGCATCACGATGGCGTGGATGTCCTTCCCGTAGATCACTTCCAGCGTTCCCAGCAGGCCGCCGCCGAGCTCCTGATCGATGGCCAGGTCGGTGGTCCACACTTGCGGCCACTTGAAGTTGGGCGCTACCGCGTTCACGTCGAACGACTGTGCGAGCGTGGAGGAGTCCTTGGCCGGGCCTTGAGGGCGCAACGGCGCCCCGGCCGCTGGGAACAGGTTCGAGTTGGCGCCCGGGTTGGAGATCACGTTCCCGATCCACACGAACGGCACGCGCCCCGTGAAGATCCCCGTCCCGCCCCGCACCTGGGTGTGCCGATCGCCCACCGCGTTCCAGTTGAACCCGACGCGCGGGGCGAATAACGGCTTGGCGCCTGGCAGTTGGCTCTGATCGACGGTTTCCGGCTGGCGATTCTGATCGAGCGCCGTCAACGACCGGGAAAACTGGTTGTCCACGGGAGTAGTAGAGTAAATCGGGAAGTCGACCCGCAGCCCGTACGTGAGGTTGAGCCGGTCCGACGCGGGGTACTCGTCCTGGGCGTAAAAGCCCAGCTGCCCGACGGACATGTCTTCGCCCTTGTACGGCCCCGTCCCGATCATCGCCCGGAAGTCTTTCTGGTTGGGGTTGCTCGGATCGGTGGCGTTGAAGAAATCGCTCAGCGACGAGAAGGTGCTACCGGGCGGGATCGTGTAGGGAAGGAAGAAGACCCCGTCCCGGAAGATGTTGAACGAGTTGAAGAACGAGAACGACTCGAAATTCGCGCCGACGGTGAAAACGTGCCTTCCCCGGAACAGACTCACGTTGTCGGTGAACTGCCACACGTCCTGATCGAGAATGTTGTGGATCGAAAACGGCTCGTGCCCCACCGTCGTGTACGTGACCCCCGCCTCGCCGATCTCGATCGTCGGGAAATCCTCACTGAACGGCTGGCGGAAGTCCCGGAACCGGTTGTAGCTCGCGAAGAAGCGGTTCGCGAGCCCGCGCGTGCGGCTATCGAGCTCCAGCGCGAACGAATGCAGGTGGTTGTTGATCGCGTAGCCCGACTTGTAGAACGGCAGGCTGCTCTCGTTCGGGCCCCGACCGGTGTTGTTGAAGCTCAGCACGAACGGGTGCGGCGGCAGATCGCGCTTCGCCTTCAGATAGTCCCAGCGGAACGACAGCGTGTTGCTCGCGTTGACGTTCCAGTCCAGCTTCGCGATGAATTTGTCGTTGTCGGTGTGGTGCAGGTATCCCTGATAGGGACCCGGGTCGTAGTTGTACGCGCTGATCATGCGCCGGCGGATCGAGTCCATGATCGTCGCGTCCACGCGCGAGATCCCGAACCCGGACGATCCGTTGCTCGAGGCCACGAAGTCGGAGCCGGGGTTGTCCGACCGCACGATCTCTCCGTTCACGAAGAAGAACAGCTTGTCGTGCACCAGCGGCCCGCCCAGCGAGCCACCGGCCTGAATGAAGCTCAGGTTGGGGTTGGCGACGACGGGCTGCCCCCGCACCGTGTTGCCGAGCAAGTCCTGGTTGCGACCGAACGTGTAGGCGGAGCCGTGGAACTCGTTCGTGCCGCTCTTGGTGACCGTGTTGACGTTGGCGCCGGTGAACCCGCCCTGGCGAACATCGAACGGGGCGACCGAGACCTGCACTTGGGCGACCGCGTCGTACGGCACGGGCTCGGCATCGGTTTGGCCGCCGGGCGCCGGGTCGTCGAGGCCGAACGGGTTGTTGAAGTACGACCCGTCCAGCGAGATGTTGTTGTACAGCCAGTTTCTGCCCGAGAAGCTGTAGTTGCCGTCGTTGCGTGGGTCCACCCGAATCAGATCGCGCGTGCTGCGCTTGATTGAGGGCAACAGCGCCACCTTCTCCGGATCGATGAACGTCGCCGCCCCCGTGCGCCCGGGGTTGAGCACCGGGTCGCGCTGTCCGGCCGCTTCGACGGCTTCCAGCTCGATCGCCTGGGGTTCGAGCGCAAAATCGACGCGGAGGTCCTGCCCGAGGCTCAGGAACACCCCGTCCTGCGCATGCGATTTGTATCCGATGCGCGTGGCCGTCACCCGATACGGGCCACCCACCCTCATGTTCGGCACGTTGTACGCCCCACCGGCCCGCGTCACCGCCCGGTATTGCGTGCCGCTGGGGACGTGCACCGCCACGATCGTCGCGTCGGCGAGGGGGGTTCCGTCCTTCGCGGCGACGACGC
>WNGD01003119.1_pt1 | contig 17044 bp, 16 predicted proteins | sample 5400671 | NCBI WGS metagenome assembly WNGD01 (sample SAMN13153369, study PRJNA577476) | soil metagenome | isolation source: 40 cm soil or saprolite under grassland replicate 2 | place: USA:California | collected 2016-06-15
TGATCACGCACTTCTTGTTCTCGTGCACGAATTCGATCGGATCTTCGATGGTGATGATGTGGTCCGTGCGGGTGCGATTGATGAGGTCGACCAGGGCGCACAGCGTGGTGGACTTGCCCGAGCCGGTCGGCCCCGTGACGAGCACCAGCCCCTTCGTCAGGTAGCAGAGCTGCTGCACCTCTTTAGAAATACCCAGTTGTTCGGCGGTCACGACCTGCGCCGGGATCACGCGGAACACGGCGATCGGCCCCTTGCGGTCGCGCGCCGCGTTCACGCGGAACCGGGCGAGCCCGGCGATTTCATAGGCGAAGTCCGAGTCGCCCGTCTCCTTCCACTCGCCGCGGTTGCGCTCCGGCATGACGGCCAGGAGCATCAGCTCGAGCTGCGCCGTGCTGAGCGGCGGCGTGGCCTGCCGCTTCATCTCCCCGTGCGTCCGGAAAATGGGCGGTTCCCCCACGCGCAAATGCAGATCCGAGGAGGCGGACTGTACGAGCTTCTTGAGCAGCTCGCCCAGTGCCCGCTCGGCTCCCTTGTACTGGGGCGCGGCGAAGTCGGCAGGGAGGCCGGCCGGCGCCGCCGCGCTCCCCGCCGGGATGGGCGGCGTCTCGACCATGGGCGCCGCCGCGATGGCGGACGATCGCGGCGGCTTTGGCCTCGTGGGAGGGACCCCAGGCGCGGGCGCCGGCTGGCTCGTCGCAGCCGGGCTTTCCGCGGCCACCGGCGGGGCGCCCGCGGAATTCTCGATCCGCGCCACAACCGCCGTCAACCGCCCCATGTCCGGCACGATCCGCACTCGCACCATACCCCGGTCGGCTACGTACTCGAACTCGGTCTCCGACATCTTGTCGATGTGGTCCGCCGACTCGGACGGCGCCACCTCGACGAGCAGCGCGTAGATATGCTGATCGGTGAGAGGCTGCCGGCTCACCTTCCGCGGCTTGCCATCCTTCACCATGGTGACGGGCTCATCCGGCAGGAGGTACAGCTGATCGCCCTTCTCCCGGAGCAGGACGTCGACGAACGGATCGATCCGCGGTGCCATGGCTCAGCCCAGTGGGCGCGCGTACAACACGTACGCGCGGTTGACGTAATGGGTCGCCGCGTGCGTCCAGACGGCGAAGAAGGGATCCCGGGAGGCGTTGAGGTAGTCGAGCAAGCGCGCGTGGTGCTCGGGCAGCTCGGCGCTCGCCCAGCCTCCGATCGTGTAGTCGCCCGTCAGGACGAGCTCGACGCCGAGCATCCGCGCGGCCGAGAGCCGGGCCGGGTCGGCGATCGGCGCCTGGCGATCGACCGAGAGTGAGACCGTCTGCACCTTCGAGATGAGGAGCACGTCGTGGTTCGCCGCGGGCCGGAACGCGAAGAAGCCTTCGGGCCGGTTCAGGAGCTCGAGCACCGTCTCCGGACCGTCATGGTGGGGGACGCGCTCCATCACGAAGATCTGGCCCGGCTGAGACGCACCCTGCGTCAGGAGCAGATTCGCGGAGACCGGACTCCGGGGGAGCGACAGATCGGGCACCGGAGAATCATAAAGACGTCGAGCGAATACGTCTAGCAAGGGCGTCGCGCACAGGCGTCGAGCAAGGACGTATACGACTCTACTCGACGTCCTTGCGTGACGTCTTTGCGTGACGTTCTTGCTCGACGTCGTCCTTCAGTGCGGCTGGCATTGCACCAATGCCGGTGCGGCCCTGCCACACCCGATCTGCTGGTCCATCCCGCTCGCGATGGGGCCGCAGGCGGTGCTTTGCGCCCCCTCGCGCGCGGCCTGCTCGGTAGGCCCGACGGCCGCGGCGCAGTTGGTCCGGCCGCGGAACTCCATGCACACCCGGCACTGGACTTTGGCGCGCGCCGTCGTCATGAAAAAAAACAGCGCGGCGACTGCGAGCACGCCGGCGACGCTATACAGCGTCGAGCGCTTCATGACCTAGCGCTTCGCGGCGGCTTTCCGGCGTGACGGCTCATGGAACTGCTGCTGCTCCGTCGAACCCTCCATCGCGGTCACCGACGACTGCCCGCCGGTCGCGATCTGGGTGATTTCGTCGAAGTACCCGACGCCCACGAACTCCTGGTGCCGCACCGCCGCGTACCCGTCCTTCTCCGAGGCGAACTCGCGATTCTGCAGCTCGGCGTAGGCGGCCATCCCCTTGTCCTTGTACGCGCGGGCCAACTCGAACATGCTGTGGTTCAGCGCGTGGAACGCGGACAGCGTCACGAACTGGAACTTGTAGTGCAGGGCACCCAGCTCCTTCTGGAATGCGGCGACTTGCACCTCGCTCAGGTGCTTGCGCCAGTTGAACGACGGCGAGCAGTTGTACGCCAGCATCTTGCCCGGGTACTTGGCGTGGATCGCCGCGGCGAACTTGGTCGCTTCGGCCAGATCCGGCTTGGACGTTTCGAACCAGAGCAGATCGGCATAGGGCGCATAGGCGAGCGCCCGCGCGATGGCTGCGTCGACGCCGTCCCGCACCCGGAAGAAGCCTTCGGCGGTCCGCTCGCCGGTCACGAAGCGCTGGTCGTACTCGTCGCAGTCGCTCGTGAGCAGCGTCGCGCTGTTCGCGTCGGTGCGCGCGATCAGGATCGTGTCCACCCCGCACACATCCGTCGCCAAGCGCGCCGCCACCAGCTTCGTGACGAACTCGCTCGTCGGCACGAGCACCTTGCCGCCCAGATGGCCGCACTTCTTCACCGACGCAAGCTGATCCTCGAAGTGCACCCCGGCGGCCCCGGCGTCGATCATGTTCTTCATGATCTCGAAGGCGTGCAGCGGGCCGCCGAACCCCGCTTCGGCGTCGGCCACGAGCGGCGCAAACCAGCAGGTCGCGTCGTCACCCTTCATGTGGGCGATCTCGTCGGCGCGCTTGAGAGCGTTGTTGAGGCGACGGAGCAGCGCGGGAACGGAATCGGAGGGGTAGAGGCTCTGGTCGGGGTACATCTCGAGCGCGTTATTCGCATCGGCGGCCACCTGCCAGCCGCTCACGTAGATCGCCTTCAGCCCCGCCTGCACCTGCTGAATCGCCTGATTGCCGGTGACCGCCGACAGCACGGCGACGTAATCGTCATCCTGGAACAGCTGCCACAAACGGGCCGCGCCGTATCGGGCGAGCGAGTACTCGATGTCGATCGAGCCCCGGAGGCGGTACACGTCGGCCGCCGTGTACGGTCGCGTGACGCCCTTCCAGCGGCTCCCCATCTTCCAAGCCTGCTCGAGCGACGTGATGAACTGCTGCTTCTCCATGGTGCCCGTCCGTGGTCCCGTGTTAGTCGAAATACTCGTACGCTACCGTCGTGAGGAACTCCGCAAAGTCCGCGCCGGTAGCGAGGTTCGCCAGAATCCGACCTGCCAACGAGAACTTATCGTGGCCGGGGCCCCCAGGCCCTACCCGTTCGGGTAGGGCCTGCACCAATTCGGCGATGATTTGTTGCACCATAGCGGCAGTTACGGGTCGACCGTCCTGCAAGTGCGCGCCGTGGTGCAGCCACTGCCACACCTGCGCGCGGGAGATCTCGGCCGTTGCGGCGTCCTCCATCAGGTCGTTGATGGGCACGCAACCCATGCCGCCGAGCCACCCCGCGAGGTACTGCAGCGCGACGCTCAGGTTGGTGCGCAGGCCGTCCGCGGTGATATCCCCGGTGGGGGTTGCGAGCAGGTCGCTCGCCGTGACGCGCACGTCCTCCTGCCGCCGACCGATCTGGTGGGGCTTCCCACCGGGCATGTGGGCGTCGAACACCTCACGCGCGACCGGGACGAGCCCCGGGTGCGCGACCCACGTGCCGTCGTGCCCCTGGCGCACCTCCCGCAGCTTGTCCTGGCGGACCTTCTCGATGGCCTGGGCGTTGAGCGCTGCGTCCCGCTTGATGGGAATCTGTGCCGCCATGCCTCCCAGGGCGTGGATCCCGCGCCGGTGACAGGTGCGGACGACCAGGTCCGCGTAGGCACGCAGGAACGGCTGCTCCATGGTGACCCGCGCGCGGTCGGGGAGCACGCGTTCCGGCCGGCGGCGCAGCTTCTTGATGTAGCTGAAGATGTAGTCCCAGCGCCCGCAGTTGAGCCCGGCCGAATGGTCGCGCAGCTCCCACAGGATCTCGTCCGTCTCGAAGGCGGCCAGGATGGTCTCGATCAGCACCGTCGCGCGGATCGTGCCGCGGCGGATGCCCAGGGCGTCCTGCGCGAACACGAAGACGTCGTTCCAGAGGCGCGCCTCGAGATGGCTCTCGAGCTTCGGGAGATAGAAGTAGGGCCCCGAGCCGCTCGCGACGAGCGCCGCCGCATTGTGGAAGAAGGTGAGTCCGAAATCGAACAGCGACGCCGCGATCGGCTGCCCGTCCACGACCAGGTGCTTCTCGACCAGGTGCCACCCGCGAGGCCGCACGACGAGCGTCGCGGTCTTGGCCTCGAGGGCGTAGCGCTTCCCCTCGGGACTGGTGTACGCGATGGTGCGGGTGACTGCGTCGCGCACGTTCTGCTGGCCGCGCACGTTGTTCTCCCACGTGGGCGCGTTGGCATCCTCGAAGTCGGCCATGAAGACGTTCGCCCCCGAGTTGAGCGCGTTGATCATCATTTTGCGCTCCACCGGGCCGGTGATCTCGACGCGGCGGTCCGTCAGGTCGGGGCGGATCGGCGCGACGGTCCAGTCCCGGTCCCGGATCTCCTTCGTCTCGGGCAGGAAGTCGGGCAGCCGGCCGGCATCGAGCTCCTGCTGGCGCTCGCGGCGCCGTGCCAACAGCCGTTGGCGCTCCGGCTCGAAGCGGCGTGCCAGCGCGGCCAGAAACGCGAGCGCGGCGGGGCTCAGAATATCGGCACAGTCGGCGGGTGGCGGCGCGAGGACGCGAACGCCGGGATCGCTGGCGGGCATGAGTGAAAGATAATTGCTAGGTTAGACGGCCCACATGACCACCACGCTCATCGTCACTTCCCTGTGCCTCCTGCTCGTGGGCGCGGTAGTAGGTGTTACGGCCGTGCGGGAGGCCCGCCTCCGGCACTGGCTGGGCGGGACGATCCGGGGGCTCGTGGCACTGCTGCTGCTGGCGCTCGCCGCGCTGGCAGCCACGGTGACGGTGGGCCTCCAGGGTTACCGGGCTCTCACCTTCGAGGAAGTGGCGGCCACGGTGCGCACCGAGCCCGTGGCGCCGCAGCGGTTCCGCGCCACCATCACGCTGCCTGACCGCCGCCTCGCGATGTACGAGCTGGCGGGCGACGCCTTCTACGTGGATGCGCACGTCCTCAAGTGGCATCCCTGGGCGAGTCTGCTCGGCCTGCGCACGGTGTACGAGCTCGATCGTGTTGCGGGCCGCTACAACAGCATCGCAGACGAGCGGGCGCGGCCCCACACCGCGTACGAGCTCGCGCGCTCGAAGCCGGTGGACCTCTACTTCATCGCGCGGCGCCGCCTGCTCGGGCCATTGGTGGACGCGGAGTATGGCTCCGCCACGTTCGTCGCCGCGAGCCGGCCCGCGACGTTCGAGGTGCGGGTCTCGACGACCGGTCTGCTGGCGCGGCCGGCGCCGGGTCGGCCGGCTCCCTGAGGAAGGGTGGTCGCATGCTGGTGCTGAAGCTGATCCAGTCGCTCATCAAGACGTTGCACTCCGAGGGCACGCCGGGGCAGCTCGCCGCCGGTCTCGCGCTCGGAGCGATCCTCGGTCTCACGCCCCTCTGGAATCTCCACAACCTCGTCGTGTTCGCGCTGATCGTCGTGCTCAACGTGTCGTTCCCTGGTGCGATGGTGGCGTGGGCGCTGTTCGTGCCCGTGGGCTTCCTACTCGACCCGGCGTTCGATTGGATCGGTCGCACCTTGTTGCTCGAGACCCCGGTGTTGCAGCCGCTGTGGACGGCCCTCTACAACGTGCCGGTCGTGCCGCTCACGAACTTCAACAACACGATCGTCCTCGGCAGCCTGGTGTTCGCGGCGATTCTGTGGCTGCCGTTGTTCTTCGCGAGCCGGTGGGGCGTGGTTCGGTACCGCGCGACCGTCGCCGAGCGGGTGAAACGCTCCGCATGGTACCGCGCGGTGGCGGCGTCCAAGCTGTACAACCTGTACCGCCTGTTCCGGCCGGAGCCCTGACGTGGGCGTCGCCGTGTTCCGCTGGAAGGCCGTCGCGCCCCTGTCGCTCTTCGGCGTGGCGGGCCTCGGGCTGTGGCTCGCGTTCGCCGACCGGATCGCGAAGCGCACGGCGGAGTCGGTGGGGACGGCGCTCGTCGGAGCGGAGGTCGAGATCGAGCGACTGCACTTAGACCTCAGGCATGGCCGGGTCGAAATCCGCGGACTCACCGTGGCGAGCCCCTTCGAGGCCCTGGAGAATCTGCTCCAAGCGGACACCTTGGTGGCCGACATCGATCCGCTGCCGCTGCTCGAGAAAAAAGTCGTGATCGACCGGCTGACGGCCACGGGGCTCAGGTTTGGAACAGCGAGAAAGACAGACGGGCGGACCGGCGGACAGGCGGACGGGGTGATGGGTCAGATGCAGCGCTGGGCGGCGCAGCTAGAGGTGCCGGCGCTGCATCTCGCCACGGGCAAGATCAGCGCCGACCGGTTGGACCCCGCACAGCTCAGTACGCCCCGAGCCGCCGCGGCGCTCGCCGCACGCGCCGATTCCGCCCGGCGGGCGTGGGACGCAAGGCTGGGCGGGCTCGACGCCCCGGCCGCCGCGGATTCCGCCCGCCGGATGGTGGAGCGGCTGCGTGGCGCCAAGGCCACCGACCTGAAGCTGCTCGGCGACGCCCGCCGCACGCTCGGCGTGTTGAAACAGGCACAGGATCGCGTCACGGTGCTCGAGCGCAGCGTCACATCCGGCATTGCCGAGCTTCAGGCGGGCGCGGCCGGCCTGGGCGAGGCGAGGCAGCGCGACTACGCGACCGCGCGCAGGCTCCTCAAGCTGCCGGGCCTAGACGCACCGGACATCGGCGCCGCGCTGTTCGGCGCGGCAGCCGTCGACCGCTTCCAGCGTGTTCTGTACTGGGTGGAGCTCGGCCGGCGCTACATGCCCCCCGGGCTGCTCCCGCGGGCGACGCCCGGTCCGAAGCGCGCCCGCCGCGCGGGGACGACCGTCCGATTCCCGCGGGCGCACGAGGAGCCTGCCTTTTTGCTCAGGACCGCGGAACTGTCCGTGCAGCTGGGTGAGCCGGGCGCGACGCCCCGGACGTACGCCGCCTCCGTGAGCGGCGTGACGAGCGATCCCGCCCTGTACGGCCGGCCGGCAACGGCCAGCGCCGCGGCGCCGGACTTCCGCTTGGGCGCACTGCTCGACCACGTCCGCCCGACGCCCCGCGACACCGCCGCGGCGAGCCTCGCGGGCGTCGCACTTCCTCCGCTCGCGCTGCCGTCGCTTCCCATCCGGCTCGACCCGGGAGTGGGGACGGTGGCGCTGAGCTTCTCGGTGCAGGGCGATCAGGTTCGCGCGCGCTGGACGGTACAATCCGATCGGGTACGGTGGACGCGCGATTCGGGCGGTGCCGCTTCCCCTTCTCCGATCGGCGATCTGGTCTGGCGGGCGGTGTCGGGCATCGCCGCGCTCGAGGTGTCGGCGAGTCTGGTGGGGAGCCTCGCCCACCCGCAGCTCGCGGTCAGCTCCAACCTCGACCGCGCGCTGGCCGAGCGGCTGCGGGCGGTGGCGGGGGCGGAGCTGGCGGCGGCCGAGCGCCGGATGCGCGCCCAGGTCGACAGCCTCGTGGACGGGCAGGTCGCGCCCGTCCTCGCCCAGGTCAAGGCGCTGGGCGGAGACGTGACCGGACGACTCGGCGGTCAGCGGGCACAACTCGACGACGCGCGCAAGGGGCTGGAGCAACGGCTGCGCGAGCTCACCCGGTTGCCCGGAGTGCGCCTGCCGTAAACCCGATGACCGCCACCGATCCGTCCTAGCGGGGTGATGATGAACGGGCGTGTCGGCGTCGGCACGTAAGGGTAGGGGCGCAGCATGCTGCGCCCCTACATCGATCATGCCGGGTCCACGCTTTAACGCGGGAAACGTCTCGGCAGGCAGCCCATGCCGTTTCAGCTTCTTGTTCGGGTCCCAAACCAAGCTGGGGCGGCAGGCATCCTAGCAACGTGCCGGCCCGCGGGGGGGCGCTGCGATGCACTCGGACCCGACCGATCTGATCCACCGCGCGCAGCAGGGCGATCGGGCGGCGTTCGAGGCCCTGTACCGCGCGCACGCGGGTCGGGTGTATGCGCTGTGCCTGCGCCTCACGGCGGATCGAGCGCAGGCCGAGGAACGGACGCAGGACGCGTTCGTTCGCGCGTGGGAGCGGCTCGCCACCTTTCGGGGCGAGAGCGCGTTCTCCTCGTGGCTCTACCGGCTCACCGTGAACGAGGTGCTCCTCGGGCGGCGGGCCGAGCGGCGGCGGGAGCAGCGCGTGGTCACGACCGACGATCCGGCGGCGCTGGAGCGCCTCCGGGACGCCACAGCAGGGCCGGGGAACGCGCTCGACCTCGAGCGTGCCGTCGCGGCGCTCCCTCCGGGAGCTCGGGAGGTGTTCGTCTTGCACGACGTCGAGGGGTACCGGCATGAGGAGATCGCCGAGCTCACCGGCATCGCCGTGGGAACGTCCAAGGCGCAGCTGTTCCGGGCGCGCCGGCTGCTACGCGAGGCGTTGAATCGATGACGGGTCCGCACATGGAAGTGAAGCTGAACGAGTATGTAGACGGCACGCTCGCCGCCCGGGAGCGCGCGACGGTGGAAGCTCATCTCGCTGATTGCGCGGGCTGCCAAGCAGCGATTGTCGAGCTTCGCGCGCTCCTCACTGCCGCCGCGGCCCTGCCGAAGAGCATCCCGCCGCAGCGGAATCTGTGGACGGCGATCGAAACCCGGATCGTGCAACGTGCAACGGGGAACGTGCAACGGCGGTGGTGGCGCGGTGCGGTGGCTGCGGCAGCAGTGCTCGCCATCGCGTTGGGCATCTACCGCCTTTTGCCGCCCTTTGCCGCCCCTTACCGCCCGGCGGAGGAGGGGGCGGGGTGGGCGGCGGTGCAGGCCGATTTCGACCGGGCGTCAGACGAGCTCGAGCTGACCCTCGCGACAGAACGTGAGCGGCTGCGCCCCGAGACGGTCGCGCTCCTCGAGCGGAATCTCGCGGTCATCGACGCCGCGATTGCGGAGTCCCGTGCCGCGCTGGCACGCGACCCCGCGAACGGCGAGCTGCGCCGATTCTTCGCGGCGGCGTCGCGGCAGAAAGTCGAGTTGCTGCGGTGGGTGACCAGGACGGAGCAGTCATGACCAGAGCGAGAGGGTCGCTGGCGTTCGTGCTCGTGCTGCTCGCGCCCCAGGCGACGGCGCAGGGGCGGATCGACGAGCGTTGGCCGCTCGACTCCGGCGGGTCCGTCCGCATCGTGAGTCCGTTCGGGAGACTCCGATTGCTCGGCTGGGATGCCGACAGCCTCGCCGTGTCGGGGCGGCTCGAGTCCGGAACCGGGCGGTTTTCCGCGACCGGAGACACACACGTGCGGAAGCTGGATGCCGCGAGCCGGGCGGACCTGGAGGTGCACGTCCCGCGGGGCGCGACGGTGTGGGTCAAGTCGGCCACGGCGAGCATCGAGGTCGAGGGAGTGGACGGGACGCTCGATCTGAGCAGCGAGGGCGGGACCATCCGCGTGCTCGGCACGCCGCGGGACGTTACCGCGGAGACCATGGATGGAAGCGTGGAGCTGGCGGGCGGGACCGCGCGCGCCCGGGTGAAAACCGTGAGCGGCGACATCCTGTTGCGCGGCGCCAGCCAGGACCTCGGCGCCTCGACCCTGAGCGGCCGTATCATCGTCCGGGCGGCGGGATGGCAGCGCGGCGGCACGGGCGTGCAGCGCGGCAAGTTCGAGTCTGTGACGGGAGACATCCGCTTCGAAGGCGAGCTGGGGCGAGGCGGTGTGGTCGAGGTCGAGAGCCAGAGCGGGACCATCGAGGTTCGCGTGCCGGCGAGCACCATCGCGGATTTCGACGCGCTCACGATCGGGGGAACGATCACCAACACGCTGGGCGCGAGCCAGCCGCGGCGCCGACCCGCGAGCGCAGGACAGGAGCTGCGGTTTTCGACCGGCACCGGGGGGGGGGCCCAGGTCACAGTTCGGAACTTCAAAGGAGCGATCGTATTGGGACCGAAATAAAGTCATCCGCCATTCTCGCATGCGTGCTCGCCGCCTGTTTGGGAAACCAGCCCGGTGGGCCGCCGCTGCCCGGTCAGACCGGGACGCTCGAGCTGCAGCTCGTCGCGAGCGGGCTCAGCAGTCCGCTGTACCTGACCGCGCCGGCAGGCGATCCGCGCCTTTTCATTGTCGAGCAGGATGGGCGGATCCGGATCGTGAAGAACGGGCAGCTCCTCGCGACTCCGTTCCTGGACATCACCGGCCCCGTGGGTGCGGGAGGCGAGCGGGGGCTGCTGAGCGTGGCGTTCCACCCGAGCTACGCCACGAACGGATACTTCTACGTCGACTATACCGACAACAACGGCGACACGCGGATCGAACGCTATACGGTCGGCCCGGATCCCGATATTGCCGACGTCGCTTCGGCCAAGCTGATCCTCTTCATCACACAGCCGTATGCGAACCACAACGGCGGGCTCGTGATGTTCGGGCCGGACGGCATGCTGTACATCGGCATGGGCGACGGGGGCTCGGGTGGCGATCCGCAGAACCGCGCGCAGAATCGCGACTCGCTGCTCGGCAAGCTGTTGCGGATCGACGTAGACGGGGGCGACCCCTACGTCAATCCGCCGAACAACCCCTACGCTGGTACGGCCAACGGGCGAGGCGAGATCTGGGCTATCGGGCTGCGGAATCCGTGGCGCTTCGCGTTCGACCGCCCGGCGGGTCTCCTCTACATCGCGGACGTTGGTCAGAACCTTTGGGAAGAAGTGGACGTCGCGCCGGCGGGGCAGGGAGGGCTGAATTACGGCTGGCGGATCATGGAGGGGCTCCATTGCTTCAACCCCAGCTCCTGCAGTAGCACGGGTCTCGTGCAGCCGGTGGTCGAGTACGGCCATGCGAACGGCTGCTCGATCACCGGTGGCTTTGTCTACCGCGGCACGCGCGCGCCGTCGCTGGTCGGGCAGTACTTCTACTCCGACTACTGCTCCGGCTGGATGCGGAGCTTTGCCTACGCGAACGGCGCCGTCACCGGACCGACCACGTGGAGCCTGAACGTGAGTCTCGGCAATGTGCTCTCGTTCGGCGAGGACTCGGCCGGCGAGCTGTACGTGCTGTCGGCGGGCGGCAGCGTCTACCGGATCGCCCCCGCTCCGTAGGGGAGGATGGTGGAGGATGGTGAAGGTTGTGAACGTGAGCGAAGGACTTCCACGAACCTTCACCCACCTCCACCCACCTCCACCCACCTCCACCAACCTCCACCAACCTTTTCACACGGGGCGGCATCTCAACGGCAACCGACCATTGGAGGTTGCCATGCAGACCCGGATTCGTAGCCTCGCGCTCGCGGCGCTCGCAGGCGTGCTCCTCGCGACCCCGGCCTTCGGGGTGAAGGGCCCGCCCTGGATCTCGATCGAGCTGCCCGTCAACCCGTACGACAAGTCCACACGCGATGCGTTCCTGCTGGTCCACTCGTTCCATCATGGTATGGCGATGGGGTTCATCGTGACCGGCACCGCCGAGGGGATGGTGAACGGCGAGCGGCGATCGCTCAAGCTCGACTTCGCCGAGACCTCGCGAGAGGGCGTCTACGCTCTGAAGCGTACCTGGCCCAAGGAGGGGACGTGGACGCTGGTGATCAAGGCCAACCAGGGTCCGGATGACGCCGCGACGGCCGTCGTCGAACTGGGATCGGACGGCGACGTGGCGGCGATCCGCGTCCCCACCACGCAGCGGGGCGAGTGGACCGTCCCGGCTCGCGTCGCGCTGAGCGACATCGACGCGGCGCTGCGGGCGCGCGCGGCGACCCTGGCGCGGAGGTCGTAGATTCCCCGGTGTGAACCGGGGCGTAGTGGTGACGGGAGCCTCGACCGGCTTTGGTGCCGCCATCGCGCGGCACCTCGCTGGTCGAGGCTTCCGCGTGTTCGGCACGGTGCGTCGCGCCGAGGACGAGGTCGCGTTGGCGCGCGACGGCGTGACGGTGGTGCGGATGGACGTGACCGACACGGCGAGCATCGCGCGGGCGAGGGAGCAGGTGGAGCGTGCGCTGGCGGGTGCCCCGCTCGAGGGGCTCGTGAACAATGCCGGGATCCCCGCCGCCGGTCCGCTCGAGCTGTTCCCGCTCGACGAGCTGCGGCGGGCTTTCGAAGTGAACCTGATCGGTGCGCTGGCGGTCACGCAGGCGTTCTTGCCGCTCCTCAAGGTCTCGCGCGGTCGGATCGTCAACATCAGCTCGATCGCGGGGCGTGGCGCGTTGCCGTTCATGGGGCCGTACGCGGCGTCCAAGTTTGCCCTGGAAGCCATCTCGGATAGTCTGCGACGCGAGCTGCTGCCGTTCGGCGTTCGAGTGATCGTGATCGAGCCGGGAAGCTTCAAGACGGCCATCTGGAGCAAGGTGGAAGCGATGGACGTGCGCCGCTACGCCGGGACGCCCTACGAGAGCGTGCTCGATCGGTTCCGGCGGGCGGTGCTGCGGGGTGCGGAGCGGGCGCCGCCGCCCGACAAGGTGGTCCGGTCCGTGTGGCGCGCGCTCAACGACCGGCGCCCGCCGCTGCGCGTGATCGTCAGTCCGCACGGGTGGCTCGACCGGATTCCGCTGTGGATCCCGGATCGCTGGCTCGACTGGCTGATCCACCGGTTTTTGTGGCGCGGGGTGCGGCTGCCGCCGTCCTGACAATTCTATAACAAATGACCGCTTGAACAAACCTCGCCGCGCGGGTATGCCTAAGGCTCTTTGGGCGTGCGGACCCCACACCGTGAGGAGGTTTGCAATGCGTGGCCGTCTGATGTTTGGCGTAGGGACGGTGGCCGCGGTTCTGGCCGCCGGGAGCTGCAAGGACGACGTGGGCATCACGGTGACCGAGCGGTTCACCGCCACGCTGAACGGCGCCAACGAGAAACCCACGGCGGTGACGACGACCGCCACGGGCACGGCGGAATTCACCTACGTCGCCGATATCCCGGCCATCTTCTATCGGATCGACGTCGCAGGCATCGACAGCGCGACCGCGGCGCACATCCACGGCCCGGCGGACGTGAACACCCCCGCGGGCGTCATCGTCAACCTCTTCACCGGTCCCACCAAGGGATTGGGCCTCACCGGCACACTGGCGCAGGGTGTGGTCGGGGGACTGGGAGCCCCGGTGGGCATGACGATGGACTCACTGCTCGTGCTCCTGCGCAACGGCAACGCGTACGTCAACGTGCACACGCGCGTCAATGGTGGGGGGGAGATCCGCGGGCAGGTCAGCCGGCAGTAGGAAACTTGTCGGGCGGGGCGCGTTCACCGTTCAATCGGGGAGTCGCGCTCCGCCCGGCGTGTTCTAATCAGACCGGTGGCTTCTTACAATCGACAACTCACAGGAGGCAAACCATGGCCGTCGTTCGTGGGTATTGGCTGTACGGGCTCGGCGTCGGGCTGCTCGCGCTGGCCTGCGGCGGTGACGGAGGGGGCGGCACGGGGCCCTGCACGCCAGGCGTGGCGACTCAGCTCGTCAAGAGCGGCGACGGGCAGATCTGGTACGTCAACAACCCGCTCCCCGCGCCGCTCAGCGTCACCGCCCGAGACGCCAACAACTGTCCGGTTCCGGGCGTCGTCGTAAACTGGGCGGTCGGCTCGGGCGGTGGCGGCGTCAACCCGGCCCAGAGTACAACCAGCGCCGCAGGCGTGGCGACCACGACGGACAGCGTCGGGGCAACCAGCCCCCAGACCGTCACGGCGACCTTTACGGGCCTGCCGGCGCCCGTCACGTTCACCGCGACCGCGTCCGCCCCGCCGACCGCCGGGGCAGTCGACGTCCGCGACAACAATTTCAATCCACAGAGTGTCGTGGTGCAAACCGGTGGGGCGGTCACTTGGACCTGGGCCGGCCAGAACATTCACAACCTCACCTTCGCTGGCGGGCCAGCGCCCCAGCCGGCGAACCAAGGCAACCAGGTCACCGGTACGGCTCAGAGGACCCTGACGACGGTCGGGACGTACAGCTACACCTGCACCAACCACGCTGGGATGAACGGGACGGTTAAGGTGGTGCACTAAGTAACGGGAGCAGGGAGCGGGGAGCGGGGAGCGGGTCCTTGCGGACTCGCTTCCCAGCGCCGTTCTTACATCCGATGATCCGGACGCATCCGATGGCGCTGCTCGTGGGGGTCGCGGCCCTGGCGTGCGGCGGGGATAGCACGCAGCCACCCGGCCCGCCCAGCGATCTCGTGAAGAGCGGCGGAGACGGGCAAAGCTGGTACTTCGACAACCCGTTGCCGACGCCCTTGAGCGTGACCGCGGTGGACCTGGACGGTCGGGCCGTGCCCGGCGTCGTCGTCACGTGGTCCCTGGTGCCCGGTAGTACGGGCGCGGTGAGTCCCCTACAAAGCACCACCAATGCGAGCGGCGTCGCAACGACGACCGACTCGATCGGCTCGTCGACGATCCAGATGGTCAACGCGACGTTCACGGGCCTGGCGGGCGCGGTCAGCTTCACCGAGCACGCCACGACGCCGCCGACCACGGCGTCCGTCGCCGTGGCAGACTTCTCGTTCAGCCCTCAAGCCGTCGTGATCCAAACGGGCGGGACGGTGACGTGGACCTGGAGTGGCGCTGCCCCTCATAGCGTCACGTACGATGGAGGCCCCACGCCCCGGCCGGCGAGCTCAGACACCAAGACAGGGTCCGGAACTTATCAAAGCACGATTACAACCGTGGGTCGGTACACGTACCACTGCAGCATACATCCGCAAATGACGGGTTCCGTGACGGTAGTGCACTGAAAACGGCAACTGCGTGGTGCGTGGTACGTGGTTGCTACCGCGGCGGTCCGTACTCGCGGTTCGCACCGTCACGAACCACCCACCACGCACCACGCAGTTAGCGGTTAGACGACGACTCTCCCTATCGGCAACTTTCTTATCCGCTTCCCCGTCGCCGCGAAGATGGCGTTGCACACTGCGGGCGCGATCGGCGGCACGCCCGGCTCGCCGGCGCCGCCTTGGGCGTCGGTGCTCGGCACGATGTACACCTCCACCGCCGGCGCCTCGGGCATCCGAACCACAGGATACGTGTCGAAGTTTCCCTGCACCACGCGGCCCTTGTCGAGCGTGATCTCCCCGTACAGCGCGGCGCTCAGGCCGAACACGACGCCGCCCTGGATTTGCGCCTCGACCTGGCCGGTGTTCACCGCCTGCCCGCAATCCACGGCGCACACCACGCGGGGGACGCGCACGGTGCCCTCCGCGTCCACCGAGACCTCGGCCACCTCGACGCACACCGTCGGTCCCCATTCCGCGAGCGCGATCCCGCGGCTCTTGCCCGGGGGGAGCGTCGAGCCCCAGCCCGCCTTCTCGGCTGCGAGCTCGAGCGTGCGGCGATGGCGCGGTTTGTCGCGCAGCAGCTCGCGTCGCAGCTCGAACGGGTCCCGGCCGCTCGCCGCCGCGATCTCGTCGAGGAAGCACTCGGTGACAAACCCGTTGTGCGAGACACCGACGGAGCGCCATGGGCCGAGGGGCACGGCCGGCAGCGTCAGCGTGAGCTGGTCGACGAGCAGGTTGGGAATCGCATACGGGAGGTCGATGGCGCCGTCTACCAGACTGTCGTCGATCCCCTTCTCGAGCGGTCCGAACTTGAGTCGTAACGGCGTGCCGGCGATGCGGTGGGTCCATGCGACGAGCCGCCCCGAGGCATCGAGCCCCGCGCTGAACCGGTTGTAGCTCGTGGGGCGGTAGAACCCGTTGCGCATGTCGTCTTCGCGGGTCCAGATCACCTTCACGGGCGCACCCACGGCCTGCGACACGCGCACCGCTTCGGAGACGAAGTCCGGCTCGAGCCGGCGCCCGAACCCGCCGCCCGAGAGCGTCGTGTGGATCCGGACCTTCTCGTTGGGCAGGCCGGTCACCTCGGCCGCCACCCGCTGCGCGTCGCCCTGATTCTGCGTCGGGGCCCACACGTCACACCCTCCGCCATCGGTGCGGACGTGCGCCGTGCAGTTCATCGGCTCCATGGTGGCGTGGTGCACGAACGGCACGTCGTACACCGCGTCGATCCGCTTGGCCGCGCCGGCGAGGGCCGCCGTCGCATCGCCGATCGTCTGCGCCACGATGCCCGGCTGCTCGGCGAGGGCGAGGAGCTGCGCGCGGATGCTCGCCGAATCGAGCGCGCCCGAGTCACCCTCGTCCCACTCGATCTCGAGCGCGCGTCGTCCCTCCACCGCCTGCCAGTAGGTATCCGCCACGACGGCGACTCCCGCGGCGCAACCCGCCGCCCAGCCGCCCTTGGAGCCCATCCACGAGCTCGGCTCGAGCTCCACCACGTGGCGCACGCCCGGCATGGCCTGCGCGCGCTCGCCGTTGAACCGTTTCAGCCGGCCGCCCAGCACCGGCGACCGCTCGATCGACGCGACGAGCATCCCCGGCACCTTGACGTCGATGCCGAACAGCGCGCTCCCGTCCACCTTGCCCGGCGTGTCGAGCCGAGTCACCCGCGTGCCGAGCAGCCGAAAGTCCTTGGGTTCTTTGAGCGAGACGTCCTTGGGGACCGGCAGCCTCGCCGCCCGTGCGACTAGCGTGCCGTACGACAGGCGTCGGCCGCTCGGGACGTGGATCACCGCCCCCTTGTCGGCGCGGCACGTGGCACGATCGACGTTCCAGGTTTGCGCCGCGGCAGCGACGAGCATCTCCCGCGCCCTGGCCCCCGCCTTGCGCAGCGGCTCCCACGAGCTGCGAATCGCGTTGCTGCCGCCGGTCCGCATCGTGCGCGACCACCCCGCCGGATTCTCCGGCATAGGGCCGAGCCGAATCGTGGACCAGTCGGCCTCGAGCTCCTCGGCGAGGATCATGGCGAGCCCCGTCTGGGAGCCCTGGCCCATCTCGGACTTGTCGAGCGTGAGCGTGACGATCCCGTCCGTGTCGATACGCAGCCAGGCGTTGGGAGCGAAGGGGACGGGCGGCGCGGCGGGAACGGGACGACTAGGGAGATAGAAGGAGATGACGAG
>WNGD01011671.1_pt1 | contig 17042 bp, 17 predicted proteins | sample 5400671 | NCBI WGS metagenome assembly WNGD01 (sample SAMN13153369, study PRJNA577476) | soil metagenome | isolation source: 40 cm soil or saprolite under grassland replicate 2 | place: USA:California | collected 2016-06-15
CATTCCCTATCGCGGCTTGGGGCCCGCGATGCAGGACCTGATCGCCGGCCGCATCGACTACGTCTGCGATTCGGTGTCGACGTCGCTGCCGCAGCTCGAGAGCAATTCCATCAAGGCCATCGCCAGCACGGGGTCGCGGCGCCCGGTCGTCCTGCCGAATGTCGCGACGGCGCGCGACCAGGGCCTCGATTTCGAAATCAGCACCTGGCAAGGCCTGTTCTTGCCCAAAGGCACGCCGGAGCCGATCGTGCGCCGCCTCAATCAGGCCGTGGGCGAGGCGCTCGACACACCGTATGTCCGCGAGCGCCTCGAAGCCCTCGGCGAGGAGATCGCGCCGCCGGAGCGCAGAAGCGCGGACTATTTTACCACGTTCGTCGCCGGCGAGATCGCGCGCTGGAGCGGCCCGATCAAGGCGAGCGGCGTTTCGGCGGATTGAAGAACGCCAGCGGCCGCCGTCCTCGACTCGTCATGCCCGGGCTTGACCCGGGCATCCATCGCAAAAAAAAGCACTTCATTCGAGGGATGGATTGCCGGGTCATAAGCGCGTTTACGCGCGTCTTCAACGCGCTATGCCCGGCAATGACGACGTATGGGTCAGTCCCCCGGCAGATCCAGCCGACGCATGCTCGTCACCTCGCTGCCGCTGGCGCGAATGCGCGCGATCGCCTGCGCGATCGGCTCGAACGCGACCGCCATGTGGAAGGCATTGGCGTGAACGAGCGAGGCCGCGTCGCGCACGATGGCCACGTGGCGCTGCCAGAACACGAGATCGCCGCGCCGCAACTCGGAGGGAGGAATCGAGAGCTCTTGGCCGAGCGCCTGCTCCTGCACGGCGCTGTCGCGCGGACAGGCAATTCCGCACGCGCCGAGCGCGACCTGGAGGAGCCCCGAACAGTCGAGACCGAGCGACGTCTTGCCGCCCCACAGATACGGCGCTCCCAGGAAGCGCTCGGCGACCGCGACGAAGTCGCTTTCCCTCTCGTCGATGGAAACGAGATGGCGTGCCGGCACGTAGCCGCCGGAGGCGGTGACCGCGAACGCGTCCTCGATGCGTGCGACGGCGAGCCGGCATCCGAGCGCGAGCCCCTCGAGCGGCGGCAGCTTGATCGACGGTCCCGGAAACACCAGCGTGCGCAGCGCCGCGACCTTGTGGGTCGGCGCCGGACCGGGGGCGCGCAGCGCGCTCGCGGGCAGGAAGCCCATATAGCCGTCGGCCTCGAGCTTGCCCCGCGCCCAGCCTTCCTCGATCTCGTACACGGTTACGCGCTCGCCCTTGAGCGCCTCGGTGTCGAGCGTCGCATCGGGGGAGGGCGCATGGCGCAGCGGCGCCGTCGGCTCGGCGACTTCGTAAACTTGGCCCTCAGCCATAGCGCGACACCAAGAGCGCGTAGAGCGCGCGCGCCGCTTGGCACTCGGCGCCCTCGGGCCGCCCGGGCTTGGTGGTCTGGTTCCAGGCGTAGATGTCGCAATGCAGCCACGCCTTGGCCGCCGCGACGAACCGGCGCAAGAACAACGCGGCGGTGATCGAGCCGCCGAAATTGCCGGAGGCGACGTTGTTGACGTCCGCCACCTTGGACTCGAGCAGCGCCTCGTAGGGCCGCCACAGCGGCATGCGCCACAGCGGATCGTTTTCGCTCTTGGCGCAGCCGGCCAACGCGGCCGCGAGCGCGTCGTCGTCGGTGTAGAACGGCGGTATCTCGGTCCCCAGCGCCACGCGCGCGGCGCCGGTCAGCGTCGCCATGTCCGCGATCAGGTCCGGCGCATCCTCGTCGGCGAGCGCGATCGCATCGGCGAGAATCAGGCGGCCCTCGGCGTCGGTGTTGCCGATCTCGACGGTCAGCCCCTTGCGCGAGCGGTAGACGTCGCGCGGGCGAAAGGCCGAGCCCGAGATCGCGTTCTCGACCGCGGGAATGAGCACGCGCAGCCGCAGCTTCAGCCCGCGGTCCATCACCATGTGCGCCAGTGCCAGCATCGAGGCCGCCCCGCCCATGTCCTTCTTCATGTTGAGCATGCCGCTCTCGGGCTTGATGTCGAGGCCACCCGAATCGAAGCACACGCCCTTGCCGATGAGCGTGATCTTGGGATGGCCCGCCTCGCCCCAGGTGAGATCGATGAGGCGCGGGGGGCGGGCGGCGGCGCGGCCGACCGCGTGAATGAGCGGAAAATTCTGCTCGAGCAGGTCCTCGCCGACGACCGCGCGCACCTCGGCGCCGTGGCGCGCAGCGAGCGTGCGCGCCGCCGCTTCGAGCTCTGCCGGCCCCAGGTCGTTCGCCGGGGTGTTGATGAGATCGCGCGCGAGGGTGACGCCGTCGACGATGCGGGAGAGATCTTCGCCGTCGACGTTGCCGGGCAGCTCGAGCTTCACCTCTTTCCCGTCCTGCTTGCGGTAGCGGGTGAAGCGGTATGAGCCGAGCGCGAAGGCGAGCGCCGCGAGCCTCGAGTCGTGCGGCGCATTGGCGAAGCGATAGGCGCCCGCCGGCAGCAGGGGCGCGAGCGCACCGGGCCAAAACAAATCCTTGCTCGCATCGTCCTCGCCCTCGAGCGCGAACAGCACGCCCGCAACCGCCCCGTCGGCCGCCGGCAGGAGGAGGTGACGGCCGGCCTTGGGTTCGAAGCCGGCGGCATCCGCGAAGGCACGCGCGCGCGCATCGAGGCGCTCGCGCAGGCCGCGCCACGTCGCTGCGTTAACGAAGGTTACCGGGACCGTCGTGGCGGAGTGGCCGCGTGGAAGAAAGACCGGATGCATCGGAAGGCCGTCCCTGAACGCGCCCTGCTAGCACGCAGCGTGGCGGCGGTGAAGGCGAGTGGGGCAGGCCGATCGGCAGCGCCGTTAACACCGGTTAAGGCCCCGATTAACTTCTCGTTAAGGTTAACGCTTTATTGCCGGAACCCGTCTGGGGGGCCCGACGGGGCCGTGATGACTTGCTCGATCCGTTCCAAACCGATGGCCGGCGTTGAGCGCTTCGCGCCGGTCGTGCTCGCGGGTGCGCTCGCGGTCGTGCTTGCCGGTTGCAACACGACACAACCGCTGCCGACGACCGCTGCGCTTGGGGTTGCCGCAGCGGGCGCCGGCGGGGATCGGCGCTCGGCGCTGGCGTGGGCCGAACGCTACCGCGCCAATCCGAGCGATCCCGAGGCGGTGGTCAATTATGCCCGGGCGCTGCGGGCCTATGGCCAGCGCACGCAGGCCGTTGCCGTGCTTGAACAGGCCTCGATCCAGCACCCGAAGCATCGCGGCCTGCTCACCGCCTACGGCCGCGCGCTGGCCGAGATCGGCAATTACAAACGGGCGTTCGACGTGCTCGATCACGCCCATACGCCCGACCCCGATTGGCGCATCCTCTCCGTCCAAGGCGCGGCGCTCGACCAGATGGGGCGGCACGACGAAGCCCAACGCTATTACGCCACCGCGCTGCGGATCGTGCCGGACGAGCCCTCGGTGCTCTCCAATCTCGGTCTCTCCTATGCGCTCTCCAAGGACCTCGTGCGGGCGGAGGCGACGCTGCGCCGGGCGGCCGCCCAGTCGCGCGTCGATGCGCGGGTGCGGCAAAACCTCGCCCTGGTCATGGGTTTGCAGCGACGCGCTGCGGACGCGGAGGGCCTCCCGCGGGCCGTTCCGCCGGCGGGCGAAGCCAACGTCGCCTATCTGCGGCAGGTGCTGGCGCAGCAGAACGGATGGAAAGGGGCGCCCGAATCGGAGAAGCCCGTGGTCAAGGCGGAGGGAAGCTGATCGCCGCGTTGCCGCAGAAGGTCCAAGAAGCGCACCCACAAGCGACCGCGGGCGATTCGGCGGCGGGCGCGCGGCCGGCGGCGACCAAGCCGAAGGCCGCGATCAATGCGGCGAGCAAGACGGTGCGGATCAGCGACGTGTCCCCCATGTCTCCTTCCCCTGCCGAAAACGACACCCGAGCAGCGCGGTGGTGCACGGCGATTTCAGCAGCTAAGGGTCAAGAGATGGTTAACGCCGCGTATCCAAATCGGGTTAACAATCGGTAGATCGGTGGGATATTGCGTGACGGCCCGCGGGCGATCAAGTTGCGATCGCAATCCATGGCGTGTCCGGGTAGACGGCAAGCGCCGCGGCGGCAAGGGCGATGCCATAGGGCACGCCGGCGTCCTTGCCGTGCAGCCGCTGCGCCCATTCGTGCCGCGCCAGCCAAGCCGGCAGCGGCGCCATGCGGAACCAGACCAGCGCCACGCTCAACACTCCGCCGAGCAACGATGCGTAGACGAGATAGGGTAAAAGGTGGTCGAAGCCGAGCCACAGGGCCGAGGCCGCCGCGAGCTTGGCATCGCCGCCGCCGATCACGCCGCGGGCGAACAAGCCGAACGCCGCAACCAGCACGACGCAACCGGCGGCCAGATGCGCAAGCACATCCGCCGCGCTCACGCCGCCGATCGCCGCCAGCGCCACGAAGCCGCCGACGAGGATCAGCGACACCCGGTTGGAGATGGTCATGGTCAGGAGATCGCTCGAGGCGGCGAACGCCATCATCGCGGGAAACAGCGCCAGTCTGAGAGCATCGGCGACCATGATCATGTGGTCGCGAGCGCTTACTTGAACGCGTCCTGGACGAAGGTCGAACTGAGCTTCGAGCCCAGCCCCTGCACGACGGCGATGATTGCGACCGAGATGCCAGCGGCGACGAGGCCATACTCGACGGCGGTCGCACCCGACTCGTCCTGCACGAAGCGCTTCAAGAGATTGATCATTTTTTTGCCTCCACGGTTTACCACTGACGCTCTGGGCTCCGGCGGCCGTTATTGCCCGGCCGATCCAAAACCGGGACGAACGCTAGCCGGACCCACCTTGCAGCGAGGTTAATATCCGTGGCCGAAATCACAGTTATTGGGCCGAAATACAGTGTCGTTAACGATATATTTTTCCAGTTATTCGTTGGTTAACATTGGATTTTTCTCTTACTTCGACTTGTATATCTGTATTGTTAATCGATTAAAGCATGGACGCGTGAAATTTAGTCATAAGATGTTCTTTCCAACTCTGGAATAATGCTCTATCCGCCTCCAACAATAAAGGCAGCGCGTTGAAACGCGCTGGCATTTCCGGCCATTTTCGGGTTGGCCCTTTCGCCGTCACATTGCGACAAGCGGCGCGGTCCACGCGTTCGCGCGGAGCGATTGCCGTGGTGCCCTCACGGAATCGGCAGCGCCGTTGTCGCCTTGATCTTCTCCATGGCGAAGCGCGAGGTGACGTTCTTGAGCGGCACCGCCGCGATCAGCCGCTTGTAGAACGAATCGTAGCCCGCGATGTCGGGCACGACCACGCGCAGCATGTAATCGACATCGCCGGCCATGCGGTAAAACTCCATCACCTCGGGCATGGCTCCGACCTCGGCGGCGAATCGGTCGAGCCATTGCTGCGAGTGGTCGCCGGTCTCGATCGAGACGAAGACGGTGACACCGAGCCCGATCTTGTCCTGATCGACCAGTGCGACCCGCCGCTGAATCACCCCATCGGCTTCCAGCCGTTGGATACGCTTCCAACATGGCGTCGAGGACAAGCCCACCAAGCTGCCGATCTCGGCCACCGAATGGGAGGCATCTTGCTGCAGAAGAGCCAGAATCTTGCGGTCGATGGCGTCCATCAGGGCAGACCCTGCAAGGGAAATAAATGTACTCTCGACGAGCGCGGTAGAATGATCTGTTCGCTTCCCCGCGTTTTTGAGGTGTATCTAGAAGACTATTCTCCCGCAACTGAAATCGGTTAGGAGCGCGCGCCGTGATGACTCGAGGGGGGAGCCGCGCCCTAGCGCGTCGCGAGCAAGGCTTCGACCTCGGCGCGGCGCGGGGCCGCCATGCTGCCGCCCAGGCGCGTGCATTTGAGGCCGGCCGCCGCTGCGGCGAACCGCAGCGCCGCGACCACGTCGCGGCCTTCCGCGAGCGCGAGCGTGAACGCGCCGTGGAACACGTCGCCGGCGCCCAGCGTGTCGATCGCCTCAACCGCAAAGACCGCGGCGAGCGCGGCGCCGAGGTCGTCGAGACCGGTGGTGGCGCGCAGGCACTCGGCGGAAAACACCACATGGGTGGCAATCCGGAACAGCTCGTCGGACGTCTGCGTCGGCCGGTCGGCGTCGAGCACCACGGTGAGGCCGCGTGCGCGCGCCGCCACGCAGATCGGCCGCACGAATTCGGGAAAGCGGTTATCGGCGACGACCGCGTCGGCGCCTGCCACCAGGTCCGCCGCGTCGGCGGGCGTTGCGGCGGCGAGCCGATCATCGCAGTAGGTCACGATCATGCGATCGCCGCGCGCGTCGATGAAGATTGCGGAGAGCGCCGTGGGCACGCCGGCAAGGCGCTGGCAGCCGGTGCAGTCGATCTCCTCGCGCGCGAGCGCGGCCAGCACCCGGTCGCCGTTCGAATCCTCGCCGAGCGGTCCGGCCAGCGCCGCCCGTCCGCCGAGCCGCGCGATCGCGACCGCGGCGTTGGCGGCGCAGCCGCCATTGACGATGAAAAAGCTCTGCGCCTGAGTTTTTGCGTCGGGCTGCGGAAAGCGATCGACCCGGAACACCTCGTCGAGCACGATGATCCCGGCGCACAAGATCGCGCGCGCGGCGCCACCGGCGCTAGCGGAACTCAACCTCTTCCTCCACCCAGGCGCGGATGATGTGATAGGCGATGGCCATCGTCGGCGGCGTGGTCAAGCCGTCGGGATGACACCGCGACAGCATGCTCGCAACTTCCTCGCGGTCGAACCAGCGGGCATCGTCGAGCTCCGCGCGATCGATGACGATCTCGCGCGAGAGCGTCTCGGCGTGACAGCCGATCATCAGCGAGGTGGGAAAGGGCCAGGGCTGGGAAGCGAAATAACTCACGCGTCCGCACACGATGCCGGCCTCTTCGCGCGTTTCCCGCCGCACGGCATCTTCGATCGCCTCCCCGGGCTCGACGAACCCGGCGAGGCACGACCACATGCCGGGCTGAAAACGATGCGAGCGGCCGAGCACGCAGCGCTCGCCCGCGACCGCAAGCATGATCACCACCGGATCCGTGCGGGGGAAATGCTGGGCGCGGCAGGACGGGCAGTCGCGCCGCCAACCGGCTTCCACCAGATTGGTCGCGGCCCCGCAATTCGGACAAAAGCGATGGCGCGCATGCCAGTTGAGGAGCGCTTTGCCTTCGGCGAGCGGCGGCAGATGGTCGGCCTCGACCAAGCCGCGTACCGCGATCGAGCGGAGATCGGTCACGACGAACTCGTCGCGTGTCTTGAGCATCTCCGCGGCCGCCCCCTCGAGTGCGACCGCGAATCTCGGCGCGTCCTGGCAGAGGCCGAGAAAAATGAGCTCCGCCGTGCGGCCAAGTGCGCGCGCTTCTGCCAATGTGAACAGCGGATCGGCAACGGCAGTGGCTTTCTTGAGGACCACCAACTCGCCGGCGACCACATAGACGCGTGCGCGCGCGTCGTTCTCCAGCGCCGCGAGCGCGGCCGCATCCGCGCGCCGCTCGGCCGCGCGCTCGATCGAGCTTGCGGCATAGCCGAGACGCGGCTTGGGGCCGAGATCGGGGCGGGGCGACATGGCACGGCTCCGGCGGGCCATCGACGCTGGCCCGTCGGTGCTGTGCCATGTGGAAGGTTCACAAAGCAAGCGCATCCGCAACGCTCAAAACATTGCGCTGCGCTCGACCGCGCGAGGTGGCATATAACGGCGTGGTGCCGCGCGAGGCCCGGAGGCGGGACAAGCCCCAGGAGACCGCTCATGCACGCGAGTGTGGACAATGCATCGCAAAATCCGACGCCGTTCGTCGACCAGCGTCCGGATGGCCCAGGCGTTTCCAAGATCGATCCGTCCGATCCCGCCGCGCCCATGTACCGGCTCCTGGCCAAGATGCGCTCACCGGTGACCTTGCGCGACCTGATGATTCATCCGGTCCGCACCGGTTATATCGGCCAGGAGCAGCCAATCGCAGCGACGGAACTGCCGAGGAGCGCCGCCGAGCTCTACCCCGATATCAGCGTGTGCGAGGTCGCCGTTCCTTCGCCGGCTGGCCGCATCCGCTGCCAGGTCTTCAGTCCACCGGCGTCGAGCAAGGGGGGCGGCGCGCGCCCGATGATGCTCTACCTTCATGGCGGCGGTTTCACCCTCGGCCAATCGGAGGACACCGCCTACATCACGAGCCGGATCGCGGCGGAAAACGCGATGGTAGTCGTGAGCACCAATTACCGTCTCGCGCCGGAGTGGCCGTTTCCGGCATGCCTCGATGATTGCATCGCGGTATTGCAGTGGATGCAGAAGAACGGCGCCACGCTCGGCGGGGACGGGACGCGAATTGCTGTGGGAGGCGATTCCGCGGGCGGTAATCTCGCCGCTGCGCTCGTGATCAAAGCGCGCGATGAAGGGATCTCGCCGCCGCAAGCCGCGGTGCTGCTCGCCCCGATCACGGACTTTTTCTTCGAACAGCACGAGTCGTTCGAGCGCCTCGCGCCGTTCGGCATCGTCTATGATACCGCCTTCATCGGGTTCATCCGCGGCGCTTATCTCGTCCATGGTAAGAACTGGGCGCACCCGCACGCCAGCCCGGCGCGGACCGACCTGCGCAACTATCCTCCTACGTTCATTGCCACTGGCACGGCCGACCCGCTTGTCGATGACAACCGCGCCTTCGCGCAGAAACTGCGCGCGGCAGGGGGCGGAAAGGTCGAGCACTTCATTCGCGAAGGCATGCCGCACGGCCTCTATTTCTTTCCCGGGATATTCGAGCAAGGCGACGAGGCCTTCGCGGCCATCGCGATGTTCCTCAAGCGGGCAGGCGCAGCTTGACGGTGCCCGAGGCAGAACCGGCGGTGGACCGCGGTTGGCGGCCGCTTGCATTCTCGTTGCGTTCCGCCGATATAGAGGCGGGAGGTTGGCGGTGGACGAGCCACTCGCCAACCGGGTCAGGTCCGGAAGGAAGCAGCCCTAACGAGCGCGGTTCGGGTCGCTCGTCAGCCTCCCACCCTTCCCTCATGCGAAGCGCGAAGACCCGTGTTGCGGCGGCGGACCGGATGGCATTATGAGCGACGCCACGCATCAGGCCGAGCCGACTCTCGTCCTCGGCGATCAGTCGTCGAGCGATTCGTACCGCGTGCTCGCTCGCAAGTATCGCCCCGCGACCTTCGATGATCTGATCGGCCAGGATGCGATGGTGCGCACCGTCTCGAATGCATTCGAGACTGCTCGCATTCCGCAAGCCTGGATCCTGACTGGCGTGCGCGGCGTCGGCAAGACCACAACGGCGCGCATTCTCGCCCGCGCGCTCAACTACGAGCTTCCCGACGGCTCCATCGCCGCGCCGTCCATCAAAATGCCGGTGATTGGCGTGCACTGCCAAGCGATCATGGAGAGCAGGCACATCGACGTCATCGAGATGGATGCCGCCTCCCATAACGGCGTCGACGACGTGCGCCAGATCAACGACGCGATCCGCTACGCTCCGGTGAGCACGCGCTACAAGGTCTACATTCTCGACGAAGTTCACATGTTCACTCCGCAGGCCTTCAACGCCCTGCTCAAGACGCTGGAAGAGCCGCCGCCGCACGCCAAGTTCATCTTCGCTACGACGGAAATTCGCAAAGTCCCGATCACCATTCTCTCGCGCTGCCAGCGCTTCGATCTGCGTCGCGTCGACGCCGGTCTGCTGGTGAAGCATCTTGAAGCGATCGCGAGCCGGGAGGCCATCGCGGTCGAGCCCGAGGCGTTTGCGCTGATCGCGCGCGCAGCCGAGGGCTCGGTGCGCGACGCGCTCTCGCTCTTGGATCAAGCCATCGCACACGCGGCCGGACCTGTGCGCGCCGAGGACGTGCGGCAGATGCTGGGGCTTGCCGACCGCGCGCGGGTGATCGACCTGTTCGAGGCGCTGATGCGCGGCGATGTTGCTTCCGCGCTCACCGAGTTGCGCGCGCAATACGACATCGGCGCCGATCCCGCGGTGGTGCTGACCGATCTCGCCGAGTTCACCCATTTCGTCACCCGCGTGAAGGTCGTGCCGGCGATTGCCGATGATCCGGCGCTGATCGAGGTCGAGCGCGCGCGCGGACGCGCGTTTGCCGAAAAGCTCTCCATGCGCGTGCTCTCGCGCACCTGGCAGATGTTGCTCAAAGGCATTGCCGAGGTCACCGCGGCGGGTCGCCCGCTCGCGGCGGCTGAGATGGTGCTGGTGCGCATCGCCTATGCCGCCGATCTGCCGACGCCCGACGAAGTGATCCGCTCGCTCGACGACAACGCAACCGTCACCCGTGCGCGGGGCTCGACAGCCCCGCATGCGACGGTCGCCTCCGCGCCGCGCTTCGAGACGCCGCGGGTCGAGGCGCCGCGGATCGAGACCTCGCGCGGCGCGCCGCGTGCAGCCCTTGCGCCGTCGAGCGATCCCATCGCGCGTCTGCCCGAGACGCAGCCGAGCCTGCCGCCGCTCGTCGTCGCGCGGTTCGAGGATTTGATCGCCCTGGCCGCGCAGAAGCGCGACCTCGGCGTCAAGCTTGCGCTCGAGCGCGACGTGCGGCTGGTGCGCTGTGAGGACGGTCGGCTCGAGATCGGATTGGAGCGCAGCGCCGCGAAGACGCTGGTCAATGATCTTGCGCGCAAGTTCTCGCAGTGGACCAATCGGCGCTGGATGGTCGTAGTATCGGCCGAAGAGGGTCAGCCGACGGTCAGATCGCAGAGTGACGCGCGGCAGGCCGAGCTCAAGACCGGCCTGCGCGCGGACCCGCTGGTGCAGGCCGTGCTTGCGCGCTTTCCAGGTGCCGAGATCGTGGACGTGCGAAAAGGCGCCGCGGTCTTGCCCCAGGGGCTGCCGCCGGGCGGTTCCGAGGATGCGGCGCCGGAGCTTTCACCCGATGACGACGGCTCGGCGTTCGGCGCGCAATTTCCGAATAGCGAGCGGTCGGACGAGGTGGACGACGATCTGTGAGCGACAACTTACGCCGCCCGCGCGGCGCAGGAGACATGGGCGATGGCGGATTTCCTGGGACTGATGAAGCAGGCCGCTGAACTCAAATCCAAGATGGAGGCGATGCAGGCCGAGCTCGACCAGATCGAGGTCGAGGGCACGTCGGGCGGAGGCCTCGTCACCGTCAAACTCTCCGGCAAGGGCGAGATGAAAGGCGTCAAGATCGACGACACGCTCATGCAGCCGTCGGAGAAGGAGATCCTCGAGGATCTCATCGTCGCCGCCCATGCCGACGCGCGGCGCAAGGCCGAGACGCTGTTGCAGGAAAAGATGCAAAACGTCGCTGGCGGCCTGCCGCTGCCGCCCGGGATGAAATTGTTTTGAGTACGTCTGACCGCTGGCAGATCCGGCGGAACAGCGTCGGATGGAGGCCAGCCGTGGAAAAAGACGTCGATGTGCAAGCTTTGTCGGCCGCGATCGCGGGATTTTTGGCGTGTCACGTCCTGACCTGCCGTTTCCTGGTGCAGGAAGGAGTGGTCGAGAAAGATCGCTTCACGGCCTATCTCGAGACCGCGATGGCGGAAATGGCTCCCGGCATCGAAGACAAGCGCACCTTGTTCAGCTTGCGTCAGTTGATTACGGCGCTGCGCGCGCCGCCGGCGTCGACCGCCGTGCAGTAGCCCGTCGCAGCCGCCGTCGCCCATGCCCACTGCCGCCGCCGGCCCCGAGATCGAGCGTCTGATCGCCCTGCTCGCCCGCCTGCCGGGTCTCGGCCCCCGCTCGGCGCGGCGCGCGGCGCTGTTTCTCATCAAGAAGCGCGAGCAAATCATGGCGCCGCTCGCCGCGGCGATGCAAACCGCGCTCGAAAAAATCGAGGTCTGCCGGGTCTGCGGCAATATCGACACCCAGAATCCCTGCACGGTGTGCACCGATACGCGGCGCGATCCCGCCATCATCGTCGCGGTCGCCGACGTCGCCGACCTCTGGGCGCTCGAACGCGCGCACGCGGTCAATGCCCGCTATCACGTGCTGGGCGGTACGCTCTCGCCCCTCGACGGCATCGGCCCGCAGGATCTTTCGATCGATGCGCTCGTGTCGCGCGCCCACGATCCGGCGGTGACCGAGGTGATCCTTGCGCTCAACGCCACGGTCGACGGCCAGACCACGGCGCACTACATCACCGACCTGCTACACGACGCCAATGTGAAGGTGACACGGCTTGCCCACGGCGTGCCGGTCGGCGGCGAGCTCGATTATCTCGACGAGGGCACGCTCGCGGCGGCGATCCGGCAACGCACGACGTTCTAATCGTCCATCACGATGCGCGTTGGCTTGGCAAGGCCGGTGAAATGCCCGCGCCGCTGGAGCCAAACGAGCAGCAACAGGCTCGGCAGGGCGGTCAGCGCGCTGATGATGAAGAACAGCGGCCAGCCGGTGCGCTCGGCGATGAAACCTGCGCCGGCCGACAGATAGGTGCGCCCGACAGCGGCGAGCGCGGTGAGCAAGGCGTATTGCGTCGCCGTGTGCAGCGGATTGTTGCACAGCGCCGAAAGGTAAGCGACGAAGATCACGGTCCCGATCGCGCCGGTAAAGTTCTCCACGATGATCGTCAGCGTCAATGCCCACAGATTGACGCCGACGAAGGCCTGCCAGGTGAAGATCAAGTTCGAAGCCATCTGCAGAAACGCGCCGATCCAGAGGCTCGTAACCAGCGGATAGGCGCCCGCGAGCGCTCCACCGGCAAACCCGCCGATCAGGGTCGCCGCGAGCCCGACGCCCTTGACGATGGCGGCATAGTCATTGCGCGAGAAACCGAGATCGATCACGAACGGCGCGGTCATTGCGCCGGCGAATGCATCGCAAAGCTTGTAGAGCACGACGAAGACGAGCACGACGATCGCCATGTCGCGGGTGAGGAAGTCGGCAAAGCTCGCATACGCCGCCTTGGCCACGCGCACGAGCGGATTCTCCCGCGCATGCTCGGCGTGCTCGGTCGTGGCGACGACCGATTTCTCGGGCTCGCGGGCGATGAACGAAGTGGCGATGCCGATGACGACCAGCGCCGCCATCACCAGGTAGCCTGCGGTCCAGGCCGCGTCTTTGGCGAAACCAAGGCCGTCTTCAAATCCGCTCACCAAAAACAGCGTGCCCGCGGTGGAGGCCAGCATGCCGATCCGGTAGGCCGCGACATACGCTGCCATGCCGGCGGCCTGCTGGCTTTCGGGGAGGCTTTCGATCCGGAAGGCGTCGATGACGATATCCTGCGTGGCGGAGGCGGTGGCGACGAAGAGTGCGGCCGCGAACACCACGTACCATGGCGCCTGCGCGGGATCGGAGAAGGCGAGCAGCGCGATCGAAACGATCAGCAGAAGCTGCGAGAACAAGAGCCAGCCGCGCCGTCGTCCGAACAGCGCCGAAAGCACCGGCGCGTCGAGCGCGTCGACGACCGGCGCCCACAGGAACTTGATGGTGTAGGGCGTGCCGACCAGCGCGAACAAGCCGATGACGCCGAGGTCGACGCCCACTTCCCGCATCCACACCAGCAGCGTGGAACTCGACAGCGCCAGCGGCAGCCCGGCGGAGAAGCCGAGGAAGAGCACGATCAGCACGCGCGGCTTGAGATAGACCGCGAGGGTGTCGGCGAAGCTCGGGCGAGCGGTCGCGGTATCGGGCGTGACGGTCATGGGGGCCGCTATCTTCGAATTGGCGTGCAGACACAAGCCTTGCCGCGCGATTGCGGCAAAAGTGATGGCAAGCAGCCTGCTGATTATTCGCCGGCCTGCAGCCGGCGCGGCAGCGGGGCGGGGATGACGACCGGATCGGCAGCGGGGCCGTCCTCGCCATCGAACTCGACCTCCTGGATGCGCGCTCCCCGCTTTTCGATCTTTTCCGCCGAAATGAGAATTTGCCGCACGTCGCACGTCTTCGTTGGCTTGGCCGAAATGCTGCTGCAGCTTCAGCACCCGCTCGTGCAGGCGTTTGAGGTCGTCCATGAGATGGCCGACCTCGGCATGAATTTGGTCGGCAGCCTCACGCATGCGCGCATCTTTTTGAATCTGCTGAATGACCTGGATGGCGAGCATCAGCAGCGACGGTGAGACGATGACGACCTTGGAGCGGAACGCCTTTTGCACGATGTCGTCGAAGCCGTCATGCAATTCGGCGAAGATGGATTCGGAGGGCACGAACATCAGCGCCAAGTCCTGCGTCTCGCCCGGAATTAGGTATTTCTCCGCAATGTCGCCGACGTGCCTTGCAAGATCTTGGCGCAGCCGCGAAGCGGCCTGCTTGCGCTCGTCCTCGCTCTTGGCTTCGCGCAAGGCGGTGACGGCCTCGAGCGGGAACTTGGCGTCGATCGTCAGCGGGCGCCGGTCGGGCAGGAAGACCGCGCAATCGGGCCGGCATTTGTTCGAGAGCGTGAACTGGAATTCGTAGCAGTCCTTCGGCAGCCCATCCTGCACGATGAGCTCCATGCGCCCCTGGCCGAAGGCGCCGCGCTGCTGTTTGTTGGCGAGCACGCTTTGCAGCGAGGTTACCTGCGAGGCCAAGTCGGTGATGTTTCTCTGCGCGTTGTCGATGACGGCGAGCCGCTCGTTGAGTCTTTGCAGGCTTTCGACCGTATGCTGGCGCGTCGTGGTCATGGACTGGTTGAGATGATGCGTCACCGAATCGAGCCGCTCATTGACGGCGCGGTGAAGCTCGGCCTGGCGGCCGGCGAGCATGTCGCGCATCGCCTCGACGCGCACGGCAGTCTCGGCCTGCAGCCGCGCGAGCTCGCGCAATTGCTTGTCGGCGTCCTGCGCATCGCGCCGGCGCAACGCCCGCAGCGCGATCACGACGAGCACGGCCAGGGTCGCAAGCCCCGCGAGGACGATCGCGCCGACGAGAGGGAGGAGATTATCGGCCATCCGGCCCACCCTACATCGATTCGGCGCATAAGAACAAAATGTGAACAATAAATCAATGCGGATGGCAGGCCGGGCCGCAGCAGGCGATGCCTCGTGCGGGGGCTCGCGCCGCCGACACGCCGCTTGTGCGCATTGACCGAGTTCCAGCGACCGCTTACATCGCGACCATGGCGCTGCGCGACATTCTCATCCTGCCGGACAAGCGGTTGCGGCGGGTGTCCGACCCGGTGAAGAAGATCGACGCCGGCATCCGCAAGCTCATCGAGGATATGTTCGAGACCATGTACGACGCGCCCGGGATCGGGCTCGCCGCCATCCAGGTCGGGACGCCCAAGCGGATCATCACGATGGATCTCGCAAAAAAGGAGGAGCCGAAGAACCCGCAGCTCTTCATCAATCCGGAAATTCTTTGGACCTCGGAGGAAAAGGCGACTTACGAGGAAGGGTGCCTGTCGATCCCGGAATATTATAGCGACGTCGAACGTCCGGCGCAGGTGAGGGTGAAATATCTCGATCGCGAGGGAGAGCCGCGCGAGATCGAGGCCAACGGGCTTTTCGCTACCTGCCTGCAGCACGAAATCGATCACTTGAACGGCATTTTGTTCATCGATCACCTGTCCAAGCTCAAGCGCGACCGCGTGCTCAAGAAATTCACCAAGGCGGCAAGGCGGGCAGCCGAGTAGTTCGCAGCTGCCGACTTTCGTCATGGCTGTGCTTGGCACCGCAAGTCGCGGTTTACCCGACTTGCGGCGCTTCAAGATGCTAGTCGCGGTTTACCCGACTTGCGGCGCTTCAAGATGTGGGACTCGGGGCAAGCCCGAGTTCCAATTCGCGACGGGTTTGTGAAATGTCGCTGCGCATTGTGTTCATGGGCACGCCGGACTTCGCCGTCCCGACGCTGGTCGAGATCGTCGGCCGCGGTCACGAGGTCGTCGCCGTCTACACGCGTGCGCCCAAGCCGGGCGGCCGGCGCGGCCTCGATCTCACGCCGAGCCCGATCGAACGCGAGGCGCGCCGTTTCGCCCTGCCGGTGTTCACACCCGGGACGCTGCGCACGACGGACGCGGTCGGCAGCGCGCGTGCCCGCGGCGCGGATGTGGCGGTCGTCGTTGCCTATGGGCTAATACTGCCCAAGCCGATCCTCGAAGCCTGTCCGTTGGGCGCGTTCAATCTGCATGCCTCGCTTCTGCCGCGCTGGCGCGGCGCCGCGCCGATCCATCGCGCGATCATGGCGGGGGATGCGGAAACCGGCGTGATGGTGATGAAAATGGAGGAGGGGCTGGACGCCGGCCCGATTGCGATGGCGGAGCGCGTGCCGATCACCTTCGACGCCACTGCCGGCGATTTGCACGATCGGCTCGCCCGCCTCGGCGCCGACCTCATGGTGCGCGCCCTGGGCGCACTCGAGCGCGGCACGCTCACGCTCACGCCGCAGCCGCAGTCCGGCGTCACCTACGCGCACAAAATCGCAAAAGACGAAACTCGAATCGCCTGGGAACGGCCGTGGCAAGAGGTGCATAACCACATCCGCGGCTTGTCGCCGGTTCCAGGCGCCTGGTTCGAGATCGCGGGTGAAGGCGTGCGCATCAAGGCGCTGCGCACGACCAAGGGCGAAGGCGCCGGCGCGCCCGGCACCGTGCTCGACGACGAGCTCACGGTGGCTTGCGGGGAGGGCGCGGTGCGCATCCTCGAATTGCAGCGCGCGGGCCGCCAGGCAATGAAGGCGCACGAATTCCTGCGCGGCACGAGCGTTGCCGCAGGCACGCGCCTCGGTTAGGCCCCGCCATGCCTCGCTACAAGCTCACCATCGAATATGACGGCGGACCGTTCGTGGGCTGGCAGATCCAGGACAACGGTCCCTCGGTACAGGGCGTGTTGGCGGCCGCAGTCGAGGCATTCTGCGGGGAGAAGGTGAGCGTGCAGGGGGCGGGGCGCACCGACGCCGGCGTGCATGCGCTCGCCCAGGTCGGCCATGTCGATCTCGCCAAGGACTGGGACGAAGACACGGTGCGCGACGCGTTGAACGCGCATTTGCGCCCGCATCCTGTTGCCGTGATCGCGGCCGAGCGGGTGGACGATTCATTCGACGCGCGCTTTTCCGCCATCCGGCGCCATTATCTTTATCGCATCATCAACCGCCGCGCCGATCTTACCTTCGAACGCGGCCGTGCCTGGCGCATCGCCAAGCCGCTCGATATCCCGGCCATGCAGGCGGCGGCGCAACGCCTCGTCGGCCGGCATGATTTCACCACC
>WNGD01007028.1_pt1 | contig 17037 bp, 20 predicted proteins | sample 5400671 | NCBI WGS metagenome assembly WNGD01 (sample SAMN13153369, study PRJNA577476) | soil metagenome | isolation source: 40 cm soil or saprolite under grassland replicate 2 | place: USA:California | collected 2016-06-15
TCACGCGCAGAGCTTCGCGAACCTTCGTCTTCGGAGTGCCTATGTCACGTCGAGTCGGGATCGTGGTCCTCGCTGGCGTCTTGGTCACAGTCGCCGCACGTGCTGTACTCGCTGACGGTGGCGCCGGAGAGCGCGAGAGAAACACCGCTCGAGCGCTGCAGGTCTACGCCATGCGCTATACCTTCGGTGCCTCTCACGGCACGCCGACCTACGCACGCCAGACCGGCCTGGCCTGCAACGCCTGCCATACCCATTTCCCAGAGCTCACAGCCACGGGGCGGGCCTTCAAACTCAACGGCTATGTGTTCCGGAGGAGCGAGTCCCTCGAGGGCAAGAACCCCGAGGGCCAACAGAGCCTGCTGCTCAACCTGGTGGCGCCGGTGTCCCTGATGTTCCAGACATCCTACACCAGCACGAAGAAGGCGCTGCCCGGCACGCAGAACGGCACGGTGCTGTTTCCCGACCAGCTGAGTCTCTTTACTGGGGGCGAGATCACCCCGCACCTGGGTGGCTTCCTGCAAGTGACGTTCGACCCGCAGAGCGGTCAGATCGGGGTCGACAACGCCGACTTCCGCTTCGCGACGCATGGCACCGTCCTCTCCAAGCGCGCGACCTTCGGACTGAGCGTGAACAACAACCCCACGGTACAGGACGTCTGGAACAGCACCCCAGCCTGGGGCTTCCCCTACGGCAGCTCGGCGGTGGCTCCGGCGCCGGGCGCGGCCACGCTCATCGACGGTACACTCGGGCAGCAAGTGGCAGGGCTGACCGGCTATACGATGTGGAACGATCGAGTGTATGCCGAGTTCGGCGCGTATCGCTCAGCTCCGCTTGGCATCTCACGTCCCCTGGACGCGACGGCTACAGGCGTGATCAAAGGCGCCGCACCGTACTGGCGGATCGCGCTGCCGAATACGTGGGGACAGAACTATCTGTCAGTAGGCACCTATGGCATAGCGACGAGCGTCTTCGCCACCGGTGTCGAAGGGCCGACCAATCGCTTCACCGATCTGGCGCTGGACCTCGCCTACATGCACTCGTTCGGCTCGAACAGCTTCACCCTCGACGGGACCTGGATTCACGAGAAGCAGACCTGGGCCGCCGGGGGCGCGGCGAACCCCACGAACACACTGCGCACGTTCCGCATGGACGCGATGTATCACATCGGCACGCGCTACGCGTTCACCCTCGCGCCGTTCGTCACGACCGGCACGAGCGACACCTTGCTCTACGCCCCGGCGCCCGTGGTGGGGAGTCGCACCGGCAGCCCCAAGAATGACGGCCTGATTGCCGAGGTCGACGTCATGCCGTGGCAGAACATGCGGCTGCAATTCCAGTACGTTGCGTATGGTCACTTCAACGGCGGCTCGAGCAATTACGATGGGTTCGGGCGCCGGGCGAGCGATAACAACACGCTGTACATCCTGACGTGGCTGCTCTACTAGCGGCGAGCGTCGCCATCACAAAGGAGACTGTCTATTATGCGACGGCCAATGCGCTTGATCGTGCGAGTGCGACGCGCCCTACTCCTGACTGGGGGGCTGCTCCTCGGGGCGGTCGGGGCTCGCGCGCAGACGGCCAAAGGCGCCAAGGTCGATCCGGCTTGGCTGCGTGCGGACGCGGCAAGTAAGACCGTCGAGTTCAAGCTCGTCGCGGGCCTCACCGAGGCCAACGGCGGAATGAACTTCAACGGGTTCGGCCGTGGCGCCCTGGTGTTGACGGTGCCGCAGGGGTGGGCCGTGGTCCTCCATTTCAAGAACGAGGACCCGAACCTGCCCCACTCGGTGGAAGTCATTGGGGATGCGGCTGCGATCCCCGTCGGTCCCGTGCCACCAGCGTTCGAGCACGCTACGACCGGCCGCCTTGAGCAGGGATTCCCCACCGGGCAGGGCACCGATATCCGGTTCGCGCCGGCCAAGGCCGGCTCCTTCCTCCTCTTCTGCGCCGTGCCGGGTCACGGCGCGGCGGGGATGTGGGTCCGGCTGGCGGTGTCAGAAGCGGCTGATAAACCCGCACTTGCGACTGCGGCCGAGCGGTAACGGCACCGGGGACCTCGGTTCGGGGAGATATCAGGGGCTGTCGGGCATGATCACCGCGGGGCTGGGCGGTTTCGCGTTCGGGCTTTTGTACCTGGCCAGCCGCCGCAATCTTTGGGTGTCGGTGATCGCTCACGGCACGATGGATACGGTCGGCTTTCTCCGGCTCTTTCTGGGGAGGTATCCCGGCTCATGACGCCTGGGCTCGTGACCGTCTTCCAAACCGCCAACCCGATCGCCCTCGCGCTCGCGAAGGGAGCGCTCGAAGTGGAGGGCATAGCGTTCGTGACCCAGGGCGAGGGGCTGCAGGACCTGATCGGGCTGGGGCGGTTCCCCGGTGGATTCAACGTCGCGGCGGGCCCCGTGACGATTCACGTGGACGTCCACGACGTCGAGTCTGCGAGGGAGGTGCTCGCGGATATCGAAAACCCTTGACGCCGCAACCCTCGACGCACCACTTGCGGTGGGGCGCGCGGCGGCGATAATCATCGGCAGGTCACCATATGTTCCCTCGCAGGAGCGGTCGTCATGCATCGATGGCTCATTGCCGTCACCGCCGTCGTGGGGATGTCGAGCGGCTGCTACTTCCGCGCGATGCTCGACGAGCCTCCGGTGCCCAACACCTCCGTCACCGTCACACTCACGAGCGATGGCGCCGAAACGCTGTCCGACCCGCTGGGTCCGGGCGCCCGTGAGCTCGATGGACGACTCCTGTCGAGCGCTCCGGACACAGTCGCTCTCGCGGTGTACCGCATGACCCGCGTGGGTGGGCGCATCGAACCATGGAAGGGCGAGCACGTCGCGATGCCCCGACGCGCGGTGGCTCGCCTGGAACGACGCTGGTTTTCGCCCTTCGCCACTGCCGTCGTGGTGGGTGGCGCAGTTACGGGACTCGTGTTAGCGGCCCACGTGGTGGGGCGCGCCCCCGTGCTGCACTGAGCGGTCTCGACACCAGTCCCCATGTCGGATGGAGTCCCATATGAAGACCTTCGCGCTGAGCACGCTCCTTACACTCGCGATGGGCGCGTACACACCCGCGCGCGCTCAAGGCCCCTATGACAAGCGCGCGGATGCGCGCCAGGGCATCCAGACGGCGCTGACCGAGGCTCGGGCTGACGGCAAGCTCGTGCTCCTCGATTTCGGCGCCAACTGGTGTCTCGACTGCATCGTCCTGTCTCATCTGTTCGAGGACAAGGCGGTGCGCCCCTTCCTGGATGACAATTTCCACGTGGTGAGCATCGACGTGGGAAATTGGGACAGGAATCTGGACGTCTCACAGCAGTACGGCAGTCCAATCGACAACGGCATTCCTGCCGTCGTGATTCTCGCCGGATCGGGCGACGTCATTGCGTCGACCAAGAACGGCGCGCTGGCCGATGCGAGGACGGCGACCGCGCGGGACGTCCTGGCCTACCTCAAGGGCTGGGTGGCGCAAAAGCCCACGCATGCGGCTCGCTAGCCGGTACGCCCCACTAGCGCTGTTCCCCTCGGTGATCGTGTTGGGGGCTGCCGCAGGACGCGCGCAGTCCGAGCGATGGCTCCTGACCAGATTCGTGGAACACGAAGTCGCCGTCGAGATCGCGCTCGAACGGGACCAATCGGGCAAGACCTGGCTGGTGGGGACGTATACGCCGTCCCGGGCGACGTTTCATCTGTACGGCAAGGACTTGCCGAAGGCCGGGATTCACGGCGTGGCGCGCCCCACCTTGTTGGAGCTCGTCTCGTCCGCTTCCATCAGGCCCGCGGGCCCGCTCGCCGCGGACCGAGCGACGATCGACCTCCATGTGGCCGCGTTGGGGTCGACGTTTCCCGTCTACCCTGAGGGTGCCGTGACGCTCCGTCTCCCCGTATCGCTCACTGCAAAGGACAGTGCGACGGCGGAGCTATCGGTGACGTACATGGCGTGTAGCGACCGCACCTGTCTGGCGCCGGTCATCGATCGGCGGATCGCCGTCAAGATTCCAGCCTTGGCCGCCCCGGCCCCTTGAGGCGCAGGAACACCTCGTCTAGGTCCGCTCTCACACGAGGGATATTTGGTTGCATGACGGCAACGTTGCGGCGACGCAAGAGCGTGACGCTGTCCTTTCCTCGTGTTGCCTCACAGCCACGCGCGCATCGCAGGTGTGTGCGTCGCTTCGACAGTCGACGGCACAGTTGACCGTTCTTAGTTTGCGGGCATGCATCCGGAATCGCGCCTTCGACGAGCGTGGGTCGCGCGAATCGGCGGAATACACCCCCTGCCATTCGCGACGGCGAGTCATTCCACGACGCCTGGAAACGGTGGCGTGCAGGCGGCCGCATGCGCTGTCTCTGCAGTAGCGCCCCGGCGGCTGCGATGGGACACCTTGCAGGTGGTCCTCGCGCTGCTCGTGTTCGTGCAGGTGTGGCGCATCGGGGACCTGCTTCCTGCGATCGCGATACCGGGCCTTCCCATCCTGAGCACGCTCGCCGTGCTCTTCCTGCTGATGCTGGATCAGGATCCGCGGCGCAGACTGGACACCCTCAAGCAGCCCGTCGTCCGCGCCGCGCTTGCGTTACTCCTGCTCGCCACGCTCTCGATTCCGGGGAGCCTGTATCCTCGATACAGCGCGATCTTCGTGGTCACGGACTACATGCGGAGCGTCGCGTTGTTGCTCATGATCGCCGCCAGTGTTCGCGGGGCGAGGGATCTGCGGCGGCTCGCCTGGCTCCAGATCGTGGGCGTCACCTTCTTCTGCGCAATCAGCTTGGCGCGCGGTCAAGTCGACGCCGACGGTCGACTCGTTGTACTCACGTACTACAATTCGAACGACCTGGCGTTGTTGATCGTCAGCACGCTGCCACTCACGCTATACCTCTGGCGCCGGCCGGCAGGTCTGGTGAGTCGAGCGGTGCTGCTCGCCGCTGCGTCGTGCGTCATGATGACGTTGGGTCGCACCGGCTCGAGAGGGGGGTTCTTAGCGTTTGTCGCGGTGGCGGGCTACCTGTTGGCGGGATTTCGCGGCATTGCTACGTCGAAGCGGGTCGCCGCGGTGGCGCTGCTCGCGATTCTGCTCGTCGCCCTCGCGAGCGACCGCTACTTCGCACGCATGCAAACGATCTTGAATCCGTCGGCGGATTACAACTGGCGTGGGAAATCGGAGACAGGTCGGATGGAGATATGGAAGCGCGGCATCGACTACATGATGACGTACCCTGTATTTGGAGTCGGGGTCGGTGCGTTCCCGATGGCGGAAGGCACGCTGGCGCTTGAAGCCCGCGAGCAGCGACAGTACGGTAGGAACGTCAAGTGGTCCGCGGCGCACAACCCCTTCATCCAAATCGGCGCCGAGCTGGGCGTCCTCGGACTGATCGCGTTCGTCGCGCTACTCGTTGGAGCTTTCCGCACCCTCTCCAAGGTTCGGCGGCGGTCGCCCGCCGAGGCCGCCATGTTAGCGCAGCTCCTCACCGCCTGCCTCGTAGGGTTCATGGTGGGTGCGTTCTTCTCGTCCCAGGCGTATGCCTCCTACTTGTACATGCTCCTCGGCTTGATCGTGGGGCTGGCGCGAACAGCGGGGCCGTATGGCCCCCCGCAGTCCCGCCCGGACCCTTGACCCGCCCTACCCCCGGGGCTTGTTTGCAGAAGGCCTTACATACGCGGTCCGCATGGTCCTGTCGCTCGCAATGCTGTTGCTCCAAGTCCCCCAGGCGTCCGCTGCCGCGCCGCGGGCCGCGCAACCGGTGCGCGTCTGGCTCGGCTCGAGCGGCGTCCTCAGCCGCGGCACCCCCGTCCGTGTCTACGTTCAGGCGGCGCAAGACGGCAACCTGATCGTGTTGCACCGCCGCACCGACGGACGCATCGACGTACTGTTCCCTGCCAAGCCCGACGAGGACCCGTTCGTCCGTGCAGGCACCTACGAGATCCAAGCGACTCCGAGCCGGGTCGCCTTCGTGGTCGCGGAGCCCGACGGCTCGGGACTGGTGCTCGCCGCGCTGGCGCCCAGGGCCTATCGGTTCGACGAGTTCGCGCGCGCCGCGACGTGGGACCCCGATGCGCTCGCGCCGTCCTGGGACGGCTCGGACGGCGAGGGCGTCCTCTCGGACATCGTGCAGCGCATGCTCGGCGACGGCTATTTTAACTACGACATCGCGACGTACACGGTCGCACCCCCCGTCTATGCGATGCAGCAGGACACGGGGGTCCAATACCCCCTGTACCCGACGTGCAGCGCCTGCACCTTCATCGGGTTCCAACAGAACCTGTTCGAGCCCTTGGCGCTGTGCGATCCGTTTTTCTCGCCCTGCATCGGCGACGGGCGGTTCCACCAGCGTGGGCGGCGGCCCCAGGAGGCACCAGCTGCGCCGAGCCGCACGCTTGCGCTCTCGATGCGGGGATCGTCCGCCACGCCCGTGATTCCGCGGGACGGAAGGGCCGCGGGCGGGACGGGGTTCGTGCACAAGCCGATCGAGCCCCGCGCGCGAGCGCCCCTCCTTCTTCCGCGTGGTCGGGCGAGTCTCCCGATCCGCGCCGTGCCGCTCGGGTCGAGCGCGCCGGAGTGCGCCGGCCGAGCCCGCGTCCGGTCGGGTGGTGAGCCTGACGCTCACACCCACCCGCTTGCGGGAAGAGCCTGCCGAAGCGCCCAGGAGCAGCGGTTCGCTCGTCCTGACTGGCCTGAGCGTGTCACCACCCGTCCAACCCGCCCCGTCCTCGCGCACGCTCGGGTCGCGGCGGGAAACGCTTGCCGTGCAGGCGACCGAACCCATGATCGTCCGGGAACGGGGACTGGCGGTGGCTGGAAGCATGTCGAGGGCAAGCGGGGAAGCCGCTGCGCCGGCGACGACGGGTCGAACCCAGGGAATCGCGCTGCCACCGGCGATGTTCCACGGAGCCCAGGCGCGCGTGCCCGCCGCGCGTACCGGCGTGCGGCGGCGCTGACGGACGCTACGTCGTACGACGTGCTCATCGTACGACGTAGCGTGGTGCCGTCGTAAGTCGGTTACTGGCCTACCGTGAAGTCGATTCGCTTCAGCACCGTGCCGGCCGCGTCTCTCACGTCGACGTGCCAGGCTCCGGTCCAATCGGCCGGCACTGTCTTGCGGCTCCACGTGCGCCAGGGCGACCCGCCCACCTGCAGCTCGACGTCGCCCACCTGCGTGTCACCGTGGAACCACACGTGGTGGAGGCTCGAGCCGCCGGCGCCCTCCACCTTGGTCCAGCAGTTCAGCTGAGCCACGTCCGCCGGGAACGCGGTGCCCGTGTCCTGGGGTTGCCGATCCACGACCGACCGGGCGACCACGGCCTCGACGACCGTCACTTGCGGTGAGGCAGCGGCGGGTGCCGCCGCGGGTGCCGCGGCGGGTGCTGCGGCCTTGGTGGTGTCCTGCGCAGCGAGCCCCCGACCGAGGAGCAGGGCCGACGCGGCGATCATAGCCATGCACTTCATGACGGCTCTCCTTCAGAAGGTGTCCCTTGTACGGCGCGCCGGCGGCGAAGTTCCAGCCAGGTGCCCAGCGTCGTTGCGATCACGAGCCCGGCCGCCGCTCCCCCGAGTTGGAACCTGGCCTGGTACTCACGCTGCCGCCCAGCACACTTGCCGGCGAACAGGGCGCCCACCATGGCGCCGCACGACCCCTGGATGAACGTGAAGCCGTAGCCCGCGCCCGCGCCGAACAAGATGGGCAGCGAGCACAGCACGAGGTGACGGAGAAAGATTTTCATGGCGAACCCATGACGGAAGGAAGAAAACGCGCCGGGACTGTCCGCTCGATGACGGCGCTCACAGTCCTCGGGGTCGCATGTCGCATCATCGCCTCCGCTCGACTTTCCAGCAATCGACGACCCGCCGCTCGTCCCCCATCCCTCGTATGACGTGATACTCGTCGAAATGGGCGACGGTCAGACAGGAATGGTTGGGGATGATCTCGACCTGCGCCCCGACCGTGAAGCGACCGTCGAGCGCCGCCGGGGATTCAGCGCGGATCAGACCGTGCTCCTGTGACAGCGTCGCTACCGTGAGCTCGGGAGCCCCCCGCACCGCGCCCATCGCCTGCGGGGCCACGTGCACCGGCCCGGGATCCTTCGACAGCTCGAGCGCTCCGGCGTCGACGATGAAATGCGCCGCTCCCGGCTGGTGCGACACGACGCTCGCGAGCACCGTCACGCCCACGTCCGCGGGCTGGCAGCACCCGATGAGCACCATCGTCCGGTCATAAAACACGTAGTTCCCGGGGCGCACCTCGGTCACGCCGGTGAGGTCCTGGGCGGCCGCCATCGCCGGCGTCGAGCCGACGCTCACCTCCCGCACGGGAACGCCGGTCGCGCGGAGCCGCCCGGCAAACCCGACCATGACGCTCCGCTCCTGCTCCGCCACCCGGGCCGCTTCCGCCGTGTTCGTGGTGCGGTAGGCATGACCGGAGTGGCTCAGGATACCGTCGAACACGAGTCCCCGCTCATCCCCCAATTCGGCTGCGACCGTCAGGGCGTTGGACGATGCCGGATTCACCCCCGCCCGGTGATAACCGCAGTCCACCTTGAGCCACACGTGCAGTCCCGACTGCGCCAGCGCGCGCGCGGTGCGCTCGTCGTCCACGACGACGCGCAGCGTGGCGCCCGTTTCTTCGGAGATGCGACGGGCGTGGGGGATGTGGCTCGGATCGATGGGAAACGCCCAGGTGAGATCGCGGAACCCGGCGCGCGCGAACACCTCCGCCTCGACCAACGTCGACACGGTGAGCCCGCGGGCGCCGTGCTCGAGCTGCAGGCGACCGAGCTCGACGCACTTGTGCGTTTTGGCGTGCGGCCGCAACGCGACGCCGAGTTCCCGAGCGCGCGCGGCCATGTGCGCGAGATTGCGCTCGACGACATCCAGGTGCAGCAGAAGCGCCGGCGTCTCCACGTCGTACACGTTCACGCATCCCGCATCCCGCATCCCGCATCCCTTTAGCGAACGATGTGGAACTCCGTCTGCCGTCGCAGGATCCAGCGCATCTGGTCATCGGCCCCGAGCTCCGCGTCCTCTTCCTGCGCCGATCGCACCGGTTGGTTGTCCCATTCCGGCAACGGGGTCGTGGCCTGGAGCTCGATGGAGAACCAGCTGCTGGGAATCAGTGTCACGTCCCCGCGCCCGGGCACTCCCTCTTGGTGGTCCCACAGACCGATGAGCGGCCCGGCGCCGTGCCCGCGGTCGCCGATCGGGTGCGTGTAGATCGTGCCGGTGATCCCCGCTGCCCGCATCTGCGCCAGCGCGGCGGCGAGCACGTCGTTGCCGCTCCGGCCGGGCCGCATCTCGGCGAGCAGGATGTCCTGCAGCCGGTTCGAGTTCTTCAGGGCCCGCTTCAAGCCCTCCGGGACGTCCCGCTCACCGACACGCAGCACGTAGGCCATGTGCTGGGTGTCGGTGTTGAGGCCCAGCGCGGTGATGCCGAAGTCGCAGTGCAGCACGTCGCCGCGCTGGATCACGACGGCGCCGGAATCCGACAGGTCGACGCCCCGCCGCTGCACGTCCACGTCGGTGTGGAACCAGGTGCCGAACCCAAGGTCGTTCACCCGCTGGCGCATCCACCAGGCGACGTCGTCGGTCGTCGTCTTGCCCGGCGTGATGACCTTGTTGGAGAACGCGGTATCGATGGTTCCCCAGACGACCTGCATGAGCCGCCGGTACGCGGGGAGCATCGCCGGGGCCCGGATCTCCTGGTACTCGAGCGGCAGGCTCTCGGCGTGCACGATGCGGGCCCGGTACCGCTCGGGGAGCGCGGCCTCGAGCTGCTCCCACTCGCCCGCCGACAACCCGTCCGAGAAGGCGTGGGTGTGCGAGATGTCCACGGCGATGGTCTGCGGGTCGCGCTCCTCGATCACCCGGCGCAGGAGATCCCACTGCGCTTGTCCCACCAGCTCGGGACGGCGGCCGATCGAGGGATCGATGGCCTCGTTCGCGTGGTAGGCCTCGTACAAGCCGCCCTGTGACGCGCCGCCGAGCGCGAGCCGCTCGAGCGCCCGGTCCGGCCCACGGTCGAAGAACACGTAGATCGTGCGCCGCCGCGCGAAGAACGAGGTGGCCGAGACGAGTGACCAGAACACCGGGTCTTCGTTGTACTCGCGCATCGGAACGACCCACATGGCGACCTGATGCTGGCGCATCAATCGGGGCAGCACCGAGTCGAGTCGGTAGCGCAACCACTCCTGCTGGGCGGCCGCCTGCTCCCGCAGGGTGCCCAGCGGGCGGGTACGTGAGGACGTGAGGTGGGGTGGCTCGCCTGACGGGAGTCCCTGGACGAGGAGGGTCGAGAGCATCAAAGCGGCGAAGGTCATATCGGTCGAGCTGCGGGAGAAGGTTGGGGTGGCTGGGAGAGCACGGTGCGACGGGCCACCAGGACGATCAAAAGGATGAGCGCGCCGAAGTTGTACGTGTTTTGGCGGATGACGCGTAGAACCGTAGGCAGGGTGCTGTGGATGTGGCTCAGCATCCCAGAGGTGAGCAGTGCCGCGACGCCGAGCACGCCGAGCCAGATGGCCCGCCTCCGACCTCGCGCCGGCGCGGCGCGGCTGAACAGGTCGGTCCAGGAGGGGAATGCGAGGACGTAATAGTGGAGGCGGTCCAGCGGTGCCAGGAGGACCGCGAGCACCGCGGTCATCCCGACCTCGTAGGTCGGTTCAGTCGTCGCCCGGTCGCGCCACAACACCGCGGCCACTGCCGCGACGGCGACCAGATCCAGGATCACGGCCGTGGCGACGGTCCCACCCAAGCGCGCCACGAGCCCGCCGATCGACTGTCCGGCGAGCGCCTGGGTGCTCTGGGCCGTCAACGCGAGGTGCACATAGTCGGGCACGATGACGGCTCCCATGAGACCGGCCGGGAGCACGACCAGGAAACTGAGCGCGACCGCGACCGTGACGCCCACCACCGGCGGCCGCCAGCGGCCGCGCGCGAGAAAGTAGAGAAAGATCCCCCCAGGGTAACCCTTAAGCGCAGTGGCCACGCCAATCCAGAGCGCCGCGCGCATCTCCCGTGCTTGCTCGAGGTCGGCGATGGTGAGCGTGACCAGTGCGAGCAGGACGAGGTTGATGTTCAAATGCTGGAAGTTGCTCTGCAGCGGCTGCGCGACGGCGGCGACGGCCAGCACGACCGGCGTCCAACGACCGGCGTGACGATACCCACGAACCAGACACCAACCGAACAACGCGACATTGCCGATCGCCCACACGGCCTTCGTGAGCGGCAGGCTGAGTCGCGCCAGCAAGGCGAACGGGACCAGCGTGAGGATCGCGAACGGCGGCCAGGGGAGACCGATCGAGCCGTCGAAATCGGCGTACAACGCCTGACCGTGCAGCAGGCGCTCGGCCAGGCGGAGGTGGAACACAAAATCGCCGCCCGAGTGGAGGCCGATAAACGTATTGACCGCCGCGTACAAGCCCCCCAGCGCGAGCAGCGTGCGCCGCGCCCGGGGCGTCAACTCCGCCATATCCCCAGCGCCAGGCTCGCCCAGCCGGCGAGAAAGCACACGCCGCCGGCGGGGGTCACCGCGCCGAACGCGCGCGCGCCGGTCAGCGCGAGCGCGTACAGGGAGCCGGAGAAGAGCACCGTTCCCGCGACGAACAGCCATCCGGCCGCCCGCACGGGCGGCGCCGGCCAGCGGATCACCGCCCACGCCACGAGCAGCAGGGCGAGCGCGTGGTACATCTGGTAGAGCGCGCCGGTTTCGAACGCGGCCAACTGGTCTGGGGCGAGATGCGCGCGCAGCGCGTGCGCCCCGAATGCGCCGGCGGCCACGGCCACGAGCGCCGACACCGCGCCGAGCGCGGCGAACGTTCGGTCCATCAGTCGAGCCGGCGGCCCGTCACTTCGATGCGGCGGTAGCGCTCGATCCGGCCCGAGCCACCGACGAACGCGGAGCCCAACCAGCTCGTCAGCCCGACGACCATGGATGCGAGGATCGCGGCGCCGAGCCCCGAGAGCGAGAAGCCCGGCATGAGCCAGGCCACCAGGGCGACCGAAATCCCGTTCACGACCAGGATGAAAAGGCCCAGCGTGAGGACCGTGAGCGGGAGGGTGAGGATGAGGATGATCGGCCGGATGACCGCGTTCACGATGCCGAGCAGCAGCGCCGCGACCACGAGGTTGCCCCAGCCGTCGATCCGAACGCCCGGGACGATGGTCTCCGCCGCCCACAAGCCGAGCCCGGTGATCACGAGGCGGAAGAGGAACCCTTTCATGCCTGCAAAATACTAGCGTGCCTCCCGGCGCGCCCGGCCGGCCACGAACCGGGCCGTCACCCCGGGGTGCACCTGCACGCCGAGCCGCGCGTCGAACAAGATCGCCCCCACGAGCGAGTCGCCCACTCGCGACGCGCCGACGCCGGCGAACGGTCCCAGGTCCGCCGGCCAGCCATAGATCAGCGCCTGCTCCGGTGTGCCGTACCAGGTGGCGGCGAGCGTTTCGGCGCGCGGCGCCGCGAAGACCAGGGCGCCCTTGAAGTGGCACGTCCGGCCGACCGCGACCCGCGCCGTATCGAGTATCACGTCGGTGAGCTTGAAGCGATCGCCCATCTCGGGCAGCGTGACCGTATCCCCGCGCGCTACCACCCAGTGGCCGACGTAAGCTTGCGAGAAGCGCGTGCGCAGGTGCATCTCCGAGGAGCCGCACGGGTTCGCCGGCCCGCACGCGGCGAGCGTGGCGAGCAGGGTCCTCACCCCCTGTCCCCCTCTCCGCAGAGCGGAGAGGGGGGATGGCGGCCTGATGCATCGTTCCCCCTCTCGACGGTGTGGAGAGGGGGTCAGGGGGTGAGGCCTCACGGGGAGACGCTGTCGGTGGCTCGAATCCGGGCGCTCGCAGAATCCGCCGCCCGCATCGCGCTCCCCACGCCGCTCGCGCCGGGGATCCGCGACCGCGCGAGAATCGAATCCCGCTGGCGCTCGGTGAGCGAATCGCCGGCGGCGGCGGATTTGGCCGGCTTGCCGCCGGAACACCCGACGCAGAGTGCGAGGGCGATAGTCAGCGACCGGGTGCGCATGGGGCCTCCGAGGTGCGGGGGGTCATTTCCGTCGTAACAGCACGCCGTAGGCGATGACGTTCAAGACCAGTACGAGCGTGCCCAGCACCGCCTGCGTCGGTCGAGCGAGGTTCGCCGGGTAGAGCGTCGGCATCACATAGTGCTCGACGAATCCGCCGCCATATCCTTCGAGCCCGGCGCGGGCGCGCAGCGCGTTCTCGAGCGGGGTGAGCGGACAGATCCAGCCGCCGTACTCGATGGCGATCCCCCACACCGCGCACGGGACGTGCACCAGCGCGACCGCACGCCAGCGCCACGCGAGGAACCCGCCCAGCACGACGAACGCGACGAACGCCGCGTGCACCAGGACGACGCAGTCGGCGAGGATGCGGTAGAGCATCTTCAAGCTCCCGCCGTTTAAGCGCCCATCAGACTCTGGCACGGGCCGAACAGGCTCAGGATCGCGAACTCGATTACCGCGGGTAGCCCGAACAGGTCCAGGAACGCCTGGTACTCCGCGCCCGAGAGCGCGCTGCCGTCGGCTTGGCGGACCTGGATCCCGTCGTCGGTACCGCTGATACGGGCCCAGGGCACCTCGTTCACGTTGATCGCCAGATCAATCGTCACCGTTTCCGAGATCGGCGAGAGGTGGGTGATGGCGACGGTGCCGTGCATGGACTCCGTTTCGGCGCCATGGGTGACGCTGAATCTGGTGATCGTGATGGCGCTATGACTCGGATCCGACAACACCTTCGTCTCGTGCAACTCGACGTGAATGGCGGGATTGTCCAGGTCCCACGTGATATCGATCTGGCCGTCGGGATTATCGGTGTCGAGCTGCGTCGCCGCAAACGTCGCGCTGAACGTCAGGGTGTGCGTGCCGTCGCTCACGAACCCGGCGGCCGTCGCCGTGAACGCCGTCGCGGGGTTGCCGGTGACCTGGCCGCTGACCGTGTAGCCCGCGTACGTGATGGGACCGGGGCTCGCCGGTGTGCCATCCTTGACGATCACGTGAAGCTTGTCGACCGTAGGGGACGTCGTACTCTCGTCCACCAGATCGACGAAGCCCGTGGTGGTGAGCGGCGTCTCGGTGATGTGACCGGTGGTTGGGTCGACGGCATACAGGATGATGCGGACCCGGTCGCCGGACGCCGCCGGCGTGGCGCTCGGGTCCTCCAGGTACGCATGGGTCGTGACGTCCCACACGAACGTCTTCCCCAGGAGCGGCGCCGGGACGACGCTGGCACTGATAGCGCCGGAGAACGGTGCCGCGCTGCGGCGCAGCGCCAGGAGGCGCGCCGCGGCGTTCACGTCCAGCGTGCTCGATGTGCGGGGCGGCATGATCGGGGCGGCGCGCAGCAGGGCGCCGATCCGGCTCGGCGCGGCCACCGGCGAACCCGTCGACGGCTCGCTCACCTTGCTGAAGCTCTGGAACGTCGGCGACAGCAGCACGCCGGACACGGCCTGCAGATCGCTGCGCAAACCGGCGGGGTCGGACAGATGAGCCTGCGGGCTCAGGCTATCCTTACAAGCCGCGACGCCGAGCACGGCGGCGACCGCGAGGCCCCACCGGGTGTGACGGTGATGTAGTGGCATTCCCCTTAATACGACGAAAACCCCCGCCGGACCAGGGTCCGGCGGGGGCTCGCGTTGCCGTCGGGCGGTTTTAGGCGCCCATCAGACTCTGGCACGGGCCGAACAGACTCAGGGTCACGAACTCGATGGCTCCGGGTAGCGCGAACAGATCCAGGAAGGCCTGTCCCTCAGCCGCCGAGAGCTGGCTGCCGTCGTTGTGGAGTACGCTGATCCCGTTGTCGGTACCGCTGAAACGGGCCCAGGGTACGTCGTTCACGTTGAACACCAGGTTGATCGTCACCGACTCCGGGTCCGGTGCCCGCACGAAGGTGATGGTGCCATGTATCGACACCGTTTCGGAGCCGTGGGTGATGCTGAACTCGGTGATCGTGAGGGCGCCGTGAGTCGGGTCCGAGAGCACCAGCGTCTCGTGCAGCTCGACGTGAAGGGCCGGATTGTCCAGGTCCCACGTGATATCGATCTGGCCGTCGGGATTATCGGTGTCGAGCTGCGTCGCCGCAAACGTCGCGCTGAACGTCAGGGTGTGCGTGCCGTCGCTCACGAAGCCGACGGCCGTCGCCGTGAACGCCGTCGCCGGGTTCCCGGTGACCTGGCCGGTGACCGTGTAGTCCGCGTACGTGATGGGGCCGGGGGTCGCCGGCGTGCCATCCTTGACGATCACATGGAGCTTGTCGACCGCTGGTGCGGTGGTGCTCTCGTCCACCAGATCCACGAAGCCGACGGAAGTCAGCGGATTCTCGCCGATGTCACCGGTGTTCGGGTCGACGGCATACAGAATCATCCGGACCCCGTTCGGGTCTGCGGCGGGTGTGGCGCTCGGGTCCTCCACGTACGCATGGGTCGTGACGTCCCACACGAACGTCTTACCCAGCAACGGCGCCGGGACGACGCTCGCACTGATAGCGCCGGAGAACACCGCCGCGCTACGGCGCAGCGCCAGGAGGCGCGCCGCGGCGTTCACGTCCAGCGTGCTCGATGTGCGGGGCGGCGTGATCGGGGCGGCGCGCAGCAGTGCGCCGATGCGGCTCGGCGCGGCCACCGGCGAGCCCGTGGTCGTGTCGCTCACCTTGCTGAAGCTCTGGAACGTCGGCGACAGCAGGACGCCCGACACGGTCTGCAGATCGCTGCTCAAGCCTGCCGGGTCGGACAAGTGAGCCTGCGGGCCGGTGGTCTCCTTGCAAGCCGCGACGACGAGGACGGCGGCGATCGCGAGGCCCCACCGGGTGTGGCGGTGATGTGCTGGCATTATGCTCCTCCGGAGTGAGGGCGTTGGGGGGCGGGCGGGGGGCCGGGCGCTCGAGGCCTCGACCAAATTGCAACGTACCCCCGAGTGCGCCAATCGGACCGTGACGGGGCGCACGGTCCCGTTTCGTGCGGCCCGTGGAGGGGGAGGGACTTGGGGCGACGCGACTTAGGCGATGACACCGCCGCCGAGCAGGCGGCCGTCCGCGTCGTACAGGGCGCCCGACTGCCCGGGGGTGATCGCCCGCACCGGCTGGGCGAGATCGAGGGCGATCGTCCCGCCTGTGTACTCCCGCACCCGGCCGGGCACGGCCGGGGCGCGGTAGCGGCACTGCACCAGGACGGCATCCCCCGGCACCAGCGGCTCGGCGAGCCAGTTCACCTCGGCGAGCGTCACCGCATGGCCGAACAGCTCATTCCCGGAGCCGATCACGACCTCACGCGTCCCGGGGCGGATCGCCACTACGTACATCGGCTCGCGGAACCCGCCGGGGAGGCCGCGGCGCTGCCCGACGGTATAGCGCGCGAAGCCGGCGTGCTCCCCCACCACCGCACCGCCGGCGGTGACCAGGGGCCCCGGGCTCAAGGCCGGCGCGTCGGCGGGGAGATGGCGCTCGAGCACGCTCACATAATCGTCGTCCGGAACGAAGCAGATCTCCACCGACTCCGCCTTGTCGGCGGTGACGAGGCCGAGCCGGCGGGCCACGTCTCTCGTCTCGCGCTTGGTAAGCCCTCCCACCGGAGTGAGCATCCGCGCCACCACGGCGCGGTCGATGCCCCAGAGGAAGTACGACTGATCTTTCCGGGGATCGCGCCCGCGGAACAACGCACCGTCACGCGCGATCGCGTAATGGCCGGTGGCGACGTAGGTGCAGTCGAGGGCGTCGGCGTGGTACAGAAAATCGCGGAACTTGGTGAACGAGTTGCAGCGCACGCAGGGGATCGGCGTGCGGCCGCTCGAGTACTCGGCGACGAAGTTCGCGATCACGTCGTGGCCGAAGCGATCCTCGAAATTCAGCACGTAGTGCGGGATGCCGAGCTTGTGCGCCACGAGTCGAGCGTCGCTGATCGAATCGAGTGAGCAGCACGGACGGTCGGGCACCGCATCGCCGTAGCAGAACAGCTTCATGGTGGCGGCGACGACATCGTACCCCGCCTCCACCAGCAAGGCTGCGGCCACCGACGAATCAACTCCGCCGGACATCGCGACTAGAACGCG
>WNGD01003124.1_pt1 | contig 17029 bp, 13 predicted proteins | sample 5400671 | NCBI WGS metagenome assembly WNGD01 (sample SAMN13153369, study PRJNA577476) | soil metagenome | isolation source: 40 cm soil or saprolite under grassland replicate 2 | place: USA:California | collected 2016-06-15
CACATTGCCGGCATAGCCATCGAACAAGCAGCAAAAGAGCCTTTGCGGCGAACCCAAAACTGAATTCGGGCAAGCTCGCCGGGCAGAAATCAGAGAACCAAGAGCTGACCGGGTCCCGGGTTGCTCTTGTCACCACACTCCGAAATCTCAGCGACGGGCGAAACATTGTCGGTAATCGACCGTCTCACTTATTATCACATCACGGAGAGATAGATGGTCACTGCGAAGGAGCATAGCGGGTCTGAAAGACTCCGACGAGCGTCGACCAATTTCCAATGAAGAGATGCAGCGGCGAATAAAGAGCTGGCAGAAATAATCTCAACTACTTATTATCAGCGCGGAGGCACCATGCCCGAAGCATCTATACAAACGCCATCAGGTTTCAAAGAGCTTTCTAAAGCGGAACAGGTGCGTTACCTCCAGGCGCTTTGGGATCAAATTTCGGAACAGCCCGACGAGATTCCGGTGCCTGAAAGTCATCTGCGACTGGCCGAGAAACGACTGCGGCGTCATCGCAAGAATCCTGCGTCGGCGCGACCGCAGGCGGTTCTGACATGAGCCCTCCCTGACGGTCGGGCTACTGCCCCGATCCAGGCTACTTCTTAACCACCGTAATCCTTATCTGGGACGGAAACTGTTTCGAGTGATGCACCACGTTGTGCGCTACGACTCCGTTTGACTCGTCGTAGTTCTTTCCGCCGCTATTCAAGTTGCGATCGAAGCGCGGGAAGTTGCTGCTCGATACCTCCAGTCGAATCCGGTGGCCCACATCGAAGTAATTGCTCGTGTTCATCGGTTGCAGCGTGACCTTGTAAATCCTTCCGGGTTCCATCCAGACAAGCGGCTTGTCATAGCCGTTACGATACCTGAGGCGCTGAATTGTCTCGTCCAGATTATAGGCGCGTCCGTCGGGATACACATCGATCAGCTTCACGGTGAAGTCCGTGTCCTTAACGTCTGAAGACACGTAAAGCGTCACCTCGATCGGACCGCTGACTTCCAGTCCTTCCTTTAATGGCTCCGTGCTGTAAACCAGAATGTCGGGTCGCTCTTCCATCTTGCGCTGATCAAATGCTCCGCCCTGCACCGCGTTTCCGGTGCAGCAGACATTGCCGCCATACGACGGGACAGGATTCATCGGGTCGTAGTCGAATTTATCCGCGCCATCCGTCGCCGGGGCCGAGTCGATCAGCGCGCCGTCGCCGTTGACTGTGTTTGCCTTGCCACCGCTCGACAAAAAGAAGGTGATCGGCTGGGCTCCTTTGGGCGGCCAGGTATCAGACGACTGCCATTTGTTGATGCCCATCGTGAAGTAGCGCACCTTCGGAATTGTTTCCAGGATGTTATTACTTTCTCCTTTAAGAAAGCGATCGAACCACGCCCAGGTCAGCTCGTCATAATTCAGCCGCGCATCTCCCATGCTGCGCTCGCCGACGATCGTGTTTTCGGTGGCCCGCTTGTATGCGCAGTGAAGCGTCGGCGCAATCACTGCGTACTGCTGATTAGCGATTTCCGGCTTGGCTGTTTTGCGAACGTGATTGTAAGCGGCGAGGTTCGGCCCAACTGATACATCGTACCAGGACATGAACCAAAAGCCCGGCACGTCGATCGTCATGTTATCGTGCCACAATCCACCTTTGTACCACGCCGGATCGTTTGGCGCGCGCTTGATCATCGCGCCGCCTGTGTCCACGGACATTTCATCGACGAAGATTCCGCGCGGCCCATCGACGGCTTTCAAAATATCCATCTCGGGAAGATGACGCAGAGCCTGCGACCAATCAACCGGCGGCGACTGCTGCGCGAGATCGAATGACTTCGACACACGAATCAAATCCTCCTGCGAAGTAGCGGTCGAAAACATTGGCCGTACCTGGTTCTGTTCGCCGTAGATCCAGGCGATGAAAAGCATCTGCACTGCGCCGCCGCGATACCAATTGCCTTGCTCGAAATACGGAGCGACGCGTCCCACACCCGCGCCGAACCCCTGCGGGATGATCGCGGCGAGGGCGGGATTGCCCTGAGCTGCGACAGCTAATTGCCATTCGGCAGTCGAGGAGCAACCTATCAAGCCGACCTTGCCGTTGGACCACGGCTGCTTGGCGATCCACGAGATCGCGTCATCGCCATCACTCAACGGCGGGCCAAGGATGTCGTAATTCCCCTCAGAGAAAAAGTGGCCGCGCTCGTTCATCTCGACGAAGGCGTAACCGCGCTTGACAGCGTCGAGTTCATTGCTCATATCGCGCGGCACGCCGTTGCGCACATCCCAGAAATTGAAATTGTACGGCGTGCGGACAAAAACGGTCGCGTATTTCTTTGAAAGATCTTTCGGGCGATAGACATCCGCTGCCATGCGCTTGCCGTCACGCATCGCGACCATCAGTTTGCGATCGACAACTGCGATCGACTGCAATTCTTTCTCGATCGAGTTGCGACGGGCGATTACTTCCGGAGTCAGACCGGCCCGCTGTTGCGCGTCAACAGTTTGATAGTGACTGACTGAAAGAGTAGTGGCGAGTAAAGCCAAGCTGAAGGTCAGGGTCAGCAAGACAAATCTTCGCATGGATCCTCCTGCAAGATATCGGGGCCTTACCGCACATCAGGCGGCGGACCCGCACGGTTCACAGATTATGCAGATCAGGCGCTTTCGGCGCGAGATCGATTAAATAGTACTGCTTTCCCCAGCCGAGGCACCTACATCGCGCGCCTCTGGCGCTTCGAATGCTCGCTAGTTGGTTATCCCGCGCCTTCGGCCCTTAACGGCCGAATGTTCTGATTCATGTGAAAGAAGTTGGTCGGGTCGTATTTCGTTTTGATCTCTTGCAGCCGACTATAGTTGGGACCATACGCGGCTACGGCCGGATCACCAGGCTCATCGTCGCCCAGGTAATTTACATAGCGCCCTGATCCGACGAACGGCTCCATTTGGCCGTAACTCTGCCGCGCCCAGGCTATGCACCGATCGTTTTCGGCAGGCTCCATCCACTGTGAGACGAAAAGCAGATTGTAGCCGTCCGCGCGGTGCGGGAAAGCAGTGTTGCTGACACCGACGCGAGCTGCAGCCCCGTGAACATGTTCAAGGAACATCTGGCCCATCGGTGTGGGACAGGCACCGAAGCACTCCGTCACCGCGTCGATGGCATCGTCACTTAGTTCTTTGAGGAAACTCGACTTCCAATAGTTGAGCGCCCCTTTCGGATAGGCGGCGTCAAGCATGCTGTTGAGTTGACTGTATGGCATTGGACCAATCGCATCCATTACGGGCGGACCGAATTCTTTAAGCGGGCGTACTGCCTTTTCACCAGCGTCAAGCGAGCCACAGGAACACGCGGCGATCGCTGCGAGTTTCGCCCCCTCGGGCGAATAAATGAAACCAGCAACTAGAGTGAGCTCATCGGGCAGCGATGCAGTGGTATCGCGGAAGAACCTCAGCACGTCGCGAGCGCGCTCAAATGGATGGGCGACCAAACCGCCGGTGATCATTGGCCCAACGGGGTGGAGCTCGTACTCGAATGAGGTGGCGACGCCGAAGTTTCCTCCTCCACCTCGAACTGCCCAAAACAGATCGGGATGTTCGTCTTCACTGGTCAGCAACGCCTCGCCTTTCGCGGTAACCAGCTCAACAGATCGAAGATTGTCGAGTGCCAGGCCGTACTTCCCCATCAGCCAGCCCAGTCCACCGCCGAGCGTGAGTCCGGCGATTCCGGTTGAAGAAACCACACCTCCCGTGACCGCCAGGCCATGCAACTGCGTTTCGCGATTAAACTCGGCCCAGGTCACACCGCCCTGTGCCCGTGCGGTCCGGGCCTGCGGATCCACGTGAACGCCTTTCATCGGCATCAAGTCGATCATCAGTCCGCCTTCGATAGTCGCACGCCCCGCCACGTTGTGGCCGCCACCACGAACTGCCACCTCGAGATTTAGCGTTTGCGCAAGCTTGACTGCGTCGACCACATCGGCGACTCCATGACAGCGCGCAATTAGCAGAGGGTGCTTATCAATGAGACCGTTGTGAACTTTTCTGGCTTCTTCATAGCCCGCGTCAGTGGGCCGCAGAAGTTGACCAGAGAATCTGCCGGCAAGCTCGCTTACAGCCGGGTCGAAAGCGGGATTTGGCGTCATGTCGTGTTCTCCTTCGATGCAAGTGTGATCAATGACAAGTCTGATAACGACAGTTATTCAGGCCACGGCGATTCGCGTCTCTAGCGATGTCGCGGTTTGGCAGAAAAAGATTCAGGCGGCCGATTGCTTGGACTCCGTGCGGGGATTGTACTACTCAAATTTCATTAGTTGGAGCAAAAAACATTAAAAGCTGGCGCAAGTAGAGGTTCACTAGTCCAGTCGCGCGGGAGGTTTAACACTATCTGAACGCAACTTCACGCGACCGGAGCCTTCCCACCTGATCGCTGGCGCAGCGGAAGCAAGTAATCTACAATGGTCGCGCTTCGAAAAAAGCCCGGACAAGGATTCCCCCAAAATCACGGCGTGGCAATTGACGCGCGCACAAGAATTGGCCGCTATGAAATCTGCTCCCAACTCGGCGCGGGTGGAATGGGTGAGGTCTACCTGGCCCAGGACACCAAGCTCGATCGCAAGGTCGCTTTGAAGATTCTGCCGGACGATCTCGGAGGCCACGACCGCGTGCGTCGCTTCCTGCAGGAAGCGCGGGCTGTTTCCGCGCTGAATCATCCAAACATTCTCACGATCTACGAAATTGACGAGATAGATTCAGCGCAATTCATCGCGACCGAGTTCATTGAGGGCGAGACGCTGCGCGCGCGAATGAGAATTGTGCCCCTTAAACCCTCAGAGGCGATCGATGTCGGTATTCAAGTCGCCTCCGCTCTTTGTGCCGCTCACAGCGTGGGCATTGTCCATCGCGACATCAAACCCGACAACATCATGCTTCGCCGCGATGGCATTGTGAAAGTTCTGGACTTTGGCATAGCCAAGCTCGCCGCCCCCCGACCGGCAGCTCTCGCCGCCGGGGAAGCGCCCACGCTGGCTCTGGTCAATACTGAGGCAGGTATGATCCTTGGCACTGCGCACTATATGTCACCCGAACAGGCCAGAGGACTTGAGGTAGATGAACGGACGGACATTTGGAGTCTGGGCTGTGTGCTCTACGAAATGGTGGCCGGCCGTCAGCCATTTTTGGGTGCAACGGCGCTGGATGTAATGAGCGCGATCCTCAACCGTGAACCAGACTCACTCGCACGTCAAACGCCGGAAAGAGGGGACGAGTTGGAGCGTATTGTCAGCCGCGCGCTGCGCAAAGACCGCGGAGAACGCTATCAGACTGTCAAGGACCTGCTAATCGACCTCAAAGAGCTGAATAGCGAGCTGGAATTGCAGACCAAGAGGAGTTCTTCTTCCGAGAAGAGTGTCCAGTCACTATCGCATTCTACAGACTCGGTCGCTTCATCCGTGCCCGAAAAGTCGATCGCTGTTCTCTATCTCGAAAATATGAACCCGGAAAGTGACAGCGACTATTTTTGTGCCGGCATCACCGAGGACATCATCACGGACCTCTCAAAGATTAAGGAACTGAAAGTGGTCTCGCGGACTGACGTCCTTCCATTCCGTAACAAGGAAGTAAACACCCGGCAGGTAGGTGAAGCTCTGCGCGTAAATTACATCCTGGAGGGAAGTGTTCGAAAAGCTGGTAATAAGATTCGCATCACAGCGCAACTCATCAACGTTCGAGATGGTTATCACCTTTGGGCCGAACGGTTCGACCGTCTGGTCGAAGACATATTTGATGTCCAAAATGAAGTTTCTCAAAAGATCGCTGAGGCCCTGAAGATCTCCCTCACGGAGTCTGAGAGACAACTGCTCGCGAAGAAACCCACGGATGATCTGAGAGCTTATGACTTCTACATGCAGGGCAGAGAACTGTTGTACCTAAAGGGAAAGAAGAATACTGAGAAGGCAATTCTGATGTTTGAAAATGCCATCGCTATCGATCCGGGCTTTGCATCTTCGTACGCCGGATTGGCCGAAGGCTATTCATACATGTATGAGTGGTATGATGGAAATCCTCTTTGGCTGGGCAAAGCAATAGAGACTGATCAAAAAGCTCTGACGCTCGATCCTACTTCCTTAGAAGCTCAGTTTGGCATTGCGATGGTTTACTTCCATCAGAAAAGATTTTCCGAATCGAAACGCACCATCGAGGGAATTCTTAAAGAAAACTCTGAGTTCTACCCTGGCTACCTTCGACTTGGCATGATTGCCGAACTGTCGGGCGATCTTGATTGCGCGCTAAGGCACTATAGCCGGGCGGCCGAATTGAAGCCGCACGACGAAGATGCCTGGAGATTTCTGGTGGGGATCAATCGCAGGCTCGCCAACGTCGAAGCCGCCGAAGAAGCGGCGCTGAAGGTTATCGAGGTCACTTCACGAAAACTGGAGGCGAGTCTCGAGGACATTATTGTGATGAGTAAACTTGCCGAAGCGTATGCGCGGTTCGGTGGGAAGGAAGAAGCACATGCGACGCTTAAACGAGTCTTTGAACTGGAGCCGAATGACGGCCTGGCAGTCTATAATTGTGCCTGTGCATATGCTCTTCTCGGAGAAGGACGAGCAGCGCTCCTTTCACTTCGGCGCGCTTTTGAGAACGGATTCAGAACAGCAGCGTACTGGGCCAAAACTGATAGCGCTTTCGATGCGATGCGCGGTGATGTAGAGTTTCAACAACTGGTTGCTGAATTGCAATAGTTTGAGCTTTGTACTTCGTGCTTTGAATTTCAAAGCGTCAGCGCCAGGTACAAAAGTACGATTAAATGGAGAATGTCGATGCCCAAATATGTCATTGAGCGAATGGTGCCCGGAGCCGGCAAGATGTCGCCCGCCGAATTAAAAACGCTGTCGATGAGATCCTGCAATGTGCTGAATCAGTTGGGTCCTCAGATTCAATGGGTTCAAAGCTATGTCACCGAAAACAAGATCTATTGCGTCTATAATGCTCCGAATGAAGAGCTGGTGCACGAGCATGCTCGTCTCGGAGGCTTCCCAGCGAATCACGTCGCCCAGGTCAGGACGATTATCGATCCGACAACCGCCGATGACTGACTCATAAGCCATGGATCTTCGATCAATCCAGAAACCCTTGAAAGAAAAATACCGCAGCGACCCGAACAGCTCGCGGATCACTTTGAAAGCTCATAGCACTGAATCTGATATTCCGGTCGCCTGCTCTGTCGAAGTCGGTCAGAAACTTTTTGACGCGCAGGCTCATCGTGGGGTTGGAGGGCCAGGGACGGCTGCTTGTTCAGGAGACCTTTTGCTTGGAGCTCTGGCCGCTTGTGCTCAGCTCACTTGCCAACTCGTCGCGACAGCGATGGGAATACCGGTTGATCATATTCGCGTGGACGTGGAAGGAGAGATGGATCTTCGGGGCACTCTGGGGATTTCAAAGGACGTGCCCGTTGGTTTTCAGGACATACACGCCAGGTTCGATATAAGCGCACCACAAGCTACACAGGAACAACTGGCCGCGCTGAAAGAGAAAACAGAACAGTACTGTGTTGTGATGCGGACTCTTGCGCAACCCCCGGCAATCAAAACGAGCTGGTTAGTTAGTCAGCCATGACCTGATCTGAGGTCAGATGTCGGATGTCAGAGATCAGAGTGCGAATAACGAAATCCAAGGGCCGGCATGGCCGGCCCTTCAGGAGGCGATCGATTCTCACCAAACAGTCTAACGCTGTTATGGCTGGGTCGGTGGTGTCGGTTTTGTTTGCTGCGTCAGACCGCGGTTGAGAAGCATCTTCACTTCCACACGGCGATTCTGGGCGCGTCCAGTCGCGGTGCTGTTGTCGGCGACCGCTTCCGTCTTGCCGTAACCCATCGGCGTCACGAAACGCCGTAGCGGAATCTTGTGATACACCGCCAGGTACTGGACCACTGCATCGGCCCGCTCACGGCTCAGCCGGAAATTCTTCGCTTCGCTGCCGGTAGAATCCGTGTGGCCGGAGACTTCGATCATGAACGCTTTCGCACTTGTGGCCTTGGTGGCAAAGGCGTCAAGTTGTTGTTTGGCTTCGGGTGAAAGCACCGCGCTGTTTACTCTGAAGGTTACGGCGACATTTTCCTGCACGTCGTAATCATCCAGGGCCGAAACGCGTTCGTTCACCGCGGTTACTTCCTGTCGCGCCTCCGCGGCGATGGCGTAGAGCTCATCCATCTGACCTGCTATGCGCTGTTGGTTCTCTTCCACCGGCGTGACGCGTGTATCGGAGGTGACTGCTGCCCTCATGTCGGATTCGTTGAACCGAATCTTGTCTGCCACGAGTTGCCCCTGCGCGTCGCCCCGTCCCTCTACTTCCACGATCAGCCCGCGCAGAATATCGGTGACGGGATATTTCTTGCCACCATGAAGAAAACCTCCATGGGTCTTAATGCTGGTGTTGTCGGTGATGAGGACTTGATAATCCGTACGGCTCCGGTCGCGGATGGTGAAGGTATCGGCCTCGCGTGAGATGACGACACCCTGGAATTTCATCTTCGAGCCGCTGGGGACGGACCGGAGATTTATGTTTCGGTTGTTGGGGGTCTGGTTCTTTGAGATTTGCGCGGACACCAGCGGCGCTATCGCCGTCAATAAGGCCAGGCCGCAAATCATGGTGAATGCTCGAAGTCTATTGCTTGCACTATTGCTCATAATCAGCTCCTTACGGTTTGATAGGAATGCCACAAGACATTCCGGGTGTTCGTCGGTCGGGGCGATTTGACCCCCGGTTTCAACACTGAGCGACGAAACTCGATATTGTTTCCTAATCCGCTCCGAGTTTTGTTGCAAAAGAGCGATTCTTACCTGTTAAATCGCCAGCCGGTTCGGAGATCGGGGTTCGGCACGGCAGCACTCGATATCTGTGGAGAGAAGAGCGGGTGACGAAGGCGAGTGCTTACGTCTTGTACGATCAAGGCGAAGGCTGAAACAGAAGCCCGACTGTTAGGGCTTAACCAGTACGATGAAAAGACGGAGCCCTTGCTGACGCGCGGGCTTCTGCTTGGGACTCAGGGCGCGGTGTAGGGCGCAAGCCGCTGTCTTAGCTCATCTGGAATCGTGACTGTTTCAAAAGTATCTTGCCGCACCGCCGCGAGGACGAAGTGAGCATCTGCAATAATCTCTGCTTCGCTTTTGCGGCGCACTTCAAAGTTCAGGCGCATCGACTTGTTGCCGAACCTGCCGACATAGACTGACACTTGCAGCAGATCGTCCAACTGCGCCGCGTGATGGAAGTCGCATTCCAGGTGTACGCGCGGCAGCCAGATGTCGAGTTCGTCAAACATCACACCGTAAGGCAAGCCAACGGCGCGGAACAACTCCGTCTCAGCGAATTCGAAAAAGCGGATGTAGGCGCCGTAAAAGATGATGCGCGCGGCATCGACGTCACCCCAGCGCACGCGCTCTTCGATGGTGAATTTCCAGGGCTCATTCATTCCGTAATCTGTCAAATCTGCGTAATCTGCGGATTGAAGAGTTCGCGCTTCAGGGTTCCAGGTCGCGCAAAAATTTTGTCAGCGCGCGATTGAAGCTTTCGGGTTGTTCGATATTAGAAACGTGACCGGCGCCCTCGATCACTTCTAGCCTCGAGCCTCCAATCTCGCGGTGCATCTGTTCCGCTTCTTGCAGCGGAGAAATCACGTCTTCGCTGCCGACGATGATCAGCGTTGGCGCAATTATGCGCCAAAGAAACGGCGTCTGATCGCGGCGCTGACCCATCCCCAGCTGAGCCGACGCCGCACCTTCCGGCTTCGTGTTGAGGATCATCTCGCGCACGCGCGCGACAACTTGCCAGCGTCGGGCCAGCGTCTCCGGGGCAAGCAACTTCGGCAACATCGCGTCGGCGATCGCCTCCATGCCTTCCTGCAAGGCTTTTGCGGCTTGCTGCTCGCGGTTTGCGCGCGCCTCTTCAGTGTCGGCCTGGGCGCGCGTGTCTGCGAGCACAAGCCCGCGCGCGCGTAGGGGAAACAACCGGTAAAGAGCCAGCGCGACGTAGCCGCCCATCGACAGACCACAAACTGCCGCGCGTGAGATTCTCAGCGTTTCCAGCAGGGCGGCGACATCGCGGGCCATCTCGTCCATCGTAGCCGGGCCGGCCATCACCGTCGTCTCGCCGTGACCGCGCAGATCGGGCGCGATCACCCGGAAGCGTAGCGCCAGCGCTTCGACTTGTTCGCTCCACATCGAGCGGTTGAAGGGATAGCCGTGCAGCAGCACGACGGCCGCGCCCGAACCGGCTTCGTCATATCCCATTTCAATACCGCGGACATGAACTTTTGTCATAGCGATTGCACTTGAGTTGCGCCGACGGTGTGATCCAGAGCGGCGTAGCACGTGGGAGTTTGATTTGCAACGCCACGCTCAATACAAAACCGGGAGCGGGTAGCGACCGGATCCTACGCTCAACGATGCTTACGTTCTCACAAGAAGCACCGCGTCGAATTGCCAGTTGAGTTTAGCATCCGATCGCATCCACCACCCCGCGCGGGTTGCCCGCGCGGGGACCCCGGTCCGCTCCCGGTTCTGTAGCGACGGCATCTCGCACACAGTTTCAAGCTGACTCACGACCGCCCGAATCTCGATCTCGGCCGACCAGGTTCGAGACGACCATAATCAACTGTGCCAACTCAACAGGCTTCGTCAGATAATCCTGAAAACCGGATGACAGGGCACGTTGACGATCCTCCTCTCTGGCATACGCCGAGATCGCGATCGCCGGGATCAACCTCGCGTGGTCGTCATCAAGCGCTCTGACTCGTCTTAACAGCTCGTAGCCGTCCTCGCCAGGCATCGCGATGTCCGAGACGATGACGTCCGGCCTCGATTCTTTGATTCTGGCGATCGCTTCATCGGCAGACAGCGCCGCGGTGATCTTCGCGTCCCGCCCGGTCAGAGATGCGGCAATCATTTCCAGAGAGTCGCGGTCATCGTCGATGAGTAAGATGTGCAAACCAGTCAGAGCCGTGGGACATTGTGCAATCGTTTTTTCCGAATCTAATGGCAGAGTGTCGTTCCGCGGTCTCGTCGTTACAGAGCAGGCGACCGGCAACCTAACGGTAAAGGTTGCGCCTGTGTGCACCCCGGCGCTCTCGGCCAGCACGGTCCCGCCGTGAATCTCGACCAGATGCCGAGCGATCGCCAGCCCCAGACCCAAACCGCTGTGCCGTCGGGTCGTGGTGCTATCGGCCTGACGAAACCGATCGAAGACGAAAGGCAAAAAGTCCCGCTCTATGCCCTGGCCGTTATCGGCCACTCTGATTTCAATACACGAATCCGCGTGCCGGACCGCGACCCGCACCCAACCACCCGACGGTGTGAACTTGATCGCGTTTGAAAGAAGGTTCCAGACCACCTGCTGCAAACGGTTCGAGTCTCCCGACACCATCGCCGGCTGCGCGTCAAACTCCGTCTCGATCTGAATTCCCTTTGCCTCGGCAGTCGGACGAACCACGTTAATTGCAGCTTCAATAACCGGCACCAGTTCGATCGGCTGGAGATCGAGGTAAAGATTACCAGTAATAATTCGCGAGACGTCGAGGATGTCGTCGATGATCTGAGATTGAGCTTTGGCATTTCGCCTGATCGTTTCAATGGCGCGGGCTGCCACGCTCTCGTCCAACCCCCCCGCCTCCAGCATGCGTGACCAGCCAAGAATTGCCGTTAACGGCGTGCGCAGTTCGTGCGAGACAGTCGCGAGAAACTCATCCTTCAAACGATTCGACTCTTCGGCAGCCGCTCGCGCACTGCTTTCGCGCCCCAGCAGCCGCACGTTTTCAATGGCCACGGCCGTCAGATTCGCGGCCATGCGCATTGCCGTGACGTGCTCCGCTTTGTAAGCCGCCCGCTCGTAGCTTTGCACTTCAATCGCTCCAATGGTGCGCCCCATGACCGCCATCGGCGCGGCCAGCGAACATTGTGGCCGCAACCCATTGTCCGGACCGACTATGACGCCCGGATGACCTCGTGTCGCATTCATGTAGTCATCAGTGATGATTATCTGGCCGGTCCTGACGGCGCGGCTGTTCGGCCCCTCGGCAGTTATGGGCATGGGCGGCAGTTCGGAAGTATCAATCTCCTGATCGTCACCCCAACCGTAGCAGGCCGTGCGAGCGTTGCGCGCCGGATCGTAGAGGGACACAAAGAACCCATCACACGGAACGGAAGCGACGGTAAACTCGCGCAGCCCGCGAAAGATTGTCAGCAGTTCGCGCGCTGTGCCCAGCGCCTGGGCCAAGCTTGCGATTCTTTCCAGCATTCGCTCATATTCGGTGAGCGCGCGCTGATCAGCCTCGCGCAGCGCCTCTTCCGCGCGCCGGCGCTCGCTAATATCGCGAGCGATGCCCTGAACGCCGATTGGTTGGCCGTCCTTGAAGATCAGACGGCTGCTAATCTCGAGCGTAAGCAAGCGACCACCCTTGGCGGGAATGTCCACTTCGTAATTTGTTCGTTCTTCGCCGGAAAGTTTGCGGTGCAGCATCTCCCGGGCCGAAGCGAGCGACGCCGGAGTCAGGAACTTGCTCATGTTCATCCCGAGTAGTTCGCCCTGACTGTAACCGGTGACGATCTCGCCGGCCTTGTTAATTGAGGTGACGTTACCTTCGAGATCCAGCGTGTAAAGAATATCGCTGGCGTTCTCGATGAGTTCGCGATAGCGCTCTTCGCTCTCTTTGAGAGCTGCTTCCGCGCGCACAAGAGCGCGGCGATGCCGCTCGGGTTTTGAATCTCCTGAATCCATTTACTAGTAAGTCGAGAGCAAAGAAGATTGCCGCCAACCGCAAACAGATTTCTTCAAATCACTTGATACGACTGGTACGCCGCCGCAGAAAATCTATCAAAACAAACTGCGAAAGATTGCCGGGATTGGCGAAGTAAGCCTTGCCGTTAGTCATCGCCGTCATCTGTTTGACGAACTCCACCAGATAGTAATCGCTCGCCAGCATGAACGTATTGATCATGATACCAGCTTTGCGGCAAGCCTGAACTTCCCTGAAGGTTGCTTCCATCACAAATGGATCGCCGCCCATTGAGTTTTTATAAAGCCGTCGCCCTACAGAACCCGGAGCGGTAGCGATGGGGTCAAAGCCGCGGTTTGCACTTCCTGGCGACGTGCTCGCTCCTTCAACAAAACACGCCGTCGGTTTTCCGTCAGTCACCATCACGATCTGTTTCATCTCTTTGCGCTGCGCTTGCAGTATCCGCCGCGCCAACCGCAATCCTTCCGCCGTGTTCGTATGGTATGGCCCTACCTGCGTCGTCGCGAGCTTCGCCAGCGGCAACTCTTCGGCGCCGTCGTGAAACAACACTACTTTCAAAGAGTCACCCGGATACTGCGTTCTGATCAAATGGGCCAGCGCCAGCGCAACCTTTTTTGCCGGAGTAAACCGATCCTCGCCGTAGAGGATCATCGAATGCGAACAGTCGAGCATCACTACCGTCGCGCACGATGATTGATAATCGCATTGATGCACATGAAGGTCGCGATACTCGAGGTTGAGCGGCACTTTCAAACCTTCGCGCTGAATTGCGGAAAGCAAAGTTGTGTTCACGTCGAGGTTTACAGTATCGCCAAACTGGTAAGGCTTGCTGGCTGCCTCCGCTTCAATACCGGTCGAGAGGTGCGACGTGTCGTGGCGCCCGAAAGAACTTTTGCCCATGCTCCCAAGCAGGCTTCTCAGCGTTTTATATCCGAGAAAATCAAGGCCCTTCTCCGTGACTTCAAATTTGACGTTGCGCGGCAAAGGCTCGCCCACCGTCCCTGGTCCACCACCCATTTGCTCTCGGGCTTGCTGCGTCTGCGGCTCTTCGCGCAAAGTGAGATAACCCTCTTCAACCAGCCGTTCGATCAGTTGGTTGAGCATCTCCTCGAGCTGCGAGCCTTTGAACTTGCCTTCATTCTGCGAGAGCATCTCCTGAATCTGCCACTGTTCCAGCAAACCCTGATCCATCAACGCCTGCAGCAGCGCGCGGCGCAGCGCATCGAGCGTGGTGTCCTGCGGCGTTCTTTGCCTGGTCCAGTAGTAATCGTCGTCGTAACCGGAATAGAGCAGCGAATCCGACAGCGCCTCCATCAGATCGCCGAGGTTGAGCGACGCGACATCGAGACCGTTGAACTTTCCGTAGCGGATGAATCTCATTTCTTAACCAAGTCATCAGAGGCCACAGATATACACGGATTTTCACGGATTGATTTACGGATGTTGTCGAAGATCAGTCGCTTGAATTCTGGCTTGAGGCCAAAGTTAAGGAGCAAACCAACTTCAATTTCCGTTGCGCGCAGATAGTTAAGTAACTGGGCTTCGTGAGAAGAGTCCAAGGCCCGCGCAGCTTTGAGTTCAAGCAATACACAATCTTCCACGAGCATATCAGCGGTGAAGTTTCCAACGCGATGGCCGCGGAACCAGACAGGGATCTCTATTTGGCGACAAACCTGGAGGTTCAAGGATGTCAGGGCGACCTCAAGTGATTTCTCGTAGACTGATTCGAGGAAGCCATGCCCGAGTTCGTTGTACACCTCGAAAAACGCACCAATGACCTTTTGAGTCGTTTCTCCGTGTTTGAATCCGTGTCTATCGGTGTTCATCTGTGGCAGTCTCAGCTATATCTTCCCGTCTCCGTTAAATCATCATAGATCATCCCGCGGCGATCCTTCTTTGCTTTGGTCACCGCGGTGTAACCGCCTTCTTCGTTGCGGCTGATCTTGTTCTCGGCGTAGAGGCCTTCGAGAACGAACTCGCACGCGGCTACCACTTGCGCGTCATCCGAACGCTTGAAAGTGAAGGGAATCATTGCCGCATCGATCAGCTCGGGAACGGCTTCGAGTAGACCAAGACACTCCGTTGCGGACGCCGTGTCGGCAAGCCGTAGATTATTTCCTTCGTCAAACCAGCGAATCGCATTAGCGAAATCAATGCCGACGAAATAGCCTTCAAAGATCTCGCCGGCGGCGTGCTTAATCAAATCCTTCGCGATGCGGTTGGCGCCGATCTGCTCGCCTTCGTATTCCAATTCCATCTTGCCGGTCATCGAAGGGATCGCGGCGTAAATGTCCGCGATTCGTGGCACGATCTCGTCTTCGCCAGTCAACAGCGCGCGCCGCTCGGCGTTCGAGACGACGGACTCCGTAACTGTAATGGGCATCCGTTGCGAAACGCCCGAATGCTTGTCGATCCGGCTGTCGTCGCGGGCTTCGAAAGCGATCTGTTCGATCGTTTCGCGAATGAAATCGGGAATATGCAAACGCGCCTTTAATCCACCAGGCAAGCCATCGCGATTGACCCACGCTTCCTGCTTTGTGATTTCGACTGCCGTCTGCAACTCCGCCGGATAGTGCGTCATGATCTCGGCCCCGATGCGATCTTTTAATGGCGAGATAATCTTGCCACGCGCGGTGTAGTCTTCGGGATTCGCGGAAAAGATCAGCATCACGTCCAACGGCAGACGCACCGGGTAGCCCTTAATCTGGACGTCGCCCTCCTGCATGATGTTGAAGAGACCAACCTGAATCTTGCCGGCAAGATCTGGCAGCTCGTTGATCGCAAAGATGCCGCGATTCGCGCGCGGCAACAGCCCATAGTGAATCGTCAACTCGTCGCTCAAGAGGTGTCCGCCCTTGGCGGCTTTGATCGGATCGACGTCGCCGATGATGTCGGCGATAGTCACGTCAGGTGTCGCAAGTTTCTCAACAAAGCGCGCGTCGCGACCAACCCAATCGATGTGCGTCACGTCGCCGTGCAGCTCTATTGTCTGGCGGCCGTAAGCAGAAATGGGATGAAAGGGGTCGTCGTTGACTTCCGAGCCGGCAACAATCGGGATCGATTCATCAAGCAACTCTGTTAACTGACGAATGATGCGGCTCTTGGCCTGGCCGCGCAGGCCCAGCAGGATCAGGTTGTGCTTCGCGAGAATCGCATTGATCAATTGCGGAATGACGGTTTCATCATAGCCGACAACGCCGGGAAAGAGTTTCTGGCCGGCGCGTAGTTTCTTGATCAGGTTCGCGCGCAGCTCGTCTTTGACCGAAACGCTCTCGTAGCCGCTTGCCTTAAGTTCCCCTAGAGTCCTTGCTGGTTCGATTGTCATATGTTCAAACGATTCTAACCGCAAAGGGCGCAAAGTACGAACGCAAAGCGCAAAGAGGTTTCCTCTGCGTTCCTTTGCGAACCCTTTGCGCCCTCTGCGTTTAATTGCTCGTTCGGCCGGCGACGTACACGCCGTCGGACCTGTGCGAGACTAGCCCATCGGCGATTAGCTTTTCGAGGTGCGCCAGGACGGCGCGTTCGGCCATGCCGTGCGCTTTGGGGGAGACGTCGGTGTAGACGCGAGCGACGATTTCTTTGGATGTCGTCGTGCCGTCGCGCACGACTCTCAGAATGTTCGCTTCGCGTTCAAGGCGGTGCGCAAGGTACTGCTGAATCCTGGCATAAGGATTAGCGATCGCCGGTCCATGCCCGCCAAAAATCACCGAGAGATTTGGCAGAGTCCGTATCCTTTCAAGCGAAGCGAGATAGTCGCGCATGTTCCCTTCCGGCGGATCGATCAAGACGGAACCCAAGCCGACAATGTTATCGCCCGAGATCAAAGTACCGGTTCGCGCTTCGTAAAAGCAAAGATGTCCGCGCGCGTGACCCGGCGTGTGCAGCGCGCGCAGTGAAATGCGCGGTTCGCCTTCGAGTTCGATTGTCTCGCCGTCTGTGATGAAGCGACCGACCCGAATGTCATCGCCCAGCGCTGCGGCGGTCAGTTCGTGTGCGGCAACCCCCGGCGCTCTGGCTCGATGAGTCTTTTCCAGATGTTGCTTGAGAGCGTTGACGCCGCCGACATGATCGGGATGCAGATGCGTCAGAACGATCTCGCGCACGGTTCTTCCTTCAGCCAACAACTCGTCGAGGCACCTGGCGAGCGCCTGTTGTTCGTCTTCGTCTGGCGACGCAGGATCGACCACCAGTATTTCGCGCGAGTTGTAAATAACGTAGCAGTTCGTATGTGTCGCCGGTGGTTTCGTCGGCGTGCGCACGG
>WNGD01028870.1_pt1 | contig 17025 bp, 14 predicted proteins | sample 5400671 | NCBI WGS metagenome assembly WNGD01 (sample SAMN13153369, study PRJNA577476) | soil metagenome | isolation source: 40 cm soil or saprolite under grassland replicate 2 | place: USA:California | collected 2016-06-15
CAATGCCGCGTAGTTAGGCGCGGGGGTGGTCTGTCAAGTCGCTGAATGTGCAACGGAGCCCTCTGCTAGAACAGTGTCGGCCAAGATCACCAGCTAGCAGGGGCTCCGTTGGAAACTCAGTCTGTCATCTCCCGCAGTGTCGTAGTGGCCGCAGGCCGGTTCGCACCCGGCCATCTTGGTGAGCTGACCCAGCAAGTGCCGTTCGAGATGGTCGATGAGGCGCTGGCCTCGACGGGGAGGATGCAGGCGCGGGTTCGTGACCTGCCTTCCCGGGTGGTGGTGTATCTGCTGCTGGCGGGCGCCTTGTTCGCCGAGGCCGGCTACCGGCAGGTGTGGGCGCGGCTGGTCGCGGGTCTGGGCGGGCTGCCGGTAGCCATGCCGACCTCCTCGGCGCTGGCGCAGGCACGCCGCCGGGTCGGGGCCGCGCCATTGCAAGCGCTGTTCGGTTTGCTGGCTGGCCCGGCCGCGGGTGCTGCCCGGTGGCGGGGACTGCTGGTGTGCGCGGTCGATGGCACCACCATGTTCGTGCCTGACAGCCCGGCGAACCTGGGCTGCTATGGGCGGCAGTCCGGCACCCATGGCGGCTCGGGGTACCCGATGCTGCGGCTGGTAGCCGTGGTGGCCTGCGGCACGCGCACCATCCTCGGCGCGGTGTTCGGCCCCTACCGCGCCGGCGAGCTGAGCTATGCGCCACGCCTGCTCGGCTGCCTGCGGCCGGGAATGCTGCTGCTGGCCGACCGCAACTTCGCCGTCGCCGGCCTGGTCAACCAGATCGCCTCCACCGGCGCCGACCTGCTCATCCGGTGCAAGAACGGCCGCAGACTGCCACCCACGGGCCACCTGCCAGACGGCTCCTGGCTCACCCGCTGCGGGCCGCTCACCCTGCGCGTGCCCGGCGCCGAAATCACCGCCACACTCGGCAGCCGCACCTGCCACACCGGCCGCTACCGGCTGGTCACCACCCTGCCCGGCCACCGCCGCCACCCAGCGATCGAACTGGTCAAGCTCTACCACCAGCGGTGGGAGATCGAGACCGCCTACCTGGAACTGAAGTCCACCATCTTGGGCGGGCGGGTGCTGCGCGCCCGCACACCCGCCGGCATCGACCAGGAGACCCATGCCCTGCTGGTCACCTACCAGGCACTGCGGCTCGCCATCGCCGACGCCACCGCCGGCCATCCCACCAGCCCCGACCGGGCCAGCTTCACCGTCGCCCTGCATGCCGCCCGCGACCAGCTCATCCACGCCGCAGGCGTCACCGCCGGCACCACCATCGACCTCACCGGCCACATCGGCCGCGCCGTCCTGGCCCGCCTCCTGCCCCCACGCCCCACCCGCATCTGCCCTCGCGTCGTCAAACGCGCGATCTCCAAACACCGCGCCAAAGGCACCATCGACCGCACCAACTACCAGGCGGCGATCACCATCAACATCCTCACCAAGTTGACAGCCGATCCATGACCTTAACTACGCGGCATTGCCGGCATTGCGGTTAACCCCCGGTAACCTTCGGGCCCATGCCACACAACGACATACCGGGGCAGTCCGCCGCCCCGGCGGCACCATTACCCGGCGGGCCAGGGACTGACCCCGCACCGTAGCGGACCTATGCTCGTAACAGAAGCCCCGTCGCGGCGGGGGCCGCCAGCGAGCCGGGAGGATGCTATGGCCGCAGGGGTGATCCTGCTGGCGTTCCTGGCGCTGCTGGTGGCGTTCAGCTGGTCCAAGTTGCGCCGCCGTCTGGGCATGGGCACCACCAGCGGCCGGACCTGGCTGATCGTCATGGCAGTGTTCATCGTGGGCGTGCTGGCGCTGTGGGTGTACTCCACCCAGGGAGGCGGCTGAGCGGGTCCGCCGGTGAGCCAGGCGGCGACCCGGTGGCGCCGGCAGGCTGGTCGCTGGCCGTCCAGCTGGCTCAGCCGGCGGCTGGACGGATCCTGATCGGCATCTCGAACCAGACCACCTTGCCCTTCTTGGTCGGCCGCGTGCCCCAGCGGCTGGCGATCTGATCCACCAGGTACAGCCCCCGGCCGCCCTCGTCGGTCTCCTCCGCGCTGCGGATCCGCGGCATGCGTAGATCGGCGTCGAAGACCTCGACCCATACCGCCGCGGCGCCGCGGCGCAGCCGCAGCGTGAACTGCTTGGCGGGCGGCGGCGGGACCTCCTCGCGCAACCTCCCCGCCCACGCGCGCGACGGCCGGCCCGCCCCGAGGGCGGCCCCGGCCGGCTCCAGCGCGGTCCGGCGCGGCCGCCGGACCGGCAGGGCCGTGTGCAGGACAACGTTGGTGACCACCTCCGAGACAAGCAGGCAGATAAGTTCGGCCTGCTTGGCGGGCACGCCCCAGCGTGCCAGGGCCGCCCGCGCCTGGCGGCGCGCCTCGGAGACCCGGATCGCCTCGGCCGGGAACGACCATTCCCACGAAGCGAGGTCGCTCCGCGAGGTCCGCACCACGACGATCGCCATATCGTCGTCGATGTCCCCCGGCACCGCCTCCTCCGCCGCCTGGGCGATCGCCTCGACACCGGCGCCTGCCACCGCGCGGACCGCGTGGCGGAGCATCTCCACCGCCTCCGCCTCGGAGTAGTGACCGGTGCCGTCGAGGCGCTGCCGCCGGTCGGTCAGGCCGTCGGTGTAGAAGACCAGGGTGGCCCCCGGTGGAAGCTGGCGTGTCTCCTCCCGGTAGGTAGGCAGGCCCGGTATGCCTTTGCCGCGCACCCCCAGCAGGACTCCCTTGTGCTCGATCTCCAGCTCACCCACCTCACCATCGGTGATGAGCAAGGGCGCGTCGTGCCCGGCGTTGGCGAACGACAGCGTGCGGGACCATGCGTCATAGACCAGGTACGTGCAGCTCACCGTGGGCGGATCGAGCTGGTCAGGCGAGTCCGGCGTGGTCGTCCCCAGCGTCCGGCACCAGTCATCGAGCTTGCGCAGCATCTCCGCGGGCGGTATGTCGTCCTGGGCGAAGGCGCGCAGCGCGGCCCGCAGCTGGCCCATGACCGCGGCCGCCCGGGCGCCGCGTCCTTCCACGTCGCCGATGACGATGCCGACCCGGCCCGCCGACAGCGGGATCAGGTCGTACCAGTCGCCGCCGACCTGGGTCTGGATCCCCTGGCCGTGGGTCTCCAGCGGCTTGGCGGGCACGTATCGCCAGGCGACGTCGAGGCCGTCCAGGGTGGGCAGCCGCTGCGGGAGCAGGCTGGTCTGGAACGCCAGTGCAGTGCGGCGTTCCTCCTCGAACAGCATCGCGTTGTCGATGGCGATGGCCACGCGGTCGGCGATCGCCGCCATGAAACCACGGTCGCCGGCGTCATAGTGGCGCTCGCCGGAGCCCGTGAGCCGGGATAGTCCCAGGCTCATCACGCCGAGCAGCTCGCCGCGTGCGCACAGTGGGGCAGCGATGACCGAGACGAGCCCGACCTCCTCGCTGGCGCGCAGGCTCTCCGCGTGTGGCGCGGGGTATTGCCCGTCGCGCAGGTCCCCGACCACCACCGCGTCCCGGAGGGCCATCGCCTGCTGGCAGAAATGACCGTCCGGGAACACGATCTGCTCGCCTACCCGGGCCCAGCTGCCCGGCGGCGGCGTCCAGCCCTGGGCGTTGATCTGTGCCCGGCGGATCAGTTTGTCGCCGTGAAACAGGTCGATGAAGCAGTGATCCGCGAACTGGGGGACCAGCGTCTCGGCCACGTGCCGCAAGGTGACGTCGAGCTCGAGCGAGCGGGCCAGCCGCTCGCCGATCCGCTCCAGCAGCCCGATCCGGTCCCGCTCGCGCAGGCTGGCGCGCCTGGCGGCCCGGTGGGCGATGATCACGATCCCGTCGATCGCGCCAGGCGACCGGCTCAGCGGAACGGCCTGCGCCCGGACGAAGACCCGCGACCCGTCGGAGCGCACGCTGGTGAAGGTGCCGTCCCAGGCACCGCCGTTAAGCACCTGCCGGACCAGATCGGCAGTCTTGCCGAGATCCCCCTCGTCGAAACCGAGCGAGACGATGGGCCGGCCGACGAGTCGCTCAGCCCGATCCGGGAAGCCGAACAGCTCAACCGCGCAGCCGTTCGCGTACAGCAGGTTGCCGAGCGGGTCTGTGACCAGCACCGCCGCATCGATCTGCCCGAGGACGGTGTCGGCGGGCAGGAACGCGGCGAGACCGCTCTTCTCCCGGCGCCTCACCGGGCGATCTCCCGGCCAGGGCGGGCTCCCGGCGCACCACGCCGGTCAGTTAGCGTCGACGAACACGTGCGCGGCAACCCGGCGGGGCAAGTCCGCCGTGATGCTGCCGGCTCTGCCCTCACTTGTCACCCGCACGCCGTCGTCGGTAGTTGGCCTTGTCCATCGGCTCGACGGACTCCAGGCCCGCCGCCACCGCCCGGTCGGTGGCGTCGGCGGGCACCCCCAGCTCGCCGAGCCCGGGGATGACGTTCCCGTGCGGGCAGCACACCGGATAGTCGAGCAGTTCCACCAGCCGGCGCTCGACCTGCTCGGAGATCACGTGCTCCCAGCGGCACGCCTCGACATGGACCTCTTCCCAGGGCAGGCCGATCACGCCCACCAGTAGGCACTCGGCCAGCCGGTGCTTGCGCATGACCCGGGTCGCAAGCGCGCGGCCGGATTCGGTCAGCACAAGCTGGCGGTCGCCCTCCAGCCGCACCAGGTCATCGCGTTCCATCCGCGCCACGGTCTGGCTGACGGTCGGCCCGCTCTGGCCCAGGCGCTCGGCGATCCGGGCACGGAGCGGGACGATGCCCTCCTCCTCACACTCGAAGATGGTCCGCAGATACATCTCCGTGGTGTCGATCAGCCCGTGCGCGGTCACCGCTACTCCCTTCGCAGCCGATGTTATGCGCTTGCGACTGTTACGCAATTGCGACCGCGACGGGAAGGGCGTGTCTCGTGCATCTATGCCGTCGCGAGCAGGCTGGAGATCCGCGAGACACACCCTCGGTCAGGGGGCGAGGCGCTCGACGATCCAGTGCGATCCCTGGCGGCGGTAACGCAGCCGGTCATGCAGCCGGTTGGTGCGCCCTTGCCAGAACTCGACGACGTCATGCCTGAGCCGGTAGCCGCCCCAGAAGCTGGGCATGGGCACCACCGTGCCCGCCGGCCAGCGCTGCTCGAGCCGTGCGTAACGGTCGTCGAGCACGGCACGAGAGCCGATCACCGACGACTGCCTGCTTGCCCACGCCCCGAGCTGGGAGCCATGCGGGCGGGAATGGAAATATGGCTCGCTTTCCCGCCCGGACAGCGGCGAGACCGCGCCCTGGATGATGACCTGGCGGCGCAGCGCGTACCAGGGGAACAGCAGGCACGCCCAGGGATTGCCCGACAGGTCCTGGACCTTGGCGGACGTGCGATTGGTATAGAAGGTGAAGCCGTCCTGCCCGTGGCTCTTGAGCAGCACCGACCGCGCGCGCGGCCGCCCGGAGCCCGTCACGGTGGACAGCACCATCGCGTTGGGCTCCGGAAGGCCGGCCGCTTCCGCGTCGGCCAGCCAGCCCGTGAACTGCACCACGGGATCCGAAGGGAGCATGGCTTCGTCCAGGCCCGGGCCCACCTGCGGGGCCGGTTCACCCAGGCCCCGGTCCTGCGACGGGGCCGGTTCGCCCAGGCCCGGGCCCTGCGGCGGGGCCGGTTCGCCCAGGCCCGGGCGCTCTGGCCCGGCTGGCTGGCCCGCCGCGGGCGGATGATCGTCGGCCTTCACGGGTACTGATCCTCACACAGCCGCAGCCGCGCCGGCGAGCCGGGAGCACCTGGTGGCGGTTATCACGTCCCCAGCGCTACCGGCCGGCACTCCACGCGAGGTTGAATTGATCAGGCTGCGGTGCGTGCGCCACCCGCCGTCGTGGCCGCCGGAAACGACCCGCACCGGGTCACGTCACTCACGAGGAGACGCGAGGAGGCGCAGATGTCCGACTTCAGGCCAGGGCTCGAAGGCGTCGTCGCATTCGAGACGGGGATCGCCGAGCCCGACCGGGAAGGGGGCTCTCTCCGCTACCGCGGCGTGGACATCGAGGATCTTGTCGGCCACGTCACCTACGGCCGCGTCTGGGGCCTCCTGGTAGACAACGCCTTCACGCCCGGCCTGGCCCCGGCCGAGCCGTACCCAATAACCGTGCACTCCGGTGACATCCGGGTAGACGTGCAGAGCTCGCTCGCGATGCTCGCCCCCGCGTGGGGCATGCGGCCGCTCCTCGACATCAGCGACCAGCAGGCCCGCGACGACTTGGCCAACGCCTCGGTGCTGGCGCTGTCCTTTGTGGCCCAGGCGGCCCGGGGACCTGGCCTGCCGGTCATATCGCAGGAGCGGGTGAACGAGTCGGACAACATCGTCGAGCGGTTCATGATCCGCTGGCGCGGCGACCCGGACCCACGGCACGTCAGGGCGGTGGACGCCTACTGGACCTCGGCGGCCGAGCACGGCATGAACGCCTCCACGTTCACCGCCCGCGTCATCGCGTCGACCGGCGCCGACGTGGCCGCTGCCATGTCCGGGGCGGTGGGCGCCATGTCCGGGCCGCTCCACGGCGGCGCCCCCGCCCGGGTGCTGCACATGATCGAGGAGGTCGAGCGAACCGGCGACGCGACAGCTTACGTCAAGGCCGTGCTCGACCGCGGCGAGCGGCTGATGGGATTCGGGCACCGGGTCTACCGTGCCGAAGACCCTCGCGCCCGCGTGCTGCGCCGGACCGCCAAGGAGCTCGGCGCGCCCCGCTACGAGGTCGCCGCAGCGCTGGAGGAAGCGGCCCTGGCCGAGCTGCACGCCCGCAGGCCGGACCGGGTCCTGGCCACGAACGTGGAGTACTGGGCGGCCATCGTTCTGGACTTCGCCCAGGTCCCCTCGGATATGTTCGCTTCGATGTTCACCTGCGCGCGTACCGCGGGCTGGGCCGCGCACATCCTGGAGCAGAAGCAAACCGGGCGGCTGGTCAGACCGAGCGCCCGGTACGTGGGCCCCGGGCCGCGCCCCGTCCGGGACGTGGACGGCGCCTCGGCCGTCCTGGACCAGGTCTGACTCTGGCTCGCAACACCGGCCATCCCTCACTACTCTCCCACTGACCCCAACAGTCACATTCGTCCCTCGGTTTGCGTCGGGCTCCTTCGTGATCATGGGATTACTACCGTTAGAGCGCAATGCCGCTGACTTAAGGTCCGGGCAGGCCGGTGGCGTGGGCTGACGCGATGATGGTGGTCTTGTAGGTGGTGGGGCTGGGGGGTGTGGTGCGGGCGGCGCGGCGTTTGGCGGTGCTGGTGTGGGTCAGCCGTGGGGGGTCAGGCCGGTGGTGATGGCGCGGCGGAGGGCGCGCAGGGTGGTGGTGTAGGAGATCTGGTCGGGGTCGTGGCCGCCGGCTGCTGCCGCGGTGGCGCGGGTGGTGTGGGTGAGCTGGCAGGCGCAGAGCAGGGCCCAGATTTCCTGGGTGATGCCGGCCGGGTCTTTGGAGCGGAGCACGCGGCGGGCGCCGCGGGTGAACACCTTGATTTCGCGGTAGCCGGTTTCGATCTCCCACCGCTGGGCGTAGCAGGCGGCGACGGCGGGGGCGGGGGCCTGGCGGTGATCGAGGAGGGTGGTGATCAGCCGGCAGCGCTCGGTCCGGGGCTGGCCGCCGGCGGGGGTGATGGTGATGCCGGCCTCGATGACCCGGACCGGCAGGCCTGCTGGTGGGTGCAGCAGCGGGCGGCCGCGGTGGCGTGCCCGGGCGTGGGCGCGCCCGCTGGCGGGGCCGGCCAGCACCGACCGGCACGATCCGTCGGGCAGGTGCTCCAGGGCTGGTAACCACTGGCTGGATTTGGCGCGGATCAGCACATCGGCGCCGGTCGCGGCCAGGCAGGCGGCGACCGGGTAGCCGGAAAAGTTCCGGTCGGCCAGCACCAGCATCCCGGGCCCCACCCGCCCGCGGGCGGCGATCTTGCGCGCCAGGTCCTGCTCGCTGGCCCCCGGCCCGCGGCGGCCCCGGAACACCGCATCGACGATGCCGTGGGTGCCGCAGGCGGCCAACGTGACCAGCCGCACCTGCGGGAACCCGCCATCGCCGCCACCGCCGGGCGGCGGGCCGAATGCGGCGATATTGGCCGGGGTATACGGCACCTCCAGCCTGGTGCCATCCACCGCCATCAGCAGCCGCCCGAACTGCCGCGCCCCCGGCGTGCCCGGGCCCGCCAGCGGCCCGGCCAGCCGCGAAAACAGCAGCCGGAACGGCGCGGCGCCAACCCGGCGGCGAGCCCGCGCCAGCGACGCCGTCCCCGGCACCCGCCACCCGCCGGGCCCAGCCAGCGGGGACAGCCAGCCCGCCAGCTTGCGCGCCACCTCCCCATACCCCTCGCCCGAAAACAGGCACAAGCCCAGCACAAACACCACCACCGCCACCGCCGGCAACAACCGCCGCCGCCGCTCCCGGCACCCCGCCGCCGCGACCGCCTCCTCAATCAGCCCCAGCGGGAAACTGGCATCACCATCACAGCCAATGGCACGATAAGCAGGCAACGAAGCTCCTGTGCAAGGACCGATGATCTTGGCAGACCACAGTCCTACCAGGAGCTTTGTTGCATCCTCAGGCAAACACCCGCACAGCCCCAGCCCTTAAGTCAGCGGCATTGAGTCGGCGGGTGCGGCTCGGGCGCCTGTGGTCAGCGGGGCACGGCCGGGGCGGGTGAGGCCGGGGCGGCGCCCGCCAGACCGGGCGCGGCAGGGGACGGAGCGTCCGCACCGCCGTGGACGCCGTAGCGAGCACGGACCGCGTTGCCGACCGGGCAGCCGCCCTCCGCGCCGCGGCAGATGCCGGTGTCGCAGAGGCGGCACATCCAGCGCACAGCCCCCGGCCCCCGGATCAGCCCGGCCAGCATTTTAGACATGAGTCGGCGCAGCGTCTCCCGCTCCGCGGGCGACAGGCCGTCGAGAGCGCCAAGAAGCACTCCCGTCCGGGCCATAGCCACCCGCTCCGCCGCCGTGCGGCCGGCCTCGGTGAGCGACACCGAGGTGGAACGGCCATCGTCACCCGGGCCGCGCTGCACGTACCCCAGCTCCGCCAGCCGGTCGACCAGCCGCACCGTGCCCGACGATGTGAGCCCGAGCACCTGACGCATCAGATCCACGGTCGGCCGGTCCAGGAAGTGCAGCAGCGCCGAGAGGGTGGCAGCGGCCGACTCCGGCCGCCCGCCCGCCTCGGCCATCACGTCCGCCATCCGGTCGGCGATCACCAGGGAGAGGGCGCCGAGCAGGTTCGCCGCCTGGTCCAGTCCCCCGCCCGGCGCCTCAGCCGAGCTTGTAGTCAAGGCTGTACGTGCCGCCGGGCTGCCCGGCCGCCGCCACGGAGGTACCGGAGCCCTCCAGCCCGGCCAGGTCGCCGCTGCCCGAGCCCGGGATGATCCGCCAGGTGGAACGCGCCTCGCCGCCGTTGTAGCCGCCGTCGGCGATCATGACACAGGTGCCGGACCGCCCGGCTATCTGCCCGGTGAACCGTTGCAGGCCGGTGTACTCGGCCGTGCCGTCCTCCCGGTAGTACATGAGCGTGTCCGAGACCAGGTCACCCGCGAGGTCGCCGCTGAGCTGGAACCCCATCCTGGCTTTGGTGAGCTTCTCCTCCTGGCCGGCCAGGTCCTGGAAGGTGTCCTCCTCCCAGGATGCGACCGTGAACGTGCCTTCAGCGTGGGCCGTCATGGATCCTCCTCTGCGGGCTGGCCTCCCGCCGCGGTCGGCGGAGATCGCCCGCGCCTTGACTGATGTGTGAGTCACACACTAATTATCCGGGAATCGCTCCGGTAAACACGGCTCGGGACCTACGGGTGGATCCGGCATGGCTGGGCAGATGCGGAATCCGGCATGGCTGGGCAGACGCGGAATGCCGGCATGGCTGGGCAGATCCGGAATCCTGCATGGCCGGGCAGACGCGGAATGCCGGCATGGCTGAGCAGATCCGGATCCCGGCGTGGCTGGACTGACCCAGGCAGGATCAGGAAGGTGCGCCCGGCCCGGCCAGGCGGGCAGAGCTGGGACTATCAGGCCTGGTCAGCAGGGCTGATGTCCCCAGCAAGCGCTGCCCGGAGCACGTTCTCGGCCGCGTCGGCGGCCGCGCGGGCGGTGATCGCATGAGTGTGGGCCCGGTCGATCTCGCCGAGGCCCACGCAGTCGAACGCAACCCGGGCGTCATGTGCCGCAAGCTCCAGCTGCCTGGCCGCCTCGCCGAGATCAACCCGGCGCGGGCCAGCGTCCTGGCTGCTCACCATGTCCCCACCCTTCATCACGGCTCCATTGATCCCGGCAAGATACCCTGCCGCCGCGCCCTTATGCGACGGATGCCGCCAGGCGACCGCATGGCGCCGCGCGGCCAGTGGTGCCCCGTGACCAGCCACTACGATGAGAACGTCCCAGTCACCCGCGTCGCCCGCCAAGGAATCGCTCACCATGCCAGAGTTCGCGTATACCGACCTGCTGCCCGTCGGTCCGGACACCACGCAGTACCGCCTGCTGACGGCGGATGGGGTCAGGACACGCGAGGCGTTCGGCCGGAAATTCCTTGAGGTCGACCCCGGGACGCTGACCCTGCTCGCGCGCGAGGGCATGCGGGACATCGCCCACCTGCTGAGGCCCGGTCACCTCCGCCAGCTACGGGCCATTGTGGACGACCCGCAGGCCTCACCCAACGACCGGTTCGTCGCCCGCGATCTGCTGACCAACGCGTGCATCGCGGCCGGCGGGGTGCTGCCGATGTGCCAGGACACCGGCACCGCGATCATCATGGGCAAGCGCGGCGGCGAGGTTCTCACCGACGGCCAGGACGAAGAGCACCTGGCCCGCGGCGTGTACGACGCCTACACCCAGCTCAACCTGCGGTACTCGCAGCTTGCGCCGCTGACCATGTGGGACGAGCGGAACACGGGCTCGAACCTGCCCGCCCAGATCGAGCTGTACGCGGCGCCGGGGGCGGAGTACAAGTTCCTGCTGCTGGCCAAGGGCGGCGGGTCGGCCAACAAGTCCTTCCTGTACCAGCAGACCAAGGCGGTGCTGAACGAGGCGAGCATGGTCGCCTTCCTGACGGAGAAGATCGGCTTGCTGGGCACGGCCGCCTGCCCGCCGTACCATCTGGCGATCGTCGTCGGCGGCACCAGTGCCGAGTACGCGCTCAAGACCGCCAAGTACGCCTCGGCTCGCTACCTGGACACGCTGCCGGTTGAAGGCTCACCCACCGGCCACGGCTTCCGCGACCCGGACATGGAGCGGCTGGTGCTGGAGATCACCCGCAAGATTGGCATCGGCGCGCAGTTCGGCGGCAAGTACTTCTGCCATGACGTGCGGGTCATCCGGCTGCCCAGGCACGGCGCGTCCTGCCCGGTCGCGATCGCTGTCTCGTGCTCGGCCGACCGCCAGGCGCTGGCCAAGATCACCGCGGACGGGGTGTTCCTGGAGAAGCTGGAAACCGACCCGGCGCAATACCTTCCGGACGTGGCCGCCGACGACCTCACCGGCGACGTGGTGCCGATCGACCTGAGCCGCCCGATGCATGAGATCCGGGCCGAACTCACCAAGCACCCGGTGGCGACCAGGCTCTCGCTGACCGGGCGGCTGGTGGTGGCGCGCGACATCGCGCACGCGAAAATCGCCGAACGCCTCGCGGCGGGTGAGCCGATGCCGCAATACCTGATCGATCATCCGATGTATTACGCGGGGCCCGCCAAGACGCCAGAAGGATATGCTTCCGGGTCGTTTGGTCCTACGACCGCCGGGCGCATGGACTCCTACGTCGAGCAGTTCCAGGCTGCGGGTGGCTCGCTGGTCATGCTGGCCAAGGGAAACCGCTCCCCCGCCGTTACCCTGGCATGCCAGAGATACGGCGGCTTCTACCTCGGTTCGGTAGGCGGGGCGGCGGCGCGGCTGGCGAAGGACTGCATCACCAAGGTCGAGGTACTCAAGTACCCCGAACTCGGGATGGAGGCGGTCTGGCAGATCGAGGTGCGCGACTTCCCGGCGTTCATCATCGTGGACGACAAGGGAAACGACTTTTTCGCTGACCCTGCGGGCCCACTCCTCACCATAGGCAATCGCCCCTGAACCAACATTAGGGCAATGCTTGCTGCGATGATATTGAGGTGACACTCGGCGGATTCTCATGCTTTTCTCATGAATCCGGGCGCCTGTTCAGTGTATGGTCCCGGCCATGCAGGCAGTTGCCGGGCCGGGATGCGTCGTCGACGGGCGTTATGAATTGCTGGACCGGATCGGCCAGGGTGCGATGGGCACCGTTTGGCGGGCCAGGGACCTGGTGCTCGCCCGCGACGTGGCGGTCAAGGAGGTCCGGCTGCCCCACCTGATGTCCGACCGCGAGCGGGCGATCCTGCGTGAGCGCACGCTGCGGGAGGCCAAGGTTTCGGCGAAGCTCAGCCACCCATGTGTGGTCACCGTCTATGACGTGATCGAAGCCGACGGCGCGCCATGGATTGTGATGGAACTGGTTGCCGCCCGGTCGCTTCAGCGGGTGCTGGCCGAAGACGGCCCGCTGCCGCCCCGGCAGGCCGCCGAAACCGGGATGATGCTGCTCGGGGCGCTGGCCAGCGCCCATGCGGTCGGCATCGTGCACCGCGACGTCAAACCCGGCAACGTGCTCCTCACGCGCGGCGGCCGCGCGGTGCTGACCGATTTCGGGATCGCCGTCGTGGATGGCGACCCTGCGCTGACCCAGACGGGCATGGTCATGGGAACACCCGGTTTCTGCGCCCCCGAGCGCATCCGCGGAGAGCCCGCCAGCCCGGCATCGGACCTCTGGTCGCTCGGCGCCACGCTCTACGCGGCCGTGGAGGGGCGCGCGCCGTTCGATGGTCACGGCAGCCCGATGGCGGTCCTGGCCAGCATCGTGCACTCGGACCCGCCGCCGGCCCGGTCGGCCGGGCCGCTGACTGCCGTGATCGGGGCGCTGCTGAGCAAGGACCCGGCCCAGCGGCCGGATGCGGCCTGCGCCAGCCGGATGCTCGCCGACGCGGCCGCCACCTCCAGGACCATGGCGGGTATCGGAGCCAGCCAGGGCTACGCAGGCGCCAGCCAGGGCTACGCAGGCGTCCGGCAGGGCTACGTGGGCGCCGGGCAAGGCGGCTACGTGGGCGCCGGCCAGGGCCACCCGAGCGCCGGGGCGGGCCCCGCCTGCGCCGACGCCGGCCTTGGTTTCGCCAGTGCGGACCCGGCGGGTGCATCCGCTAGAACCGACCCGACCGGGTTCCCGGCCGGCGCGCCGACCGCGTCACCGGCCAGGCCGGGACGCGCGACCTTCCCCGTCGGGCCGGCGCCTGACGCGCCCCTGGCATGCCTGCCCTCCCTGCCATTCGCCGACGGCACCGGTACCGCGCAGTTCCCGGTCGGTGCAGGCCCGGACTTCCTCCCGCCAGGCACCGGGCCCACGCCGCTCCCCGCCGGCATGGGTGCCACGCCCCTGCCGGCAAGCACCAATGCCACGCCCCCGTGGACAAGCACAAGCCCCGCGCCCCCGCCGGCAAGCATGGGTGCCGCGCCCCTGCCGGCAAGCATGGGCGCTGCGCCCGCGCCGGCAACCACCGGTGTAGCGCCGTTGCCGGCCGGCGCCGGCGCGGGCACCGGCAGTGCTCGCCGGTCGGGCACGCGCCCAACGCCGGGGCGGAGGTCGCTGGCCCTGGGCCTTGCGGGTGCCGTGATCGTCGTGGCCGGGCTGGCCGCCGGGCTGGTGTGGTCGCGGATGACGGGGCCGCCCGCCCACGGCGTGGCGGGCCGCCCGGCCCACGCCCCGCTGCCGGCGGGTTACCGGTGGTACACCCGGCCGGCGGTCCCGGCGGGGACGGCACCCGGCTTCATGATGGCGGTGCCGGCCGGGTGGCAGGCGCGCCGGCGGGGGACGACCACTTACCTGCGGAACGCGGCGTCGGGTGGGATCATCAGCGTCTCCCGGCCGCAGGTGACCGTGAGCGGGCCGGTGCGGGAAGCCCGGGCGCTGGAGCGTGCGGCGCTCGGCAAGGGCTCGTTCGCCGGCTACCGCCGGATCGCTATCACGCCTTTCGTCCTTCGCGGGAGATGGGCCGGTGCCTGGCGGTTCACCTACCGGCAGCCGGGCACGGGCGCGATGGACGGGCTCGTCGTGGTCACGCCGGGCGGCGTACCCGGCAACGGCCAGCCATATGCGCTCATGGCCACCGCCCCGGCGGCGTACTGGCCGCACACGAGGACCGTCTTCGCCGAAGCGCTCCGCACGTTCAGCCCTCGCGGGTAATCGGCCGCGCCGCGCCCGCACTCGCCATCGTGGAACCGGGCAGCGCCTGCGGAATCCCATAGGCGCAGCCAGCAGCAGGTGTGCGCGGACCGGCTGCTGGACGTCGCGGCCTGACCGGCGGCGTTCGTTACACCGGCGGCGTTCGTTACCCCTGGGCGCCGCACACTGGCCAGGCGCCGAGCCCCCCAGCGGCGTACACCTTCTCGGCGACGGCGATCTGCGCGGCGCGGGACGCGAGGTCCGCGCGCGGTGCGTAGGTGAGGCCGCCGTACGCTTCCCAGGTTTGCTGGGTGAACTGGAGGCCGCCATAGTAGCCATTGCCGGTGTTGATCGACCAATTGCCGCCGGATTCGCATTGCGCGATCGCGTCCCAGTTCACCGCCCCGGACGCGGGCGGCGGCGCCTGGGATGGCGCTGGAGCGGCAGTGGGCTGCTGCTGCTGCTGCTGCTGTGCCGCCTGCCTGGCCGCCGCGCGCTCGGCGGCCCGCTGGGCCGCGGCCGCCCGGCGTGCCGCCGCCCGGCGGGCGTCGGCCCTGCGGGCCTCCGCGCCCCGCTTGCGCAGGTCTATCTTGACGACGTGCGCCCGCACCTGCGCGAGCTGAAGGGCGGACTGGGTCAGACCGTAAGAGTCAACCGCCGTCCTGGCCGGCTGGGACGAGGCCACCCGGCTGGCCGACCCCTCCGTTGCCGCGGCGGCCACGCCTGAAGCCACCGCGACGATGGTGGCCGCCGCGGCGCCAGTTACTGCGAGGGAGATTCTGCGGGGTTTGCGATGCTTGGGCGGTTTCCGGTACAGGTTGCGATACAAGTTGTGTAGCGCGGGCACGAGGAACCTTTAATCGGGCGCAGATATATTGCGCTCGGTTATCACCCGTAGGCGCTGCCGGCCATCGGCAGAGACAAGGCCGGGCAGGGGCGGGTGGATGTGCCGCGGGTCAGGGCGACGCGTTACGCAAGGGCAACCATCGCACACGCCGGGTGCTTTCGGTTATCTACCATGCCTGAGCCGGCGCCGGCAGGTGCTGGAATTGACCAGAATCACCGTATGACTAATCTCACATAGCGATTTTGAATATATGAACATACATTCGATTTGATCAGTTAACGTCTGCCTTCGTCATACTAATAAGCGACCGGCGCCGACCTCGGATCCTACCAGGAGAGATAACGATCCACGCAGGAAGAAATACGTTGTGTGATTGATTTCGGGGCCTGGCAGCCCGGCCGGTGCTGCCTCAGTAGAAGCCGTTCGCCTGCCAGAACGACCATGCGTTGCAGGGGGTCCCGTACTTCGACTGGATGTAGCCGAGGCCCCACTTGATCTGCGTCGCGGGATTGGTCTGCCAGTCGGCTCCGGCGGTGGCCATCTTCGACCCGGGCAGGTGCGGTACCGGGGTCGGGCGCCGCGACGGTGACCACCCCAACAGAGCCGCCACCGGTGGCCGCGCTGGCCGGGTCGGGCATGGCTACGACCTTCGGGACACCGATGAGGCGCGTCGTGTGGGCGGCGGCATCCATGACGATCATCTGCTGGCGCTGCTGTTCCAGCACCGCCATGGCACGGCTCCCCGGCAGCACCGCGGCGATCACGGCACCGGGCTCGGGCTGGGCGGCGCGCAGCACCAGATAGCCGGCGCCGGTTACCCCGGTGATCGCGACGATGGCCGCAGCCGTCAGCGGCAGCAGGAATCTCGGCCGACGTGAGGTGCGCTTCCTGCCGGGGCTCCGCCTCCGGTGCTGTGACAAGGCAGTCCTTCCGTCGGCCGAGCACACCGGGCGGGACGCCGGTGTGCGGACCGCTGCGGGGCAGGGCAGCGCGTCGCGATGGCAGGCCCATCGCGCGGGCCATTCCGTGGCTGCTCACCAGCCCGGATCGGCGGACTTTCCGGTCGCCGGCGCCATCGGCGATACCTTGCCAGAAGGAGTCATGGGATTGGCTTGGTTCTGAGGAAAAAGCTGTGTCGCCAGCTACCCCAGTGCCGTAACGCGAATCACAAATGGCCACACGCACGGTGACACTTACGAGGTGCCAAAACCACCTCAAGCTGTGATCACCACTTTGGTGACGCAGGAACGGGCGACACGCCGCTAGCCGATGTCGGTCGCCGGACCTGGCCGCGCCCCTTCCGGCGAAAGACCGGCAGCGTGCTCACCGGCGAGCTGCTGCAGCCATTGCTCGCTCGCGCTGGCAACGCGGGGCGGCACGCCGAGCTGGCGCAGCAGTTCGGTGGCGGCGGCCATCTCGTCGGCACGCCGTCGCGCGTGGCGCGCGCTGCCGTGCTCAAGCCGGTCGACGGTCGCCGCCGACGCGCCCGCCAGTTCGTGGGCGATGTTCTCCCGTATCCAGTCCTCGCATCCGGCCGCCCGGGCCGCGCGAAGCGATTCGGTGATGGCGGCGGCGAGTCCCTTGAAGAAGACGCTTCGCAGGAGCTTCCGTGCCGCCGCCGCGCCGGGTGGGCCGGGCAGCACCTCGACGGTGGCGCCGAGCCCGCCGAACGCGTGCGCAAACTCCTGGGCTGCCGGGCCGGAGGCGAGCATGGGCGTGCGCAGTCCGCTGCCCGGCACCGGCGACATCAGCGCGATGTCGGCGAACCGGATCCCGGCGCCGGCCGCCAGGCCGGCCAAGTGAGCCTTGAGTCCCGAAGACGCGGTATTCATATCGGCGTAGATGGCGGCGGGGTCCACGCCGGGCAGGGCGGCCGTCAGGGCTTCCTCGGCCTCGTGCGCGCACGTCAGCGCGAGCACGATGGCGGCTCCCCGGCAGGCGTCGGCGTCGCTGGAGCATTCGACGATGCCGGGCCCGGCCGGGACGCGGGG
>WNGD01003127.1_pt1 | contig 17023 bp, 19 predicted proteins | sample 5400671 | NCBI WGS metagenome assembly WNGD01 (sample SAMN13153369, study PRJNA577476) | soil metagenome | isolation source: 40 cm soil or saprolite under grassland replicate 2 | place: USA:California | collected 2016-06-15
CTGGCAGAGGCCTACGGCGGCCGCGGCTTCGTCGTCGACCAGGAGGAGGATCTCGAGGAAACGCTCGCCGAGGCGATCGCATGCGGCCGCACCGCAGTCGTCGACTGCCGTGTCGACGCGCACGAGCACTGCTTCCCGATCATCCCCGCGGGGGCCGCAGCGCTCGATCTCGTCGAGTACCCAGGAGAAAGCGACCGGGAGTCGGTGTCCGCGTGAAGCACACGCTGGCCGTCCTCGTCGAGAACAAGCCGGGCGTCCTGGCCCGGATCTCGAACATGTTCGCGCGGCGCGGCTTCAACATCGAGAGCCTGGCGGTCGGAACGACCGAGAGACCCGAGATCTCCCGCGTCACGCTCCGGGTCGACTGCGACGACACCTCACTGGCTCAGATCGAGAAGCAGATGCACAAGCTCGTGAATGTGCTTCGGATCACCGAGCTCACCCCCGGCGACTCGATCGAGCGTGAGCTCGCTCTGATCAAGGTCACCGCACCACCCACGCGGCGGACGGAGCTGATGGCGCTCGGCGAGGTCTTTCAGGCACGGGTTGCCGACCTGGGCCCGGACTCGATCGTCTTCGAGCTCGCGGGCGCGCCCGAGGAGATCGACTCCTTCGAGGAGCTTCTCCGGCCGCACGGCGTCAAGGAGCTCGTTCGCACTGGACGCGTCGGTCTCAGTCGCGCATCCTCCAAGTCAACCATCAGGCGCCGCCAGCTCGTGGTGCGCTGACACGAAGGGAGTTTCCGTTGGCAACCATCCACCGCGAAGGAAACGTCGACCTGCTCACCGGCAAGGTTGCAGTGATCGGCTACGGCAGCCAGGGCCACGCACACGCCCTCAACCTGCGTGACTCCGGCGTCGAGGTCGAGGTCGGCCTCCGCGCCGGCAGCCCGTCGGCCGAGACAGCCGAAGAGGCGGGCCTCGCCGTGAGCACCGTCGGCGAGGCTACCCGGGGCGCCCAGGTCGTCGCGATCCTCGTGCCCGACCACGTGCAGAAGGGCGTCTACGCAGAAGTCGAGCCGAACCTCGAGCCCGACGCGGCGCTCCTGTTCGCGCACGGGCTGAATGTCCACTTCGGCCGCATCGTGCCGGCCGCCGGTCACGACGTCGTGATGGTCGCGCCGAAAGCGCCCGGACACCGTGTCCGCGAGCTCTATGAGTCGGGCGCCGGGACGCCGGGCCTCGTCGCCGTGCATCAGGACTCGAGCGGCCAGGCCCTCGAGCTTGCGCTTGCGTACGGAACTGCGATCGGCTGCGGACGCGTGGGCCTCCTCGAGACCACGTTCGCAGAGGAAACCGAGAGCGATCTCTTCGGCGAGCAGGCCGTGCTGTGCGGCGGCGTCACGTCGCTGATCAAGGCCGGCTTCGAGACGCTCGTCGAGGCGGGCTACCAACCGGAGATCGCGTACTACGAGTGCCTGAACGAGCTGAAGCTGATCGTCGACCTGATCTACGAGGGCGGTTTCGAGTACATGCGCTACTCCATCTCCGACGTCGCGGAGTACGGCGACCTCACGCGTGGCCCACGGGTCGTGGACGAGCGCGTGAAGGACACGATGCGTACTCTGCTGGACGAGATCCGAAGCGGCGCATTCGCACGCGAGCTCTTCGCCGACGACGAGGCCGGGCGACCTCAGTTCGAGGAGCTGCGCCGGAAGAACGCCGGGGGTCAGCTCGAAGAGGTCGGGTCGGAGCTGCGCGCCCTCGCGGGCAAGGAAGGTCTGCTCGGCGCGGACGTGCATGGCGTCGGTTGACGTCCCGGTAGCGCTACTCGGTTACGGCACCGTCGGCGCGGCCGTCAACCGCCTCTTGATCGAGAGCGCCGACGAGATCGAACGCGCGACCGGCCACAGGCTGCGTGTCACGCGCGCGCTCGTCCGCGACACGGACAAGGAGCGTGACTACCCGGCCGCCGACGGAGTCCTCACGACCGACTTCCAGTCGCTCCTAGGGAACGATTCGATCGCGCTGGTAGCAGAGGTAATGGGCGGAGTCGAGCCGACCGGGGGCTACGTTCTCGACCTCCTCCGCGCCGGCAAGCCAGTCGTCTCTGCCAACAAGCAGCTGCTGGCGCGGCGTAGCGCCGATCTCTTCGCCGCTGCATCGGAAGGCGGGGTGCAGCTCCGCTTCGAGGCGTCGGTCTGCGCAGCGATCCCGGTGATCAAGGTTCTTCGCGAGTCGCTCATCGCCACGAACGTCCACCGTGTGCTCGGCATCGTCAACGGGACGACGAACTTCATCCTCACGAGGATGGAGGAGGGCGCAGAGTACGAGGAAGCGCTCGCCGAGGCTCAGCGGTTGGGCTACGCGGAAGCCGATCCCACCGACGATGTCTCGGGTGCAGACGCGGCCGCGAAGATGGCCGTTCTCGCAACGGTCGCCTTCGGCTCGCGCGTGGAGCTCGCGGACGTCGCCTACGAGGGAATCGAGGGCATCAAGCCTCACCACGTGGCGGCCGCGCGCGAGCTGGAGACGGTCGTCCGTCTCGTCGGCTCGGCAACCCTCGTCGACGGAGCGGTCGACGTCCGCGTGGGGCCGGCGTTCGTCGACGGTCACCATCCGCTTGCCGCCGTCGCGGGTGCTTTCAACGCCGTGATGCTCCAGGGCGACGCGATTCGCGAGATCACGCTGGAGGGGCCCGGCGCGGGCGGGATCGAGACGGCCTCGGCGGTCGTTGCCGACATGGTCAGCGTGCTCGGGACGACCGGTACGGGCTTCCTCCAGAACGATGCCTGCTGGCGTTCGCTCTCGAAGTTGCCGCCTGGAGATCTCCCGGGTGCGTTCTACGTCCACCTGGAGGTCGCCGACCGCCCGGGCGTCCTGGCACGCGTCGCAGACTGCTTCGCGGAGCAGGAGGTGTCGATTGCTCAGCTAGCGCAGCACCTCGTCAACGGCACGGCGGCGCTCGATCTCGTCACGCACGAGGCTCCTGCTGGTCGCGTCGACGCGGCCCTGAATTCTGCGGCGGCGCTGGCCGAGGTAGGCTCTCGACCCGAGGCGCTGCGAATGATCACCGAACGGGGCTTTTGACCTGAGACAGGCGCTCCTCGAGCGCTACCGCGACGCGCTTGCGGTGTCGCCGTCGACTCCCATCGTGACGCTCGGCGAAGGCTCCACGCCGCTGTTGCGAGCGAAGCGGCTCTCTTCCGCGCCCGGCGTCGAGGTCTGGCTCAAGTTCGAAGGAGCCAACCCGACAGGCTCGTTCAAGGACCGGGGCATGGCGTGTGCGGTCGCGAAGGCAGTGGAGGTTGGGGCGCGGGCCATCGTGTGCGCGTCGACGGGAAACACCGCCGCATCTGCAGCGGCGTACGCCGCACGCGCAGGGATCGAGGCCGTCGTCGTGCACGCCGCCGGCGGGCCCGCGAGCTCGAAGCTCGCGCAGGTGCGTGCGACCGGAGCACGGCTGGTCGAGGTGGACGGCTCCTTCGACAACGCGTTCGCCGCGGCCGAGGAGCTCGCCGAGCGCGAGGGCGCGGTCGTCGTCAACTCGACGAACCCGGATCGGATCGAAGGACAGAAGACCGCGGCCTTCGAGATCATCGAGCAACTCGCCGGCCCACCCGACGTGCTCGCCTTGCCCTACGGCGGGGGCGGCAACACGGTGGCGTACGCGAAGGGCTTCCTCGAGGCGGGATTCCCGACGCTCGAGATCGTTCCCGTCGAGGCCGCCGACCGCGCGACGACGAATGCCTCTGCGATCCGGATCCCGACTCCTGTCCACCGCGCTGAGGTGCACGAAGCCCTCGCGCGCTTCGACGGCAAGATCGTCTCTGTCACCGACGACGAGATCGCCGTTGCCTGGAGATCCCTCGCGCGAGAGGAGGGCGTCTTCTGCGAGCCCGCATCCGCGGCTTCGCTGGCAGGCGTCGACCTCTTGGCCCTAGCCGAAGGCACGCGCGTGGTGCTCGTGCTCACCGGCCACGGGCTCAAAGATCCGGACGCGCTCGACCGCCTCCCCGAGGCGGGCGCGTGATCCACGTGCGCGCCCCAGCCACTACGGCGAATCTCGGCGCGGGCTTCGACTGCGCCGGCGCCGCTCTCGATCTGTGGAACGAGCTCGAGCTTCACGAAGGCGGCGTCGAAGCGGACGCCGACCATCTGGCCGTCCGTGCGTTCGCGCGACTAGCGTCTCCGGACGGCTTCGGCTTCACGTTCACGGACCGCATCCCGCGCGCCCGCGGTCTGGGGTCGAGCGCGGCGACGATTGCGCTGGGACTGGTGGCCGGCGTGGTCGTGGCGGGTCGCGAGCCGGACCCCGAGGAGCTGCTCGCACTCGGGCTCGACCTCGAAGGCCATCCGGACAATCTCGCGGCCGCACTGGCCGGCGGGGTCTGCCTGACTTGGGAAGGTCGCGTCGTGCGCATCGCGGACGATGCACCGGGAGTGCCGATCGCCGTCGTTCCCCGCGAGCGGGTTCAGACAGAGGCCGCACGTGCGGCGCTGCCGGAGACGATCTCGCATTCTGATGCGTCGTTCAGCGTCGCCCGAGCGGCATTGCTCGGCGCAGCGGTCGCGTCCGGCTCCGCGGAGCTGTTCGCCGCAGCGGCCGACGATCGCCTCCATGAGCCTTACCGCGCGCCGCAGGCACCGGTCCTGGCCGCGGTCCGCGAGCGAATGCCGGACGGCGCCATCGCAACAACGCTCTCGGGCTCGGGCCCGACCGTGATCGTGTGGGCAGAGCCGCAGTCCGCGGCCGGATGTGCAGCAGAACTGAGAGAGCGTTTTCCCGACACCGACGTTCTTGACCTCTCGATCTCACCGACAGGAGCGGGCCAGCTATGAGCAATCCGTACGACCGTCCCACAGACCCGGCGAAGCGACACAGCGCGGCACTCACCGACGGCGTCGACCGCGCCGCCGCCCGCGCGATGCTGAAGGGAACCGGCTTCGACGACGACGACCTCGCACGGCCGCTCGTCGGCGTTGCAACGACGTGGATCGAGACGATGCCGTGCAACCTCAACCAGCGCAAGCTCGCCGTGGACGTGAAGCGTGGCATTCGCGCGGCGGGCGGCACGCCGATCGAGTTCAACACGATCGCGGTGTCGGACGGTGTGTCAATGGGCAGCGAGGGCATGCGTGCGTCGCTCGTTTCACGCGAGGTGATTGCGGACTCGATCGAGCTCGTCGCGCGCGGTCATCTCTGCGACGGGCTCGTGTGCCTCGTCGGCTGCGACAAGACGATCCCCTCGGCGGTGATGGCTCTCGCCCGTCTCGACCTGCCGGGGCTCGTGCTCTACAACGGCTCGATCGCGCCGGGCCGCTTCCGCGGACGCGACGTGACGATCCAGGACGTGTTCGAAGCAGTGGGCGCCCACGCCGCGGGCACGATGAGCGCGGAGGACGTGCACGAGCTCGAAGGCGTGGCCTGTCCCGGCGCCGGCGCGTGCGGCGGGCAGTTCACGGCGAACACAATGTCGCTCGCGCTCGAGTTCCTCGGCATCAGCCCTGCAGGTCTGAACGGGATCACTGCGCTCGACCCCGCAAAAGCCGAAGCCGCGGAGCAGGCCGGCAAGCTCGCGCTCGATCTCGTTCGCGGCGACGTGCGCCCTTCCACGATCCTCACGCGCGCGTCGATCGAGAATGCCATCGCCGCGGTCGCCGCCACCGGCGGCTCGACCAACGCCGTCCTCCACTTGCTCGCGATCGCGCGTGAGCTCGATCTGCCACTCGAGCTCAACGACTTCGACGAGATCGCGACACGCACGCCGGTCGTCGCCGATCTCAAGCCGGGCGGACGCTTCGTCGCCACCGACCTCCATCGCGCCGGCGGTGTCGCACTCGTCGCACGCGAGCTGGTCGACGCCGGCCTCGTCGACGGATCCGCGGTGAACGTCGACGGCCGCACGCTCGCCGAGATCGCCGACGCGGCACAGGAGACACCGGGGCAAGAAGTCGTCGTCCCAATCGAGCGGCCGCTGAAGGAAAGCGGCGGGCTGGCAGTTCTACACGGCAACCTTGCAGTCGAGGGCGCGATCGTGAAGCTCGTCGGCCACGAGCGGCGTCTGCATCGCGGCCCCGCGCGCGTCTTCGACTCGGAGGAAGAGTGCTTCGCCGCAGTCAGGGCGAATGCGATCGTCGCCGGCGACGTGGTCGTAATTCGGTACGAAGGCCCTGCGGGCGGCCCCGGGATGCGCGAGATGCTCCACGTCACCGCTGCCCTCGTCGGCGAAGGGCTCGGCGACGCCGTCGCGCTGGTGACCGACGGTCGCTTCTCGGGCGCAACGCACGGGCTGATGGTCGGCCACGTCTCGCCGGAGGCTGCGCGAGGCGGAGGACTGGCAGCGCTGGAGGAAGGCGACGAGGTCGTGATCGACGTCGATGCGCGCGAGTTGCGTGTCGAGTTGCCCGACGGCGAACTCGAGCGGCGGCTCGAGCGCTGGACGCCGCCGCCGCCGCGCTACACGTCCGGCGTGCTCGCGAAGTACGCCGCGCTCGTCTCGTCGGCATCCGACGGCGCGATCACGCGACCGCTCTCCTCGGAGCCGGTGCCCGTGTCGTAGAGCGCGAGCCGGTCGCGATGAACAACCTCGACGCCGCGCGGCCGCCCGCGGATCTCATCGGCGCCGACACTCGTCAGTCCCTTCGCGAACACCCGGCCGTCGGGCGCCTCCAGCTCGACGGCGTCACCGGCCACGAACAAGCCGTCGCAGCGAACGACGCCGACGGCGAGCAGGCTGCGTCCGTGCACGAGCAGGGCTTCCCGGGCTCCCTCGTCGACGACAAGGCGGCCGACGGCGGGCTTCGCGTAGCGGAGCCAGAGCTTGAACGCGGTGCTGCCGTCGACAGCCTCCGGAGCAAAGTGAGTTCCACGTCTTTCCCCGGCGACGATTGCACCGAGTACGTCGCCGCGCCGGCCGGAAGCGATCACGGATGGAATGCCGGCGGCGGCAGCGAGCTGGGCTGCTGCGATTTTGCTCGCCATCCCGCCCGTGCCCAGCGTGCTTCCGCGCCCAAGGATCGCGTCGGCAGCAGCAGCGCCGTCGGCAAGCAGCTCCGCGCTGCCGGCGTCAGCCGGGTGGGTCGCATACACCCCGTCCACCTCGGTCAGCAGCACGAGCAGCCGCGCGTGCGTCAGCACCGCGACCTGTGCGGCCAGTGCGTCGTTGTCGCCGAACGTGATCTCGTCCGTCGCAGTCGCGTCGTTCTCGTTCACGACGGGAACGACGCCGAGCTTCAGCAGCGTGTCGAACGAGTTGCGGACGTTGACGTAGCTCGCACGCTCGGCGAGGTCCGGCGCCGAGAGCAAGATCTGCGCGGCCTCGACCCCCGCCGCCCGCAGCGCGGAGTCCCACGCGGCCTGGAGTCGAGACTGTCCGAGCGCCGAGGCGGCCTGGAGCCTTGCCGTGGCCGACGGTCGCCGCGTCAAGCCGAGCCGCGGCAGGCCGAGCGCGATCGCGCCGGACGAGACGACGCACACCGGCTCACCGCCCCGCACGAGCTTCCCGACCTCGGCGGCACGCGCACGGAGTAACGAGCGGCGGACGCGACCCTTCGCGTCGACGACGAGCGTCGAGCCGAGCTTCACGACGACCGTCATCGATGCTGGCTGCCGTCGCCCACGATCCGGTACTGCCGCAGGTACAGATCGAGATACGTGACCGGCCCGCGCGGACCCGGCGCGAGGTCGACGTTGACGCCCGTCTCGGGGACGCCGAGCAGGGCGAAGCCATCGGTGAATCGCGTCGTGGCGTTCCAGAGCGCCGCCGTGCCGCGGTAGCCATCGAGGAACTGCCGCGCCGCGCCCTCCTCCTCGGTCACGATCGTCGCGGCGAGACCGGAGGTCTCGTCGTTGGCGATCCTCACTGCCTCCTCGACGCCGTCGACGATGTGAAGCGAGACGGTCGCGACGCGGTCCGGATCGCCGGCCCATTCGTGTCCGAGTCGCTCGTCGAGCGGTAGTGCGCCGTCCATTACGTTCGCAGCCGTTGTGGCGCGCACCTCGAGAGCGTGCTCCGCAAAGACGGCGAGCAGCGTCGGCAGGAGCACGACCGCGCCCCGGTCGACGAGGGCCAGGTTGAGACGATTGCAGACACCCAGGCGATCGAGACTGGCTCTCGCGACCGCGACAAGACGCTCGTGAGACGCGCCACTGTGCACGTAGAGGACGCCCCCACCCTCCGCGTGGGCGAGCGTTCGCACGCCGTTCAGCGCCGCCCGCTGCGCGAGCGCTGCCGTGGACGGCCCGCTCCCGCGCAGGATCACGAGCGGCACGAGCTCGGGAAACGAGACAAGCGCTTCGGCCCCAGCGCGTTCGGGCGTGCGGACGAGCCCGACGACGTCGCCCGGCAGACCGGTCTGCTCCAGGGCAGGCCTGAGCACTTCGTCGACGAGCGCCGTTACCGTGGCCAGTGCTGCGCCGCCGGTTCGAAGGACGACGGCGTTGCCGCTCTTCAGCACCTGAGAGGCGATGTCCACCGCAACGTTCGGCCTGGCCTCGAAGTTCGCGCCGACCACTCCGATCGGCACACGCCGCTCGGAGACCTCGAGCCCGTTCGGAAGCCGCCAAGCGCGGACCTCGCGTTCGAGCGGAGGGAGGGCGGCGGTCGCCTCGAGCCCCGCGGCCGTCGCTTCGGCGCGTTCATCGTCGAGTCGGAGCCGGTCGAGGGCCCCCGGATCCAGACTGGACGAGCCGGCCGCGACATCCGCGCGATTGATCTCGAGAACCAGAGCGCGCCGCTCGCGCAGAAGATTCGCGGCATACAGCAGAGCGTCGTCGACGCGACCCTGCTCGAGGCGTGGAAGGGCGGCGCGCGCAGCCCTCGCCTCTGTCTCTACGAGGCGAAGAACCGTCTCATTCCCTGCGACATCGACCGTCGCTTTACTTTATACTGCGCGGTTAGAGGGCGGGCTTGCCCGCTCCGCATCAAGAGAGGCTGAGGGAACCGGCCCGATGAAGCCTCGGCAACCTGCGAAATCTGCAAGGTGCCAAGCCGGCCGAGCAAAGCAGCAACGCTCGGACGATGTAGAGCGAGACAACCAAGGAGATCGCCGTGCCCGCCACACACCTGTCCTGCACCCGCTGCGGCAACGAGCTGCAACTCGAAGGCATCGGTGCCTGTCCGCGTTGCTTCGGGCCGCTCGAGCCCGTCTACAACGTAGACGAGCTCCGCAGAACGCTGACGCGCCAGAGCATCGAGGCCGGTCCGCCGTCCCTCTGGCGCTACGCGCCGCTCCTCCCTGTACACGCACCGGACGAGCCTCGACTCGCCCCAGGGCTGACACCGCTCGTGCCGGCGACGCGGCTCGCTGCGCACCTGGGGATCGGCGAGCTCTATCTGAAGCTCGACACGGCCAATCCCACGCACTCGTTCAAGGACCGCGTCGTCGCCGTCGCGTGCGCGAAGGCTCGAGAGCTCGGCCTCGAGACGCTTGCATGTTCCTCGACCGGAAATCTCGCGAACGCCGTGGCCGCTCGGGCGGCCGTCGAGGGGCTCGACGCCGTCGTCTTCTGTCCGTTCGACCTCGAACGCGAGAAGCTCGTCGCAACTGCGGCCTACGGCGCCCGGATCTACGCGGTTCGGGGTAGCTACGACGACTGCAGCCGGCTCACCGTCGAGCTCTCGTTCGAGCTGCCGTGGGGCTTCGTCAACGTCGGGCTGCGCTCGTACTACGCCGAAGGCTCGAAGACGGTCGCCTACGAGGTTGCGGAGCAACTCGGCTGGGAGCAGCCGGACGTGGTCGTGTGCCCGGTCGCATCGGGCTCGCTGCTTTCGAAGGTCGGCCGCGGGTTCCGCGACTTCCGCGAGCTCGGGCTCGTAGGCGGTCCGGCGCCGCGGCTGGTCGGCGCCCAGGCGGAGGGCTGCTCACCCGTCGCAACCGCATTCGCGGAAGACCGGCCCGTGAAGCCGGTCCGGCCCGACACGATCGCCCGCTCGCTCGCGATCGGGAGTCCCGCAGACGGCGACGCGGCGATCGCGGTGACACGCGAGTCGGGCGGTTCGATCCACGCCGTGCCCGAGCAAGACATCGGGGAGAACATGGCTCTCCTCGCGGAGACCGCAGGTGTGTTCGGCGAGACCGCGGCCGGAGTGACGCTTGGGGCGCTCCGGGAAGCGATCCGGCGGGGTCAGATCGGCGCTACGGAGAGGGTCGTCCTCCTCGTCACGGGCGACGGACTAAAGACTCCGGGGCCCGTCGCCGACCGCTTCGCCCCGATCGACATCCCCGCCGATGCGGATGCGCTGCTCGCGGAGCTCGGAATAGCTGTCTAACCTCACACGAGCACATGGCAGCGGAACCGACAATCGACGCAACGCTGGACCGTCTCCGCGAGCTCCTCGCCGTCAACGACGTCGCCGTGCTCGACCTCGTCAATCGTCGGCTCGAGCTCGTCGACCAGATCAAGGAGCGGAAAGCTGAGCTCGGCGTCGCATTCGTCGATCCCGAGCGCGAGGCCTGGCTGCTCGACCATCTACGCCGCGCGAACAACGGCCGGCTGAGTGACGAAGGTCTACGTGAGCTCTTGACGACGTTGCTCGACCTCACCAAGCGCGAGCTCGACGGATAGTGCCGCTGCGCGTCGCCTGCCTTCCCGGCGACGGGATCGGTCCCGAGGTCTGCGACGCCGCTGTCCGTGTCCTCGCCGCGCTTTCAGTTGACGTCGTTGTCGAGGAGCACTCCTTCGGAGGTCATGCCATTCACGAGCACGGCGACCCGTTGCCCGAAGAGACGCTTGCCGCGTGTCGGGCTGCGGACGCCGTCCTCATGGGCGCGGTCGGTCTCCCCGAGTTCGACGGCGCACCGGTGCGCCCCGAGCAAGGCTTGATCCGCCTGCGCGGCGAGCTCGACGTCTACGCGAATCTTCGGCCCGCACGAACTGACGGCATAGACCTCCTGATTGTCCGGGAGCTCGTCGGCGGTCTCGGTGTCGCAGCATCGGCCAGCCTCGGCGACCGTGCGCCCGGCATCTTCGAGCCCGTTCACGGCACGGCGCCCGACATCGCGGGCCAGGGAATCGCGAACCCGACTGCTGCGTTCCGCTCGGTCGCGTTGCTGCTGCGGCACGCGGCAGGAGAACAAGAACTGGCGGACGAGCTCGAGCAGGCGGTCGACGCAACCCTGCTCTCGAGCCCGACGCGCGATCTGGGCGGCAGCGCGACCACTGTTGAGTTCACGGACAGTGTTCTCGACCGCCTCGCGGCACGGACGCCGGAGGCACGTTGACGAAGGTCGCCTATCCCGGCGGCGCGGCCGCTCACAGTGCGGCCGCCGCGGAGCGCCTCTTTCCTGGAGATCGCGAGCTCGTGTCCCTCGAGACCTTCGCGGACGTCGTCGACGCCGCGGCCGCGGGAATCGTTGCGTACGGGGTGCTCCCGATCGAGAACTCGCTCGCCGGCCCGGTGGCGGAGACACACGACCTCCTCTATGACGCACCGCTCTCGATCGTCGCCGAGACGTCCCTGGCGATCCGCCATCATCTCGTGGCGCGCGGGCCGTTGGCGGAGCGCGAGATCCGCGTCATTCGCTCGCACCCCGTCGCGCTCGAGCAGTGCCGGCGGTTGCTTGGGCGGCTGAACGGGGTCCGCGCGATTGCGGCGTCCACGACCGCCGATGCCGCTGCACAGGTCGCCGAATCGGACACTCCCGGGGAAGCTGCGATCGCCAGCGAGCGGGCGGCCTCGATCTACGGCCTGCAGGTGATCGAACATGACGTCGGCGACCATCCCGAGGCGTTCACGCGCTTCGTCTCGGTCGCGACGCATACGCGAATCGACAATGAGGGCGAGGCTTGGCGGACGGCCTTCTCGTTCGTCACCGACCATAGGGCCGGTGCGCTCCACGGCGCGATCGAGCCCTTCGCCCGTCACGGACTCGACCTCGTGCAGCTCGTGTCGCGGCCGATCCCCCATTCGCCCTTCAAGTACCGGTTCGATGCAGTGCTCGCCGCGCACCCGCTCGAACCGTTGACACGCGCTGCGTTCGTAGAGGTGCGTGCGCGTGTGCGGGACCTGCGCGTGCTCGGCTCGTATCCGGCTGGGTCTTAGACCGGTAGCAGCGTCGTGTTCACGGGCGCGGAGTGCGAGCGCTCGTAGGTCGTGATCGTCTCCTCGCGCTTCAGCGTCAGCGCGATGTCGTCGAGCCCCTGCAACAGTGACTCCCGCGCAAACGGCTCGAACTCGAACGGTACGACGAGATCGTCCGGCCCGGTCACCTGCTGTGTCTCGAGGTCGACCGTCAGCGACCCGCCGCCCGCAACCGCCTGCATGAGCGTCTCGACCGCTTCAGCCGGCAGCACGATCGGCACGAGCCCGATCTTCAAAGCGTTCGTGCGGAAGATGTCGCCGAACGAAGGCGCGATCACGACCTCGAAGCCGTAGTCCTGCAACGCCCAGGCGGCGTGCTCGCGCGAGGAGCCCGAGCCGAAGTTCCGTCCGGCGAGCAGGATCCCGGCCTCTGCGTACTCCGGCCGGCGCAGCTCGAAGTCCGGCTGCTTCATCCAGTCGAAGAAGAGAAACTCGCCGTAGCCGGTTCGCTCGATGCGCTTCAGAAACTGCTTCGGGATGATCTGGTCCGTGTCGACGTCGGCGCGGTTGAGCACCGCGGCCCGAGCGGTGACACGCCGGAACGGCTTCACGCCGCGTTGCCGACGGCCTGCGGATCGACGAAGTGCCCTGCGAGAGCAGCGGCGGCGGCCAGCGCCGGGCTGACGAGATGCGTCCGCCCGCCCGCCCCCTGGCGCCCTTCGAAGTTGCGGTTCGACGTCGACGCGCAGCGCTCGCCGGGCTGGAGGATGTCCGGGTTCATGCCGAGGCACATGGAACACCCGGCGCGTCGCCACTCGAAGCCGGCGGCCGTAAAGATCTTGTCGAGACCTTCCTCCTCCGCCTGGCGCTTGACGCCCGCCGAGCCGGGAACGACGAGCGCTCGCACCGATGGATGCACGTGCTTGCCGGACACCACCGCGGCCGCTGTCCGCAGATCCTCGATGCGCGCGTTGGTACAGGAACCGATGAAGACCCGATCGATGCTGATGTCCTCGATCTTCGTGCGCGGAGCGAGTCCCATGTAGGTGAGTGCGCGCTCGACCGCCTCCCGCTCCGCGAGATCGTCGTAATCGGCCGGGTCCGGCACCACACCGTGGACCGGCACGACCATCTGGGGATTCGTTCCCCAGGTCACCTGAGGCTCGAGCCTGGAGACGTCGATGGAGAGCTCACGGTCGAACGCCGCGTCCGAATCGGTGGCGAGGGATCGCCAGTGGTCAACGGCGCGCTCCCACTCCCCAGCCGCAGGCACGCCGGGCCGTCCCTCCATGTAGGCGAACGTCGTGTCGTCGGGCGCGATCATGCCGGCGCGTGCGCCCCACTCGATCGACATGTTGCACACCGTCATGCGGCTCTCCATCGACAGCGCCCTGATCGCCGGCCCGTCGTACTCCACGACGTAGCCGACACCCCCCGAGATGCCGGCCTGGCCGATCGCCGCCAAGATCATGTCCTTCGCTGAAACGCCGTCCGGCAGCTCGCCGTGGAAGTTGACCCGCATCGTCTTCGGTTTCCGCTGCGGGAGTGTCTGCGTCGCGAGCACATGCTCCACCTCGGACGTCCCGATGCCGAACGCCAGCGCTCCGAATGCGCCGTGCGTCGAGGTGTGGCTGTCACCGCAGACGATCGTCATCCCGGGCTGTGTCAACCCGAGCTCGGGACCGATGACGTGGACGATCCCCTCGTGCCCGCTGCCTGTGGCGTAGAGGGGGACGCCGAACTCCTCGCAGTTCTGCCGCAGCGCGTCGAGCTGTCGTCGGGCGAGCGGATCCGTGATCGGGCCGTCCTCGGTGGGGACGTTGTGGTCCATCGTGGCCATCGAGAGGTCGGGCCGGCGGACCCGGCGCCCGGACAGACGCAGACCTTCGAACGCCTGCGGCGAGGTCACCTCGTGAATCAGGTGCAGGTCGACATAGAGCAGCGCGGGCTCGTCGGCGGGCTCCACGACGACGTGGCTGGTCCAGATGCGGTCGAACAGCGTCTGCGGTGCCATCAGGTCTTCTTAGCCGACGGGCTGTGAGAAGTAAAGCTGGGACCGCTCTTCGCTCCCGCGGAGCCGTTCCCGTAAGGCCACGACCTCGCCGACGACGACCAGCGCAGGCCCGGGAAGGCCCGCGGCGACCTTTGCAATGCGGCTCACATCGGCGACGACGACCTCCTGGTCGTGGCACGTTCCCCGCGCGATCACCGCAGCAGGAGTGGACGCATCGAGCCCGAGCGCGAGCAGCCGCTCGCACAACGAGTCGAGCTCATTCAGCGCCATGAAGAGGACGAGCGTCTCGGCGCCGTGCATCGGGCCGAGCTCGACTTCTCCGTCCGCCGAGCGTCCGCTGACGACACGCACCTGTGCCGCCAGTCCGCGGTGAGTCAGAGGGATGCCCGCCGCAGCAGGGACTGCGGCCAGAGCCGACACGCCCGGCACGACCTCGAACGGAACGTCGGCCTCCGCCAGCGCGAGTGCTTCCTCTCCGCCCCGTCCGAACACGAACGGGTCGCCTCCTTTCAGCCTGACGACCTCGAGGCCCTGCGAGGCGAGCTCGACGAGAAGAGCGTTGATCTGATCCTGCTCGAGGCCGTCACGCGAGATCGCGAGCGCGTCTGCGGGAGCCTCGGCCACGAGCTCGGGAGCCACGAGCCGGTCGTACACGAGCGCATCGCAACCGCGCACGAGCTCCAGCCCGCGCGCAGTGATCAGACCCGGATCCCCTGGGCCGGCACCGACGAGCCAGACGGTCACGACAGAGCCTCGGCGACGAGCTGTTCGAAGTAGGACTTGCGCTCCTGGTACGTCGCCAGGTGTTCGCGCGCCCACGGCCGCAAGTCGCGCAGCTCGCGCGCGAGCCGCGCGTGCTCCGGCCCCACGACGGCAGCGATCTCACTGCGCAGCCGCTGCGCGAGCGCCGGCGAGGCGCCGCCCGTGGAGACGGCGACGGCGATCGGGTCGATGCGATGCACGGCGGGAAGGATCAGGCTGCAGAGCTCCGGATCGTCGACAACGTTGCAGAAGATCCCGAGCCGGTCGGCGTCCTCCTTGACCCTCCGGTTCACCTGACGATCCGGCGTGGCAGCGATTGCAAGCCACTTGCCGCCGAGGTCCCAGCTCGCATACCGCCCCTCGATCCACTCGACGGGAAGGTCGAGCAGCTCCGGGACGATCTCCGGCGCCGTGACCGTGACGCGCGCCCCACACTCGAGCAACCCACGCGCCTTCTCGAGCCCGACGTTCCCGCCGCCGACGACGATGCAGTCGCGACCGGTCAGGTCGAGGCAGGCCATGTAGTAGCGCGTCTCAGCCACGGTACTCCGCGAGCGCGGTCGCCACCGCCGGCGCGCCCCCTTCGACAAAGACCGCGTTGACGCGTATGAACGGCGTCCACTTCTCAGGAAGTGCGTCCTCAGGGAAGACCGCCTCGACCGGGCACTCGGGCTCGCATGCACCGCAGTCGATGCATTCGGCCGGGTCGATCACGAGCATCTGCTCGGTCTCGTGAATGCAGTCGACCGGGCAGACGTCGATGCAGCTCTTGTCCTTCTGGTCGATGCACGGCTCCGCGATCACGTAGGTCATCAGACGCCGACCGAATGGAGACGGGCGCCCGAGCGGTCGAGCCGGATCGTCAGCTCGAGCCCCTCGACGCCGATGCTGAGGAGGTACGCGCCGGGCCCGGCCGCCTGGACCTTGACGTGCTCGAGCGTCTTGCCTTCGAGGGCACCGAGCGCGCCGGTGACGTCCCGCGTGCTCTCGGAGAGCTCCTTGCCGCGCGGCAGTTTGCGGTAGGTCTTGAGCGCGGCCTGCTCTCCCTCGGGACCGTAAAGGCCGCGGATGCGGCCGGTCGAGAGCCCGAGCTCGATGATCTCCTCGAGTGCCTGCGCGTCGTCCTCGCCGAGCTCGCCTTCCTGGACCGCGGCGACGAGATCGGCGAGCCGGCCTCGCCTCTCCGCGTCCTGCACGAGCGCCAGAACAGCCTGTGCCTCGCCCAGCGCGACCTCGGCCGCCGCTGTGTCGAGCCTCACCGCCGTGCTAGTCATCGGCGTCCTCTCCGAGGATCGCGTGCAGCTCGTGCTCGAAGCCGCCCGTCTCGATCGCGCAGTGGATGCCGCACTCCTTCGGCGCGTTCGTCTCCCACCACCATCGTCCGGCGCGGTCGGCTTCGCGGGGATGAATCGCACGCGTGCACGGTGCGCAGCCGATCGACGTGTAGCCCTGGTCGTACAGCGGGTGGTACGGCACGTCGTTCTCGCGCACGTAGTCCCAGACCTCGTCCTTCGTCCATTCCGCAAGCGGGTTGAGCTTCACGATCGCGCCGTGGTCGTGATCGATCTCGACCTTGCGGATGTTCGTCCGGGTCGCCCACTGGTCACGGCGCAGCCCGGTGATCCAGGCGTCGAGGGTGGCGAGGTGCTTCGTCAGCGGCTGAACCTTGCGGACGTTGCAGCAGAGAAGGCGGTTCTCCACCGACTCGCGAAAAAGGTCAGGGCCCTTCCGCACGACCATGCGGTGGACGTGCTCCTCCGCCGGTGTGAGGACCTCGAGATTCAGGCCCGGGTAGCGGTCGCGCAGCTGGGCGATCAGCTCGTGCGTCTCGTCTGGTAGGCGGCCCGTGTCGACCGAGAAGATCCGAATCTCGGGATCGATCCGGTAGGCCATGTCGATGATCGCGAGACCGTCGATCTGGAAGGCGGTCGAGACGCTGATGCGCGGGCTGAAGCGCTCGATCGCCCACTCGAGGACGGTCTCGGGCTCCTCACCCTCGAACTCGACGGAGAGCTCGCCCGCTTCCAGCTCGTCGATCAGTTCGAACGTGCTCATCGGCCGCCTTTTGGCCGATGAGCGGTGGAAGGGGCGTAAGGGGAAACCGGGAGGTTTCCCCTCTTGTTCTCCTCGGCCCACGCGGCGATCTCAGCGGCGCGGGGGCCGAGGCGATCCCTGAAGAAGGGAGCTCGTGAGGGAAACATGGTTTCCCTCACGGGAGCGAGCCGCACGCGAGCGACGCTCATGCTGCTACCTCCGCGTCCCGTCGGCTGCGCGCGGGTTCG
>WNGD01003694.1_pt1 | contig 17015 bp, 19 predicted proteins | sample 5400671 | NCBI WGS metagenome assembly WNGD01 (sample SAMN13153369, study PRJNA577476) | soil metagenome | isolation source: 40 cm soil or saprolite under grassland replicate 2 | place: USA:California | collected 2016-06-15
TGGGATTGGAGGGAACCCACCACGTGCGAGGCTTCCACCCTGACGCGCTGAAAATCCGTCTCGGCCTGGTTCAAGCGCTGGAGCCGACTCAGCAGGTTATTGAGAGAATATGAGATCTGCCACAACACATGATCTTTCGTCAGGGGTGCGCGCGTATTGAAGTTTCCATTTGCCACCTCCACATGCGTCTGCAAGATTAGGCCAGTTGAATGACAATCTGACCGGCAATAGCAAGTAGCGCGACAGAACTGAGAGCGCAGATATACAGGATGGTAAGGCGACGGGTGGGGGAGTGCGAAATCGGTGCATCTCTCATATATAATAAGCCTCCAGGGTTTTAAGTAGTGGGGGAGATCGTGCGCTTTTTCTTTACCTGCCCCTATGCATATTTCAACGGAAACGCTACGCGCGCCCCTTCCTCACACGTGAAAAAGTCTGGAATGTCCCGAATCTTGTCAATAGATAGCGATGCAAAGGGTTAACGAGCTACATTCGACACGATGCATCTTCTACCCATCTAAACGATTATACCCGATAGCTTATTTGAGAATGCGATAACGACCATATACAAAGAAAAAAGTACTAAAAAATAATTATGATGACTATGGGAAAAAGCGGAGATAGCTCGAACGTCACCCTTGACGAACTGGCGCGGGCGCAGCAGATCGTTCCCATCGTCACCGTACAGAACCACTACAACCTGGCGAGACGGCAGTCCGAGCGCATGACGATCGAGCAATCGGAAGAGATGATCGATACCTGCGCGCGCCAGGGTATTGGCTTTATACCCTGGTCACCGCTGTCAGCCGGGGATCTGGGTCGGCCCGGCGGTCCCCTCGATCAGGTCGCGAAGCGGCACAACGCTACACCGAGCCAGGTCGCGCTCGCGTGGCTGCTCCAACGCTCCAGCACCATGCTGCCCATTCCGGGAACTTCCAGCGTGAAGCACCTGGAAGAGAACGTGTTGGGTGCCTCGCTCAGGCTGAGTCAGGAGGAGTTCGACGCGATCAACCGCAGCAGTAAATAGTCCTGTAACTCTTCCCCTTTTCTGACTCCTCGTGGCCGAAGGCGCGAGGAGTCTGAACAAGGAATCCGAACAGGTACCCATAATTGCTATTTTGGGACATTGGTATACTGTAGATAGAGCTTCGAGCGTAAAATCACACCTTAACACTATATAAAAATTTATTATGCAAGGTGAGCGCTATAGATGAATAACGTCAAGTGGAAAGGGGGCAGAGCAGGATGGCAAAGCGCAAACGCACACAGTCGCCTCTGGAACAACAGCAACCATACGACAATATCCTCAAGTCTCTTCTAGAGGGACAGGAGGCACAGATACTTCCGCATATTCTAGATGGAGCGGTGTACCAGGAAACATATGACATCGAGGTCATGAGGACGATATTGCGCACGGATCGTGTCTATAAGGTTCTCTACAAGGGAAAGGCGCACATTCTGCACCTGGAATTCGAGGCCGGGTCCGATGAAGAGATGAGTGTGCGCCTTCTGGATTATCACGCCTATCTGTATCGGAAGTATCGTCTTCCAGTCATCTCAGTCATTGTCTACCCATTTGAGACAACGATGGCAACATCACCGTTACAAGAAGAGAGCGAGGGGGGAGCTTCTTCTCATCTTCCACTTTCGAACGTTCCCACTCTGGGTCTTAGAGGCTGAGAAGTATGTACAAGAGCATACAGTTGCGCTGTACGCGCTGTTACCAGCGATGGCGGGCGCTAATGCGCAATTAGTTTTACGAGCCATCGATGAGATGGTAGAATATTATCAGAACGACGATATCACATTGGCGCGTGAGCTCAGGTGGATGGGCATTATTCTACGTCGTGCGACTATCGTTCCAGCAGAGGAGAAACGTATGATCGAAGAGAGGCTCAGCATGTACGACGATTTGATGGAAAAAGACCCTAAGATGAGAAAGATCCGGGCCGAAAGTGAGGCCAGGGGTGAGACCAGGACACTGCGTATGACGATCCTCTTATTGGTGAAGGGGCGGTTTCCTGCCCTGGTCGAGCAGGCCCAACAACGGGTCAAACGCACGACGTCAGTTGACGAGTTGAAACAGCTCTTTGAACAACTTGCCAGCGCCTCTGATGAAGCCGCCGTACGCTCGCTTCTTCTTTAATCTTGCGTTTTATCAAGTATGCGACATTGATCAGTGGCAAACTCATGAAGAGGAGACATATACATGCGTATTCGTGAATTGAGACTACTGACCAGTAATCTTGCCGAACAGAAAGAGTTTTACACGCGTACGCTCGGTCTGCCGCTAGCATATGAGCAGGACGGCCTTGTCGTAATACAGGCTGGCGGAACAAAGCTCGTCTTCACGCAGGCGCAGGAGGGGAGCGAGCCATACTACCACTTCGCCTTCAACATCACCGAGAACAAGCTCTTGCAGGCGAAGACATGGATCGCCGAACAGCATATAGCCCTGAGCAGAGACGATCCGAACAACTGGTACTCAAAATCGTGGAACTCGCACGCGATCTACTTCTATGATCCTGCCGGTAATATCGTTGAGTTTATCGCGCGACACAGCCTGGCAACTGGACAAGATGGTTTATTTACAGAAAGAGATATACTGTATGCCAGTGAGATAGGACTTGTGACGGACGATGTGGTAACAACGGCTGAAGTATTGCAAGGAAAAGTTGGCGTGGAGATATATAAGGGAGGCATTTCGGAGGAGTTCGCGGCACTGGGGAACGAACATGGACTGTTCATCCTTTCGAAGAGAGGGCGCATCTGGCTGGCATCAGACAAGAGGTCACAGATCTATCCGACAGAAGTGAGAATTCAGGATGGCAACGGCTACGAGTTCGCGGATCTGCCCTATCGTATTCAGGCGATAGGCGCCTGAGAGAGGCTTTTATTATTATCTAATGGATGGATGGATGGGAGACGTTTACGCCTTGACGTAGAACAGGAGAAGAGCGTATACTATCTATATTAATGACTGACCACCCATCCATGTTATTTATAATAGTAGTGAGGAAACGACATGCCGAAAGTAGTTGACGAGCAGATGCGGGAGGCGACACGTCAACGCATCATTCACGAGGCTGCGGGCGAATTTGCGCGCCTGGGCTTCGATCAGGCCAATATCAATACGATCGCGGAACTGGCGGGAATCGGCAAGGGCACGATCTACCTGTACTTCGAGAACAAGCGCGAGCTCTTTCTCGCTATGTTACGTCACATCGCGCAGGCGCATATCGCCTCGATCCGGGCGGCGCTTGCTCCCGAAGGGACATTACAGCAGCGCCTGGAACGTCTTTTTCTTGCCTTCGCGCACCTGGCGGAGCAGGAGAACGATAGCTTCAACGTCTATATGAGCGCCCTCTACGGGGTGAACCGCGCCTTCCAGGAGGAGGCGAAGCGGCTGCTGCGCGACTATATCGCGGTGATCGCCCTGATGCTAGAAGAGAGCCGGGCACGTGGCGAGATCCGCTGCCAGAATATCGAAGCGCTAGCGCTGATGGTGCTCTCGCTGACCGAGTCCTACGTACTTTCAGCCAGAGTGCTGGGACGATCGGAGCAGGCGCTGGCCCACGAAGGAAGAGCCGTTGCACACGCGCTTCTGCATGGCATCGCTACTTCTTAGTTAAACGAGCGAGCTCTCTTTTTTTATCTTTTTATTGACTGGCTACCCACCCATTGTCCAGGGCGAGACACAGAGGAGAACGATTCCGATGAATGCAGACGTTATCATCACCTTTTTACGCAGATTGTTTCATATACGACGCACGAAGCGCAGTTTCGAGAGTCCACGCTACCTGCTCAAGTGGCTGCTCATCAGCACACTGATCGGCGTAGTTGCCGGACTGGGCGCGATCGCCTTCTTCTGGGCGATCCACTTCGCGACTGACACTTTTCTCGGGCGCCTGGTCGGTTATCTTCCGCCCGAGCCGGCGGGGGAGGGTGGAGGTGGTCCGCTCATGTCATTCTGGTCCGCAGCCCATCCCTGGCTGCTACCGTTTGTTACTGCTGCTGGCGGGCTAGTCGCGGGCATTATCGTCTTCAGTCTGGCACCGGAGGCAGAGGGGCACGGGACAGACGCCGCGATCAGGGCCTTTCACCAGGGCAAGGCGATACGCGCCCGCATCCCCCTGGTCAAACTGGTCGCCTCGGCGATCACTATTGGTACGGGCGGCTCAGCCGGGCGCGAGGGTCCGGCGGCGCAGATCAGCGCAGGCTTCGGGTCCATCCTGGCAACGATGCTGCGCCTGGACGTGCAGGATCGACGCATCGCGCTCGCCACTGGTATTGGCGCTGGCATCGGAGCGATCTTCCGCGCGCCCCTGGGGGGAGCTATTCTCGCGGCAGAGATTCTGTATAAAAACGATCTGGAGGTCGAGGCTATCATTCCCGCCCTTATCGCGTCGATCGTCGGCTACAGCGTCTTCGGAGCGTGGTCGGGCTGGAATCCGATCTTCGCCACAAATAGTAACCTCGCCTTCACTTCGCCCCCGCAGTTGCTGTTCTACGTCGTACTGGGAGTGCTCTGCGGAGCCGTGGGGCTGCTCTACGCAAAGGGATTCTACGGCATCACCCATCTCTTTCATCGCCTGCGCCTGCCCAGGTGGATCAAGCCCGGCATCGGCGGACTGCTCGTGGGACTGATCGGCCTGGCGTTGCCACAGGCATTGGGCATGGGCTATGGCTGGGTGCAGGTTAGCATGGGGCCGGGGCTCTTAGCGCTACCATTATGGGTTGTGCTGCTGCTGCCATTCGCCAAGATTGTGACCACGGGCCTATCGATCGGCTCGGGCGGCTCGGGCGGCATCTTTGGTCCAGGCATGGTCATCGGCGGAATGCTGGGAGCGACCGTCTGGCGTCTGTGCTACCACGTCATACCGGGCATTCCTCCGACGCCCGCGCCCTTCGTCATCGTTGGCATGATGGCGCTCTTCGGTGGCATCGCGCACGCCCCGCTGGCCGTCATGCTCATGGTCGCCGAGATGACCGGCAACCTCTCGATGCTCGCGCCCGCCATGATCGCCGTTGGAATCTCTTCTATCCTCGTGGGAAAAGCGACCATCTACACCAGCCAGGTAGACACACGCGCGGACTCACCCGCACACCGGCTGCAGATGTCCTTCCCCCTGCTCTCCACACTCGCGGTACGGCAGGCGATGACGCCGCTGGCGCTACACTTCACCGGTGGGCAAACGGTGGCGGTGGCGGAGCAACAACTGGCGAATCATATAGAGAGCGGAGCACCAGTCGTCGATGAGCGCGGCAACCTGCGGGGCGTGCTGACAGTCGCGGATATTCAACGCGTTCCGCTCGCAGAGCGAGAGAAGCGCCTGATAAAAGACGCCATGAACCGCGACGTCCTGGTCCTCTCGTCCGATGATACGCTGGACGAGGCATTGGAGGAACTGACCAGTCGCAGGGTAGGCTGGGCGCCAGTCGTCGACGTCGAAGCCGTGGCAGGCAAGCAATACGTCATGGGAACGATCTCGGCTGCCAGCATCGTGCGCAAGTACCGGCAGACGCTCACCAACGACTCGCGGCGTATGCGCGGGTTGGTCGAGGGCACAGTAATGGTGGAAACCATCGTTAAAACGCAGATGCCCCTGGCGAACGTGCCTTTGCGCGAGGCAAAGTTGCCGGCGGGCTGCCTCGTCGTCTCGATCCGCCGGGATGATGAGCTGCTCTTCCCCAGGGGGAGCACGGTCATCCAGCCGGGAGACGTCGTAACGTTCTTGATGAATCCAAGCGGGGAGGAGCACCTGCAGCAGTACCTGACCGAGCCGCGTCCTCAGCCTACGGAAATAGTCGTAGGAGACCAGTATAGATGAATAAGGCCAGGGGAACATTGTTCTTCTGGCCCCTTCTGTGATCATTAAGAATAAAGGAGTACATGATGCCTACAAAAATTAAAGATGTACAGCGTCCTAATGGGTTGCTCCGCCTGGGTTTTCGGTTACCGATCTGGTTGTTTCAACTTCATCTCAGTTGGATAATGGGAGAACGTTTCCTGCTATTGATTCACAGGGGTCGCAAAAGTGGAATGCCGCGTCAGACAATCCTGGAAGTGCTCCAGCATGACAAAACCAACGACATCTATTACGTATTCGCAGGCTGGGGTGAACAATCCGATTGGGTACGCAATATTGAGCAGACACCAGAGGTCACCATAATTGTCGGGGCCCGCCACCTCCAGGCGTACGCCACGCGTGTCTCTCCTGAAGAGGCGGAACGTATCACTATAGACTATGCCCGGCGACATCCTGCTGCAATCCGTATCCTTCCCCGCTTGATGGGTTATCAAGTCGACGGCACGGAGGAGGATTTTCGCACCTTGGCACGTACCGGGGTAGTGTTCGCCTTGCGCCCTCTTTAATATTCTCTGAAAAGAGATAAGCGCTGACGCCATGCGCGCTGGTTATGATACCAGCGCGCAATAAGCACACCACGTGAGCGAGTTCGCGCTATTCGCGGTCCGCGATGATCGAGCCGATATTATCCGCGAGGCGTGGATTGAGGCGGCTAATAATCACAGCATAGATGATCGCGACAACGAGAATGCCCAGACTGATCCATGGGAAGAGGTTAAACGGCGGGCTCTGTCCCGGCCCTATGAGAGCCCAGAGCGGAAAGCCGATCGCCAGCACGCCCAGGATCGGTAGGATCAAATGTCTCACTACAGAGAACTGATCGGGATGCTCCCTCCTATAATAGATCGGAAGAGCGATATTCGAGACCAGGTAGACCAGCGCGATCAGAATCGTACCCAGCGTGGCGATCTCGCCGAAGAACGTCACCGGATCAACGTTCCAGCCGAAGATATAGGTCACGGCCAGGCCAAAGCCGGAGAAGACGAGAAAGCTCGCCCAGGGAGTGCGCGTCTTAGGATGGAGAGTGGCCAGACGCCTGGGGAGCAGACCCTCGCGCGCGGCATTGAAGATCAGGCGCGCCTGCGAGTTCGATCCCGCGATCATCGCGCTCATCGTCGAGGTGAAGCCAGCGACGTAGGCCAGGAACGCCAGGATACCGGAGATACTCTGGGCCGCATCGAGAAAGGGAATCGCTGACGCGGACAGGACCTTCACATTGTAGTTAAAGGCGACTACCGTAGCATACATGAACAGCAGGTACGATAGGCCCATCAGTAGGATACTTGCATAGATGGCCCTGGGTACATTGCGTCTTGGCTCGTTGGTCTCCTCGGCGAGCGCGGCAGAGTTCTCCCAGCCAACGAACATGTAGACGGCGATTGGGAAGCCGAGTCCCAATCCACTCAGGCCACCCGAGATATTCGCCGGATTGAAAGGAGCGAGGGAGAGCCGTCCGGCGTGGGTAATCAGCGCGATGATCGAGACCAGCAACAGCACGGCCAGTTCCAGCGCGAAGAAATAGCCAGCCCAGCGCGTGGAGAGATGGACGCCGCGCACCATCAGGAAGAAGACCAGCACCACAAAGAGCAAGGTGAACAACTGCCAGGGGACATTGATATGCAGGTAGTGCTGAAAGATAATCTGCGTCCAGCCACCGGAGATCGTGATAACCGACGCCATAGCGATGATGTAGCCCAGGCTGATCACGATCGTAGTTGTGATAGCCGAGATGGGGCCAAAGGTTTTGCCGATGAAAGTGATGAACGAGCCAGTCGACGGGATAGAGCGCGAGAACTCGGCAAGTGTATTGCCAAGCAAGGCGATGGCGACTGCGGCCACAATGATAATCAATGGGGACGCTACGCCTGCCGCAGCCACAATGAGTGCGGAACTGAAAAAGAAGCTCATCGCTGGCGCAATGTTGGCCATGGTAGATGTTGCGATGTCTACCAGGCCAAGAGCACCTCGCTGCAGGCGAGGCGCCGCCACAAGGATGTCTTTTCCTTCAGTGGGAATAAATTCGGGTGATTCTTCGTGTGTACTCATGGAGGGTTACCTCTTGCGCGCAAGGCGCTTGCTAGAAGGGAAGGTCAATGAGTTCTCATGTATGTACTGTAACATACAAGCAAGGGTTTCTACAAGATGTGGTAGAGATTCTTCGAGTATATTTTTACGTGGGGCCAACGATGGAGGGGAAATGCGCAACAAATACATGTATTGCGGATGGCGGCTCCGATGGACTTCTCGAGGGTGCTACTTTCGGTACCCTCTCAGGTTAGTATCCTTTGAGCCGCCTGCGTCTATTTTATCCGAATAATTCCTGGATGGCAACCCTCTATGCGACTTTCTCCTGCATCCTCAATAGAGACTCTACCGGGCCTCACTCGCTATATGTCGGTATACGGCCCTCATTTAGGCGTTGCTGCCGATCAGGAAGAAAAGCGGATAGGGCGGGTTCTGGGCCAGTCGTTCCAGCAAGCCTTTGAGCCGGCGCACCTCGGCATAGAAGTAGGAATAACCATCGGTCACGGAGTCGGTCACTTTGATGCAGGCGTACGTCTCGAACGGCGTGACCTGCATCAAAGTGGCCGAAACCGTGACAGCTTCGTGAGTGGAAAGCTTGCGGATGTGATTCTTCTGTAACGTCCAGGTAATACACTCTCTACCGCATTAGTAGCTGCGGTGAGAAATGTTTTTGACGATCAAAAACCTGGAGCGAAAGGAGAAAACCTATGGGCCTGTGGGCATGGGTCATTTTACTGGCGGTATCCGCTGCGCTGGCCACGGCGGCGCAGTACCTGTTCTTCCGTCAGAATCGAAAGACAACCGACTACGACTGGGTGTACATCGCGGGTGGAGCGTTGCTCGGTGGCTTCACCGCCCATGTGTGGTACTCTGGCTTCGGTCCGGTGATAGACGGTCTTAATCTTCTGCCAGCCCTGCTAGGCGCGGTTGTCCTGGGCGCCGTGGCGGAGATGGTCTACCGCGCGTTCATCAGGCCACGCCAGAACGTCTAAGTGTTACCATCCGGGGCGGGAACACGCCATATTCCTGGCAGGCAATCGTTGCCAGGCAGCAACGTGAGAAGATGATTGGTTTGATTGGCATCAAGGAGGTACATGTTGGATATCACAAGAAAAGAAACAGCACGCAGCATGACCAGCGGTGAGGAAAGCGCACCGTCCGAGCAACACGATACGGTGGAGGACAAGGGTTCGTTGCTCGATGCATTGCGCGCATTCGCAGTGCTAGTGGTGCCCTCGGCGCTCTTCGATCTGTTTCTGATGGGGAGCGTAGTTGCGACAATTCGCGGCGCCTTGATACGGCCCCACACGCTGGTAGCCAGATACCTCCGCCCACTTGTGGCCCTGGGCACATTCCTGGCGGTTGCCTATCCGACCGTGATCCGACCATGGATGCTGCGCTGGGGAGCCACCGACGAAGAGAGATACAAAGCACTGCCTGGGGACGAGCTTGTTCCTGACCCTGTCACTACATCTACGCGAGCCATCACGGTGCAGGCGCCAGTAGCAGCGGTGTGGTCCTGGCTCGCTCAGATCGGGCAGGACCGTGGCGGCTTCTACAGCTATGAGTGGTTGGAGAACCTGGCCGGGTGCAAGATGCACAATGCGGACCGCGTTCATCCTGAGTGGCAGCAGCGGGCGATTGGCGACGTGGTCAAGCTCCACTGGGCGCTGGGCAATAAGGTTGCCTCCTTCGAACCGAATCAGGCGATAGTGTTGGAGGGCTGGGGCGCCTTTGTGATCGAACTGCTTGATGACCAGCGCACGCGTGTGATCCTGCGCTCACGGACAGCTCGCGCGTGGTCGGCATTGTACGAAGTGCTGCTAATCGAGCTTCCACACTTTATCATGGAGCGCAAAATGCTTCTCGGCCTCAAGAAGCAGGCTGAACATGCATGGCGGAAGCAGGTAGCTGAGTCGCACTGGACTGTCGAGACCAACAGGGGACATGCTGCTTCATCCCACAAAAGCAAAGGAAAACCATTATGAAACACAAAGGCATACGGATTGCACTCGCTATTATCGAGGCATGTATCGGTCTGGGTGCTCTTGGTGGAGGCATCGCTCTTCTGATCGGCGCGTTTGACCAATGGCTACCAGTCGCCTTTCTGCAGGGCACGCCATTTAGTGACTACCTTATCCCTGGCCTGGTACTGACTGTTATCATCGGTGGCGGAATGCTGTTGGCTTCAGCTGCGCAGTTCATCCAGCGCGAGTGGGTAGTACTCCTCTCAGCGGCGATGGGTCTTATTATGCTCGGCTGGGAGATCGTCGAGGTCGCGATCATCGATCGTTATGAGCAGGCCGTCGTTCCCAGCACGGTGGTACAACAAGTGCTCTTCTCGGTGCTTGGTCTGGTGATCTTCGGGCTGGCCGCCTATCTGTGGATGACTGAGTATCGCGGTCAAAAAGAAGGAGGCATCTTGCTATGAAAACCAGGTTGTTGGTAGGACTGTTAGCCATCGCCTCTGGCGGGTATGCGTTATGTCGCCTGGGACAGCGGCGGGATGCGACCGACGCGGAAGTACATCGTCCCTTGCCAGGCGATGACCTTGTGCCTTACCCAATGGCAGAAACAACACACTCCATCGTCATTCGTGCGACTTGCGCCGCTATATGGCCCTGGCTGGTGCAGATGGGGTACGACCGGGGCGGGTGGTATACCGAAAAACGCTGGTATCAGCGGGTTGAAAGAACTCTCTGGCACAGCAAGCACCCAGCTAGTGCTGATCGAATCATCCCAGAACTGCAACACCTCAAGGTCGCTGATACCGTGCCCGATGGCCCTCCTGGGACTGCTTTCTTCACGGTTGCCGATCTAGAGCCGCAGCGAGCACTCGTCTTCTACTCTACCACCCACGTGCTCTTTCTTGCGCCTCGCTTTCTACGGAACAGTCCAAGAATTGGGATCTCTGGCGAGTTCAGCTGGACGTTCTTTCTTGAGGACGTTGGTGAACATAGCGCACGTTTGACCGTGCAGTGTCGAGTCAGCTATGGACCTCGCTTGTTCAAGATGTTGACCCTTCCATTGTTGTTCCCTACTGACTTCATTATGGCACGTATGATGCTGCAAGGGATCAAACAGCGAGTAGAGCTTACTAAAGAACTCAGTCATAATACGCTGGTGCTTTCTTGAGCGTCTGCCATTGAGCGCCGTCATGGCCAAAGACGACCAGTGCCACGTGCTCGTGCGCGACCAGATCCAGGAGTTTTTGCGTACTGGCGCGCAATTGCGTCTCGTCCTCAATAGGCCACGCTTTGCGATCAGGGGTGAACAGGCGCTGCAGGACCACAGCGTCGATAGTGAGCAGAACGTTTCCGGTCTGTGGCAGGCGCACCAGAACTGACTGATGTCCAGGCGCGTGCCCACTGGTTTCGATCAGCAAGAGGCCGGGCAGTAGCTCGGTATCTCCGTCGATGAGCCGATAGCACAACGCAGGATGATCCCAGTGCGCGCGGGCGGCTGCATAGCGCGGATTTCCGCTACGAGCCAACTCGTAGTGTACGCGCTGGACGATGAACTCCGCTCTGGGAAAGGCATCATGGTAGCCTGCATGATCTACGTCGAAATGGGTACAGATGAGGAGATCGATGTCATCTGGACGCAAACCAAGATCGCTGAGGTGCTCAAGCACATTTTTTTCATGCCCTGCTGCTGGCAAGCCCGGCGGTGGTGTATAGTCAGCAGGCAATCCGCTATCGATAAGAATGTTCTCCCCATTGCCCATCTGAACAAGATAGCAACCATTCGACCCCGCAGACGGCTGAGGGCGTGTCGGTATGGTTGAAGTACTCAATTGCAGCAGGTAGAGCCGTTGGGGCGTTGCATCGATCAGTGTCATTCGTCGATCCTTTCCTTGAATCGATGTCCCTCTCTATGGGCACACGAACAAAACAGGTTCAGTAATGAAGTATAGCAACATCTCCAACCAGAGACCGTGAGTGACATTACAGACAAAGGGCGCGTTTTGTGCTATGGTTGTAAAAGAAAATGGCTATGATTTACTCATTACTGACGGAGCAGCGGAGTACTGCTCCCTATGGTCTTCAGGACGGCGAGGCGTTGCGGGGCTTGTGAACCGCGCCCCTATATGGGGGATACAAACGAACAGGGAGGCAGGCTATGATCGATAACCCCATCTTCATGGTCGACGATTGGAAGCTGCGCGAGAAGGAGCTTCACCTGGATATACTGGCGCAGACCGAATCAGTTTTCGCCCTCTCCAATGGACATATAGGACTGCGAGGCAACCTCGACGAAGGAGAGCCGTATGGCCTGCCCGGCACCTATTTAAACTCCGTCTATGAGTTGCGACCCCTACCCTATGCGGAGGGCGGATACGGCTACCCTGAATCCGGGCAGACGGTCATCAACGTCACGAATGGCAAACTCATCCGTCTTCTCGTCGACGACGAACCCTTTGATATTCGCTATGGCGAGGTTCAGAGCCACGAGCGGGAACTCGACTTTCGGGGTGGGGTCCTCCGCCGCAACGTGCGCTGGACTTCCCCTATGGGACACACGGTTGAGGTCTCCTCGGTGCGCATGGTGTCGTTCACGCAGCGGGCGCTCGTAGCGATCAGCTATGAGGTGCTGGCGATCGAGAACGAGATGCGCATTGTTGTGCAATCGGAGCTGGTTGCGAACGAGGCGTTGCCAGGAGCAGGCAAGGATCCACGAGAAAGCGCGGCGCTTGCATCTCCGCTGGAGAGCGAAGAGCACCAGGCTCAGGGAACCTTCGGGCTCCTGGTCCATCGCACCAGGGTCAGCAACCTGCGCATTGGTGCGGCGATGGACCTTCATGTAGAAGGACCCGCCGGGACGGGCATTGAAGCTGAAAGCTATCCCGATATAGCTCGTGTATCCATCACTGCGCGCCTGAAGCCGGGCGAACGACTACGCATTGTCAAGCTCGTCACCTATGGCTGGTCGAGCCAGCGTTCCCGATCCGCACTGCACGACCAGGTCATCGCAGCCCTCTTCAGCGCTCGCTCGACCGGATGGGAAGGTCTGCTCGCCGAGCAGCGCGCCTACCTGGACGATTTCTGGGCGCGAGCAGACGTTGAGATCGAGGGTGACCCGGAGATTCAGCAAGCCCTGCGTTTCGCACTCTTCCATATCCTGCAGGCAGGCGCGCGCGGTGAACGGCGACCGATTCCAGCCAAAGGGTTGACGGGTCCCGGCTACGACGGCCACACTTTCTGGGACACGGAGACCTTCGTCCTACCGATACTCATACTGACGCTTCCGCGCGCCGCCGCAGACGCGCTGCGCTGGCGACAATCGATTCTCGGCAAGGCGAAAGACCGGGCGTACCAGCTCGGACTACATGGGGCAGCCTTTCCATGGCGAACGATCAGAGGCGAAGAGTGTTCGGGATACTGGCCAGCGGGCACTGCCGCGTTTCACATCAATGCAGCCATCGCATATGCCGTGACCAGCTATGTCGGGAGTAGCGACGATACGAAGTTCGAGGAAGAGGTGGGGCTCGAACTGCTCGTCGAGACGGCGAGACTGTGGCGTTCGCTTGGCTTCCACGACGCCGACGATCGCTTCTGCATTGATGGCGTTACCGGACCAGACGAATATAGCGCCCTCGCCGACAACAACGTCTACACAAACCTGATGGCGCAGCATAATCTGCGCTACGCGGCGGATGCCGTGCAACGCTATCCCGCTAAAGCGCGCGAACTTGGCGTCGACTCCGAAGAGGCCGCTAGCTGGATCGACGCAGCTGAGAAGATGTTTATCCCATACGACGAACGCCTCAAAGTAACGCCACAGGACGATTCTTTTACCAGGCACAAAGTGTGGGACTTCGCCAACACGACGCCGGACCAGTACCCTCTGCTCCTGCACTTTCCGTACGTTGACCTCTATCGCAAGCAGGTCGTCAAGCAGGCCGACCTCGTCCTGGCAATGCAGCTCTGCAGCAACGCCTTTACAGCGGAGCAGAAGGCACGCAACTTCGCTTATTATGAGGCACTCACCGTGCGCGACTCCTCGCTATCGGCAAACACTCAGGCCGTCCTTGCCGCCGAAGTGGGCCAGCTACAGCTTGCATATGACTATCTTGGCGAAGCAGCGCTCATGGACCTCGACGACCTGGAGCATAACACACGGGACGGACTCCACATCGCCTCGCTCGCGGGAGCCTGGATGGCACTGGTCGCGGGCTTCGGCGGCATGCGCACGCAGGGTGGCTCGCTCTCCTTCGCGCCGCGCCTGCCGGAAGGGATCAGACGGATCGTCTTCCGCATCTTGTACCGTGGGCGTCGCCTGCGTATCGAGGTGACTGCGCAGGAAGCGACGTACCACCTGCTCGACGGTTCACCGCTGAAGAGCTGGCACCACGGCGAAGAGATTACCTTGTCTGTGGATGATGCAATAAGCCGGTCCATTCCTCCTATAAAGGCGGGCCCCAGACCTACTCAACCAAAGGGGCGCGCGCCGGTCCCGCGTGGAGCACGGCGCACGTCGTGACATCATGAGTTATCCCGGTAACTGTTCAGGTGCCCTTTTGACTCATCAGCGCCTTTGGCGCTTCGCAAGCCCTTTGGTGTGGGTGGCGCGCTGGCGGTCTGCGCCGCCAGCGCGCCACCCACACAGGAGTCGTGCGAGCCGCAAAGCGCGCGGAGCCACGAGGAGTCAGGACGAGGGAATCTGAACAGTTACGCGGATGGAGAAGCATCGAACCCCTGTTCGAAAATTCCGGGATAACTCATGACCGGTTGCGCAGCACCGCAGGCGCTGCGAGGCCAGCTGAGGTAGATCTAAATGGCCGTGGCTAGATCTCTTCCGGCAGCGGCCCCATGTGCCCGGACCAGATCTGGCGGGCGAGCGCACGCGCATCGTAGCTCGCTCCGTAGCCCGCGAAGTACTGGCAGATGCGTTCGACATCACGGGCCAGCAGAGAGAAGACATCCGAATTGTGATAGGGATCGACGGCCTGCGCGAAATCGATCACCTTCACGCTCCCTTGCCAGTAGAGGACATTGTAAGCCGACAGATCGCCATGAATGCGACCGTGCACCAGCGCGAGTTCGATATTATGCAGGATGCACTCGAAGAGGGGCTGCACCTCCTCTTGTTCGAGCATGACATCGTTCAGACGAGGAGCTGGCTCTCCGGGGGCACCGATGTACTCCATCAGGACAGCGTTGCCGATCTGGGCAACCGGGCACGGAACGTCGGCCCCATGCGCAAAGAGCAGACGCTGCGTCTGATACTCGTACTCGATCCAGGACGCGACCTGGGCGGCGCGTCCCTTCTCCGTCTTGCGTGTGGCGGCGCTGCCACGCCGGCTGTTGCCGTGCTCCGCTTGCCCCTGCTCATCGCGCTGGACGCGGCTGAAGCGATAGATGGCGTCGTTGCGCAGGCTACGAAACATGCGCGGACGATAGATCTTCGCCGCGAGGTACTGCACGCCCGTTGAAGGATGCGCCGTACAGCAGTAGACTGTGGCTTCTTTTCCAGGTAGGATGGAACGCCGGACGAGCCGTTGGCTGCTCTTCGTACGCCTGCTCGCGCAGCCAGCGTTGTACCGCTGAGCTGCTTTCGTAACTGGTCTTGCGCGTTGGTTTCGTATCGGTATGATTGCGGGCGCGGGCGCGTTCGCGCGCCCCCGGCTTTATTTTTACAAACGTTTTGGGCTCCTCGGAGTCATCGTCGAAATGTCTCTTCAAAAGAATTGCTCCTATGGAAAGGCAGGTACATTCCCTCCCGACATCATGGGAAATGAGCGCCTGTCTCACAGAATTTCGGACATGTACAGCAGACAAAAAGAGCGCAGCATGCCGCAACGAGACGGGGCGCGAGAGAACGCACCGGGAATGTTTAAGAATGGGAAGTTATTTCGCGAGGGGGCAGTAGTACAGAAAAAGTGTCTGGTTGGAGCAAGCCGCAGCCGGACAGAGAAGAGAGGAGAAGCTACGTGCCAGGAGCGCCGCGCATAGGGCGAATGCAATGCTTCGAGAAGACCAACTCTCAAAATCTCATAGGCCAGGGAATGCTTTATCGGACAGTACCATACCCCGTGGAAACAACGAGAACTACAAACCTTGTCATAATAAGCACCTCCAATCTATTTAATGTTCGAGAAAGAGCTTACCATATAGGGACGCGAAAAGCAAGAGATTTTTAGTGTAGAGTTTTTTGCGAGCTTGCAGCTCACAAAAAACTCTACAAACTATGTAAACGTCGAAGGCGCGGGGTGTAACAATTTATAGCGAGCCGAACTGCTCCATATGCTTGCGTTCGCGTTCGAGCGCGCCGGCGGGGAAGGGCTTTTCGCCTCCGATCATGCGCGCGTCGAGCGTGAGTTGGGCTGCCTCTTCCATAATGATAATCAATTGCGCGACGGCAAGCACATCGCGAGCGAAGGCCAGCAATCCGTGGTTTGCCAACAACACAGCCGGAACGGTCGGATGCAGCCGCAGTTGTTCCACGATGTAGGAGACGGCCTCCGCTGAACCACGCGGAGCCCAGTCCGCCACAGGAATAGCTTCGGTGATACCGAAACGCAGGAACGCCTCGTACACACAGGGCAGAGGCTGCTGGGCGAGGGCAAAGCTCGTCACGCGGGGCGAATGCGTGTGAATGACAGCCTGCACATCGCGCCGCTCACGATAGACGCACGCGTGCATACCGACGATCTCACGCGTAGTCGGATCAAGGTTTCCCTCCACCACCTCGCCATCAAAGGTAACGACCACCAACTGCTCCGTTGTCAGGTGAGCGATGTGGCTTACCGACGTGAGCAGGAGCTGCTCCTTTACAGGCAGACGTACACTCATATTACCATGCCCGCTATGTGACAGCACGCCAGCCTCGGCCAGTCGTCGGGCGGCCTGCACCATTTGTTCTCGCAGGTTCTTATAGCTCAGATCTGTCATGAGTTCCTCCCATTCATCTCCCCGCGCTCGCGCGAGAATCTCCTCGACCACTGCGGTCTTGGCATCAGCATAGTTCTGTGGTAACTCCTCAGCTCTGCTGAGGACTTGCCAAAGTGAGAGAAACCAGCTAAAGGAAAGCGATGAAGCCAGAAGAAGAACTGCAAGCCCTTCGGGAAGAGTTGCAAGCCGTCCGAGAAGAAAATCACATGCTCAAAGCCCTGGTAGC
>WNGD01003129.1_pt1 | contig 17014 bp, 13 predicted proteins | sample 5400671 | NCBI WGS metagenome assembly WNGD01 (sample SAMN13153369, study PRJNA577476) | soil metagenome | isolation source: 40 cm soil or saprolite under grassland replicate 2 | place: USA:California | collected 2016-06-15
TTTCGGATGACGAATTGGCTGCGCTCAATCTTTCCAAGGACGCTTTTCATGGGGAATGGAATTACACCATCAAGCCCCAAATTGCTTAATCATTTTATTCGTGGAAGACTCCTTAGTCCATTTTTCAGTGGAATGATCCATTTCTTTGAGAGTAATCTGTGCAAGGGCTGCGTGGTCGTAAGATGCCAGATCGTTTATGCCCTCAAGCTCGATCGTTCTGATGCCGGTGTGCTCGCCGCCGTTGCGTTCGCCGAGGAAGAGCACGACCTCTTGTTGGATGCCATTAAATACGAGTTTTTTGAACGTGATGAGCGCTATAGAGCGATAGTAGCGACTGAGAAAATACCGGACTTCCGCAGTGTAGTTGACCTGGAGCAGTTCGGCAGGAATGACCATAGCCAGGCGTCCATTATCCTTTAACAGAAGGGTAGATGCGACAAGGAATGGGACCCAGGAGTTAGTGAGCCGGGTGGGATGGAGCCCTGCGCGCTGCATCAGATAAAACGCGCTATTGCGGTGCTCTTCAGGAAAGTTCTGGTAGCGCACAAATGGAGGATTGCCGATCACGGCATCGAAATACTGCTTCTCCAGCAAGTGGGTGCGACAGTAAGCAAAGAAGTCCTCGTTATGTATATGTGTAGGCGTCAAACCTGTAAAGGAGTGTACACGTTCCGTTGTCTTGAGCGCCTCTACCGGATCGAATTCAATCCCATGAAGTTGGTGAATGAGCCTGTTATTATCAACTCCCATCTCTGATAGGCGCTCGATTGCTGCCTGTAGCAAGATGCCATCGCCGCAACTGGGCTCCAACGTCTGTGTATCGGGCGCCTGGATGGCCCATTGCGCCAGGAAGTCCGCTATAGGTTTTGGAGTATAGTACCCTCCACGAAGCTTCTGATAGGTCGCGACCGCTTTCATAAATATCCCCCAGTATTTTTGTTTTCCACTATCCACACTGCTTTATCGCGAGCGTCCAAACTCTGCAAGGGTTGCTTGATCAATTACTAAAGGTGGCATAGATGCTAAAACTGCCATTATAAACAGCCTCCACTACACTTTACTTTGAGTCGGGTAGTTAGTCTGTAGGATGCGACGTCTTCACATCCTACAGGTAATATTACGATAATGCTTCTAGCAACTCGCGCAAGAACAGCTCGGCGTCCGTCACGAGGCCGGCGGCCTGGAAGCTGCCGCGATCGGCGAGCTTGGTGACGACGGCGGGATTGATGTCCACGACGACGGTGCGCACCCAGGAGGGCAGGAGGTTGCCGGTCGCGATGGCGTGCAGCATCGAGGCAACCATAATCGCCATCTCGACGCCCTGCACCTCCTTGCGCATGCGGCGCTGCGCCTCCTGCATGTCGATGATGACGCCCGGCATAGGACCGTCGTCGCGAATGGAGCCAGCCAGGACCATGGGAATATTGTGCTTGATGGCTTCGTAGGTGATGCCGTCGCGCAGGAGTCCCAGTTCGATCGCCTTGTCAAGGGAGCCCACGCCGCGAATGGCGTTGATGGCGCGCAAGTGGTTGCGGTGCCCGCCCTCGACCTGCTCGCCGCTCTCCAGGTTGACGCCAAGCGAGGTGCCGAAGAGCGCAGACTCCACATCGTGCGTGACGATGGCGTTGCCACCGAAGATAACCTGCACGTAGCCCCGGCGCAGCAGTTCCGCCACATAGCGGCCCGCGCCCGTGTGGATGACGGCTGGTCCCAGGACGAAGAGGATCTTGCCATTGCGCTCTCTCGTCTCGCGCATCTGCTGCGCAATCTCGTGAATCGCCAGGACCTTGACCTTCTCGGATGAAACATTGCTCTGCATGAACGCGAAGGCTTCGCGGTTGCGGTCGCGCTCGAATGGTTGCACGCGGATACCATCGTGCCCGACCACGACCTGCTCTCCGACACGCACCTCGTGCATGGGTTTGGAGTAAGCGCGCCTTTGCGCCTGGTCAACGACGATGGCGACATCCATTTCGATGTTCTCGACGTTGACCCAGCGCCCGTTTACGCGCACCTGGGTTGGCAGATTGGTTGTGGAATAGAATTTGTCCGGCAGCACGCCATCCTGCTCGATGGCTGCGGTATGCGCATCGTCGGCGTGCGTGAGGACGGCGCCGATCTGCTGCAGTTCGGTAAGCACGCGGTCGAGCACCTCGCTATCGGGCGCCTGGACCTTCAGGCGGATATAGCTAGGCTCCGTCTTATGTCGTCCGACGTGCATATCCTCCACTTCGAAGTTGCCGCCGCGATCCATAATGATATCCCACGCGCGCGGCAGGGTCCAGGAGTCAATGATATGGCCTCGTAATTCAACGACTTCATGTACTGTACTCATTTTTGTTACTCTCGTTTCATGTTTGAGGATATATTAAAACTGATACATCATTATCCGGTCCTATGAGTCACAATGGCGAGGTTCTTCACAGGGGCGGAGATATAGAGAATTGCTCTCGGATAATGCGCTCACTTGATGCTATGGCATAGTGTATGCTGACAGGTAGCGAATGTCAATTCCAGATGATGGGTGGGAGTGTGCATCATTTTTTTGCAGCGTGATCCGTAGGGGGCCTGCCTTGCGCGCAATACCATTGACTTCACGATGTCGGCAGGAGGGACAAGGGGTGGCGGCGCGGCTGGGAGGGGGCCTTGCGCTTGTCCTCTCGCCAGCCCCACAACTCATGAAGTGAGAGGTATTGGGCCTTGCGCGGGCCCTGGTCATTATATTCACAGCGGACTAGGGTGGCTCGCAGGGCCCGCGCAAGGCAGGCCCCTACGGATCGGGTCGTCCCTATTCTGTAGTACGCAGGGCGGCGATCGGATCGAGCTTCGATGCACGCACCGCTGGATAGAGGCCGAATACGATGCCTACTGCGGCTGAGATGGTGAAGGCAAGAGCCACTGGAATAAGGCTGAGCACGTAGGGTAAGCGCAGCCCTGAAGTCAGAGCTATGCCACCTCCCAGGCCCAAAACGATGCCAATGATACCACCTGCCACGCTGAGCATCAGGGCCTCCGCGAGAAATTGACTGCGGATATCTCGACGACGCGCCCCGATGGCCATGCGAATGCCGATCTCGCGTGTGCGCTCGGTCACGGAGACAAGCATGATGTTCATGATGCCGATGCCCCCGACGGCGAGCGAGATGGCGGCGATACCAATGAGCAAGATGGTCAATATTTTCGAATTTTGTTGCGCCGACTGGATAAGCTGTTCAACATTCGTGATCTGGAAGTCGTCGGGCGGATCTGCAGAAGATGTACGCGATGCGGCGCTACTTGCAGATGTTCCTGTCGTACCTGTTTGTCCAGAGCCACTCGTGCTACCAGTCCCAGTGCCCCCGGTCCCACCCGTAGAGCCGCTTGCCCCGCCTGTGCCGCCTGCTCCGGTCCCACCCGTAGAGCCGCCTGCCCCACCTGCTCCGGTCCCACCACCGGCACCGCCACCTCCATAGCCGCCAGCGCCGCCGGCACCGGCACCGCCACCCCTATAACCTCCAGCGCCGCTGCCACCGGCACCACCCCTATAACCTCCAGCGCCCCCGCCGCCCAGCAGAGGAGATCGTTGCGTAGAGCTATTTTGCTGTAGGGCGGGATCAGGTCCTGGTAAGTTGTGGCGCGTTCTTAACACAGTACTGATACTCAGTTGTGCCTGGGTTATATCGTTGATATTATCCACCTGGACCTGAATCTGATTGACATAGGGAGACTCATTCAGGCGATTATAGGCGGCGCTGAAAGGGACAAAGATTGCGTCATCGGCGTTCGATGCACCCTGCGAGCCTTTTGTCTGTAGGACGCCAACGACGCGAAAGAGTGAGCTACCGATACGGATAGTTTGACCAACAGGGTAAACGCTCCCTTGCGGGAAAAGATTCTGGGCGACCGTCTGACCCAACACGGCGACAGGCAGCCCCATCTGCTCATCCTGATCGCTAAACCATGCCCCTTCGGCAATCTGCCAGTTCTGGATCGTCTGGTAGCTCGGATAAACGCCGCTTACGCGGGTGTTCCAGTTCTGATCTCCATACACTACCTGTTCAGATACGCTAATGACAGGGCTGACATTCAGGAGAGTGGGGATCTGTGTCAGTGCCTGAGCATCTCCGACGGTGAGAGTCTGGCTACTTCCTGCTGCGCTGCGCGTCGCCCCCGCAGAGGTCGTGCCGGGGGAGATAGTAATGATGTTTGTGCCCAGGCCCGCAAACTCCTGGCTGACACTCTGGTTCACCCCTTGTGTCAGCGCCACGACCGCGATAACGGTGGATACGCCAATAATTACGCCCAGCATGGTAAGAAAAGAGCGCTTACGATTCGACTGCAAGGCGCTCAGGGCGCTATCAAGCGTAGCGGCACTCGTCATCCCATGACCAGAGCGGTTTCGCAGCTCAAGAAGTGAGAAATTGGAGAGCGCTGCCTGTTGTAAGGCGGGTGGCTCTCTTGTTTCGGTTGCCATAAAACCCTCCCTGCTCAATAAGCAGTAAGAAGTGGTCAGGGTATATTGTACATAAGCGAAATGATATATCCACTTCTAGTCCTACTAAATTATAGCAGAGAAATTATCAAGAAATATTCAAAAAATTGTAAAAATAGATTGAGGTTGGCGAATCTTTTCAGGGTAAGGCAGGTTTCGCGTTTTTCCGTCCAACCGAGCAGATGGGTTGGAATGCGCAGGCGTGGCACTTATTGGCGCGCTGACGCGTCAGGGGAGGAGGCTGGATTTCGCTGCAGCGCTCCATCTCCGCGAGGAGGCGGATAATTTTCTTGCGCAGTGCGGGCGTGTATTCGATGGTAAACTCGCGATCGGAGTAGCGCAGGATGCCGTGCGTGGGCGGTGTGGTAAAGTAGTCTTCCAGGATCAGGCAATAGGCGCCGACCTGGACGATGTGGTTGCTGTACGGTGCGCTGGCATCCTCGACGTTCAGCTTGAGCTCGATCGGCACGGGACGTCCGTCGGGGAGCTGGACGACGTAATCGGGCTTACCGGCCAGGGGATACTGACTGGATGAGAGCGTCTCGCCCTGCCCGTCCGCGTCCTCATAGACAAGCTCGCCCGGCGGTAGGCCGAGCGCCCGGTGACGCTCCTCTACCAGGCGGTTGCGCTGGTAACGGCGCTCGTTGAAGAGCAAGAGGAGGAGCGCAAGTGCGAGGATGAGCAGGACCAGACCGACCGGAAATAGAATGGTGCTTATCATAGCGCGAATCCTACCGTGCTAGCAGCGTTATAAGGACGGATGCTACGATGAACAACAGAGCCACAAGCAACAGAACGAGCGCGACGCGTCCCAGCGTGTGTCCTCTGTTGCTGCTATTAACAACCTCGACGCGCTCCGCCTCGATCTCCTCTACCTCTTCGGCGTGGTCGAGGTGCTGCTGGCGTCCCTCATCGAAGGCGCCGCGTCGCAGTAACAACTGCTCTCCCACCTGGTATTCGGGCAGCCCTGGCGCCTGTGGGCCATGCTCGTGTTCCAACTCTACCAGGCGTGCGAAGAGCTCCTCCGTATCGGCCTGGGCCAGCGGCTCGAACTGCTCGTGCCACCAGGTGAGGGGACAATATTCGAACTCCGCGACCTCGCTTGCCGTGAAGATGCGCTGTGATTGATGGTGCTGATTTTGTTGCAGGCGTTGTTGCATGCGGCCCTCTAACTGCTCTAATCTACTTAAGAAGACGCGTGCGCCTGAATGCCCGCCAATCCCAGGGAGTCCGCCGCGCTGGACATGGCCTGTATGACGAACGCGATATGCTCATCGAGATCGACGCCCAGTTCCGTCGCGCTATTCACAAGATCCTCGCGATTAACGCCCGCTGCGAAGCCCTTCGTCTTCATCTTTTTGCGTACAGAAGATACCTCCAGGCCGATAACGCTCTTGTTGGGACGTACCAGGGCCGTGGCCGTAACCATCCCGGTGATCTCGTCGCAGGCGTAGAGCCCTTTCGAGAGGAGATTGTTGCGCGGGTGGGTCGCGAGATTGAGATCGTTATGTGCCAGAATTGCGTAGATGATGCGCTCGTCATACCCGTTTTCTCGTAGCCACTGCGTGCCTATCCGCGTATGGTCGCGCAGATCGGGATATTCTTCGTAGTCAAAATCGTGCAGCAGGCCGGTCATAGCCCATAGTTCCTCGTCCTCGCCGTACTTACGAGCATAAAAACGCATGGCCGCCTCTACTGCCAGCATATGTTTTTGCAGATTCTCATTTTTTACGTGGCTTGTCATCAACGTATAAGCATCATCGCGTGTTGGCATACTTTCCCTCTTTATTTAGTACTATTTGCGGATATTGGCCGCTTCGCACTTTATTATAGCATAGCCGTCATGTGGGCAGAGCCTGGATCTTCCCGCCCCTGTTCGCGCTGTGAAACCACGCCAGAGACTCTTTCAGGGGATAGCGCTCGTTATTGGAACCCCCCGTGGTGGCGAGAAGCAACATTGTTGAAAAGGATATTTCTCTTTTCTTAGAAAATATGTGGCTTTGATAGTGCTTTTGGGGTGTCAGATATGATATACTCAATGACGTTGTACAGTGCAGTGCACTGTTGCTCGGAGAAGACTTATCTGTTGCAGACCGTTACAGACCGCGCGCGCCGTACACGAGAATATATCAGGATAAAATATCCAAGAATTGAGAGAAACATGGCATTAAGTGATCAGACATTAGTTTGCCGCGACTGCAACCAGGAGTTCGTCTTTACCGTAGGAGAGCAGGAATTTTACGAAAGCCACAGGCTGACCAATACACCGAGCCGCTGCCCATCTTGCCGCGCCGCCCGCAAAGCGAGTGGTGGCTTTGGCGGCGGCAGCCGCGCTCCACGCGAAGCACGTCAGATGTACACAACGACCTGTTCCAACTGTGGCAACGAGGCCCAGGTTCCGTTCCAGCCTCGCGGTGACAAGCCCGTCTATTGCAGCGACTGCTACCAGACCATGGGCACGGGCCGTTCGAATGATCGTAGATCGCGCTGGTAGTCCGATGAGCGAAGTAAAAGTCAACCCAGGCGATTCGTTTGAGGTCGCCCTCAAGAAATTCAACCGTAAGGTACAGCAGGACGGTATTCTTTCTGAGGCCCGCCGACGCGCGCATTACGAGAGTCCGCAGGCTCGCCGCAAGCGCAAAGCCGCCGCGCAGCGCCGCAAGCAACGCCGTACCCACCAGTCGAGCTAGATAGCAAACGAACGCGCGCACCCCTATTTACCAGGGGTGCGCATCTTTCTGCTGCGTCGGCTGCTAGGGCTTGCTTCCCCACGCGGTCATATAGTACCAGACGCCGCAGAAATCTTCGGACATCATTTCGATCATGGCCTGCTGGTACAGACGGTCCATCTCTGCCTCTTCGATGAGACCGGCTTTGACCAGGAAGGGCCGCATCAGTTCCAGTCCTATCCTGGCGTTATCGTACATGCCTTGCCAGGCTTCCATCCCGGCTGAATAATTCAGGACGTGCGCCTTTTGCTGAATGTTTTGAATGCCAGCCTTGCTCATCAGGCGTCCCAGCACGGGCGTGATGCCGTTGGAGCGGCCATCGGGTGAGAACGTGTAGCCCGCGTGCCACTCAGCTTCCAGTGCCAGGGCCATCATGCGCTCACTGGCAGGGCTATTAGTGAGGCCGAATCTGTCGGTCTCCGTCCAGCGCAGGAGGCCACCTGGTCGCAGGATGCGCACGGCCTCCTTCATCAGCACAGGCCAGTGGTCCCTATGGAAGACGTTGATGAGAAAGCGCGCGTTGACCAGGTCGAACGTCGCGTTGGGAAAAGCAAGCTGCCTGGTGACATCCATCGCCCTGAAGGAAGCATTGGCGCGTCCCTGGGTGCGTGCCCTGGTATTGGCGTAGTTCACCATGGTTTTGCTGATATCGACGCCCTGGACTTCGATATCAGGATGCTCGTAGGCGACGTCGAGGACCCAGCCGCCGGGTCCACAACCCAGGTCGAGCACATTGTGAATGGCGGCGAGGGCGCTGGCGGGCTGTTCCGTCAGTACTCCGCCCATCGCGTCCGTCGTGGTGCGGTCGAACTGAATCAGCCGCGCCATCTCCGCAGGATTTTCAGCATCAATGATGTAACTATTATTGCTCCGTTCTTCACTTGCCATATGTAAATGATCCCTTCCTGAAGGATACTTTGTCTTTAAATAACTGGCACGTATCATACTACCGTTTAAAAGTATACGGCGGCGGCCAGGGCGACCGCAAGAGTCGCCCTGACGCGTTGCGCGTAACCATGCTGTATGAGTAAAGTACTACATTTCTGTTAACGAACTGGCACTGAACAGGTTACGAAGTGCTATAATATCAGCAGGAATTTTCGGCATTATGGTATCCTCGCCTTTTTCAAACTTAATAGACCAGGAGTTGGAATTGAGCACTCGCATATCCCCCCTCACCAGATATCGCGTGGCCGTAATCCAGTACGAGCCTATACTGGGCGAGAAGGAAAAGAATATTCGCGACCTTCTCAGGCTGACGGAAGAGGCGGCACAACGCGATGCGCGCCTGATCGTGTTGCCTGAGATGGCGACGACGGGCTATTGTTGGGCGTCGCGCGAGGAGATTGCGCCCCATACCGAGACTATTCCAGGTCCTACTACCGAGCTTTTCCAGCAACTGGCTGCCCGTTACAGTTGCTTCATTGCGCTAGGGATGGCGGAGGTCAATGTGGAGACGAATGTCTATTACAATAGCGCAGTTCTGCTGGGACCAGAAGGATTGATAGGCATCTATCGTAAGATCCATGCGTATATCTCCGAGCCGCGCTGGGCCCGCGATGGTGACCTCGGCATGCCTGTGTGGGATACGCCGTTGGGCCGCCTGAGCGCGCTCATCTGCATGGATGCGATGTATTTCGAGGCCGCTCGTGTGCCTGCCCTGCATGGCGCGGATGTCCTGTTGCTCCCGACGAATTGGGACGGAGAGAAGTGTCCCAGCAACTGGTGGATGACGCGCGCTTTTGAGAACGGCGTCTATCTCCTGGCGGCCAATCGCTATGGACGGGAGCGCGGCGTGCAGTTCGGCGGCGGGAGCTGTGTGCTCAACCCCGATGGCTCAATTCAGTCCTATCTGGATGATGGAGAAGGGATCGTCTACGGCGAGGTCGATCTGGAGCTCTGTCGCGATCGGCGCTGGGGCAGTGCGCCCCTCTTTGATGGCGACCGCGTGGCCGATCGTCTGCCCGCTCAGTATGCGCCACTCGTGCAGAACAGCTACCTGTGGGAGCCGCTGCGCTTCCATGGTCTGTACGATCTGGGCGAACTGCCAGAGGGCCAGCTCTCGTGCGTGGGAATTATGCAGATGGATATACAGACGGCGACGCAGCGGTCGAATGATGAGCAGGCCCTTTCAAGCATGATACGCGTAAGTGTTCGCGATACCGAGCCTGCGACTCCAGACATCCTGGTGCTGCCCGAACTCTTGCTGCCCGGTCCCGTCCCACGGGCGATCGACGGAGCGCTCTCTGTGGATGCCATCGTCGCGCACTTTCAGCAGGGCGCGATCGAGGTTCCGGGACCCGAGACAGCCCTGCTGGCGGCGCTTGCCGGAGAACTGCTACTGAGCATGGTGATCGGCGTCGCCGAACGCGCCGAGGGGAGATACTACAATACTGTGCTGCTGATCGATCCAGAGGGAGTCTACGGCATCCACCGCAAGCTGCATCTAACGGCGTGCGATCGGCTCTGGGCTACGCCCGGCAACCTGAGTCTGCAGACCTTCGATACGCCGACCGGGCGCATCGGCCTCACGACCGGCTATGACGCGCTCTTCCCCGAGACGCTGCGTGTGCTGGCCAGCAAAGGGGCCGATCTCGTCTGCGCGCCCGCGTTCCTCGATTTTCCTGCTGCCATCGGTCTGGCGCCCTCGCGTATTCAGAATATCAAGCAGTTTTCCAGCGATGAATATGATAAGATGCACCATCTCATCTGGCGCATACGCGCCGCCGAAAACAATATCTACCTGGCCCTGGCAAATTGGAGCGGCGCGCACCTGGGCCTGAGCGCCAATGGTCTGAGCGGCATCTATCCACCAACTACTGGCACCTATCCCCTGTCGGAGGTGGTCGCCGAGGAGGACGAGGCGGGCCTGATGATCATGATGACGATAGACACGCGCGAACAACGCACCGGACGGCGCACAACACGCATACCCGGTTATAGCCCAGGCGATATGGCCGGCTCCCTGACTGGCGAACTGGCCTACGATATTCGCGATAGCATCCCCGGCAATGCCGTGCGCGCCAAGCCTTTGTTACGTAAACGTCAGCCATACTGGTACCTCGACCTGGTACGCAGAAGGCTCTAGAGAGTATACAATAAATAGTGCAGGATACGAGGAAGTTTATAAAACATGCATCACTGCTGATGAGTGTTTAATGCCAACGTTTTTGTGTGTCTCTGTAGCATTAAAGTATTGACGTGCTGGTTGGATGTCAGGTATACTGCTTCCAGCAACTCCCATGATGTCTATGCTGGCGAGTGAGTGAGGAGCTCGCATGAAGTCCTTTGCTGTCAACAGGCTAACGCGCACGTACCTTGAGGGGCTTGCCCGTTCCAATTATGTTGCAACTGCTGTGGCGGTGCTCATTATCACCCTCAGTGTGCTCTGGATGTTCTTTCGTATCGGCGGACAGGGCGTAACTGTTATCTTCTCGGTGGTCGCATACGCTGTGGCGGCTTTCCTGGGGATGCTGTGGGCGTTTCGTATGGTGTACCTGGCGCGGTATGGTCCTGTCCGGTTGGGGAGACAGCATCAGCTTGCGTGGTTGCTGGTTGGGCTGGGACTGGCGGCCAACGCGTGTGCGAGCGTGCTGTTCGGGGTGCTGGCGATGCTGGGGCGTTCCGGCTTTCCGACGCTGGCAGATCTCCTTCTCAACCTTTTCTACCCACTTGTCTTCATGGGCCTGCTACTGATGCCCGCCGCTGTGCGTTTTCGCGGGCGTATGGGGCTGGACGCCTTGATCTCGATGTTGAGTTTCCTGGGGGTGAGTTGGTTCTTTGTTATCGGTCCCACGTATTTTGCGCATGTCGGCGACGCCGACGCGCAGTCTCAGATCCTTAGACTGCTGGTTGCCCTGGTCTATCCCTGTTGGGATGTGCTGCTCATTCTGGCGATTGCCCTGCTCTTCCAGCGTCGCATCGAGAGGACGCTGCATGCTTCTCTGCTGCTCTTTGGTGTCGCGATCCTGGCGAATATCTGGGCCGACCTGGCCTTTTTATATACCAATATGTTCCACCACTATCAGTTGGGTTCTCCCTTTATCGATCCTTTCTGGTTCGCCAGCTATCTGCTCATCGGCCTCTCGGGTCTGTATCAGTACGCGGACCTGGCCCGGCGCGAGTACGTCGATATCGTGCGTCGTCCGCAGGGAGTTTCGGCGGCGGAGCATACTCCGTTCAAAATGCTGGACCTCTCAGGTGGGAGAATCTGGCGCCGCATCTCGGCGGTGCTCATCCATCTGCCTCTGACCGTGCTGCTGTTGCTGACCGTCTATGGCGAGCTAATCTACAATAATGTGACCTCGCATAGCCTGGTGGTGCTGACCGCAGTCGTCGGTATCCTGGTTGCCACGCGTTACTACCTGGCGATGCATGAGAACAATGAGCTCTTATTGGAGCGTGAGCGGCGGCACGAGCAGTCCGAGCACCTGCGCCATATGATGACGCAGCTCACCTCAATCCTCGACGAGGAGCACCTGCGCGAGCGTATCATCGAGATGGCCATAGATGAACTGGACTTCGACGCGGTAATGCTGCTGCTGCTTGATGAGCGGCATGCGCCCGATCAAGGACCCCAACTCCTGGTCTACCCGGCAACGACATCTGGTGCGCAGATGCAGCGTCATAGCTTCCTGGGGACGAACCTGCTGCAACAGATCGCCCTGGACGGAAAAGCGCGCGAGGTGCACTGGACCACACAATCACAGGTTCCCCCGGAAATACATCTCTGGTGCCAGGAGCAACATATACCCGGTATGATCTTCCTTCCTCTTACCTACCAGGGACATGTACTGGGGAGCCTTGGCGTGACGCGTCGTGACGGAGAGCGACTAAATGCAGAAGATGTTGCGCCGGTTATAGCATATACGGAGCAGGTCACGACGATCATTGAGCACGCGCGCTTCTATAAAGAAGCACGCGAACACGAGGCGTTTTCGCGGGCCATGGCGACGATCGCCACGCGTCTGAATGCCGCCGTGATAGAACCCGCCGAGATCGGTCTGGTCATCTGTAAAGAGGGTGCGGAGGTGCTGCACGCCGACTACACGCTCTTCTACGCTGTCGATGAGGAGAACAGTCTCCTGTCGCCTCTCGCTGTCTACATGCATGATCTGGACAAGTCCCTGCCTGTGAGCGAATGGCCCTCGCTACATACGTCTGAGCAGGATGCCCAGGCGCTCTACTCGTTGCAGCCCCTCCTGCTCACCATTGCGCCCCAGCAGGCATCTCCGGCGCAGGCAAGCTCATTGCCGTCTGTATCTGGACGCATGCGCATCACGAGTTCGAAGCTTCCGGCGCTGCGGGAACAGGCACGGCAGCTCTCACTGCGTGCGCGCCTGGCCCAGTACCATATTCAGACGGCCATCCTTGCGCCTGTGATCTCGAACGGTGAACCTGTGGGGCTCTTGCTATTTGCGCGCACCCGGCCACCAGGCGTCTCCGAAAAGCAGCCTTTGACGATCGAAGATCTGTCGCCCGCGCAGGATTTTGTCGAGCAGGTCGCGGTCGCCTTCACAACGGCGCAGCTCTACGAGGACCTGCAGATGGCCCATCGGCGCCTGCAGGAACTGGACCAGTTGAAGGATCAGTTCATGATGACGGCCTCGCACGAGCTGCGCACGCCGCTCACCGCCGTGCAGGGGTATATCGAGCTGCTCGCCCAGTTCGATGAGCAGTTGCCCGTTGAGCAGCGCCAGGAGTTTTTGCAGAAGGCGCGCCGTGGCTGTGAAGAGCTGGCCCTGCTGCTTGGTAATGTCATGGATGCCAGCCGCTTAGAGGTTGAGGCTGGCATCAAGCCCGCGCTGCTCACTCGCGTCTCCGTGCAGGAGGTGATCGAGAGCGTACTTATCCTGATCGAGCCGCAACTGACCCAGGAGCAGCGCGAAGTATACAGCCGTATTCCCGCTCATCTCTCCGTCCAGGCCGATGCCGTGCGTCTGCGCCAGGTATTAATGAATATCAGCGTCAACGCCCTGAAGTACTCGCCTCCGCGGACGCGTATCGGTTTCTCCGCGCGTCCGGTCGCGGAGCCGCAGGGACTCTGCGTCGTAATCAGCGTCTCCGACAAGGGCAAGGGCATCACGCCGCAGGATCAGGCACTTCTCTTCCAACGCTTCGTGCGCCTTGAGCGGGACATCAACAGTCCTGTGCGCGGCTCCGGCCTGGGCCTCTACATCTCGCGCCGCCTGATCGAGGCGATGGGCGGCAAGATCTGGATCGAGAGCAGCGGCGTTCCCGGTGAGGGTACTACTTTTCATATATTGTTGCCTGCCGGGCGTAAGTAGTGTTCACCGGGAATAATGAATAAAGTGACATAACTCACACTCTGGGATTACACGACGGCGACCGCATCTTGCCTGTATATCCCTCGGGAGGAGGTGCGTGCCCACTGTTCCAGCGCTTCCGCCGGTAACGGGCGAGAGAGATAATACCCCTGCGCCAGGTCACAACCGAGTTCCCGCAAAAACGTCCATGTTTCCCAGCTCTCGACTCCTTCTGCCACCACTTTGCAATGTAATGGATGCGCCATCGCCACGATCGCCCGCACAATAGCCATGTCGGCAGGGTCCGCATCCAGACCTAACCCGAGTACAAAGGCCTTATCGATCTTGACTTCATTAATGGGCAATCGCTTGAGATAGGCTAGCGATGAATAACCTGTCCCAAAGTCGTCGATGGATATAGATATCCCACGCGCGCGGAGGCCAGCTAAGACATCACATGTTCTCTCTGGATCCTCCATGAGCGTGCTCTCCGTAATCTCGCAGGTCAACCGACTCGGCGAGATCCCATATGTCTGGAGAATGCCCATCACTCTGGAGAGTAGTTCCTTATCGTGCAGCGTGCGCGTCGAGAGATTGACCGCTACATTCACAAGCAGTCCAGCCTGCTCCCATTCCCGACATTGTTGTACTGCACGCTCAAGCACCCAGTGGGTCAGCGGACCAATGAGCCCGGCACGCTCGGCCAGCGGAATGAACTCATCAGGCGGGATGAGGCCAAACACCGGATGAGGCCAGCGCACGAGAGCTTCGACACCCATCATTTGGCCAGATGAAAGTGAGACCTTGGGCTGGTAATGGAGCAACAGCCCACCCTCCGCTATCGCCTGGCGCAACTCACTCATCAAGGCAAGCTTGCGGGGACTGTGTTGATCGATCTCAGGCGTGTACACGGTATGACCAGTCTGACTGCGCTTGGCGACATACATGGCTACATCGGCGCATCGCAGCAGGGTCGTGACATCGAAGCCATGCTGCGGGGTGACCGCGATCCCAATGCTTCCTCCGATATCGAACGCGTGATCATCGACCAGAAAAGGGGCAGTGAGCGCGCCAAGAAGGGTATGGGCTGCCTGGATCGCTCCAGCGGCATCCGTCGCGGGAAGCACGATGGCAAACTCATCTCCTCCCAGTCGGGCGATGAGATCGATGGGGCGCAGGTATCTCTGCAGGCGGGGACCGATCTCCTGTAACAGCAGGTCCCCAACATCATGACCAAGCGTGTCATTCACCTCTTTGAAGCGGTCGAGGTCCAACAGCAGCAGCGCCGCCGGGATGTTGCCCTTGCGTGCCGTGTGCATTGCCTGCTCGAGCCGCCTCTGCAGCAAATTGCGGTTTGGGAGGCAGGTCAGGACGTCGTGCGTCGCCTGGACCTCCAGTTGCCTGTTCGCCGAGGCCAGGGCGTCGTTGTTGACGTAGAGGTTGTGCAGTTCGCGCATGGCCACGAGCTGGCGCACCAGCACCAGGCCCAGTAGTACTACTGCACCTACCACCACCCCCGTGACCAAAAAGGGATCGTCCCCACGCCGCCAGATGAAGAGCAGGAGGAGCCCCACGGTGGGTACCCAGGCATACGGGAGCAGGGTTTGCCACAGCGCCGGTTGCCTGGCAGCCCGTTCGCTTGCCGATGCCCGTCCGGCAACCTGCGGCCTCGGCTGAGGCAGCACATACAGGGCTCGAGCGGCCAGACCCAGCAGCAGGTAGCCCAGAGGCCAGCCAAGGTCGAGCAGGCTGCCCGTCGTATAGAGGCTATGGAGTTCCTGGTAGTCGTAGATCGTATCGGTGAGGGTAATCACCACGAAGGCCAGGAGCAGCAGGAAGATGACCGGGCGCATCGCCGGTGCGTTGTTGCGTGCCACCAGCAGGAACAAGCAGAAGGTCAGCAGCACGTCACTCAGGGGATAGGCGGTACCCACGAACTGGCCAAGCACGCTACCGGCTCCCTGCTGGATGGTGGGTCCCAACAGGAAGTACCAGCTCAACGTCACGATACCGGTCATGATGATCACGGCATCGAAGGCGATGCGGGTGCGGCTGGTCAGCGACAGGCGCTGCTGGGGCAAGAGCAGGATGGCCAGCCGCAAGAAGGGATAGGACCCGAGGTAGCCAGCATCGGCCCAACTGGGAAAGAGCACAGCCAGGTGCAGCACATCCTCATTGAGCGTCCAGAGAACCTGCCCGATGACATAACTCAAGAGGGTGCAGGCGAGCAACAGCGGAACGGCCGATCCGGATGGCGTCCACCAGGCCAGCCAACGCAGGGAAGGGCGGGCTTCTGCTCGCTTTCTTGTGCTTGCTGGGAGCATGATGGGGAGGGCGAATAGCAGTCCGACCGTTTCTAACGCGCCTTGCAGGAGGTTATCTCCAAAAGTGAACTGGGCAGACGGCACGGGTTTAAGCACGAGATAGCACAAAAAGAGGCCGATGCCGATCAGAAGGAGACCCAGTGGCTTCCAGAAAGCGATGGCGAAGTTGCGATACATAGATGATTTCCTCCAAGGAATATAGCTTTTGAGGGTACCGACGCCTGAAAGGTTCTATCTTTTGTATCGGCAGATGGGTGAGATATCTTGAGTGGGCAGGTTGAGGACAGGGTGCACACTACTTCAGGAACATGTGGAGGGGGGTGCGCAGATCCTGTTGAACTGCTGTATTTCTCTCTTGTGGTCGTAAGGGAAAAGGTGGTACAATGCAGAAAAATGAAGTCATGCATTTCTGAGATGCATGCTATGGAGCGCCGGGAAGCCTGGTCGGCAAGTCCCGGCGCTTCTTTGTACTCAAAGTAGGAGGCATATCGTCGATGAAGAACGATGCAAGCCCGCGTGACTGAAAGGATATCAGAGGCACCATGTTATTTGTTCTCATCGCGGTCTTTGTCACCTCACTGCTCATCACGGTAGGTGCTTCTGCTTCATTCACCCACCGACTCGAAATCATCAGTGATCGCTTGCTTTTCTCCCCTGGTCTTCTGAGCTTGCTGGGTGCTCTGGGTGCTAATATTCCCAACTATGTCGCCTCACTGGCGGCAGCGATTTCCGGTCAGGTAGGAGTCGGGATTGGGATTATCGTTGGCTCCAACATCTACAATATTGCCGTGATCCTCGGCATTTCCGCCTTTGCCGCCCCGGCACGCCAGGGAGTGATACTCTCGCATCAAGAAGCACGGGATGCACGATTGGTCGGAGGGATGACACTGGCTATCATGGTGCTTGCGGGATTGGCCACAGGCGTCTTCTCCTGGAAGGTGTCTCCATCTCTCTCCCATCAGGCCATGCTCTCTGCGAACATCGCTCTTCTCGTACTCAATCTGCTCACCTTAGGACTCTTTGGTGCTCTTGCTGCACATGCGCTTGGACGACACAGACCAGAGTCGCACCTTCCCACAAAAAGCGGTTCTTACGCAACTCTGCTGATGTCAGTTATGATATGCTGAGAGGTGGTACTGTTTTTCAGAAGACGATTCGCCTGTTGCCCTTGATGGTGCTTGTACTTGTCTTTTCGCTCCTGATTTCTCTTGCTCCGATGGAGCA
>WNGD01003130.1_pt1 | contig 17013 bp, 14 predicted proteins | sample 5400671 | NCBI WGS metagenome assembly WNGD01 (sample SAMN13153369, study PRJNA577476) | soil metagenome | isolation source: 40 cm soil or saprolite under grassland replicate 2 | place: USA:California | collected 2016-06-15
ACGCAGCCGGAGGAATTCGCTGCCATCGTTCTGCGCGCCAATCCCGATGGCTCGGTGATCCGCATAAGGGACGTCGCGCGGGTGGAAATGAGCGCAAAGTCGCAGGACCGCTACAGCCGCTTCAACGGCGCGCCGGCAGCGGCGATCGGCATCTATCAGACCCCCGGATCCAATGCCGTCGAAGTGGCGCGCCACGTACGTGAGACGTTGAGCGAGCTGGAGAAGCGCTTCCCCAACGACCTGGCTTACACCGTGTTCTGGGATTCAACCGTGTTCGTGACGGAGACGATCAAGGAGGTGATTCGGACGCTCGGGATGGCGATCGTGCTCGTGGCCGTGGTGGTGTTCTTGTTCCTGGGGAGATGGCGAACGACTCTGATCCCGCTCGTTGCCGTGCCGGTGTCGATCGTCGGCACCTTCGCGGTCATGCTCCTCATCGGCTATTCCGCCAATACCGTCTCGCTGCTTGCGCTCGTGCTCGCCATCGGCATCGTGGTCGACGACGCGATCGTCGTGGTCGAGAACGTCGAGCGGGTGATGGAGGAGAATCCCGATCTGCCCGTGCCGGAGGCCTGCAAGAAAGCGATGGCCGAGATCACCGGCCCCATTATCGCCATCACGCTCGTCTTGCTCTCGGTGTTCGTGCCGGTGGCCTTCATCCCCGGGATAAGCGGGCAGCTCTTCCGCCAGTTTGCGGTCGCGGTCTCGGTCGCCATGCTGATCTCGGCGGTCAACGCTCTGACCTTGAGCCCGGCGCTTTGTGGGGTGCTGCTCAAGCACGGCCAAAGGAGCCGCGGTCCGATGCGCTACGTGCTGCGCGCGATCGACCGCACCCGCGACGGCTATGTATGGGTGGTGCGCCGTTTGGTGCGCGTGGCGATCGTCGGCATCGTGGTGGTCGTCGGGACGGTTGCCGCCTCGGCGTTGCTGTTCAGCCGGACCCCGCAGAGCTTCTTGCCGGACGAGGACCAGGGGGCGATTTTCGCGACGCTGCGTCTTCCCGAGGGCGTTTCGCTCAACCGCACCGAGGCGGTGGTCAAGCAGGTCGAAGACCTCGTGCGGCCGATCCCGGGCGTGCAAGGTGTGCTCTCGGTGGTCGGGCTCAATTTCATCGATTACGTCCCCTCCTCGAACCAAGCCTTCTTCGTCATTCGGCTCAAGCCTTACGACGAGCGCACCGATCCGGCGCAGAGCGTCGGTGCGATCATTGCGCGGCTGCGGCCGCAAATGTCGGCCATCCAAGGCGCGGTTGCATTCCCGTTCAACCTGCCCCCCATTCTCGGCCTCGGCAGCACCGGCGGTTTCCAATACGCGCTGGAGGCGCTGCAGGGCCAGTCGCCCTCCGACGTCGCGGCTGCGCTGCGCGGCCTGGTGGTGGCGGCCAATGCCGAGCCCGAGCTCGCCGGCGTCTACAGCACCTATGCCGCCGACACGCCACAGATCTACCTCGATGTCGACCGCGACAAGGCGCAGGTGCTCGGGGTGAAGATCACCGACATCTTCAATGCCTTGCAGTCGACGCTCGGCAGCTTCTACGTCAACGACTTCAACGTGTTCGGCCGCACGTGGCAGGTCAACATCCAGGCCGAGACGCCGTTTCGCGACAATATCGACGACATCTACCAAATTTACGTGCGCAACGCGCAAGGCGGGATGGTGCCGATCCGGGCGCTGGCCGAGGCGAAGCTCGTGCAGGGGCCGCAGACGGTCGTGCGCTACAACGGATTCCGCGCCGCCATCGTCAACGGTGCGCCCAAGCCCGGCTATAGCTCCGGCCAGGCGCTCGCCGCCATGGAGCGTGTCTCCGCCACGACGCTGCCCCCAGGCTATAGCTTCGAATGGACCGGAACCGCGCTGCAGGAAAAGCTGGCAGGCGGACGCACCGGGATCGTGCTCGGATTGGCCATCCTGTTCGCGTATCTGTTTCTCGTCGCGCTTTATGAGAGCTGGAATATTCCGGTATCCGCGCTGTTGTCGGTCAGCGTCGCGATCCTCGGCGCGATCGTGGCGATCCTGCTGGCGCGGCTGAGCTTCGACGTCTACGCCCAGATCGGGCTCGTGGTGCTGATCGCGCTCGCCGCCAAGAACGGCATTCTGATCGTCGCGTTTGCGGTGGAGCAGCGCGACCTCGGCAAGGACATTCGGGCTGCCGCCATCGAAGCAGCCGGCTTGAGGTTTCGCCCGGTGATGATGACCAGCTTCGCGTTCATCCTTGGTCTCTTCCCGCTGGTTATCGCCCACGGCGCCGGCGCCGTGACCCGCCATGCGGTCGGCACGCCGGTGTTCGGCGGCATGCTCGCGGCATCGCTGTTCGGGATCTTCATTATTCCGCTGCTCTACATCACCGCAGAAGGTCTCCGCGGGTGGGTCTCGCGGAAAAAGAAGTGATGGCGGCGCGGCCCACCATGAGCGAGGCGAGCACCGGCACTGCGACGCGCACGACCCCCGCCCTAGGCGCGAATGCGATGCCATTGCGAACTGTGAATTGCAGCGGGAGAGACAATGCGTGAAGCCAATCTCGTCGGCGGTTCCAAGCGCGACCGCGAGCAAATCCTGAAACTGCACGCCGACTACATCGACGCCAACGCCCGCTTCGATTGGCAAAAGCTCGAGCCGATCTGGAGCGCGGCGCCCGAGGCCGTGTTCTTCAACCTCAATGGGCACACCTACAAGGGGCGCGAGCATTGGTTTCGGCTGTGGAAATTCTACGGACAAAACGTGCAGTCGAGTTACTGGACGCCGTTCGACCTCGGCGGTTTCGTCTCCGACGACATGGCGGTGGTCTGGTGCCATCGCCGCACCAAACGCAATTGGACCGGCGCGGCGCCGCCGCCCAAGGACATCCATTACGGCGGCGATGAGTTCATCACCCGCTCGACCATGGTGTTCCGCAAGGAAGCCAGCGGCTGGCGCGTCGTGCACGCGCATTTTTCCGAAGCGAGTTCGGGCGAGCGCCCCGGCGGCGTATGATGCGTTGTACGAACCACGAGCGCCGAGGGGACGAGAGTGGCCGAGCTGCCGAAACTGAGCCTGCGTCTGTCCGGCGGGGTCGACCCCCGCCGTTCCGTCGATCTTGCCGGCATCGCCGAAGCGAACGGCTTTCACTCCGCGTGGTTCGCTGAGAACGCGTTCAATCGCGGCGTGCTGCCCGCGGCGTCGGCATGCGCGGCGGCGACGCGCCGCGTGGGCATCGGCATCGGCGTGTTCAATCCCTACAACCGGCATCCCACCCTGATGGCGATGGAGATTGGCGCGCTCGACGAGTTGGCGCAGGGCCGGGCGCGGCTGGCAATCGGATCGGGCATCGCCGCGGCAACCGAGCGCATGGGCTTGAGCACCGATCGCCCGCTCGCAGCGGTGCGTGACGCGATCACCATCGTGCGCGCCATGCTCAAGGGCGAGGAGGTGAACTATGCCGGACGGGTGTTCTCCGCCCAAAAGGTCAAGCTCGAATACAAGGCCCCTCGGCCCGATATGCCGCTGCTGATGGCCGCAAGGGGGGAGCAGGCGTTGGCGCTGTGCGGACAGATCGCCGACGGGCTGATGATTTCGAACATGTGTCCGGCGGAGTTCACGCAAGCAGCGGTGCTTGCGGTTCGCGAGTCCGCGCGGCAGGCGCGGCGGCCGGCGCCGGCCGACGTCGTGCAATATATTCCGTGCGCGGTGCGGCTCGACCGTGCCGAGGCCTACGGTCTCGCCAAGGCGGCGATCGGCGAGATGCTGCCATCCTTCTGGACGCTCGGTCAGCGAGTGCCGGCGGCCAAGGCGGCGTTGCTGCGGGCAAGGGGGTTGTCTGAGCCCGACTTCGCCGCCGCCGTCCGCCGCTTGCACGCGGGCGAGCACCCGGCGCAGGCGCTCGATGACCGCTTCGTTGAGGCCTTCGCCATCGCCGGCACCGCCGAGGACGCGCTCGCCCAGGCCCGCCGCTACGGCGAAGCCGGGGCGAGCGAGCTGGTGCTCACCTTCGCCGGCCGGCGGCCGGAAGCGGACATGCAATATCTGGCGAATGTCGCGCGACGCAGCGGCTGAAACACACGTTATGGCGATGCCCACGTGATGCGCATTTGATCATCGCACGTTCGACAGCTCGCGCTGACGACCGCCCTTGCGCCGCCACGGGCTCGTCTCGCTCGAAACGCGGGCGAAGGTCGCGATGATGCGCGCGCCTGCCCGCATGGTTCCCATGAGACTTCCGGCCACCTTCGAATTGCCGCCGCGCCGCCGACGGTAGTCGACGGGAATTTCCAGGATGCGCAGCCCCGCTCGGGCGGCGCGCATCTGCATTTCGATATTCCATCCATAGGTGAGCTCGCGCATTGCGAGCTCGAGCAGCGCCTGACGCCGGATCGCCCGCAGCGCGCACATATCCGTGTACCGAATGCCATAGAGGAGCCGCATGCCCCAGCCGGCCAGGCGACCGGCCGCGAGCTGGTGCCAGGCGATGCTTCCGCGCTCGCGCTTGCCGCGCGAGCGCGATCCGAGCACGAAATCGTAGCGGCCAGACCGGATCGGCTCGACCAGGGCGGCGATGCTGCGCGGATCGTCGGCGCCGTCGCCGTCCATGAACACCACGATGTCGGCGTCCTCGGCCGCCATGGTCGCCGCCAGGCACGCCCGGCCATAGCCGCGCCCCGCATCGATGACGTCCGCACCCGCGGTTTTGGCCCGCGCCGCGGTGGCGTCGCGACTGCCGCCGTCCGCCACGATGACCCGGGACACGATCGCGCGCGGGATGCCGCGCACCACATCCGCGATCGACTGCTCCTCATCGAGCGTCGGTATCACGACGACGACGCGACCTGCCGCGGCTTCGCGCACGGCACCATGATCACTCCCGGGAGCCGCGCCCATCGTTCACAGGCTCCAGCGCAGCCCGCAATTTGCACAGGTGGCAGGCGGCTTGTCCGACAGCAGCGCTTCGCGGAACGACGTGTAGGCGGCGCCGTTCCAAATCTCTTGCAGCGTTTGCTGGGTAGCGTTGCCCAGCGTGTAGTTTTCGTAGCCGCGCTGTGAGAACGGCGCGATGCAGCACGGCAGCGCCCGCCCATTGGCGGTGAAATACATCACGGTCCAGGGTCGCCGGCACAGCGTCCAGGGCGAGCCGTCGTCCTGCCGCTTGAGGCTGATGCCCGGCTCCGACGCAGCGCCGGAGGCGCCGAACGTGATGCCGTAAGCGCGCGCAAGCTCGGTTGCGGCCTCGAGATGGGCCGCGTCCTCGCGCGTCATCCGCTCGTAGAGGGCCTGGTCGGGCCGAGCGAGGCCGATGGAGTCGTTTTCGAAAAACACCAGGCGCTGCAGATAGACTTCGCGCACGCCGATCTCCGCGGCCAAGCGCACGAAGGCCGGCAGCTCGGCGATCGTTTCCTTGAGCCCGGTGAGCCAAGCCGATACGCGCGGCAGATCCTTACCTTCACGTTCCTGCAGATCGCGGAAGGCACGGACGTTCCGGAGAATGCGGCCGAAGTAATCCTTGCCGCGAATGGCGAGAAAGGACTTCGCGTTCGATGCATCGAGCGAGACGCGAAGTTCGTCGAGGCCTGCCTCGATCAGGGCGCGCCCGTTCCTCTCGTTGAGGAGAGTGCCATTGGTGTTGAAGAGCACGTAGGTGCCGCGGTCCTTGAGATAGCGCACCATCCTCGGCAGGTTCCGCACCATCATCGGTTCGCCGACGCCGTGCAAGACCGCGCGTTGCAGGTTTGGAATCTGGTCGACGATCGAGGTGAAGAGCTCCCAGCTCATGTCGGCGGGAGGCTCGAGCTCCGCGTAGGTGCGGGGACAGGTCGTGCACAAGAGGTTGCAGCGGTTCGTGGTCTCGAGATAGACGCAGACCGGCTGTCGCGCCGCGTGCTCGCTGCGCCGCTCGTCGAGGCTCTCGAAATAGCGCCGGGGGTCGACCTTGACCTCAGGCGAGGGCTGCGTCGGCATGGGGCTCCTCCGCCTTGCGTCGGCGGCGCGACGCGAACTCCGCTATGAGAATGAGAATGCAGGGGACGTAGATCGGGAGTCCTTCCGACAGGGTCGGAGGCCAGTGCGCGAAATAAAGCAAGCTCGAGGCGCAGGTGAGATAGATCACGCCGACGGCCGGATTGAAGCACAGGAATGGCACCAGCCAGGCGAAGTACCAGGCGTAGTGCGGTGAAGCCAAGATAGTGAAAGCGACGGCGAGCAGCATGGCGCCGGCGAGGTCTGCGTCCGGCCTTCGCGGGCGCATGACGACGAAAAGCGCGAGCGCCGCCATGATCAGCGCCGCAGCAGCCACGTAGAATGAAAATGCCGGCTGCGGCAGCGAGACGAAGGCGCCGATGAGCTGCCACAAGAAAATTCCCGCGCCCCGGTCCAGGCCCTCTTCGCCGATGTAGCCGCCGAGGAATCCGAACACCTTCGCGCCGGCGCCGATATAAGGCAGATAGAGCGCGGCGACGGTGGCGACAAAGGCGAGAGGGAGGCGCCAGTCCCAACGCTTATAGAGGGCGGGACTGGTCACGACGGGAAAGTACTTGACCAGTGCGCCGGCAGCGAGCGCGACGCCGGCAAGGATCGGAGAGCGCCGTTCCATGGCCAGGAAAGCCAGCAGCAGGAAGGCAATGGCCACGATGTCGACATGGCCGCTGCGGGCGAACTCCCACAACGGCAAGGGGTGCCAGGCGTAGAGCAGGATTCGCGACCGCGGCAGGCCGCGCAGCGCCAGCAATTGCAGCATCGTCCAGATCGCCAGCCCTTCGAACGCCAGCATCGCGGTCTTCATTGCGATCGGCGCCTCGGATATGCGCGTGATCAGATAGAAGACGAGCTGCGCGGCCGGCGGGTAGATCGTCGGCGCATAGTCGGCACGATTGATGAAGGGATAAATCGCGCCGTCGCGCAGGCCCGACAGCGCCGCGTCGCTCGGCACATTAAGATATGGATTGATGCCGGCGGCTTGCACGCGGCCGTCCCAGACATAGCGGAAGAGGTCGGTCGAAACCGGCGTTCCGGGCAGGAGCAGGCAACGCATGGCAACGCCGACGATGAGAATGGTCGCGAGCGCGCGGCCGCTCCCTGCGCTCTCCGGCCTTCCCCAGACCACGAGCCATGTCGCGATGGCGTAAGGCACGCATTGGAGCAGAAGAAAGACGCCGACTTTAGGGTCATCGAAGTGCGTAATCCCGATTGCGCCGGCGGCCGAAAGGGCCATGAGGCACCCCGCAAGGGCCAACAGCGGCCAATCGAGTCCCGTGATCCGCTTCACTCCGCGGCCCTCCGCAACGCGTTGAGGCTGAGGCGGTCTTTGAGGTCCGAAGACTCGACCAGCGATTGGATCAGCGCGCGCGTGTGCTGCGCGCGAGAGGGACAAAGATCCGGCGCGAAGGATTGGCCATCGAACAGTTCCACCCGCAGCATTTTCAATCCCGCGATGTCGTCGACGTCATACCATGTCGGCAGAATATGCACGGGCAGATCCAATTCGGCGGCACGCTCGAGCGTTTGCTGCGCCACGCGGTCCGTGCTCCACGCAATATTCTGGAAGAGACGATGATGTTGCGCCTTCAAGCCGAGCAAGTAGTAACCGCCGTCGAGGGCGGGCCCGAACACCGCCCGGTCGCCGGGTCGCGCAAGCGCGTGGGCGGTCTCGACCAGAAGCGACGTGGGCAGCGTGGGGCTGTCGGAATTGAGCACCACCGCGGCGCGATGGCCGCGTTCCAGGAGTTGCGCAATTGTGTAATCGAGGCATTCGCCCAGAGTGGGGTAGCAAGCCTCGATCAGGGCGATCTCGCGCGGCAGATTTTCCTGAAAAAAGGGCCGCGCGCGAGCCGGACCGTACGCAATATAGCCGGCGATCGAGGCGTGAGCGGAGGCGGCGAGAATGTTATCGGCAATATCGCGCAGGAATGCCGTGTTGCATTGCGCCGCTTCTTCGAACGTCAGAGGAGGGACCAAGCGGGTCTTGGTGCGTCCCGCGGTCGACGCCTTGGCCATCACGGCGATCCCGCAGGTCGGGACTGCGGCATTGTCGATCTCAGCGACGGCGGTTCGCATGACCCCTCCCAGCTGCGCGACCCGCCACGCTATCCTCGGTTGGTGTGGCGGGATAGGAAAAAGCAATTCATGCCGCGTGGCCAGTCTGCCGATTGGGGCAAAGGGTGGCAGCGGCGGTTCGCTCACGGATTCGTGAACGCGAGTTCGTGCAGTTGGTTCCACTGCTTACGTAGTTCGAGGCAACGCCGCGCGGGTAGGGAAGTGACGCAGCCATCAAATCTCGCCCGTGTAAATGCGGCCAAATTTCCGCCTTGCCACGGTTGAAGGCGCGGCATTGCCGGTGGATGGCGGTTGGACCGCACATTAGAGTCCGGTAGGACGGTATCCGGTTGGTGGTGTGGAATAGCGCGCAAGCAAGCGCAGTACGGGAGGCAAAGATGTTGGAAGTCTCGAAATCCCGGCACATCGCGGATGCACAAGAACGGCCCGCATCGGAAGCCAGTCCCGCGCAGCGACTCCAGGTCGTCCTCGTGTTCCAAGGCGGCGGTGCGCTCGGCGCCTATCAGGCGGGTGTCTATCAGGCGCTCCACGAAGGCGGGATCGAGCCGGACTGGATCATTGGCACCTCGATCGGGGCCATCAACGCCAGCCTGATCGCCGGCAACGAGCCCGAGCATCGCCTCGACCGGCTGGAGGAATTCTGGCGCCGGATGAAGCGCAAGGAATTCTGGGGCCTGGCGAACTGGCCGGGGCTCGCCGACACGACGTCCTATTGGTCGACCCTGCTCGGCGGCATCCCGGGATTCTTCGAACCCAATCCGTTGGCTTTTCTCGGGGCGCACTATCCGCTCGGACGGGACAACGCCGGCTTCTACTCGACCGCGCCGCTCGCGAAGACGCTCACCGAGTTGGTCGACTTTGCGCTCATTCCGCGCTGCACGCCGCGCCTGACGGTCGGCGCCGCGCATGTGCGCACGAGCGAGATGCGCTACTTCGATAGTCGCGAGACCGCGATTACGGCTCAGCATATCATGGCGTCAGGCGCGCTGCCGCCGGCCTTTCCGGCCGTACGCATCGATGGCGACCTCTATTGGGATGGCGGGATTCTGTCCAACACGCCGACCGAGGCGATCTTCGACGACAACCCGCGCCGGGACTCCCTCATCTTCGCCGTGCACATGTGGAATCCGATGGGACCGGAGCCGGAGAGCGTCTGGGAGGTGCTCCACCGCCACAAGGACATTCAATATTCGAGCCGGGTCGCGAGTCATATTGCGAGACAACGTCAGATCCACAAGCTGCGCCACGTGGTCTCGGAACTGGTCAAATTGATGCCCGAAGACGCCCGCAATCGCCCGCTCGTCAAGGACCTGGCCGAATATGGCTGCCTGACGCGCATGCACGTCGTGCAACTCCTCGCGCCTCGCCTGGATAACGAAAACCACACCAAGGACATCGATTTCAGCGCGGCTGGGATTCGCCTGCGCTGGGAGGCGGGCTATGCCGATACGATCCGTGCGCTGCGACGGGAGCCGTGGAACGACGCATGCGATCCGCTTGAAGGCGTCATCCTGCACGCGCCGGATCCCGACGTCGCGCCTGCGGCGCAATGATGGCTTCCGGACTCCCGGCGCCTCACCGCACCGACTTGGCCCGACGCCTTGATCTCCGAGAACGGATCTCGGCGCGTTTCTTAGCGCAAGCCCTGCACTTGCAACCCATGGCCTTGATGAAGGAGTCGAAATAATCGCGGCCATAGTGATACGTGATCTCGTCACCGGGCTTGATATTCTTGATCGCACGGATCTTGATCACATGTTTCACGAAATAGGCTTCCGCATTCGGTCGGCACGAATGGTTGATGTAGCGCGCGCGGTTCCTGCGGTTGGAGCCGTCGATGGTCCAGCGCGTGTTGACCTCGAACAGGTAGCGGGTATCGAGCTCGTCGGCGGCTTCGGCGCGGATCTTTCTGCCGCTGTAACGAACGATGAATTGACCCTTTTTGATCGCGACGCGGGCGAAGAGACCCAACCCAGCCTTGGATCGGCCGATGCGAAGGTGACGCGACGGTGACAGTTTCGTAGGCATGAAATTGTGATATGTGCTGGGATGGCCGTGTCCGAGGGTAATTCCGCGGCGCGATCAGCATTGCAGCGCGTGATGCTCACTCACGATTCGAGCGCGACGACGCTTGCGAGCGATGATATTTGAATCGATTCCATTTGTGCGAGAATACCGGCAAGCTGCAATGGCGCAAGGCGAGACATGAGGCATTGCGATCCGCGCCCTTGCGCTTCTAGCTAGCGCCTTCGATGCAGACATACGACGTCGTCATCATTGGTGGAGGGCACAATGGGCTGACTTGCGCCGCCTACCTCGGCATGGCGGGACTGAACGTCAAGGTCCTCGAACGACGACCGATGGTGGGCGGCGCGGCGGTCACGGAAGAATTTTACCCCGGGTTCCGAAACTCGGTGGCGGCCTACACCGTGAGTCTGTTGAACCCCAAGATCATCGCCGATCTTCGCCTCTTTGACCACGGACTGAAAATTGTCGAGCGCCGCGCGCAAAACTTCCTTCCCACCTTGGATGGCCGCTATCTGCTCGCGGCCGAGGGGCGCACCAAAGACAACATTGCGAAATTCACTCATCGCGATGCCGAACGGTACGACGCCTTCAACCAGGCGCTCGACGCGAGTGCCGATGTGCTGCGCGAGCTGGTCCTGCAGGCGCCCCCCAACCTCGCCCGTGGAGCAAAGCTACCGGCTTTGGGCGAAATGCTCAGAGCTGGACGGATCGGCAACCGGCTTCGCCGGCTGTCGGCGGAAAATCTGCGCACCCTGCTCGAGCTGTTGACCAAATCGGCCGCCGATTATCTCGACGCCTGGTTCGAGGGCGAGCTCGTGAAAGCCTGGCTCGGCTTCGACGCCATCGTCGGAAACTACGCAAGTCCATACGCGCCCGGCACCGCCTATGTTCTGTTGCATCACGCCTTCGGCGAGGTGAACGGCAAGAAGCGTCTTTGGGGCCACGCCATCGGGGGAATGGGTGCGATCACCCAAGCTATGGCGCGCTCCGCCGCCTGCTATGGCGTGGAGATCGAGACCGATGCGTCCGTCCGCGAGGTCTTGATCGAGAAGGGCAGGGCCGTTGGCGTCGTGCTCGAGGACGGACGCATCGTCCGCGGCGGCGCGGTCGCCGCCAACGTCAATCCCAAGCTCCTTTATACCGCGATGATCCCGCCGAGCGCGCTCGATCCGGCCTTTCTTCGGCGCATGCAGGGAGGGCGATGCGCCTCCGGCACGTTCCGGATCAACGTCGCGCTCTCGCAGCTGCCGAGCTTCACGGCGCTGCCTGGACGCGATTGCGGCGATCATCACACCGCCGGGATCATTCTCGCGCCGAGCCTCGGCTATATGGATCGCGCCTATTGCGACGCGCGGATGCTCGGATGGAGTCGCGAGCCCATCATCGAGATGGTGATCCCGTCGACCTTGGACGACACGCTGGCCCCGGCGGGGGGCCACGTCGCAAGCCTGTTCTGCCAGCACGTGGCGCCGCAATTGCCGGCAGGGCGGTCATGGACCGATTGTCGGGAGACGGTCGCGGATCTGATGATCGAAACCGTCGATCATTATGCACCGGGGTTCAAAGCAAGCGTCGTCGGCCGCCAAGCCTTGAGCCCCTTTGACCTGGAGCAGGTGTTCGGGCTCACCGGCGGAGACATTTTCCACGGCGTAATGGCGCTCGATCAGCTGTTCTGGGCCCGCCCCGCGCTCGGCTATGCCGACTATCGGGGGCCGCTGAAGGGACTCTACCATTGCGGATCGGGCGCTCATCCGGGTGGCGGCGTCACCGGCGCTCCCGGCCACAATGCTGCGCGCGCGATCATCGCCGATCGGCGCTGGCGCTTTTCGCGCTAATCCTCGGCGATGAAACCGGATGCCTTCACGATCGGGGCCCAGCGCGCCAGATCCGCCTTCACCGTGGCGCCGAATTGTGCCGGCGTTTGGAACGCGGTCGTGTTGCCCACCTTGGCGAGATTCTCGATCATGTGCGAGGATTTTGCCGCTTCGGCGATGGCCGCGCTCAGCGCCTCGACGATATCCGCGGGCGTCTTCGCCGGCACGAACACGCCGAGCCACGATTCCACCACCACGTTGTAGCCGGACTCGGTCATGGTCGGGACATCGGGCAGGAACGACGAGCGCCGCGAACCCGTCACCGCCAGAATTCGCAACGTTCCCGATTTGGCGAAGGGCAGGCTTTCGCTGATCGGATTGACGCTCGCCGGCACGTGACCGCCGAGCAGATCCTGCAGCGCCGGCGCGCCGCCGCGATAATGCACCGGGGTCATGGCGACGCCGGCCACGTTGGCCAGCATCATGCCGACGAAATGCGGCGTGCCGCCAGCCGCCGTGGTTGCGTACGAAGCCTTCGCGGGATTGGCTTTGCACCATTGCGTGAACTCGGCCAAGGTCTTCACGCTCTCCGGCACCGCCGGGCCGACATTGTAGGTCAGCATCGACTTCGCGGCCGGCGAGACCGCGGTGAAGTCGCGCAGCGGGTCGTAGCTCAGCGAGCGGAAGCTGTGCGGGTAGACCGTGATCGGAAAGTCCGGCGTGAACAGCATCACGCTGCCGTCCGGCTCCGCGTTCTTCACGTATTCGACCGCGATGCGCGCGGCGGCGCCGGGCTTGTTTTCAACCAGCACCGTGGGCGCGTAGGGCCCGCGCAGCCCGTCCGCGAGGATGCGGGCGATGACGTCGGTGCCGCCGCCGGCCGGGAAACCGACGATCACGTGGGCCGGCTTCTTGATCGCTTGCGCGAATGCGCGCGGGACGAAGCTCGTGCCGGGAGACAGCAGCCCCGCGGTCGAGGCGGCGAGCAGGTGACGACGCGTCAGCATGGCGGGTTTTCCTCGTTGCAGCGGCCGACTACGTGGCTCGAACTTACGTACCTCGACCCTTGCAGTCGAGCGCAGGGATCATCTTCGGCATCTTCATCCGTCATTCGCTTGCCGGCAGCATGGTGCGCAGCCGATCGGCTGACGCCGACAATTCCGCGAGCGCGGCCTGGCGCGCCTTCTCCTTGAATCGTCCGATCAGGCCCGAGATCGCGAGCGCGCCGCGGAACTCGCCGGCGAGGTCGAAGACGGGGACCGCGACAGCGGCCACGTGCGGGTCGCGCTCTACCAGCGATACGTCATAGCCGCGTTGCTGTACCGCCTTTGCCTTCGGGCCTTTGGCATCATCGGAGAAGGCGAGCAGCACATGGGCGCTGGCGCCGGCACTGAGCGGCAGCTCGGCGCCCTCATCGAGATGATGACGCGCGGATTGCGGTGAATTGTGCCGAAACAGGCACACGCGCGACTCCCCCTCGCGGATATAGAACGACGCCGTCTCGTCGGTCGCCTCGACCAGCCTGCGCAGCTCGGGCCTGATCGCCTCGCCGAGATTGAACCCGGCCCGGTAGATCGATCCCAATCGCCACAGCGCCGGGCCGAGCCGGAACGCGCCGCGCTCCTCGCGAATGAGATAGCCGAGCCGCTCCAGCGAGCCGGCGAGGCGCAGGATCGTGCTCTTGTAGAAGCCCGTTGCCGACGCGATCTCGCTAAGCGTCATCGTCGGCTTGTCGGCATGGAACGCGTTGAGCACGGCGAGCGCGCGTTCGACCGCCTCGACTTTGTCCTTGCTCATTCCGATCTCCCCGCTGCTGCGGTTGCCGACTTGCATCCATACTAGAACGCAGTTGCGCTGTACAGAATATTGTGCTAGACGGAAAGATATTCTGTTAAACAGAACAGGGAAGCGCGGGGATGGCCGGACTTCTCGCGGGGACGCGGGTGCTCGATCTGACCAACGTGCTTGCGGGCCCGTTCTGCTGCTATCAACTGGCGCAGCTCGGCGCCGAGGTGATCAAGGTCGAGGTGCCGGGGTCCGGCGATCTCGCGCGCCAACTCGGAGCCGATCCCGAGCTCAACCGCCGCGGCATGGGGGCGTCGTTCCTGGCGCAAAATGAGGGAAAGCGCTCGATCACCCTCAATTTGAAATCAGCCAAGGGCCGCGACGCGTTTTCTCGGCTGGTCGCCACCTCCGACGTCGTGGTCGAAAATTTTCGTCCCGGCGTGATGGCACGGCTGGGGCTCGGCTACGCCGCGCTCAAAGCCGTCAAGGACAACATCATCTACTGCGCGATCTCCGGCTTTGGCCAGGATGGACCGCTGAGATTCAATCCCGCCTATGATCAGATCATCCAGGGGCTGTGTGGAGTGATGAGCGTCACCGGCGACGCGCAATCGGCGCCGTTGCGGGTCGGCTATCCGGTCGCCGATACGATGGGTGGCATGACCGCCGCGTTCGCCATTGCCGCGGCGCTCGTCCGCCGCGAGCGGACGGGGGAGGGGGAATTCATCGACGTCTCCATGTTGGAGGCCTCGCTCGTGGCCATGGGCTGGGCGGTTTCCAATTGGCTGATCGCGGGCGTGAAACCCGAGCCCATGGGCAACGAGAACATGACGGCGAGCCCCTCGGGCACGTTCCGGACCGGCAAGGGGCTGCTCAACATCGCCGCGAACAAGCAGGAACAGTTCGAGACCTTGTGCCGCTTGATCGGCCGCGATGAGCTCATCGCCGATCCGCGCTTCGCCGGCCGCGAGGATCGCAAGCGGCGCCGCTTCGAGTTGAAGGCTGAAATCGAGCGGGCGCTCGCGGCGCGATCGGCGCAGGAATTGTCGGCGCTCCTCAACAAGAACGGCGTGCCGGCAGGCGAGGTCCTCGATGTGCCCTCCGTGCTTGCGCATCCGCAGGTCGTCGAGCGCGGACTGCTCAAGACCTTCGACTGCGTGCCCGCCGTCGATCGTCCGATGGAGGTCGTGCGATCAGGCTTCCGCCTGGCGAGCGGCGATCCAGAACCGGCATCGCCGCCGCCGGCGCTCGGTGCCGATACTGATCATTTGCTGGCCGAACTTGGATTTTCTAAGCGCGAGATCGACGAGCTCGCGCGCGAAGGTGCCATATGAGCAGCAACGTGCCCGCGACCCACAACACCATGACCCCAGAGAATTGGTGGTCGACTGCGATCATCGACATGAAGCCGGGGATGATCCGCTATCGCGGCTACGCAATCGAGGAGCTGATCGGCCGCATCAGCTTCGCCGAGATGGTCTATCTCATGACGCGCGGCGAGCTTCCCGATCCGGCGGCGGCCAAGTTGCTCGAAGCCGCGCTGGTGGCGGCGGTGGACCACGGCCCGCAGGCGCCGTCGATCGCGGCGGCCAGAATGGCGATCACCTGCGGGGTCGGCATCAACAATGCCATGGCCTCGGCCATCAATATACTCGGCGATGTGCATGGCGGCGCCGGCGAGCAATGCGTCACGCTTTATAATGCCATCGCCGCGCGCATGGGCAGCGGTCCGGGCAGCAAAGCGCGGCTGGCGCAAGCCGTCAGCGCTGAAATCAAGGCGCTGGTCGAGGCGGGCACCCGCCACGTTCCCGGTTTCGGGCACCGCTTTCATCCCCGCGATCCGCGTGCGCCGCGCTTGCTCGAGCTGGTCGACGCCGCCGCCGCCGCCGGCGCGGTGAGCGGACGCTTCGCCGCCATCGGCCGCGCGATCGAGGCGCAGATTGCGGCCGAGAAGGGACGACCGGTCCCGATGAATATCGATGGCGCGACTGGCGTGGTCTTCGCGGAGCTCGGCTTTGCGCCAGCCCTCTGCCGGGGACTATTCGTATTGTCGCGCTCGGTTGGCGCATTGGCCCACGCTTTCGAGGAGATGCAGTCGGGCGAGCGCAACAAAGGACCAATCCCCCGCCATCTCATTTGGACCTATACTGGCCCGCCTGCGCGCAAGCTTGCCGGGGCGTAGCGGCTCGACTTCGACCACGTCTCCTGCTTTCGTAACCCGCGGGAGCAAGGCGCCGGAGAGCGTCGATCAAGCATCTCTAGGAAAGGAAACGCCATGCCGACCCGCCGTGACCTTCTGCGTAGCGCTGCGCTCGTCCCTGCCGCCGCCTTGCCGCTCTCACTCGCGACCATCGACGCCGCTCTCGCCCAGGCGGTTGATCTGCTCAAACTGTTCGTCCCGGCGGCGCCCGGCGGCGGTTGGGATCAGACGGCGCGCACCATCGAGCAGGTGCTGCGCGCAACCGGCGCCGTGAAGGGCGTGCAGATCACCAATGTGGGAGGCGCGGGCGGCGCGGTTGGGCTTCCGCAATTCTTGAATCAATGGAAGGGGCAGGGCAATGCGCTGATGGTGGCGGGCATGGTGATGGTCGGCGCGATCATCGCCAACAAGAGCCCGGTCAAGCTCGCGCAGGCGACCCCGATTGCCCGCCTGACCGGCGAGTTTCTGGCGCTGGTGGTTCCGGCACAATCGCCCTTCAGGAGCGCGAAGGACTTTGCGGCCGCGCTCAAAGCCGATCCCGCCAAGGTTCCCGTTGCCGGCGGTTCGGCCGGCGGCTCGGACCACATCCTCATCGGCATGATCGCCAAGGCGCTCGGCGTCGCGCCCACGAAGGTCAGCTACGTCGCTTTCGCCGGCGGCGGGCCGGCGACCGCGGCGCTGCTCGGCAACCAGGTGGCGGCCGGTATCTCGGGCTATGGCGAGTTCGCAGAGCAGGTGAAAGCCGGGAAGCTGCGCGTGATCGCCATATCGTCGGATAAACGCCAGGAAGACATCGCGGCGCCGACGCTCAAAGAAGAAGGTATCAACGTGGAGCTGTTCAACTGGCGGGGCGTATTCGCGCCTCCCGGCGTCAACGACACGCAACGCAAGGCGATGATTGCGCTGATGGAAAAGATGACGGCAACGCCGCAATGGGCCGAGGCCTGCAAGACGCGGGACTGGACGCAAATCACGCTTCTGGGCGACGATTACAAAGCCTTCCTCGACGTTGAGACGGCGCGGATCGAAGGCATCCTCAAAGAGCTCGGGCTTGCATGACATGACCAGCGGCTCTCCCGAAAACCCCAGCACGCGCCCGCGGCCCGCCATCGGCGAAACGATCATCGGCGCCGGCGTGCTCGTGCTGGCGATCGTCATGTTCTGGCAGGC
>WNGD01006202.1_pt1 | contig 17011 bp, 17 predicted proteins | sample 5400671 | NCBI WGS metagenome assembly WNGD01 (sample SAMN13153369, study PRJNA577476) | soil metagenome | isolation source: 40 cm soil or saprolite under grassland replicate 2 | place: USA:California | collected 2016-06-15
AGACACGCCTCAGGAACGTGACTTCTGTGAAGGAGGAACTGGCGCCCCATGTCCATGACATCACCCGGGCGCTCGGAGACAAGGTGAGTGAGCAAGAGATCGAGCGGGAGCTGTCGAGCTACCTGAACGTCTACCGCGTTTCGCTGGACACCGCGAAGCGGTCGATCGTCAAGAAGCACGGGGGGAACCCCGGCAGCCTTGCGGTCGGCGTCAGCAAGACGATCCGGGAGCTGGGTCCCGGCGAACAGAGCGTGAACCTGCTCGTACGCGTCGTGGCCGTCTACGAGAAGGAGGTCACCCCGCAAGGCCAGGAGGCCAAGCGGATCCTGTCCGGGATCCTCGGCGACCCGACCGCGACGGTGCCTTTCACGGGGTGGGAGCCGCTCCCGATGCCGCTCGCGAAGGGCGACGTAATCCGCGTTCAGAACGCGTACACGAAGGAGTATCGCGGCCAGGTGCAGGTCAACTTCGGCGTGCGGACCGTCGTGGGGAAGGAAGCCCCGGATGCGCTGCCGGAGTACAAGCCTGCGGCGGGACTGCCGTACGCCGGCAAGCCGACCCCGGTCCGCGTGGTCGACCTCCGCGAGGGCGCCTCGAACGTCGCCGTCACCGCGCGCATCCTCTCCGTCGAGAGGCGCGAGGTCGAGGTGGACGGCGCGCCGAAGGCCGTCTTCTCGGGCGTCCTGGCGGACGAGACGGGCAAGACGCAGTTCAGCGCGTGGAAGGACTTCGGCCTGAAGGAGGACGAGGTGCTGCGGATCGAAGGCGCGTACGTGAAGTCGTGGCGGGGGATCCCGCAGGTCAGCTTCGACGAACGCGCGACGATCACTCGGCTCAAGGCGGACCTCCTGCCGCCAACGTCGCAGCTGAGCCTCAGCCCGCGGATGTGGATCGAAGACCTCGCGGAGCGCGGGGGCGGGGCCGACGTCACCGTGCGAGGGATCCTGATCGATCTCCGCGAAGGATCGGGGCTCGTGTACCGGTGCCCGGAGTGCCGGCGTGTGCTGCGGAAAGGCGCGTGTCGCATCCACGGCGAGGTGAAAGGCGAGCCGGACCTGCGCGTGAAGGCGGTCCTCGATGACGGCTCCGGCGCCTTGACGGCGGTCTTCGACCGAGAGCTGACGGAGGCCCTGTTGGACAGGACCCTCGACGCGTGCATCGCCCAGGCGAAGGAGGCGATGTCGACGGACGTCGTGCGGGACGAGCTCGCGGACGTCATCGTCGCCCAACCGGTCGAGGTGCGCGGGAACGTGACCTCGGACGACTACGGCCTCATGATGATCGTGGAGTCGGCGAAGATCCTCAAGGTCGACGTGCAGGCGGAGGCGCGGGAGATGCTCGAGGGCCTGGAGGGTCCCGCATGATGCGCGAGCTCGCCTGGCGGCTCTTCGCCTCGGAGTACAACGACGCGAACCTCGAGGTCGAAGGCGGCGGGGACCGCGCGCCCTCGTACGTCGTCACGCCGCTCGGCGCGAAGGTGAACCGCATCTTCGTCGTCGGCGTGATCACGGACGTCGAAAACGTCGGGAGCGACATGCAACCGATGTGGCGCGCGCGCGTCTCGGATCCGACCGGGACGTTCAACGTCTACGCGGGCCAGTACCAGCCAGAGGCCGCTGCATCCCTGGCAAAGCTCAAGCCGCCCGTCTTCGGCGCGATCGTGGGCAAGAGCCGCGTATACTCGCCCGAGTCGGGCGCGGTGTACACCTCGATCCGGCCGGAGACAATCAAAGAGGTCGACGAGTCCGTCCGCGATTACTGGATCCTCGAGGCGTGCCGTTCGCTGCGGAAACGCCTCGATGCGATGGGCGAGGCGGTGAAGATGGACCCGCTGACGAAGGAGGGGCTCGTGAAGGTCGGCGTGAAGGAGGCCGTCGCGGACGGGATCGTCCAGGCGGTGAACCACTACGGCAAGGTGGACCTCTCCCGCTACACGGCGATGCTCGCGGAAGGCTTGCGGTACCTGCTGCCGGAATACCGGGAGGCCGCGGAGGCGGGTGAGCCCGCGCAGCCGGCCGCACCTGCCGAGGAACCCACGAAGGAGCCCGACGCGGCCGAGGAAGCGGTCCTGACGATTGTCGCGGACCTCGACAAGGACGGCAAGGGCGCTCCCTGGGAGGGCATCTTGGCGGCCGCTTCTGCGAAGGGCGTGACGAAAGATTCCCTCGAGGAATCGATCAACTCGCTCCTGGACAAGGGACTCATCTACGAGCCAATCCTTGGCCGGATGAAGAAAATCTGAGGGATTACTGTCGGGGAACATCGGGCCCGTTCCGCGGTTCCGGGCGGCCCGGGACGGCTACGTCGGCGGAAGATACGACCGGCAGGACCAGCACTTGCGCGCGGCGATGCCGACCTTCGCGCCGCATTTGAGGCACCGACGCATCTTCGGGGCGTTCTCCGTCATGCGTTCGATCCGGCGCAAGCCGAGCTTGCCGCTCGCGAAGCCGCCGAGGCCGCACGCCGCCCCGAATGCGAGGGTCAGGAGGATCTCCCAATCGAGGGGCCATAGCGGCCAGCCGCCGGGCACCAGGAACACTTGGAACAGGTACACGCCGATGAAGCCGCCGATCGACCCGCCGATGAATCCGATCGAACCGAGGAAGGTCGTGCGGCCGGCGAGCACGCCCGCGCCGAACAGAGCGAAGGGCAGGTAGAACAGGAGTAGCGCGACGTCAGGCAAGAAGAGCACGGGGACGCTGATGACGAAGGAGAGTATGAGGGAGGCGGCCGTCGTCAGGCCGAATCCAATGAGGGGATTTCGCACGGCGGGCAAGGAGTCCCTCCGGACCGGCTCGCCAGCGTGTGTGGCCCTTTTCAACGTGCCGGTGTGGCTGTCACGGAATGATAACGAAATGAACGTGTCTTGACAAAGGGGGGCGAAATTAGCCGACCTCGCGGGCGTCCGTGTTCGAGGTCGGATGTGCATCGATCGGCGCGGGCGACGGGGCGGGGTCAAACCACGCCATCGCGCGCACGCGCGAGGCACGGATATTATTGGATGATTGCTATAGAAATGAGCGGCCCCGGACGGAGACGCGCCCATCTGATTCGGGCCCATCCGAATCCCCGATGTCTTTACAAAAGTGCTTTATGCGCTCGGGCCGGATTGACCGCGGGATTGGGATGGCTCTACCCCGCGAGAGCATTTACCTGAGCGTCGACGCTCTCCCGGAACCGCTCGAGCCGACGCGGGTCCGGAAGGTGCCCACCGGAATCGCCGACCTGGACAGCATCGTCGATGGCGGTTTCCCGAGCGGCTCCACGATCCTCCTCTGGGGCGACATCGGCGCGGGCATGCAGGAGTACATCTACACAGCGGGTTCGAAGGTCGCCCTGGTGAACGAGCGGCCCGAGTCGCGGCGCTATTATCTCGGAGACCACTGTGACGATTCGGACCTGCCCTCGCAGGTCTGTTATGTGACCTTCTCCCGCTCGAAAGAAATCATCCTCCAGGAACTCGCGACGTCCTTCAACGGAGATTATTATCGCGCGTTCCGGGACCGGACCGTCTTCAAAGACTTCTCGAGCATGTACTTTCGGCACAGCGTCGTGCCCACCTCCTGGACTCGCCAGGACGACCTCTTCGATCTTCCCTCCTCCTCGAGTCTCCTCGAAGAGCTCGTGACGTTCCTAGACGAGAACGCGCGCGACTCGATCGTCGTGATCGACTCGCTGACGGACCTCGCGATCTCGGACCTCGTGGAGGTTCGGGACCTCGTCACGACCATCAAGGGGATGCAGCGCGCCGCGAAACAGTGGAACGGGCTCGTGTACCTCATGCTGACGCGAGGCATCCTTGAGCACCGCCACGAGCAGCTGCTGATGGACAGCACGGACGGCTGCCTCGTCTTCGAATGGCGGACGTCCTCGAGGTCGAGCACCCGTCAGCGCTACATGTACCTCGAGAAGTTCACCGGGGTCCTGCCCCATCTGCCGCGAGACAAGATCGCTCGATTCCCGACGATGGTCTCGGCGAACAACGGCCTCGTCGTCGTGTACATGGAGCGAATTTCCTGAGGTGATTGCCTGACCGAAACGGAGACGGAGCCTGAGAGGTCGACGGACGGCACGGATGCGGCGGCGGAAGGATTCGTCCTCACGGGGATCGACGGCCTCGACGAGATGCTCGGCCGAGGGGTGCCGGCGGGACACATCATCACGGTCATGGGGTCGTTCGGCACCGGCAAGACGACCTTCGCGCTGCAGTTCCTCATGCAGGGACTGATTAACGGCGAGAAGGGGATCTTCATCTCCCTCGAGGAGGACGTCGAGTCGGTCATCGCGAACGCAGCCTCGTTCGGTTGGGATCTGAAGCCCTATCTGAAGGAGAAGAAGCTGCACATCGTCAAGCTCGAACCCGCGGACGCAAAGACGACCGTCACACGGATCAAGTCGGAGCTTCCGGATTTCATCAAACGGTCCGGGGCGTCGCGCGTGGCGGTCGACTCGATCAGCCTGCTGAACATGCTCTTCGCGGACGACACGGAGCGGCGGGAGAAGCTGTTCTCCCTGTGCAAGCAACTAAAGTCGACGGGCGCCACGTGCGTCTTCACGGCGGAGGTGAAGGACGACAACGCGCGGTCGAGCCGCGACGGCCTCGTCGAGTACGTCAGCGACGGCGTGATCGGCCTGCGCTTCAACGAGCGGGAGAACGGGGACGTCCAACTCGTGATCCAGGTGATCAAGATGCGGCGCCTCAAGCATCCGCGCTCCGTGAAGCCGTACAGCATCACGGACCAGGGAATCGAAGTCCACGGCGACATGGAAGTCTTCTGATTTCCGGGCTCGGATCGACCCGCCGGTGCGAACGGAACCCTTAAGCCCGTGGCCGACAACCCCGGCGCCGTGCGCGTGGGCATCTTGCTCTTCGACGGCGTCGAGGAACTCGACGCGGTCGGCGTGTACGAGGTCCTCGCGAAGGCGAAGCAGATCCATCCGCGGCTCGACCTGACGGTCCGATTCCGGGCCATCAAGGAGGAGATCGCAGGCGCCCTCGGGATGAAGTTCCTGGCCCACGAGGTCCGGCGGGAGCTCACGGATCTGGACCTCGTGATCGTCCCGGGCGGACCGGGCCGCGAGGAATTCGTGAAGGACGAGGAGGCGCTGAAGGCGCTCCTGGACTTCGGCACGGAGAAGCCCGTGGCGAGCGTGTGCACGGGCGCCCTGATCCTGAAGGCGGCGGGACTCCTCGCAGGCCGGAAGGCCACGACGCACCGCAGCGCGATGGACGAGCTCCGAACCGTCGCCGACGTCGTCGAGGGGCGCGTCGTCGAGGACGGGCTCATCACGACGGCCGGAGGGGTCACCGCGTCGATCGACCTCGGGCTCCACCTGCTCACGAAGCATTTCGGGCCGGAGCTCGCCCGCGAGGTCGCGGAGCGCATCGAGTACTCCGGCTACCCAAATCCCTAAGAGGACTACCGGTCCTCCGGACTCCGGCGGGAAGGCCGTGAGGTTCCTCCGGAAGGGCAAGGTGAAGGAGGTCTACGAGGTCTCGGACGACGAACTCGAGTTCGTCTTCACGGACCAGATCAGCGTCTTCGACAAGGTCATCCCGACGCTCGTCCCGCACAAGGGCGAGACGCTGTGCCGCACCGCCGCGCATTGGTTCGCGGTGGTGGATGGGCTGGGCATCCGCACGCACTTCCTCCGTCTCAACGGTGGAAATCGGATGCGCGTCCGCCGCGTCCAGGTGATCCCGGACTACGACCGGATAACTTCCCGGACGACGAACTTCCTCATCCCCCTCGAGGTCATCGCGCGCTACTACGTCGCCGGCTCGTTGCACGATCGGATCAAGGAGGGGAAGGTCCACCCCGAGCACCTCGGTTTCTCGCGGGGACACGTGCCCGCGTACGGGGACCCGCTGCCCCAGCCGTTCGTCGAAGTCACGACGAAACTCGAAAAGGTGGATCGTGAGCTCACGACCCAGGAAGCGCTCGCCATCTCGAAGCTTACTCCCTCCGAGTACGAAGCGTTGGTGGACGCCGTCCTCCGGATCGACGAACGACTCAACGCCGACGTCAAGAAGCGCGGGCTCATCCACGTCGACGGGAAGAAGGAGTTCGCGATGGACGGCGACCGACGGCTGATGCTCGTCGACACGTTCGGCACGGCGGACGAAGACCGGTTCTGGGATCTCGACGCGTATGAGAAAGGCGAGCGGATCGAACTGAGCAAGGAATTCGTCCGACAGTACTACCGCCAAATCGGCTACCACCGGGCCCTCATCGAGGCACGCGCGGCCCACAAGCCGGAACCGGAAATCCCCCCGCTCCCCGCGGACGTGACGGAGCGCGTGACGGCCCTGTATGTGGGCTTGTTCGAGCGGCTCACGGGAGAGAAGTTCCGGTGACAGTCGACTCCGCGAAACGAGGGAACAAAGTCTTTTACCGATGGCCGTGATACGTGCATGTCCGGGGGCTCCGCGATGGAACTGAGCGTCTACGTTGACGGTAAGTTCTATCCGCAATCCGAGGCGAAGGTCAGCGTTTTCGACCACGGCCTCCTGTACGGCGATGGCGTCTTCGAGGGGATCCGGGCGTACAACGGACGGATCTTCAAGCTCGAGCGGCATCTGGAGAGGCTCTTCCACTCCGCGAAAGCGATCGACCTGAAGATCCCGCACACAAAGGAAGAGATGGCGAACCTCATCCTGGAGACGTGCCGGAGGAACGACATCCGAGAGGGATACATTCGGCCCGTCATCACGCGGGGAAAGGGCGACCTCGGCCTCGACCCGAGGAAGTGCAAGACTGGGCCCAGCGTCGTGATCATCGCGCAGCCGCAAATCTCGCTGTACGGCAAGGTGTACGACCGGGGCATGAAGGTCGTGACGTCGTCGTACCGTCGGGTCCCGCCGCAGAGCCTCAGCCCGTCGATCAAGTCCCTGAATTATCTGAACAACATCATGGCCCGGGTCGAGGCGAACCAGTACGGCGCCGACGAGGCGCTCATGCTCGACATCCACGGCTACGTGTCCGAAGCGACGGCGGACAACTTCTTCATCGTCCGCAACTCGACGGTCACGACCCCGTTCTCGTCGACGAACCTCCCGGGTGTGACGCGGGAGACGGTGCTCGAGATAGCGCCGCAACTGGGCCTGAAGCCGGAAGAGAGGCTCTTCACCCTCTACGACGTCTGGGCCTCCGACGAGGCGTTCATCACGGGGACGGCGGCGGAGATCGGCCCCGTCGTCGAGCTCGATGGCCGGGCGATCGGCGATGGGAAGCCGGGTCCGACGACGAAGCGAATCATGAAGGCGTTCCGCGACCTCGTGACGACGACCGGGACGCCGATCCAGGACTCGGGCGCATCGGTGCGATCTCTCACGGGCAAACCTTAACGCCCCGGGGCGCATCCGCGGCGCGCCGGCATGAAGTTTCTCGAGTACAAGGCGAAGGAGATCTTCGCCCGCTACGGCATTCCGGTTCCCCGAGGCGTCGTCGCCTCGAACGCCGAGGACATCTCCGATCCGCCGCTCCCGTGTATGGTGAAGGCCCAGGTCCTCGTCGGGGGCCGGGGCAAAGCGGGAGGCATCAAAGCCGCCGACTCCCTGGATGAAGCCCGCGCGGTCTCGCGCCAGATCCTCGGCATGGACATCCATGGATACCGGGTCAAGCAGGTCTACCTCGAGGAGCGGCTCGACATCTCGAAGGAACTCTACGTCGGACTGACGATCGACCGCTCCGCCCGAGAGCCCCTCCTGATGGTGAGCGCGACCGGCGGGATGGAGATCGAGGCGGTACCCCACAACCAGATTTTCATGGAGCACGTGCCGACGATGGCGGGCCTCCAGCCGTATGTCCTGAGGACGATGCTCTCGTTCCTTGGCCTGCCGAAGGACGCCGGCGACCAAGTCGCGGACATCGCGCGAAGGTCGTACGATCTGTTCCGGAAAGAGGACGCGGAACTTGTGGAGATCAACCCGCTCGCGGTCACGCGCGACGGCCGGGTGATCGCCGGCGACGCGAAGCTCGTCATCGACGACAACGCAGAATACCGCCACCCGGAGTATGCGAACTTGGACCAAGATCGGACGCCGCTGGAGCAGGAAGCCCACGAGAAGGGCATCACGTTCATCCAGCTCGATGGCGACATCGGCGTGATTGCCAACGGCGCAGGTCTTACGATGGCGACGCTCGACGTCCTGAACCTCAAAGGAGGCCGGGGCGGAACGTTCCTCGACCTCGGCGGCACGGACGACCCGGAGAAGGTGAAGCAGGCGTTCGAGATCCTGATCAAAGCGAATCCGTCCGTCATCTTGCTGAACATCTTCGGCGGGATCACGAAGGCGGACACGGTCGCGCTGGGCGTGGAGGGGGCCCTCGAAGACATGCACACGCGCATCCCCGTCGTCGCTCGAATCAAGGGCGTCAACGAAGACCGCGCGAAGGAGATCCTGCGGTCGATCGGCATGTACGCCACGGAGACCATGGAGGAAGCCGCCGAACTCGCAGTCAAGGTGAAGTCGGGGGGCGCCTGAGACGGCCGTCCTCCTCACCGCGAAGAGCCGCGTCGTCGTCCAGGGGATCACGGGCCACCAGGGCCAGTTCCACACTCATGCGATGCTCGAGTTCGGCACGAAGGTCGTGGCGGGTGTCACGCCCGGCAAGGGGGGCGCGACGGTCGAAGGTGTCCCCGTGTACGACAGCGTGAGGGAGGCGGTCCGACGTCGCAAGGCGAACGCCTCGATCATCTTCGTCCCGGCGCCGTATTCGAAAGACGCCGCCATCGAGGCGATCGAGGCGGGACTCAGGCTCGTCGTCATCATCACGGAGCGGATTCCGTTCCACGACTGCCTCGAGTTGATGCCCTACGCGCGCAGCCGCGAATGTACGATCATCGGCCCGAACTGCCCCGGCATCACCACGCCCGGCCAAGCGAAGATGGGCATCATGCCGAATCACATCTTCAAGACGGGGGACGCCGGCGTGATATCGCGGAGTGGCACGTTGACCTACGAGATTGTGAATGCGATGACGCAGGCGGGATTCGGGCAGTCGACGTGCATCGGGATCGGCGGTGACCCAATCATCGGTACGAGCACGGTCGAAGCGCTCGCGCTATTCCAGAAGGATCGCCAGACGAAGCGAATCGTGGTCGTCGGCGAAATCGGTGGGACGGCCGAAGAAGAAGCCGCGGAGTTCATCGAGCGGAGTGTGTCAAAGCCCGTCATCGCCTACGTCGCAGGTCGGACCGCCCCACCGGGGAAGCGCATGGGACACGCCGGAGCCATCATCCAAGGAGGCAGAGGCACTGCGGAATCGAAGCTACGAGCGTTCGGCGATGCGGACGTCCCTGTCGCAGACTACCCGGCGGATGTTGCAAAGCTCCTCGCGAACACGTGACGGAATTCCTGCGGAGGGAGCATCCTCGGAACGTTCATATACGAAGCTGCTCTCGGGACATTTTGGGGAGCCCAGAAGGGCTGAGAGTCTCCCGCGTGAGGGAGAGACCCTTGGAACCTGATCCCGGTAGTGCGGGCGTAGGGAACTTGAGGACGTTTTCAGCCCGGGGACCCTGAGGAGTCCTCCGGACATGACCGACGCACCCAAGTATCCGATGGGCAAAGTAAGCCGCCTCTTCTTCGAGAAGGTCATCGCCCGCCATCTCGGCGTGAAGCGCAAGGATATCGCCGTCGGGCCCGCGAATGGCGTCGACGTCGGCGTCGTCCTCTTGACCGGCGGGCGCGCCCTGGTCTCCACGACGGATCCGATCTACATCGTACCCCAGTATGGGTGGGAGCGCGCCGCCTGGTTCGCCTTCCACATCCTCGCCTCGGATCTCACAACCTCGGGCGTAGCGCCGCAGTACATCACGCTCGACTGGAACCTGCCGATGGACATCGAGGATGATCAGATCGAGACGATGCTCCGCGTCATGGACCGCGAATGCAAGAAGTACGGCGCGGCGATCGTCACGGGCCATACGGGCCGCTACGAAGGCTGTGCGTATCCGATGGTCGGCGGGGCCACCTTCCTCGCCATCGCCCCCAAAGATGGCTGGGTCACCGCGGACATGGCGCGGCCCGGAAATCGCCTGCTCGTCACGAAGACCGCCGCTCTCGAGGCCACGGCGATCCTCTCGAACACGTTCCCAGAACTCGTAAAGCGTCGTCTCGGACCAGACACGACTCGACGCGCGCGGGCCTTGTTCGAGTCGATGAGCACCGTCGACGACGCCCTCACGGCGGCCTCCGTCGGCCTCCGGACCGATGGGGTGTGGGCGATGCACGATGCGACCGAAGGCGGAGTGCGCAGTGCGGTGTGGGAGATGGCACAGGCCTCCGGCCTCGGCGTTGACGTCGACCTGAAGAAAGTCCCGATCGATCCTGCGGTGGCGGCGGTCTCGGAGTTCTTCGGGATGGATCCGCTCGACGCGATCAGCGAGGGAACCCTTCTCATTGCGGCCGACCCCGCCGCGGCGGACGACGTAATCCGGCGGCTCAGGAAAGCCGGGAGTCTCGCGGTGGACATCGGCGCCTTTACGAAGGCCCGCCAACCCTCTATAGATCGAGGCCATCCGCTCAAGCCGGCGGACCGAGATCCATTCTGGGTCGCGTTCAGCCGCGCCCTTGCCGGGGAGATCGCCTGACCCACGCTGCGCAGCCAAAGCGCCCACTTCATGGCGTGTACCTCGTGACATCGCCGAAACGGCCCGTCGAACGTCTCGTGTCAATCGTCGAGGCGGCGCTCGAGGGTGGCGTCGCCGTCGTCCAGTTGCGAGACAAGGGTGTGTACTCAGACGCGGAACGAAAGGAGGTGGGCCACGCACTCCGAGAAGTGTGCACGTCCCATGACGTGCCCTTTCTGGTGAACGACGATCCCGAACTCGCGCGACGGCTCGACGCGGACGGCGTACACATCGGTCGCGATGATCCATCGCCGGCCATCGCACGGGCCGTCCTCGGCTCCGGCGCGATCATCGGAGTGACGGTCTATGGCAAGCCGGGAGAGGAAGACGCCGCGGCAGCGGCGAGTGCGGACTACATCGCCGTCGGCCCGTTCTTCCCGAGCCCCACGAAACCGGAAGAGCCCGTGCTCCCGCTGGATGTCCTGGACGGCGTCGTGCACCGATCGCGAGTCCCGGTCTTCGCGATCGGAGGGATCACAGTGGACAACGCTGGGCTGTTTGCGCGTTACGGCGTTGCCGGCGTCGCGGTCGTCTCCGCGATCATGGACGCGGCCGATCCGCGCGGCGCCGCGGACTCGCTCCGGCGGACGTTCTCGCGCATGAGAACACCCTAGCCGACGCCTGCGTGCGCGGGCGGTAAACGCGCGCGAGGAACCATCCACCGAAACATCCAGCGCCGGTTCTGTAAGGTTGGGTCGGTACCCAAGATTACTCCACTCCGCTCGGCTCATCCCGTGCGCCTCCTCCTTCTCGGAGGAGGTCGTAGAGGGGACTCACGACATCATGGCGGAGGGCACCGGGCTGGAACCGTACAGCCCTTGCCAAGGCCTCGTTCGCACATCAGGCACACGAACACCGGGCCCACCCTATCTCGGCGCCGGGCGCCACACACTGGGCAGGTCTTGGACGTCCACTGTGGGTTGACTTTGATGACGGGCACGCCGGCGAGGGCGGCCTTGTACTCAATCTGACGGTGGATCTCGGAACGAGGCCAGGAGGAGAGCCGGCGATTCATGCGACGGGATCGACCTCCCGCGCCATGGAGCGTGAGGTCCTCGAGGACAATCGCCGCCTTGCCCTTCTTGGCGAACTGCACGAGTCTCTTCGAGACGCGATGCAGCCTCTGACGAACGCGATTCCTCTCTCGGCGTCCCTCCCGGTTCAACAAGCGGCGCATGACCCTGCGATCGTGCGCTTTCTTCGTCGCGAGCCTCCTCCGTCGTCGGAAGTGGGTTGCTTGGATTCGCCGAATGCCACCAAGTGGAAGACTCGTCGGGACCATGCCCCCACCGGAAGCCACGATTCCGTCCAACGAGTCTTCGTTCGTATCGAGTGCAATCGCCCCCTCCGGCTCGTACGCCTTCGGCGCCTGCTTCCGGACGACGAGGATAATCTTGCCCGGGACCACCGTGAGGGACCCGAGGCCCCACGACGAATCACTTAAGAAAGACCGGTGCCATTCGGAGAGAGGCAGGTGAAGCTGCACGCCTTCCGTCCCTCGGACCGGGATGCGGAGGCGTCCCGTCTCGCGGTCGAGCCAATACGCTTGGTTCTCCGCCTTGAGCATGAGTCGCCGCATGAACGGGACGGAGGATCGTCTCTTTCGGTTCAGACGCCGACGATGGGCGTTCAGGACGGCCAGCGCGACCTCGAAGGCCGCCGGGATGTACTGCTTGTAGACGACATGCCTACGGCTCAGGGCTTGGTAGGCGGCGCGGGCGAGTCGGGCCCGAGACCGGATGTCCTCGCGAAGGGCGATGCGGATCGACTCGTTGACGAGGAGTCGGAATTCCGCGAGGAGCCAGTCCAGCGGCGGGGCATCCCACCGGATTTGGAAGACTAAGGCCCGATGGACGTCCACGCTTTGTTGTAGGGAGGAGGCGCACGTCAGGTTTCCCAAGGGAGATGCCCGAAAGTGAAAATCTGAACGCCTCGTATCAATGAAAAAGGGCAACGGAGCCGCCTGGTAAGGTCAAAGAGGTCGAGTCACCGGCGCAGGGATCATCGAGCCGTCCAGCAGGCATCAAAACGCAGGTTTCAGTTGTGGAGCCCCAGCGCCAAATCGTTAAATAGAGCCCCCTTCGTGCGAACCCTTCCGTGCGCCGGCTCATCGTGACGGAGAAGTTCAACGCGGCTATTCGGATCGCGACCATTCTCAGCAATGGGAAGGCGAAGCGCTCCCACGGCGACGGGACGACCGTCTTCGAGTTCATGCAGGGCGAGGACCACGTGCGCGTCGTGGGGCTTCGCGGTCACATCATCAACCTCGACTATCCGGAGGCCCTCAACGATTGGACCCGGGTCGACCTCAAGGAACTCGTCTGGGCGGAGCCGCAAAAGGTCGTCACCGAGGGAAAGATCGGCGCCGCCCTCCGCAAGCTCGCGGCGGACGTCGACGAGGTCATCGTCGCGACGGATTTCGACCGCGAGGGCGAGCTCATCGGCGTCGAGGCGCTCGAGATCATCAAGGAGGCCCGCCCGGAGGTCCGGATCCGACGCGCGCGTTTCTCCGCCCTCACGAAGTGGGACATCGAACGGGCATTCTCGAACCTTGTGGACGTCGACTATCCCCTGGCATGGTCCGCCGAATCGCGGCAGTCCGTCGATCTCGCGTGGGGCGCCGTGCTCACCCGATTCCTGTCCGTCGCCTCGAAACAGATGGGACGCGACTTCCTGTCCGTCGGCCGGGTTCAGAGCCCGACGCTCGCGCTGATCGTTGATCGGGAGCGCGAGATCGAGAACTTCACGCCGCAAGACTACTGGACCCTCCACGCGAAGTTCCGGAAGGACGTCGACGGCGCTCCCATCGAGTTCGACGCGGACCACGAGCACGGTCCCTTCTGGGCGCGGCGGGAGGCGCAAGCCGCTCAGGCCCAAGCCGACGCGGCGTCTCGGGGCCTCGTCCGCGAGTACATCCAGAACGAACGCGAGGAGCGGCCTCCCCCACCATTCAACACGACGATGTTCGTGACGGAGGCCAACCGGCTCGGCTTCGGCGCGGCGCAGGCGATGCGGATCGCCGAGGACCTGTACCAGTCCGGGTTCATCTCGTACCCGCGGACGGACAACACCGTCTACCCGTCGTCGGTCAGCCTGCGGTCGGTCCTCGAGAAGCTCGCCGACTCGCCCTTTGCGGACGAAGCGCGGGAACTCCTCGCGCAAGAGCGGATCTCCCCGAGCCGCGGGCGGACGGAGACGACCGACCACCCGCCCATCTACCCGGTCCAAGGCGTCACCCGGGAACGGGTGAAGCGCGAGGACCACTGGCGAATCTACGAGCTCGTCGTGCGTCGATTCTTCGCGACCGTCGCGCCGTCCGCGATCGCACTTACGTCGGAGGCGAAGATCGATCTCGGCGGGCAGATGTTCGTCGCCCAGGGATATCGGATGACGTCGCCCGGATGGCGGAAGTATTACCCCTACTGGACGGTCCGCGAGGCGGTCCTGCCGTCCCTGGCCGTCGACGAGACCGTCGAGCGGGCGGGGCCCGTCATGGTGCGAGACGACCAGACGAAGCCGCCGCCGCGATACAGCGAAGGATCGTTAATCCAGGAGATGGAGCGGCTCGGGCTGGGCACGAAGTCGACGCGGCACGAGATCATCAAGAAGCTGAACGATCGGAAGTTCATCGATGGAAAGTATCCCCGGCCTACGACAAGCGGGCGGGCGGTGATCGAGGCGCTGGAGGATCACGCGCAGCGCATCACGCAGCCGGAGATGACGGCCCACCTCGAGGCGGACATGGAAGGGATCGCGACCGGCGTCCGCGCGCGGGAGGACGTCGTCCGGGAATCCCAGCAGATGCTCAGCGAGGTGCTCGAGACCCTCGAGGCGAACCGGGAGGCGATCGGCCAAGAGATCGAAGCGGCGCTGCGGGAGCAGAACTACATCGGCAAGTGCAACCTCTGCAAGGAGGGGAACCTGACGGTCATCCGCTCCCGCCGCGGGTCGCGGTTCCTCGGGTGCGATCGATATCCGGCGTGTCGGAATACGCATCCGCTCCCGCAGATGGGGACCGTCCAGAGCGCCGAGGAGAACTGTCCGGAGTGCGGCGCCCCGATGATCAAGCACACGGACCGAGGGCGCACGACGACGTATTGCGTCGCCTCCGCTTGCCCGACCGTTCGTGAGAAGAACTTCATCGGTCGGTGCGAGAAATGCGGCGATGGGGAACTCAGCATCCGGCACGGGACGTACGGCAAGCGGTTCGTCGGCTGCTCGAGCTATCCGAAATGCGACAACTCCTACCCGCTCCCGCAGCGCGGGCTCATCGTGCCGACGGAGGACCGCTGCAACGCGTGCGGACACCCCATCATCAAGGTGATTTCCCGCGGACGGCCCCCGTGGATCCTCTGCCTCAATATGAAGTGTCCCGCGAAGAACGGAAAAGGTCGCAGGTCCGCGAAGGGCGGAGCGAAGAAGGCACCGAGGAAACGCAAGCCGAAAGCGAAACCCGAGGCGATCGTCGCGGACGTCCCGACCGATTAGGGCGACGCCATGAACCGGATGAACTCCTCCAAGGTCCGGGGCTGCATCGTGTGGTTCGTCCGCTTCTCCTCGCCGATCGTCGAAAGAGGCTTCGGTCCGTAGTGGTGGCCGGGGCACACGACGAGCGCGTCGTTCATCTTCCGGACGCGGTTGAACAAGGAATCGTACATCTGCTCGACGCTCGAACCGGGAAGGTCGACGCGTCCGCAATCCCCGACGAATAGACAATCGCCCGTGAAGACGCGACCGGCGACGATGTAGCAGCACGAGTCCGGGGAATGACCCGGCGTGTGGACGACCTTGACCTTCAGCTCGCCGACGTCCACGATCTGGTCGTCCTCGAGGACAACGTCCTTCGCCACGTTCGAGAGCCGATGCGCGGCGATCTTCGCGCCCGTCTCGTTCGCCAAACGTCCGTTGTCATAGATATGATCCGGATGGTGGTGGGTGTTGAAGATGAGCGCGATCGCGTACCCGTTCTCCGCCGCAGCCTTCTGGAGGATTCGCGCATCGAAGCTTGGATCGATCACGGCAGCGACCTTGGTGGCAGGGTCCCCAATCACGTATCCAAAGTTTCGCATCGCACCGATCAGACGTTGCTCGAAGAACACGCCCGGGGACACGGCCGTCCGGGAAATGAGGCTTGCGCGCGATGGGTCAGCGTTGACGGCCGTAGCTGGGGTAGATCCGGGCGTAATACTCCTGCCACGCCCGCGTGTAGTCCTCCCACGCCTTCCGCGTCTGGTCCTTGCGCTTCATGTTCGACGTGATGGCGAGGGAGAGGAGGAATGCGATCCCGAGGATGAACGCCCCCGTGGCGGTGCTCAGAGTCGGCTCCCCCGAGATTAATCCTCTCGTCGCGGCATACGCGCCGAGGACCGCGGTCACGATGGCGAATGTGACGAAACCGGCGATTCGGCGGCTAATCCAGCCCATGACGACCGGGCGTCATCTCAAGACTGGATAAGGTTTTTGACATCGGTATCGGCTGCGACAATCGAAGAGGCTTCTCGACGGGTCGGCATCACGCGGTAGCCGCGCCGCTCGAGGGCCCTCTCAATGGAATCCCAGGAGGTCTCCTCCGGGTCGAACTCCACCGCACCCTTGTCAATCATGTAGTTCACATTCGCCTCATGAATGCCCGGCATTTTTCGCAGCGCCCGCCCCACGTCGATCGCGCAACTGGCACAGGAGAGGCCCTGCATCGCGAAGCCTACGCGTTCCGTTCGCGGCATCATCCATCACGAGCACAATCGTAAGATATCTCGCTTCGCATCGGCGTGACCCGAACCGGGACGAACACGCTGCGTCGGACACGTTGATTGGAGTGTTCACCGAGACCACAGGCGGGCCTCTCCGCACACAAGGGCGCTTTGTGAGACGCCGCGTTGAGCCATCCGACGATGGAACTCGAATTCCACGCAATCGCCGAGACGACCGCCTCGAGGATCCTACGGAAGCGGCCCGGAGTGGTCCAAGTCTTCCTGATCATCCTACATGAGCCGTTTCGGCTGCCTTCCCCCAACGAGACGTCGGGAGCCGGGGGGACGGAGGGGCCGAGGCGACGCCACTTGCGACTCCCGAACTCCTCGGTCCCGGGATAGCATCCCGGGCCCTTCGCGCCCCAGTCAGCGGGAACGGCGGCCCCGCTTCCGGCCGCGGGCGGACGCCTTCTTGGCGGCCCGTCGCGGCTTGGCACGGGCCGCGCGGGGTTTCGGCTGCGCCTCGTAGACGGCGAGGGCGATCCCCGTGGGATCGTTGAAGACCGCGAACCAACCCATGCCGGGAATCTCCGTCTTCGGCATGAGGACCGTGCCGCCGGAAGAGCGAATCTTCCCGAGCGTCTGGTCGATGTTCTCCGAGAGGATGTAGTCGAGGACGCCCG